>JACCDS010263436.1_pt1 | contig 12036 bp, 10 predicted proteins | sample 7446441 | NCBI WGS metagenome assembly JACCDS01 (sample SAMN15323445, study PRJNA562643) | freshwater metagenome | isolation source: river surface water | place: USA:Blue River Watershed | collected 2017-08-17
ACCGCAGCAAGCGGGGCGTGGAAACCGCACGCTATGTGTATGACGGCTTTGGCCGCCGGATTGCAAAACAGGTGCAGCGCGAGGGGCCGGGGATTGGGGCAAAACAGGTCAGCACCACCTGGTTTGTGTGGGATGGCGATGTGTTGCAGCAGGAAATTGGCGAAGACCACAGCCTGACCTATGTGTATGAACCGGATAGCTTTGTGCCGTTGGCACATATCCGGAGTGAAGGCGGCGCGGCCCAGCATCGCGGGCAAGCCGTTCACGTGGAAGCGGACGCGGTGCGTCTGCCGTTATGTGCGGGCGATGCGCTTGAACCGGCGCGCACCTGGCGCAGCCTGCGCGAACAGACGCACCACGCCGCCGCCCACGCCAGCGCGCTGCAAGCCGAGCACGATGCCGGGCGCGATGTTATTCATTACTACGATTGCGACCACCTTGGCACGCCACTGGCGTTGCTGACGGAGGGCGGTAAAACCGTGTGGTCTGCCGATACCACGGCGTGGGGGCGGGTGTGGCAGGAACCGGTAAAACAAATCAGCCAACCGCTGCGCTTTCAGGGGCAGTATCAGGATGATGAGACGCTGTTGCATTACAATCGCTATCGGTACTATGATCCGGATACCGGGCGATACATTACCCAAGACCCGATTGGGTTGACGGGTGGCACGAATTTATATCAATATGCCCCGAACCCGGTGGGCTGGGTTGATCCGTTGGGGTTGGCGCGCACACCTTATAGCGGCAATTGCATGGATGACGTTGCTCGGCAGGTGCTTGCTGTTGCGAATCCCAAGTCGATTAGGAAAAATAAGGAATATGGTGGGTTAATTTACGAAAAAGGTGGGCGATACTTCGCCACAATCCCTGTTGCCGGTAAAGACAGGACATTCAAACCTAGCTTGGCATTGCCCCAGGTTCCGTCAGGTGCACGGATTGTTGGGGATTATCATACACATGGCGATTATTCCGTCATCCGCAATAACAAGGTCGTAAGAAAGGGCAATTCTTTGTTTGATGATTTTAATAGTGATAATTTCTCTCGACGCGATAGGGAGATTAATGAAATGGCCCGTGGCAAAAATCCCTGCCATCGCTCTTACCTGGGCACGCCAAGTGGATCATTTAAAGTTCGACTTCCCTCCGGTGAAGAAAGGTTATTATGAAACTCGAAAGATACGAAACAAAATCAATTCCCGACATAACCATAGATGGAAAAGAAATTCATTTGGCCGATTCAAAGATATTAGTCAGCGATAAAAATGGATTAACAAGTCAAGAGATGTTGGCACTCGAAACATCTATTCAATATTTCTTCACTATACTCAAAACATTTAAAAATCATAAAAAATGGTCTTTGGAAAAATATACCATTTACATCGGCGACTACCCGGAGTACAACTATTATGAGTTTTCTTTTTGCCCAAAAACAGAGACGTTCGTTGCGGGTATTCCATTCGAAATTGCCGATCAAGGCATATACAAAAATGGCCCGGGTATAACTATGTTTATTTCAAAGGAAGACAACTCATTACTTCGGCATTATTTTATGAGATAGCTTGTTCGTTGCTAAAACGCAGCGCTACGGCCATAGGGGTAATCCATGGACATCCAATAAGCGCCGATGAATATAGAAAATTATTAAAAAGGGGTTAATGTGTTTTGGGGAATTGAAATAAAAAACGCAAAAATTATCTTTGACGATATTTCATGGTTAGCTAATGAAATCGACTTTAAGAATGACATCGACTTTATTAAGGAAGACATGCTTCAAATTGAATTTGGCAATAATTATTTGCTAGATGTTGGTTGGCGACCGTCGTTTAGTAAAAAAGGAAAATTTTATTTGACAATAGTAAAAAATAAAAATTGGAATGAGATAGTAGAAGAAGTATCCACAAAAAATGCTCAAAATTTAAAAACATCAATCAAAGAATTAATTGAAAAATACTCTTGAATTGGGTTAAATATATAATTGAAAGCCCTGATGAAGTATCTGTTCACCCCCCGCCAGTGCGCAGTAGCCTGAATTGCCTCACCACGTAACTACAAAGTCAAAAAAAACAGTTGTAAACTCTCTCAAACTTGTGCATCATGCACGTTGATGAGAGATTCTACGCCCAATTACGACATTGCAAGCATGAGCAGCATGGAAAAAGATGCGCTCATTACGACCTTGCTTGCTCAACTCGCTGTCATTCAAAATGGCGAGTCTGCCCCTGTCTTTTCGGAAAATACAACCCGCTTGAGCGACCACGACTTGCGGCAACTTGACCGGGAACGGTTGTGCATGTTGGGGTTGTCGGCACTGCAAAGGGTCGCCATTCGTTTGTTGGACGATCTTAAAGCAGCCAGAGACCGATTGCGGCAAACGCCGGAAAATAGTTCAAGGCCACCGTCTAGCAGGGCACCATGGGAACGGGTTTCCGCCACACCGGACGACGGGTCATCGCGACCAGACATCGCAGTTGGCGATCATGCCAATCATGCCGAATCACCGTTGGGCGAAATTACCATGCCGTCTGCGGATACAAACGATGCAGCGCCAAAAGTTTCAGCGGCCCCGGCCACGCAGCCAAAGAAAAATCCCGGCAAACAGCCCGGTGCCAAAGGCGTGGGACGCACCCAAAAACTGGAGGTGGATGTCACCGTGCGGCATTGCCCGGAACAGTGCGCGCTCTGTGCTGCGCCACTCGCTTCAGAAAGCGCCATTCCCTACACCGGACGCAATGAAATTGATATTGCCGGGTGTATCGAGGGCCGGGCAGGTCTGAACCTGATCGTAACGCGCCACCAGTTGTGTGAAACGATCTGCGCTTGCGGCCATGTCACCCGGGCAACCCACCATGTCTCGCCAAACGACCCGCTTTGGGAGAATGTCGAACAAGGCGAATGGCGCTTGATTGGGCCAAGGCTGGCCGGTGTGATCGTGCTTCTGGCGATGCGCATGCGCCTCTCCCGCAACAGCATCCGCGAGTTTTTTGACGTCCTGCTAAACCTGCAATTGAGCAAGGGCGTGATTGATGAAACCATCCGAGAGGCCGGGCGCTGTTGCGCCCCATTGGAAGATGAATTGGTTGAAGACATTCAACAAGATACCGTTTTGTATCTGGACGAAACATCCTGGAAGGAAGCGGGGAAAGACCTGTGGCTATGGGTGTTTGCGACCCGTTATGCCTTGCTGTATTGCATTGGCTTTCGCAGCATGGAAACACTGGAAAATGTGTTGCCTGGCGATTATCCCGGTTTGGTGATGAGTGATGGCTACCGTGCCTATCGCCATCTGAAGAACCGGTTGCGCTGCTGGGCGCATTTGCTGCGCAAATTGCGTGGTCTGGCCGAATCAACCGATGCACGGGTCGCTGGTGCGGGCCAGGCCATGCTTGGCATCATGCAAGCGCTCATGGACGCCATTTACAAGGCCAGACTGCGCCAAAAAGGCAGCGATGCAGGGCTGGCGAGCCAATACGCGCCCAACATTGACCAACTCAAGGCTTTGTGCGAAAAACATCAACATGATGTTCATCCCAAGCTGGGCGAAGTTGCGCGCGAATTCTTGCTTGACTGGGAGGTTATCATTCGGCAGGTGAGTGAGCCGGACTTGCCGTTGACCAACAATGAAGCCGAACGTGCGTTACGGCACTGGGTCATTGCACGGCGCATCAACTATGGCACACGAAGTGAGGCTGGTACTCGCGCTTACGCCATTTTGGCCAGCGTGGTTGACACTTGCCGCGCCCGCGCGGCATCATCATGGGAATACATTGCTACAGTGATTGCCGCTGCGCGAGTAGGGGAGAAGGTGCCGCCGCTGCCGCCTGTACCGGTGGGGGAGTGAACTGTTACGAGCAATCTCCTCCCGCAACTTATGATCCGCCACATGCGTATAAACCTCCGTCGTGGTAATGCTCGCATGCCCTAACAACCGCTGCACATAGCGAATATCCAACCCCGCCTCCAGCAACTGCGTCGCCGCCGTATGGCGCAGCATGTGCGGTGTCACCCGCCGGTTCAAGTTGGCCGCTTCAGCATAGGCTCGAATGATTCTGCGGATGTATTGTTCATTGGCGGGCCGCCCAAGGCTGTTGCAAAAAAGTGTCACCGCTTCGCGCGGGCCGAAACGTTGTAGCGCCTGCGCTTGATAGGCATTTATGCGCGTGGTGGTGACAGCATCCGGAAACGAAACATGCCGCTCGCGGCTACCCTTGCCCCACACCCGAATTTGTCGCAGGTTTTGATCCATATCACCCATGCGGATTTTTACCAGCTCGCCCACCCGCAGCCCGGTCAAAAACAGCACCTCAATCGCCAACCGTGCCGTCAGTTTGTCCCATTCGGCCCTTGGCGAGAGGGCCGGTGTCGCCTCGGCCACTTGTTCCGGTTTATTGGCCACCAGTTGCCGAATCTCTTGTGTGTGCAAGTTGCGCGGCAAGCGCTTCGGCAGCCGAATGTCGAGCGCGATGCGCTCCAAAGGGTTGAACGCGATGTGGCGACGGCGAAATAGCCAGCGCACGAATACCTTGATGCAGGCGGCACGCCGCTTCACCGTGGCAACTTTTATCGTAGGGTCGCCAGCCCAGCGTTGAACCGCTGCCTCGATCCAGCTTTCGGAAAATTCTTGCACCGGGCGCGTGGCCCCATTGCAGGCGACAAAGCAGGCCAGATCGCCCCGGTAGGCGCGGATGGTGAGGGCACTCAGATTTTTTTCGGCTTCGCAGTGGGTCAGAAAGCGTTCGCAGGCTTCAAGCAGGTTCATAGGATTGTTTTAACGGAGTGGAATGGCAAGACAAGACGGCGCAATTTTGCGTGTTTTATTTGGATGAGTGCAGCAGCGCGCATTTTAGAGCAGCGGCAATGGAAATGATGTTGTACGCTTGGGTTTGTCGTATACTTTGCCCGATACCGAATTTTTCACCCGAGCAACCCGGAAATTTTGTTGCCAGCCCTGCGAGAAACGACACCATGTATATTCCCAAGCACTACGAAGAAACCCGCTTGCCGGTTCTACACCAATTGATGCGCGACTATCCGCTCGCTACCCTGATCACGCATGGGCCGGACGGCGTCAACGTCAACCATATCCCGATCTATCTTGATTCCACCCAGGGTGAATTTGGCACACTGCGCGCCCATGTGGCGCGGGCCAACCCGATTTGGCAGGAGGCACAGGCCGATGGCGCGGTGGTAGTGGTGTTTCATGGGCCGAACACCTATGTCTCGCCACAATGGAATCCGGCCAAAAAACTGCATGGCAAGGCAGTGCCGACCTGGAATTATGCAGTGGTGCATTGCCATGGCCGCTTGCGCGTGGTTGATGATGCAGCCTTTGTGCGGGCCAATGTGGATGAATTGTCTGCCCGGCACGAAGCCGCTTTGCCGCCACCGTGGACGCTTGACGATGCGCCAGCCGATTACGCGGAAAAAATGCTGGCGGCGATTGTGGGGCTTGAATGCGTGATCGAGCGGATTGTCGGTAAATGGAAGGTTAGCCAAAACCACCCGTCAGCGACGCAACAGGCCACGGTTGACGGTATGCTGGCGCATCAGGGCCGTGGGGCCGACGCGATGGCGGATTTAATGGCCGAGCGGCTGAAACAGGCGACTTGATTTATGCCTGACTTGTAACTGATGTGTGCCCGATTTGTGCAGGATGTTTGCCTGAAACGGATTGATGGCCGCCTAATTTGCCGCGACTAGCCCCGGCCTCAGGCAGGCCACAGCTAGCCCGCGCCAGATGGCGCGGCGCTACGTGCCGCCGCATAGTTGAACAAGGTGCGCGCGTCGGCCAGTGGCAGGCAGGGCAGGGGGACTTTACCAAACAGGCAGCGAAATTCCAGACTGGCCAGACCCAAGCGGCGCTCCAGTGGCGATTGGCGCAGTCGCACACTGTGTATGCTGTCCCATGGCAACAGCATGCGCTGGCAGGCCAGTGTGTAGCGTTGAATCCGTAACGCGCTGTCCGATACAGCAAAGCGCCAGTGACGATAGCGCCAGCGAATACCGGCTTCGGCAACAATCAGCCAGATCAGGCCAAACCAGAGCCAGGCCACCGCGCCAAATTCAAACCAGCCCAACTGCCAATCCGGGTTGATGCGAATAGAAACCAGCCGAGTCGATTGCAGCCATGTCTGAAGCGGTGGCAAGTGCCATGCCAACCACAGCGCCAGCACGGTCAGTAGCGGCCACCCGATCAGCTTGCGGCGGTTGAGCGACAAATACAGCGGTGAAAGCGGCTGGTGCCGGGCGGCCCGCCGGTTCATACCCGGTTGCGCGACAAATATCGCAGAACATAGCCGCATTTGCCAGTGCCGCGCCTGACGCGGGCTTAACCATGGGATGCGAAACGTGGCCGCGTGTTGGCCGGGCTGGTGTTCACCGCCAAGCTCGTTGTGGATTTCATCCTCGCTTTCGGCTTCCTCGCCTTGTACCATAATGTGTAACCAGCCACGCCCGAGCCAGCGTTGCAAGAAATTTTGACGCCAGATAACGGCCCCGGTACGCACCGGGTTCAGGCTTTGCGCATAGTGCGTCACCAACCCGCTGTGCTGGTGCCACAGTCCGGAATGGATGGTGAGCCGAAACCGGCCAAAACGCCAGGCACCCCAGCCCAGTGCAACGCCCAGCCACAGGATTACCAGCAGCAGTACCAGCGCGGTCAGCAGCCCCGGCTGGTTGCCCAGATCAAGCTGCGTCAGCAGTTTTTGGTAAGCGAACTGGTTGTATTTGTCGATTTCCAGCAAGCCGCGATGAATCAAGGCCAACAGGATCGGCCCGACCATCAGGGTTTGCCCTGACACCAGCGAGAGCCGGATCAGATCGGGCCAACTGAGTCGGTATTCTGGTTTTGTCCGGCTTGCCGGGTTGGTCGATGCCGCCGGGTTGGTTGGGCTGGTCGGGCCAGTCGGGTCTGTTACGACTGCGGTGAATGCCGTGGCGGCTGATACTGCCGAATTTGCTGTGGTTGTCGAATCTGCCGTGGCTGTTGAATTTGCCGGGGCTGTCGAATCTGCCGTGGCTGTCGATTCGGCTGGCACTGCGGCATCATGCGGCTGGCCGATTTCTTGCCGCAGTTCCAGCAATTGCCGGGCACTGACGGCGGGCAAGTGCAGGTAATTGCTCGCATCGCCGATGGTTTCGAGCGTCACCGCATGCAAGCCCAGCACGCGCAACAGCAGCGATTGGTGCAGTTGCAAGCTTTGCACCTGTGCCAGTGGCAACAGGCTATCGCTGCGCCCCCACAACCCGCGCCGCAGATGGAACGTGCCGGACTCAAACCGATAGCGCCAGCCAAGCCATTGCCAGCCAGTCAACAGCAGCAACAGCGTCAGAAACAGCAAGGCAGAACTCCAGCCCGCTAGGTGCAGGCCGGGGATTTGGCGCAATTGCCAACTACCGCCCATGGTGCCGCCCAAAATCAGGTGCCAATGCTGGCGCAGGGCCGTCCACATCAAGCTGGGCAGGGCCGCCAGTGGCAAATATTGCCATTTCATGACGACCCGCCGCTGGCAGTGGCCGGTGCGGGGGCAGGCGATGCAACAACCGCTGGTGCGACAGGGTGGTGGCTGGCAGTGTGGCGCAAGGCGTGGTCACGCAATTGCAGCGCCTGTTTTAGCTCCAGGTCGGGCAGGCGCATCCGGGTATTTTTCTTGCCCGCGCCATACAGCTCAAGCGTGGCCAAGCCCAGTTGGCGCTGGAGCAGACTCTGGTGCAACTGTACCTGCTGCACCCGGTACAAAGGTTGGGCGCGCATGCTGCGCAGCCACCAGCCTTCCTGTAGCACCAAATCATGTTCCCGCACTGCCAACAGCCGGTAGCGCCATTGCAGAAACGGCACGGCTATGCTCGCCAGCAAGACCGGCAGCAGCCACAGCCAGATAAAATCAAACCGCATCAAGCGGCTACCCGGCAAGTGGTTCCACAGCAGCAGCGCGGCGGCCAGAATCAGCCACATGACCATCCGGCCAATGATCACGCGCCACAACCCGGCCCGTGGCAGGCGCGCAAACGGCAGGTTTTCGGCTTGCGGCAATTGGTCAAACGGCAAATAATCGTTTTTCAACATGGCAGGGTAGGCGAAGAGCGGGACAATATCCGTGCAGTGCCACGGCAATGCCAAGCAAATGCCAAGCAAATGTCAAGGCAATGCCAGTGCAATAGCCAAGCACTATCCCGCATCATAGCAGAGCACCCGGCATCACCCGCCGGATTTCTAGATACGGCAAGCAAGGCGGCTACATAGCGTAAAATGGCCAAACCGGACGGCATCGGCTGAAAAAAACGGTGCAAGTTACGCCAATTTGGTGTATCGTTTACGCGCCGTAGCGTAACACAATGCCAGATTATTATTTTTATATGTCCGTTTACTGCTACAATCTGGCGCTGTTTGTCGTTTAACCCGTGTTTGTCTTCACTGAAAGCCTATGCCTGATTCCACTCTTGACCGCGTCCGTTTTACCGATTTTGGTTTGTCCAGCGATATATTGCGGGCCTTGGCGGATCAGGGTTATGAATATCCGACTCCGATTCAGGCGCAAGCCATTCCGGTCGTATTGCAGGGACGCGATGTGATGGGCGCAGCCCAAACCGGCACCGGCAAAACGGCTGGCTTTTCGCTGCCGATCATTCAAATGCTGCTGGCTCACGCCAATACCAGCATGTCACCCGCCCGCCATCCGGTTCGGGCGCTGATTTTAACGCCGACCCGCGAGTTGGCGATTCAGGTGGCGGAAAACGTCAAAGCCTATTCGGCCCATACGCCGCTGCGCTCAACCGTGGTGTTTGGCGGGATGGACATGGCACCGCAAACCCAGATTTTGCGCGGTGGGGTGGAAATTGTGATTGCCACGCCGGGCCGATTGCTCGACCATGTGCAACAAAAATCGGTCAGTTTGGGCCAGACCCAGATTTTGGTGATGGATGAAGCCGACCGGATGCTGGACATGGGCTTTTTGCCCGATTTGCAGCGCATCATCAATTTATTGCCGGCACAGCGGCAAAATCTGATGTTTTCCGCGACCTTTTCCCCGGAAATTAAAAAGCTGGCCGCCAGTTTTCAAAACAATCCGATCACGATTGAAGTGGCGCGCAGCAATGCCACCGCCGACAAGGTGACGCAGATTGTGTACAAGGTGGAAGAAGACGACAAGCGCGATGTGGTGACGCATTTGCTGAAAAGCCGTGATTTGAAGCAGGTGTTGGTGTTTTCCAATACCAAAATTGGTGCCTCGCGACTGGCGCGGCAACTGGAGCAAGAAGGCATTAAGGCGATTGCGATTCATGGCGACAAGAGCCAGCAAGAACGGATTGCGGCATTGGATGCGTTCAAGAAGCTCGAAGTTGATGTGTTGGTGGCGACCGATGTTGCCGCACGCGGACTCGATATTGCCGAATTGCCGTGCGTGATTAATTTTGATTTGCCGTTCAACGCCGAAGATTATGTGCATCGGATCGGTCGTACCGGGCGCGCCGGAGCCTCGGGTGATGCGCTGTCGATCTATACCAGCAAAGACGAGCGCTTGTTGCAAGACATTGAAAAACTGATCAAAACCACGATTACCCGGGGCGAGTTGGCCGGTTTTGTCAGTGGCCAGGGACGGCGCACCCGGCGTGACGATGCGCCAGCGTATACCCCCGCCCCACCTCCGCGCAGCAGCGCGACCGGCCCCCGCAGTTATGCGCGCCGGGAAAAAATCGATCCATGGTTTTTACAACCGTACCAGCCCAGCGCGAGCAGTGCTACCCCAGCCGCGACCGACTCGGTGGCTGCTGCCGCCAGCATTAAATCGAACCGCCAGATTGCGGTGTTATTGGGCGGCGTGCCCGGTGCCAAGCGCCCGGTCTGAGGTACTTGCACCACTTAGGCCACCCACGTCACCCATCTCACCCACCTCATCCACGGCCACCACGGCACTGGTTCCACTGGTGCAATTTGTCCCACTGACAAGGTTTGCGCCAGACACGGCGCAATCCGGGCCAAACCGGCCTTGCCACGCAGCCAGCGCCATGCGCCAAAACTGGGGCAGGTCATCGGCCAAACCCAGTTCCAGCCCGAGCACGGCAGCGGCAGCCTTGAGCGGGATCAATGGCTGGCGCAGATCAAGCGCGGCAGCCCCGGTCTGTTTCGACAATTTTTCCCCATTTGGATTGCGCACCAGCGGCAGATGCAGATAACGTGGCACGTTCTGTTGCAGTAGCCGATGCAGGTAAATCTGGCGTGCAGTGGAGTCGAGCAGGTCGGCCCCGCGCACCACGTCGGTTACGCCCTGCAAGCCATCATCGACCACCACCGCCAGTTGATAAGTCCAAAAACCATCGGCGTTTTGCAGTACAAAATCACCCACTTCCTGTGCCAGATTTTGCCGGATTTGCCCGAGTGAACGATCGGTGAAATCAATGCTGGCTTGGGCTGGATCAGGCACGCGCAAGCGCAGCGTGCGTGGCGTGCGCCCGGCCCCAACCCCGGCGCGACAGGTGCCGGGGTAAATCGCCGCCCCGTCGCTGGCCAAGCCGAGCCGGGAATCGGCAATTTCGCGGCGGCTACAGGCGCAGCGATAGACGTGAGCCGCCAGCTTGTCGGCGGCGGCCAAATAAAACGGCTGGCGCTGGCTTTGCCACACCACGTCACCATCCCACTGCATTCCCAGTTGCTGTAGCGTGGCCAAAATCTGTTGGTCGGCACCGGGTACGCTGCGCTGTTGGTCAATATCCTCGATCCGCACCCACCACTGGCCGTGATGGATTTTGGCATCCAGATAGCTGGCCAGCGCCGCCACCAGTGATCCGGCGTGCAGCGCGCCACTGGGGGAGGGGGCAAAGCGGCCAATATAGCCCGGCTTTGGTCGATCTGGCCCTGCTGTCATGCTGCCGCCATCGTGTTGTGTGGTTAATGTGCTGCGATTGTGCTGCGATTGTGCTGCGCTTGTGCTGCGATTGTGCTGTTATTGTGCTGCGGGAGCGGTCTGCGACAGGGCCAATCCCTCGGGCGAGTACAACACCGGGCAATTGATGACGATGCGGGTATAAACCAGTGCAACTTCCTGCTTTTCTTCGGCATCAAGCACCTCTTCTTGCGAGCGCAACAGGCGCGGCGTGTGACCGGCTTGCCAACTGACCTGGATCATTTGCCACAACGGCGTGTATTCCGGGTTGCCATTGCCGCTACCCGATGGCAGCGGCAGCGCAGACAGGATATTGCCCTGCTTAAAATTGGTAATCGCAAACACGCGCGCCACGGACGAACTGCGGCCCGGTGTGCGCGCGGCATCGGCTGGCGGCAAGGCGTCGGCCAAACGCGGTGCGTAGTGCACACCGAGTTCCTGTGCCACTTTTTGATCGGACGCATCGGTGGTGATGTAGGCCACCTGCTGGCCATCGGCCCAGCCATGCACCAGCGGCACCCGGGCTTGCGCCGCGTCGTGCCAGCCCGGCAGCGGTGTGCTGCAGGCGGTGAGAAAGAGCAGGGAAAAAGTGGTGCCGAGGGTGGCGAAGGTGTTGCGGCTGCCAGATGTGGCGCAGGTGGCGCAGGTGGCACCGGTGCCACTGGTCGCACGGATGGCACGGGATAGGCCCGCGCGGCAAGCGCCGAAGCAAGAGCGGCGGAAGGAAGCAAGTTGGAATCTCATGATGTGGGCCTTGTAATTAGGGTTGCTGGACAAACTGCACCAGTGCGCTGCCGACGCCATGCCGTTGTGGCTCGCCGATGGCGCTGATTTTACCATCTGGCCCGAACCACAGCGCGCTGGCGGCCCCGATTTCTTCGGCCTGATCGGAAAACTGGTGGCCGCGCTTTAGCAGGGCCTGTGCCGCCGGGCTGTTGGCAAAGCCGGGTTCGATTTGGGTCTTTTTGCCATTGCGCTGTGACAGGCGCGGTGCCGCCAAAGCTTGGTCGAGCGGCATGCCCAGATCGATATGATTGAACAGGGTTTGCAAGACCGTGGTGATGATGGTGGAGCCACCCGGACTGCCGATCGAGAACGCGGGCTTGCCATCCTTCAGCGCGATCGTCGGCGTCATGCTGCTGCGTGGGCGCTTGCCGGC
>JACCDS010221101.1_pt1 | contig 12035 bp, 6 predicted proteins | sample 7446441 | NCBI WGS metagenome assembly JACCDS01 (sample SAMN15323445, study PRJNA562643) | freshwater metagenome | isolation source: river surface water | place: USA:Blue River Watershed | collected 2017-08-17
GGCGTGAACCAGTCGGTGCTGAAGTCGACCGACACCGTGATCTCCAACGCATCGTGCACCACCAACTGCCTCGCGCCGCTGGTCAAGCCGCTGAACGACAAGATCGGCGTGCTGAACGGTCTGATGACGACCGTGCATGCGTACACTAACGACCAGGTGCTGACCGATGTGATGCACGAAGACCTGCGCCGTGCACGTTCGGCGACGATGTCGATGATCCCGACCAAGACCGGCGCTGCGGCGGCGGTCGGTCTGGTGCTGCCGGAACTGAACGGCAAGCTCGACGGCTACGCGATCCGCGTTCCGACCATCAACGTCTCGATCGTTGACCTGTCCTTCGTCGCTGCACGCGACACGACCGTTGATGAAGTCAACGCGATCATGAAGGAAGCGGCGGACGGCGCGCTGGCGGGCATCCTGACCTACAACACCGCACCGCTGGTGTCGATCGACTACAACCACAATCCGGCGTCGTCGAATTTCGATGCGACGCTGACGAAGGTGTCGGGTCGTCTGGTGAAAGTCTCGTCCTGGTATGACAACGAGTGGGGCTTCAGCAACCGTATGCTGGATACCACCATCGCTCTGATGACGGCGAAGTAAGCAGGACGGCAGCCCCGCTCGTTGCGGCGCAGGCTCACCGCCAGGTGAGCCGTAGCCACAACGAATGGGAGCCGCGCAGCGGCGGAAAAAGGATCGCGTGAGCGATCCTTTTTAGCTTCAGCAACCGACTGCTGGACACCACCATCGCTCTGATGATGGCGAAGTAAGCAGGACGGCAGCCCCGCTCGTTGCGGCGCAGGCTCACCGCCAGGTGAGCCGTAGCCACAACGAATGGGAGCCGCGCAGCGCAACGAAAAAAAGGGATCGCAGTCGCGATCCCTTTTTACGTTCAGCGGAAGTCAGCCCGCATCGAACCTTAATTCCCCACCACCTTCTGATATTCCGGCGATCTCGGCCCCGGCAGCAGGCCTCCCTGCCGCGCGCTCAATAGACGATAGCTGGTGATCCGCGCCACCGGATAGCCCTGATCGCCGAGACTGTTCGTTACCTGCCGTATCAGTGCACCGACCAGCAGGCCGACAATCCCGCCGCCGCCGTTGTTGCTGCCTTCCGCATTCGACGCGCTTGCCTTGCCTTCCCACAGCAGCTTGCCGTTGCGCAGGTCGACCAGTTTGGCGGTGGCCGACACGATCACCTGGCTGTCGAACAGCACATACTTCGCGCCATAATCGTCAACCGTAATGTAGAGCGCTGCATCCGCACCGAAAACTTCAGCGAGCTTCGCAGGCGGTGCATTGTGCATTTCGCCCGGGTTGCTCATGCCGTTCTCGCGGAAGGTCTGGTCGACCAGCGCCACAGGGAATACGTAGTAGCCGGACTCTGCCAGCGGCTGCGTGACCGTCGCCATCATGCTGTACGTCGCCCGCACATCGGGCGACGTATTCGCCGGCGGCAAGACGAGAATCGAGCGCGGCTTGCTCTCCCTGAAGGCGCTGTAGTCATAGCGGTTAAGGCCCGCACAGCCGGTCAGCAGCACGGCTGCGGCGACCAGCGCCGCGCGGTAAAAGATCTTGGTCATGTCAGCTCCTCAGGGACGGGCGCGGGAAATCAGGCGGTCCATGTAGGCACGCGACTCCGGAAACAGCAACTTCTCGGTCTCGAACGAAGCAATCGCCTGATCGATCCGTCCGGTCTGGTAATACAGATAGCCGAGATGCGCGTGATGTCCTGGCGGCAGTGGCTTGTTCGCCGCGCGCGCTTTCTCGACGTCGATCTCCAGCTTCAGGATCTGCTGCTGAGGTGATGATTTGCCGCCCTCGGCATACATCGCGTAGATCTGGTCCTCATAGCTGCCCCAGCGGTACAACCCGGACTGCGAAGCGCAGCCCGTCATCAGCGCTGCCGCGAGCAGTGCGACCGGTAAGGTGATGGAATTCATCGTTACCTCCGCATCAGAGCTCAGGCTTCCAAGCGCCGCGCTCGGTCGCTTCGACCAGTCGGTTCACCGCTTCGCGGATTGCCAGATCGAGCACCTTGCCGTTCAGCGTGGAGTCATAGCTCGCCGTGCCGCCAAAGCCGACGATCTCGCGGTTCGACAAGGCATACTCGCCCGCCCCCTGCACTGAGAACACCACTTCCGATGTCAGTGCATTGACCACATTGATGCTGACTTTCGAATACGCGACCTGGGTCTTGCCACGGCCGAGAATGCCGAATAGCTGCTGGTCGCCGGTTTCCTTGCGCCCGAATTCGGTCACATCGCCGGTCAGCACATAGTTCGCGCCTTTGACGCGCTGCGCCGCGCCGCGCAGGTTGGCTTCCTGCCGGATCTCGTTCATGTTGTCCCGATCGACGACGATGAAACGATTCGACTGCTGAAGGTGGGTGACCAGAATGGTTTTGGCCTGCGAGCCGAGACGATCAACGCCGTCCGAGAACAGGCCGCGCATGAAATTGGATCGGTTGTCGAATTTGCCCACGGCGATTGTGCTGCGCGGGCCGGAATAGGGGGTTGCCGCTGCGGTGACTTGCTGGGGCTCGACCGTGCGCGAGCTTTCACTGGCGCAGCCAAACAGGACAAAGGAAAGCACCAGCAGCCATGCGCGGTGCCAGAAGAAGGAGGAAGTCGTCATCGTCGATGTCTTGTCAGAGAAATTGATCAGGGCGCGCCATTTGGCGCGCCGGGATTATATTCTTGACAAGAAATCGAAGATTGCTAAATTGGCATTACTGTGAGCCAATCACAACATTCCACAGCGCCAGTACCGGTTGCCGCATAGCCTCAACAGAATCGGATGCCACTCGTGCCCGGTCTTCGCCGCGCATGCGGATTGCGTGCTGCAGCTTGCGGAAATGCCGGTAGGCGTTGGCCACCTGCAGCGCGAGACCGGCATCGATCAGCCCCAGCTTGCCGGCCAGCTGCAGCAACGCGATGTTGCCGATGTCGCCGGTCATGTCCGGATGCGCGCACGCCTGCGCCAATACCAGGTACTGCACGATGAACTCGATGTCGATCATGCCGCCCGGATCGTGCTTCAGGTCAAAGGCGCCCGAGCGGTTCGGGTGCGCATCGTGCATGCGCTTGCGCATGGCCTGCACTTCGCTGCGCAAAGCCTGCGCATCGCGTGGCTGTCTCAACAGGTCGATGCGCAACGTCTCGAAGCGTGCGCCGATCGCGACATCGCCGGCGCAAAAGCGCGCGCGCGTCAGCGCCTGGTGCTCCCACACCCAGGCCGATTGCCGCTGGTATTTTTCAAACGCTGTGATCGAGGACACCAGCAGGCCACTGGCGCCGTCCGGCCGCAGCGCAATGTCGATGTCGAACAGTACGCCGGCCGACGTATGGCTGGTCATCCAGGTAATGAAACGCTGCGCCAGCTTTGCGTATAGCGGCGGCGCGTCCTGGTCGTCGTCGTCATACAGAAAAATCACGTCGAGATCGGACGCATAGCCGAGCTCCTTGCCGCCCAGCTTGCCGTAGGCAATCACGGCGAACGCGGGCCGCTCGCGGTGCCGGTTTGGCAAACTGCGCCAGACCGCGTCGACGGTCGCGCCAACCAGCACATCGGCCATTGCCGACAAATGGTCTGCGAGGCGCTCAACCGTCAGCAGGCCGCCGAGATCCTGGGCCAGTAAGCGAAACAACTGTGCATGATGCAGCTCGCGCAGCGCATCCATCTGCCGCTCCGTATCATCCGCAAACGCCTGCAGGCGGCTGCGGCATTCAGCCGCAAAGGCGTTCCAGTCCGGCTCGGCCTTCAGCGCGGTATCGTCCAGCAGCTCGTCCATCAGCATCGGATGGCGGGTCAGGTACTGCGCCGCCCAGCCGCTGGCAGCCATCATGCGCACGACCCGGCCCAGCGCATGCGGATATTCGGTCAATAGCTCGAGATAGGCCGAGCGGCGCGCGATCGCCTCGAAGAAATCGATCAGCCGGCCCAGCGTCGCCGAGCGCGTACCGCCCTCGCGGGCGACGATAGGCAGCGCCATGCTCATCAGCGCATGCAGCTGGCTGCGGCGCTGCTCCGCCATCGATTGCAGGCGGGTCGAGCGCAGCGATGTCAGCAAGCGCTGCGCAGCCGCGGCCGGATCGTCAAACTGCAATGAACCGAGGCAGGCCGCCAGCGCCTCTTCATCGGTGCTGTCCAGCGCTGGCATGGCCACCGCCTCGCTGTCGGCCGCGCGCGGGCTTTTGTCCTCGAACATGGCATCAAACTGCGCCGCCACCCACTGGCTGCAGGTCTCATAGGCGTGCTTCAGCGCGGCCACATCGGCATAGCCCATCATCGTGGCGATCCGCTGGCGGTCTTCTTCCGAGGGTGGCAGCACATGGGTCTGTGCATCGTCGAGATACTGGATGCGATGCTCCAGATTGCGCAGGAACTGGTACGAATCGAGCAAACGCTCCACCACCTCCGGCGCCAACAGCTTTTTCTCGGCGAGCGTACGCAAGGTGGTGCGGGTCGAGCGGTCGCGCAGTCCGGGATCGCGCCCGCCGCGAATCAGCTGGAATACCTGCGACAGAAACTCGACTTCGCGGATGCCGCCCCGGCCCAGCTTGACGTTCACATCGCGCTCCGGATGCCGCGTCTCTTGCCGCACCACCTCCGCGCGGATTTGCGCGTGCATATTGCGCAGCGCATTGATTGCGCCGAAATCCAGATAGCGGCGATACACGAAAGGCGTCACCAGCTTGTCGAGTTGCGCCAGATCATCCGGATGGCCAGTCATGGCGCGCGCCTTCACCCACGCATAGCGTTCCCACTCACGGCCTTGCACGAGCAGATAATCTTCCAGCATCGCGAAACTGGCGGCCAGCGGGCCCGACGCGCCGTTCGGCCGCAGCGCCATATCTACCCGGAATGTGAAGCCATCGGCAGTGATTTCGGCGATGTCGGCAATCAGCTTGCGTCCCAGCCGGGTAAAGAACTCATGGTTCGACAGCGCGCGCTGATCGTCGCGCTCGGTGACGGTCTCGCCGCCTTCCGGATACAGGAAAATCAGGTCAATGTCCGAGGACACATTCAGCTCGCCGCCGCCGAGCTTGCCCATGCCGACCACGATCATCTGCTGAGGCCGGCCTGATTCCTCGCCGGTGGGCACGCCGTGCGCATCGCACATCGCCGCGTACAGATCGGTCAGGTGGCTGCGCACCGCAAAATCCGCAAAGCCCGAGATTGCCGCGACCACTTCCGACAAATCGGCCCGGCCCGACAGGTCGCGCATCGCGATCGCGCATACCAGCAGGTTGCGCAGCCGCCGCATCGCCGCTGGCAGCGACGGCGCGTCCGCCCGAAGCCGCGCCAGCCAGTGATCGAAATCCAGATCGGACAGCGACGACGCGCACAGCGCTTCCAGCAGGGCCGTGCGCGCCGGATCGGCGGCCAGCCAGCGTTCAACGAACCGCGATCCCAGAGGGGGAGTCAAAACAAGGTTTGTGGTCATGATGTGCGTGGATGCAGACGGCCGCGAGCGTGCGCCCGCTTACGGGTATCATAACGATAAAGCAGGCGAGCGGGATCCGCCGACACTGACGCGTGCCGCGCGAATCGCATTACATTTCCGACTGATGTCGACTCATCCTGATCAATCCAGCCTGATGCCGAACCGCCTTGTAACCTGCGGGCGCGCGCTTGCCGCAGCGTTCGCCCGGGCCAATCGTGCGACGCATCGTGCGCTGTCTGTACTGCTGCTGTTGTTGCTGGCAGCTTACTTTACGTTCTGCGCGCTCTTCCTCGGCCTGCGCTACGTAGTGCTGCCCAACATCGATCATTACAAGCCTGACGTGTCGCGGCTCGCCAGTACCTTGCTGAACCGACCGGTGACGATCAATGGCATCCGCGCCGACTGGCGCGGCCTGCATCCCTGGCTGCAGCTCACTGACGTGGTGATCCATGATGACCGCGGCGAGCGCGCGCTGCAGCTGCCGCAGGTGAATGCGACGGTGTCATGGCTGACGGTGTTCGGTCAGTTGCGCCTGTCGTCATTGGAATTGCTCAGTCCTTACCTGGAGGTCGAGCGCGACGCCAACGGCCATCTGTATGTTGCCGGGATTCGCATCGACGCCGATCAGCCGGACGACGGGCGCGGCCTCGATTGGCTGCTTGCACAGCGCGAGATCATCATCCGCAACGGTACCGTGCAATGGAGCGACCGGCTGCGCGATGCACCGCCGCTGGAACTCAATCAGATCAGCTTCGTCTTGCGCAACCAGTGGCGCTCGCACCGGCTGGCCTTGCGTGCGACGCCGCCGGTCGCGCTGGCGGCGCCTGTCGATCTGCGTGCCGAATTCTTCCGGCCACCTTTTAGCACGCGCCGAACCGATTACGGTCAATGGCTGGGTGAGCTCTATCTCGACTGGCGCAACACCGATCTGAACGGCTGGAAGCAGTACGTCGACCTGCCGTGGGAGCTCGAAGGCGGGCACGGCGCCGTGCGTGCATGGCTGAACTTCAATCGCGGCGTGATCGAGAACGTAACCGCGGATCTCGACCTTAAAGACGTCTCCGTGGTGCTGGGCGAAGGGCTCGAGCCGCTCGAGGTGCGGGAAGTCAGCGGAAGGATCTCGGCCGGCGAGACATCGAGCGGCCTGAAACAGAAGCTGCTGTCATTCGGCACCCAGGGTCATGCACTGACGCTGACCGATTTTTCGTTGCGCACTGCGCAGGGAACGGTACTGCCGCGCATCACTGCCAGTCACCAGTTCCTGCCGGCCAGCGGCACGCGCCCCGAGCGCCACGAGCTGAAGCTGAGCGAGCTCGATCTCGAGGCGTTGGCGCACCTGGCGGTCAGCCTGCCGCTATCGGCCGAGGAGCGCCGGCTGCTCGACAGTTTCGCGCCGCGCGGACAGCTGCAGAATTTTTCCGCCAGCTGGGACGGTGCCGTGCCCGCCAGCGGCAACTACCGTTTCAGCGGCAAGTTCAATCGGCTGGCGCTGAAAGAGCAGCCGGCCGTCGACGGCAGCGCGGCCGTGCCGGGCTTCGACGGCCTGTCAGGCGAGATCGATGCCAGCCAGGACGGTGGCCGCGTGAGGCTCAAGGGCGAGCGCAGTACCCTGTATCTGGCGCAGTACCTGAACGAATCGACCTTGTTTTTCGATGAGCTCGCGCTCACCGGCAGCTGGTCTTTCCGCAACAACCGCAAGCAGCTCGCCGTCAAAGTCGCCGACATGGCGTTCCTGCAGTCAGGTCTGCGCGGCCGGGCCGACGCCACCCACGTGCTGCCCTGGCCGCTGGTGCCCGGCAAGCTCGGCGAGATCGACCTGAAGGCCCATTTTCCGACGGTCCGGCTCGATCGCATCGTCGCTTATGTGCCGTCGGCCGCCGGTGCCGGCACGCGCGACTGGTTGAGCAACGGCCTCATCGACGGACAGGCGAACGATGTCAACCTCATCATTCGCGGCGAGCTCGACAAATTTCCTTTCCTGCCCACCGCAGGCTCAGCGGCGCCGACCGGCGTTTTCCGCGTCAGCGCGCAAGTGGCACGCGGCAAGCTCAGTCCTGCGCCGCATGAGCTCAACGCCGACCGGCGCACGCCGGCATGGCCGCGCATTGAAGAGATCGAAGGACGCGTGACGATCGATCATACCCGGCTGCATGTCCATGCCGACAGCGCCCGCACGCTGGGCGTGCCGCTGTCGGCCGTTGATGTGGTGATCCCGGATTTTTACGCCGAGCATCCGGTCCTGGACATCACCGGCGGTGCCACCGGGCTGGTGCAGCCCATGCTGAACTACGTCAACGCCACACCGATTGCCGGCTGGATCGACAACTTCACCGAAGAAACCCGTGCCAGCGGCAACGCGAAGCTGGCGCTGAAGATGCAGCTGCCGCTGACCGACGCCAGCCAGCCCGCAGTACAAGGCAGCGTTCGCTTCAATGGCAATGACGTGCAGCTGTGGCGCACGTTGCCTTTGGTCAGTCAGGTGAACGGTGAGCTGGGCTTTTCCAGTCAGGGCTTCCAGCTCAGCGGCCTGCACGGCAATTTCATGGGCGGGCCGGCCATTATCAGCGGCGGCACGCAGCGCGACGGCAGTACGCTCGTCAAGATCGACGGCAGCGTCACCGCCGAAGGCATCGCACGCTCGGCGCCAAGCGCGGAAGCGAAGCGGCTGGCGCGCAAGCTGTCCGGCGTGGCGCGCTATGCGGCCAACATCAAGGTGCGTAACCAGCGCATGGAATTTACGCTGGATTCCTCGCTCGCCGGGCTGGCGATGGACCTGCCGGCGCCGTTGCAGAAAGTGGCCGCCGAGACCCTGCCGCTGAGGCTGGCCATCGTGCCGGCTCCGGCCACTGATTCGGCGGCCGAGAGCGAAGATATCCGCATCAGCCTGGGCAGGTCGATATCGGCGCGCTACTTGCGGCAGCGTGCGGCCGGCAAGGACGCGCCGTGGCGCGTGCTGCGCGGCGCGATCGGCGTGAATGCCGCACCTTTGCTGCCGGAAAACGGGCTGTCGCTGACGCTCAGCCTGTCGTCGCTGAATCTCGATGCGTGGCGCCATCTGGTCAGCGATGTCGGCAGCGAGAGCACGGCAGGCGCGGATGGCGGCGCGGCTGTGCCAGTCATGGCCTATTTGCTGCCGGACGTCGTCAGCATGCGCGCCGCCGAACTGACCTTTGCCGATCGCACCATTGAGAACGCCTCGGTCGGCATATCGCGCAACCGCAGCGGCTGGCATTTCAACGTGAATGCCGACGAGATCGTCGGCCGCGTCAGCTGGGAGGATCCATTATCGGAGCAAGGCGCCGGCAAGCTCAGCGCACGCCTGTCCAAGCTGAAGATCGAGGAGAGCACCGCATCCGACGTGACCGAGATCCTGAGCGGACGCAAGGCCGAGTTCACCGCGTTACCCGGACTCGATATCGTCGTCGACAACTTCGACCTGCGCGGCATGCACCTGGGTCGGCTGGAACTCGGCGCCACCAATGCGACGCTGTCGAACGGGCCAGGCCGCGAATGGCGGATCAGCCGTCTGGCAATCTTCAACCCCGGCGGCAGCATGTACGCGACCGGCCAGTGGATCGCCGGCCCGACCGGCGGGCAGACCACGCTGAACTACGAGCTCGACATCACCGACGCCGGCAAGCTGCTCGACCGCATGGGATTCGAGCGTACGCTGAAGGGCGGCAAGGGCAAGATGGAAGGCGAGCTTAATTGGCGCGCCGATCCGGTGACCTTCGATTTCCCGTCAATGTCGGGCAAGCTCAGCCTGAAGCTCGGCGCCGGACAATTTCTGAAAGCCGATCCGGGCGTGGCCAAACTCCTCGGCGTGATGAGCCTGCAGTCGCTGCCGCGACGGCTGACGCTGGATTTCCGCGACGTGTTTTCCGAAGGCTTCGCCTTCGATTCCATCGCCAGCACTGCCACCATCGCGCGCGGCGTGCTGACCAGCGACAGCTTCAAAATGCGCGGGCCGCAGGCACTGGTGTTGATGGATGGCACGGTCGATCTCGCGCAGGAGACGCAAAATCTGAGCGTGGTCGTCATTCCCGACCTGAACGCCGGTGGCGCATCGGTGCTCTACGGGCTGGCGGTGAATCCGGTGGTCGGGCTCGGCGCTTTCCTCGCGCAATATGTGCTGAAGAATCCGCTGTCGGCCGCGCTGACCCAGGAATACCAGGTGACCGGCCCGTGGAAAGACCCGGTGATCAAAAAAGTGGCGAGCCGCCGCAAGCCACCCGCCGACGCCGACGGCGGCAGTACGCAATAAGGACAGACAACATGATTGATACAGCAGAAGACCGGAAATTTCAGGTCGCCGCGATCCAGATGGTATCGACGCCCGATCCCGAGCCCAACCGCCGCACGGCGGCCCGGCTGGTGCGCGAGGCCGCCGAGGCGGGCGCACGGCTGGTGTTGCTGCCCGAGTACTGGGCGATCCTTGGCCACCGGGATACCGACAAGCTCGACCATGCCGAGACCCCCGGCGACGGACCCTTGCAAAATTTCATGGCCGAGCTGGCGCGGCAGAACGGCATCTGGCTGCTGGGCGGCACGGTGCCCTTGCGCTCGCAGGAGCCGCGCAAGGTGCTCAACTCGCTGCTGGCCTACGCGCCCGACGGCACACAGGCCGCGCGCTACGACAAGATCCACTTATTCGGCTTCACGCGCGGCGACGAATCCTTCGACGAATCGCGCACCATTCTGCCCGGCAGCGAGATCGGCCTGCTGGAAACGCCGTTCGCACGGATCGGGCTGTCGATCTGTTACGACCTGCGTTTTCCCGAGCTGTACCGCGCCATGGGGCACTGCGACCTGATCGTCGTGCCGGCCGCCTTCACCTACACCACCGGCCGCGCACACTGGGAAATTTTGCTGCGTGCACGCGCCATTGAAAACCAGTGCTTCGTACTGGCCGCCGCGCAGGGAGGGCACCATCTGAACGGCCGCCGCACCTGGGGCAACAGCATGCTGGTCGATCCGTGGGGCGAGATCCGAGAGCAGCTGGCCGAGGGCGAGGGCGTGGTGCGTGGCGAGGTCGACCGCGACTGGATGGACGGCGTGCGCCGCAGCCTGCCGGCTCTCAGGCACCGCAAGCTGTAGCCGCAGCCCGGCGCGTGGCGGCGCTATCCATTAGAATCAGGGTTCGTTTTTTCCCGCCGCCGATCGCCCATGAAAATCATCGAACCCAATCTGCACGCGCAAGCCGCCGCAAGCAACATCCTGCTGACCCCGTACGGCCTCGACGAGGGCAAGCTGCTGTCCGTGCTGGGATCGATTTTCACGCACAAGGTCGATTACGCCGACCTCTATTTCCAGTACACCAAGAGCGAAAGCTGGAGCCTCGAAGAGGGCATCGTCAAGACTGGCAGCTTCTCCATCGACCAGGGCGTCGGCGTGCGTGCCGTGTCCGGCGACAAGACCGCTTTTTCGTATTCCGATGACATTTCCGAGCGCGCGCTGCTCGAGGCGGCAGCGGCCACCCGCATGATCGCCCGTCAGGGCGCCGGCCGCGTGAAGGTCGCCTCGTCGATCAAGCCGGGCTCCGCACGCGCGCTGTACCTGCAGCAAGATCCCGTGGTATCGCTGGATGCGACCGCCAAGGTCAAGCTGCTCGAACGGCTTGAGCGTATCGCACGCGCCAAAGATCCGCGCATCGTGCAGGTCATGGCCGGGCTGTCGGGCGAGCATGATGTCGTGCTGGTCGTGCGCAGCGACGGCGTAATCGCTGCCGATATCCGTCCGCTGGTCAGGCTGTCGCTGTCCGTGATCGCCGAGCAGGACGGCCGTCGCGAGATCGGCACCGCCGGCGGCGGCGGCCGTTACGATTTCGGCTATTTCAGCGACGAGCTGCTGGAGAAGTACGCGAGCGAGGCCGTCAATTCCGCGCTCACCAACCTCGATGCACGTCCCGCGCCGGCTGGCCCGATGACCGTGGTGCTCGGCCCGGGCTGGCCCGGCGTGCTGCTGCACGAAGCGATCGGCCACGGCCTCGAGGGCGATTTCAATCGCAAGGGCTCCAGCGCCTTCTCGGGCCGTATCGGCGAGCGCGTTGCGGCCAAGGGCGTGACCGTGGTCGATGACGGCACGCTGGCCGACCGCCGTGGTTCACTGAACGTTGATGACGAAGGTCATCCGACCCAGTGCACCACGCTGATCGAAGACGGCATCCTGCGCGGCTACATTCAGGACACGCTGAATGCGCGGCTGATGAAGATGCAGCCGACCGGCAACGGCCGGCGCGAATCGTATGCGCATCTGCCGATGCCGCGCATGACCAACACCTACATGCTGGCCGGCGACCGCGAGCCGGACGAGATCATTGCATCCGTCAAGCGCGGGCTCTATGCGAGCAACTTCGGCGGCGGCCAGGTCGACATCACTAACGGCAAGTTCGTGTTCTCGGCCAGCGAAGCGTGGATGATCGAGGACGGCAAGCTCGCCTATCCGGTCAAGGGCGCGACCCTGATCGGCAACGGCCCGGACGTGCTGAATCGCGTGTCCATGATCGGCAAGGACATGCGCCTCGATTCAGGCGTCGGCGTCTGCGGTAAGGACGGCCAGAGCGTGCCGGTGGGTGTTGGCCAGCCGAC
>JACCDS010681305.1_pt1 | contig 12035 bp, 11 predicted proteins | sample 7446441 | NCBI WGS metagenome assembly JACCDS01 (sample SAMN15323445, study PRJNA562643) | freshwater metagenome | isolation source: river surface water | place: USA:Blue River Watershed | collected 2017-08-17
CGCCTGCCATCGCGCGCGGCTTCACACTGCTCGAGCTGCTGGTGGTGCTGGTGATCGTCGGCATCATGCTGGGAGCGGTCGCGCTGAATGCGAACCCCGGCGACCGGCAGCTGCTGCAGAACGAGGCGCAGCGCATTGCGCTGCTGCTGCAGCTGGCGCGCGACGAAGCCATTGTGCGCAACCAGCCGGTCGCGTTCGAAGCCGACGACTATCGTTATCGCTTCCTGATCCGTCAGAACAATGACTGGCGCGTGCTGACCGGCGATGAGCTTTTGCGTGAACGCGAATACCGGCGCGCGCCGCTGTCGCTGCAATTGCAGCCCGCCGGTAACGGCAAGCTGCCGCTGCGCATCGTGTTCGGGCGCGAGCCGGTCGACAAGGCATTTACGCTGACGATGGGCTATGGCGCGCAGAGCGCATCGGTGCGTGCCGACGGCATCGGCAATTTCATGGTGGAGTGAGATGACGCGACCACGTGGCTTCACGCTGCTCGAAGTGCTAGTGGCGCTAGTGATCATCGGCACCGCGCTGGCGGCCAGCCTGCGCGCCATCGGCAGCCTGACGCAAAACAGCAGCGACCTGCGCGCGGCGATGATGGCCACCTGGTCGGCCGAGAATCGGCTGACCCAGATCCGGCTCACGCACGAGTGGCCGCCGCTGGGCAGTCGCGAGTTCGCCTGCGCGCAGGGCGAGCTTGCGCTGCGCTGTAAGGAGCAGATCCTGCCGACCCCGAACCCGGCATTCCGGCGCGTCGAGGTATCGGTCGTCGATGCGAGTGGGCGTCGCATCATCATGCTGTCGCAGGTGGTGCCGAATGCGATCTAGACAAAGCGGCCTGACCCTGGTCGAGCTGCTGGTCGCCATCGGCGTGCTGGCCTTCGTGGCGGTGCTGGGCTGGCGCGGGCTGGATTCGATCACGCGCGCGCGCGAGTCGCTGAACGCCGACCTCGAGCAGACCCGCGGTCTGCAGCTGGCATTCGCGCAACTGCAGACCGATTGCGCAAATGCGGTCGAGGCGTCGATGCTTGACGGCCGCTCGCCGCTGTTTGTCGATGCGACGCGCGTGACGATCGCACGCCGCCTGCAACCAGAAGCGCAGGCTGGTTCCTTGCAGCTGGTGAGCTGGCGCTTGCGCGACGGCGTGCTGACGCGCGAGGAATCGCCGCTCACGCGTGACCTGACCCAGCTGGCGCAGTACTGGCAGTTGGCGCAGGCCGGCGGCACCCCGCCAGTGAGATTGCAGCGTGGCGTGCAGCAGATGCAGGTGCGGGTGTGGACCGACGATGGCCGTGGCTGGCGTGGCTGGCAGCAAATGGGCAATCCGCTGGTGTCGCGCGGCGCGCTGATGAACCCGCAGAGCGGCACCACCGCCATGCAGACCGTGTGGCGCGGGCTCGAGGTTTCACTGCAGATACCGGGGCGCGGTGCGACGATGACGAAAGTCTTCATGCTGGGGGCTTTATGAAATGCGGACGCGAACGCGGTGTTGCCGTCGTCACCGCGCTGCTGCTGACCACGCTGGCCATCACCATCGTGGCCAGCCTGTTCTGGCAGCAGCAGGTTCAGGTGCGCTCGATAGAAAACCAGCGCCTGCAACTGCAGAAGCAGTGGGTGCTGCGCGGCGCGCTCGACTGGGCGCGGCTGATCCTGCGCGAAGATGCGAAATACTCGGTCACCGATGACCTGAACGAACCGTGGGCGGTGCCGCTGTCGGAGACGCGCCTGGACCGATACGTCGAATCGGCCGCGCTGCGCGGCGACGCGGGCAGCGCGGTGCTGTCGGGCGGCATACAGGATGCGCAGGCGCGGCTGAACCTGACCAATCTCGCGACGCAGGGCCGCGTGACCGCGGCCGAAGTGCAGTCCTTCGAGCGCCTGCTGAGCTTGCTGCGACAGGATCCCGGCATCGCGCGCAGCACCGCACAGCAGCTGGCCGACAGTCAGCGCGCGGCGATCACGGACAGCCCCGGCAGCCCGCGTCCGATCGGCTTCATGCAGGTCGACGACCTGCTCGCCGTACCCGGCTGCACGCCGCAGTTACTCAATGCGATCCGGAATTACGTGATCTTCCTGCCCACCGCCACGCCAGTGAATGCGAACACCGCGACACCCGAGGTGCTGGCTGCGCGGCTGCCGGGCCTGTCGCTGAGCGACGCGACCACGCTCGCCAATGCGCGCAAGCAGGCGAGCTTCCGCGATCTTGCCGATCTCGCCGCGCGGCTGCCCGGCAAGCCGGTATCGGTCGATCCTTCGCTGTTTTCAGTGGCCAGCGGACATTTCCTCGTCAACGGCCGCGTGACGATACGCGCAGCGACCCTGCAGGTACAGGCGCTGGTGGAGCGCCAGGGCGCGGCCACGCATCTGCTGTGGCAGCGGGAGATCTGACATGGCGCGCGAAGCCCGACCGACGACGCTTTACCTTCGACTGCCGGCGCGCGACGCGGCCGCGCAATCCGCCTTGCATTCGAGCTTGCCGTTCGCGTGGTCAGTGCGCGGCCGGCTGCTGCGGGTTGCCAGCGCGACGCTGGCCGAACTTGCGCCGCAATTAGCCGACGCGCAGCGCGTGGTGCTGCTGCTGGCGGCCAGCGACGTGACCCTGATGCGCGTGCCGGTGCCGCCGCTGCCGGCCTCGCGCCTGTCCGCGGCGCTGCCGGCGCTGGTTGAAGACCATGTCATCGGCGACCCGGCGGATTGCGCTATTGCCGCCGGTCCTGATGTCGACGGCCGGCGCGTGATCGCGGTAACGGATCGCGCATGGCTGCAGGCCTGGGTGACGGCACTGCGCCAGCACGGCGCACGGCGCGTCGCGGCGCTGCCAATGCAGCTCTGCCTGCCGCTGCCGACCGAGCATGTCGCGGCGGCCCTGCTGCCATCGTCGGCAGGCTTTGAACTCGCGCTGCGTTACTCGGCCGACGAGGGCATCGGCCTGCCTGTGGTGGCCGACGAGGAAGGCGCGTTGCCCGATGCCGTCGCCAGCCTGCTCGCGACGCTGGCGCCGGCGCGCGCTGTGCAACTGTCGGTGCCTGCGTTGTACGCAGATAGCTTTCGTGTGTGGCTGGCCGAGCATCCGGACAGCGGCATCGTTGTCGTCGAAGAGAATTGGGCCGCATGGATCGAGGGCGCGTCGCAGGTGGACATCGATCTGGTGGCCGGCGTGGCCGGCAGCACCGAGACGCGCGTGGACTGGCGCCGCTGGCGCTGGCCTGTCGTGCTGGGCGCGGCCTGCGTGCTGCTGAACGTGATCGCGCTGAACGCAGACTGGTGGCGCTTGCGCAGCGAGGGCATGCGCCTGAACGATGACATGACCGCGCTGTACCGGCGCAGCTTCCCGGATGACAAGGTCGTGCTCGAGCCACTGGCGCAGATGAAGCAGAAAGTCGCCGCATCGCGTCAGGCAGCCGGCGAATTTGCAGCCGGCGATTTCATCGCACTGGCGTCCGCGCTCGGCGAAGCCTGGGCTGAGGCTGGCAATGACCAGCGCGCGATCGCATCGATCGACTACCGCGACGGCTCGCTAGCCCTGAAGCTGAAGCAGGGGGCGCAGGTGTCGCTCGACGCCATGCGCAGCGCACTGGCGTCGCGCCACCTGCAGGCAACGCCGTCGCCGGCCGACCCGGCGATCTGGCAAGTCAGGAGCTTGTGATGGCGCACCTCGCTGACAGTCGTTTCTGGAGTCAGCGCACGCCGCGCGAGCGCGTCATCGTGGGTGGTGGCGTTGCGCTGCTGCTGTTGCTGCTGGTCTGGTTCATCGGCGTCGATCCCGCGCTCGACGGCCGCGCGCGCTGGCAGAAAGACTTGCCCGCGCTGCGTGCCGACCATGCGCAGATGCAGGCGCTCGCGCAGCAGGCCGGCGCCTCGCCCGCATCCGGCGGCGCTGCGAAGCCAGCGGATCGCACGTCGATCGAGCGCAGCCTGAACGACTCGGGGCTCAGGCCGCAATCACTGGATGTCAGCAATGAGCTGGTGCGGGTGCGCTTCACCGATGTATCGTTCGCCGCGCTGACCGACTGGCTGCAGCGCGCACAGCGCGATTCGCGGCTGGTGGTGTCGGAGGCGAGCGTGACTGCGCGCGAGCGCATCGATCGCGTCGACGCCAGCGTATCGCTGAGGAAGCTGCAATGAACGGGTTGCCATGACGCGGCCGTGGCTGTGGCTGGCCGCGGCCCTGATCGTCATGCTGCTGACGGCGCTGATGAGCCTGCCGGCGGTCTGGCTGGTGCCGCTGGTCGAGCGGCAGACCGGGGGCCGCGTGTCGCTCGGGGATCCTGACGGCAGCGTATGGCAGGGCTCGGCCTTTGTCGGCGCCGCCGGCAGTAGCGATGAGCCGCTGGTGCCGCTGCTGCCCGGTCGCTTTCAATGGACGCTGTCGCCGCTGGCGCTGCTGGGCAGGGTCGACGCGACGCTGCGCAATGACAGCGCACTGTCGCGGCCGCTTGCGATTGGTGGCAGCTGGTCGCGCTGGGAACTGGGTCCCGGCAGCCTGAACCTGCCGGCCGAGCGTCTGGCCGCGCTTGGCGCGCCGCTCAACACGGTGCGGCCGTCGGGGCTGATGACGCTGTCGTGGCCGGCGCTGACGGTCACGCGCGACGGCAATGGCACGAAGATCGAAGGCCGCATGCAGCTCGACATGACGCAGATCGCGTCGGCCTTATCGCCGGTCAAGCCGCTCGGCGCTTATCGCATGCATGTTGACTGGCAGGGAAACACGGCCCGCATCGATCTGAAAAGCTTGTCCGGGCCGCTGCTGCTGGAAGGTTCGGGTGCGATCGCGGGTGGTCGCCTGCGCTTCTCCGGACAAGCCTGGGCACAGGAAGGCGAAGAACAAAGGCTGGCGATCCTGCTGAACCTGCTGGGACAGCGGCGCCGGGTGGGTAACAGGGATGTGATCGCGCTCGAATTCCAATGAAAAAAATTTCGCAATGCATGGTGCTGGTGGCCGCGTTTGCAATGACGCCTTCGTTCGCTCAGGAGCCGACGGAAAGCAAGGCGTCGCTGAACTTCGTCGGCGCCGACATCGAGTCAGTGGTGCGTGCGATCGGACATTACACCGGCAACACCTTCGTGATCGATCCGCGCGTGAAGGGTACGATCAACCTGGTGTCGGAAAAACCGGTGAGCAAGACGCAGGCCTTCGAGCTGCTCGGCTCCATGCTGCGCCTGCAAGGCTATTCGATGGTACGCACGCCGAACTTCGTGAAGGTGGTGCCGGAGGCTGACGCGAAGCTGCAATCGTCGCCGGTACAGGTCGGCAAGCTGCGCGGCGACCAGATCGCCACGCAGATCTTCCACCTGAACCACGAGAACGCAGCAACGCTGGTTGCGGTGCTGCGGCCGCTGATCTCGCCGAACAACACGATCGCCGCCGATTCGTCGAACAATACGCTGATCATCACCGATTACGCCGACAACCTGAAGCGGATATCGCGCATCATCGGCGCGCTCGATACGCCAGCCATCGGCGACCTCGATGTGGTGCGCGTCGAGCATGGCATCGCGATGGATATCGCGGTCACGGTCAACCGGCTGCTCGAGACGGCCGGCACGCAGGGTCAGGCCGACCCCGGCCGCGTGCTGGTGCTGGCCGACGCGCGCACGAATTCGCTGATCATTCGCGCGCCGACCACTGCGCGCGCCAACCTCGCTCGCACGCTGATCGCCAAGCTCGACCAGCCGACTGCTTTGCCCGGCAACGTGCACGTGGTCTATCTGCGCAATGCGGAAGCGACCAAGCTCGCGCAGGTGCTGCGAGCCGTGGTGGCCGGCGAATCCGGCCTGTCGGTGCCGGGTGCGCCGACGCCATCGCAGCCCCTGCAGCAGACTGCCGCGCCACAGGGCGGCGGGCTGCAGGCGCCGCAGCCGTCGCCGGCCCAGCAGCAGGGACCGCTGCCGGCCGGCGGCACGGCGGGTTACATTCAGGCCGACCAGACGACCAACACGCTGATCATCACTGCGAACGAACGCGTATACCGCAACCTGCGCGCCATCATCGACCAGCTCGACGCGCGCCGCGCGCAGGTCTACGTGGAATCGCTGATCGTCGAGATCAGCGCCGACAAGGCCGCGCAGCTCGGCGTGCAATGGGCGGGATTGTCCGGCAACGGCAGTCCCGGCACCCGTGTCGGCGTGCTGACCGGTTTCGGCAGCGGCGGCGACAACCTGTTGCAGCAGGCCGCGTCTTCGTTGTCGTCCACTGGCACGCCACAGGTGCCGGGCAATGGCCTGACGGCGGCGATCTTCCGGCAGAACGCCAATGGCCAGGTCGGTCTGGGCCTGCTGGCGCGCGCGCTGGAGACCGACGCGAAGGCGAATATCCTGTCGATGCCGAACCTGATCACGCTCGACAATGAAGAGGCGCGCATCATCGTCGGCCAGAACGTGCCCTTCATCACCGGCCAGTTCACCACTGCCGCGTCGGCCAGTACCGCCGGCGTGAATCCCTTCCAGACCATAGAGCGGCGCGACATCGGCCTGTCGCTGCGCGTGCGGCCGACGATTTCGGAGGGCGGCACGGTGAAGATGGCGATTTATCAGGAGACATCCAACATCCAGCAGTCGACCGCGTCGGGGCTGATCACGAGCAAGCGCTCGATCGACACCAATGTGCTGGTCGACGACGGCCAGATCATCGTGCTCGGCGGCCTGATCGAAGACACGCTGTCGGACACGGTCGAGAAAGTGCCGGGCCTGGGCGACGTGCCCGTGCTCGGCTACCTGTTCCGCTATCAGTCGAAGCGGCGCACGAAGACCAACCTGATGGTGTTCCTGCGGCCGACCGTCATTCGTACCGACGATCAGAGTGTCGCTGTTGCCAGTGACCGCTACGACTACATACGCGGCGCGCAGCAGCGCGTGCAGGCGTATCCGAATGCGCTGCTGCCGCCCACCGATGCACCGCGCCTGCCGCCGCTGGAGAACGGCAAGCCGGTTGGCGGCTTGCTGCTCAATCGCGAGCCGAAAGCCGCGGCGCCAGTGCAACCTTCGCGCCCGCCCGAGGTCTTTCCGGTGGAGCCGCCGGTGATCAACCAGCGTTGAAGGGCGGCATTGATGGACTACAACAGGACAGCTCAATGAGCGCAGTGATGCAGGACCCGCGGTTGCTGCCGTTTTCCTTTGCCCGCGACTTCGGCGTGCTCGCGCAGGCCAATGCGCCGGACGAAGCGATCGACGTCTGGGTATCGGAAGCGACGCTGCCGTCGGCAGTAGCCGAAGTCGGACGGCGCTTCGGTCGCGTGCGCGTCAATGCTCTGCCGCGCGAGCAGCTCGAAAGCGCGATCGCCAGAGCGTATGCCGGCTCCGGCGGCGATGCCGCGCAGGTGGTCGGCGAGGTCGAGTCCGACCTCGATCTTGCGCGCCTGATGCAGGAAATGCCGGCGGTCGAGGACTTGCTGGAATCATCCGATGACGCCCCGGTGATCCGCATGATCAATGCGCTGCTCACGCAGGCCTTGCGCGAGGGGGCCTCCGACATCCATATCGAGCCGTTCGAACAGGTGTCGGTGGTGCGCTTTCGCATCGATGGCCGCCTGCGCGACGTGGTGCGGCCGAAGCGCGCGATCCATGCGGCGCTGATCTCGCGCATCAAGATCATGTCGCAGCTTGATATTGCAGAGAAGCGACTGCCGCAAGATGGCCGCATCAATTTGCGCGTTGGCGGCAAGCCGGTCGACGTGCGCGTGTCGACGCTGCCGACCGGGCATGGCGAGCGCGCGGTGCTGCGCCTGCTCGACAAGGAAGGCGGACGGATGGACCTGCAGCACCTCGGCATGAGCGAGCATGCGCAGGCGCAGTTCGATCACCTGATCGCGCAGCCGCACGGCATCGTGCTGGTCACCGGGCCGACCGGTTCCGGCAAGACCACCACCCTGTACGCGGCGCTGTCGCGGCTGAATTCGCCGACGACCAATATCCTTACCGTCGAAGATCCGATCGAATACGAGCTGGCCGGTGTCGGGCAGACGCAGGTCAATGCGCGCATCGACATGACGTTTGCAAAAGCCTTGCGCGCCATCCTGCGGCAAGACCCGGACGTGATCATGATCGGCGAGATCCGCGACCTGGAAACGGCGCAGATCGCGGTACAGGCGTCGCTGACGGGCCATCTGGTGCTGGCGACGCTGCACACGAACGATGCGCCGGCCGCGGTCACGCGCCTGCTGGACATGGGCATCGAACCTTTTCTGTTGTCGTCTTCCCTGATCGGCGTGGTCGCGCAGCGACTGGTGCGCAAGCTGTGCGTGCATTGCCGCCGCTGCGACGCGCAGCACTGGCATGAGGTCGGTTGCGACAAGTGCGGTCAGACCGGTTACCACGGACGCGTCGGCATTTATGAGCTGCTGCTGACCACCGATGACATACGCGCGCAGATACATAACCGGGCGTCCGAAGCCGAGATCCGCGCCAGCGCGCAGCGCGACGGCATGGCGACGATGCGCGAGGACGGCGAGCGCTGGCTGCGGGACGGCACGACGACCGCGGCGGAGTTGTTGCGGGTGACGAAAGAGTAAGCGCATGCCCGCCTTTCGCTACGAAGCCGTGAACGCCACCGGCGCCACCAGCAAGGGCGTGCTGCAGGCCGACAGCCCGCGCGCTGCGCGCTCGGACCTGCGCGCGCGCGGCCTCGTGCCGCTGGCGCTCGACGCCATCGCCGCTGAAGCTGACAGCCAGGCTCGCCGCTCGTTCAGCTTCGGCGACAAGCTGTCGACTGTCGAGCTTGCGCTGTTCACGCGGCAGCTCGCATCGCTGCTGGAATCCAACCTGCCGCTGGAGCAGGCCTTCGATGCGCTGATGGAGCAGGCCGAGCGCCCTTATCTGCGCGACCTGATCGCAGCCATACGCGCAGAGGTGATGGGCGGCTCGTCATTGTCGGATGCGCTGGCAAGACACCCGCGCGATTTCGCCGACATCTATCGCGCGCTGGTGGCTTCCGGCGAGCAGATCGGCCAGCTGGCCGGCGTGCTGTCGCGGCTGGCTGACTATGTGGAGCGGCGCAATGCGCTGGTGCAGAAGGTCAGGCTGGCATTCACTTACCCCGCGATCGTGACCCTTGTCGCGTTCGCGATCGTGATCTTCCTGCTGACCTATGTAGTGCCGCAGATCGTGTCGGTGTTTGCGAACACCAAGCAGCAGCTGCCCTTCCTGACCCGCGCGATGCTCGCGATTTCGGACTTCGTGCGCAACTGGGGCTGGCTGGTCGTCTTGCTCTCGATGACGGCCTTCGTGCTGTGGCGACGCAGCCTGCGTGACCCGATTGCCAAGATGCGCTGGCATCGCTGGCTGCTGAGCGCGCCCATGGTGGGCCGCTTCCAGCGCAGCCTGAACACCTCGCGCTTCGCAAGCACGCTGGCCATCACGATCAGTTCCGGCGTGCCTATACTGCGCGCGCTGCAGACCAGCCGCGACACGCTGTCGAATGTCGCGATGCGCCAGCAGGTCGAGGAAGCGACAGCCGGCGTGCGCGAGGGCGTGAGCCTCGCGCGCGCGCTGTCTGGGCAGAAGAATTTTCCGCCAATGCTGGTGCACATGATCCGGGCCGGCGAAGTGACCGGCGAATTGCCGGCGATGCTGAATCGCGCGGCACAGATGCAGGAGCAGGATCTCGAGCGGCGCGCGCTGACCATCGCCGGCCTGCTCGAGCCGGTGCTGATTCTTGCGATGGGCGTGGTGGTGCTGCTGATCGTGCTGGCGGTGCTGATGCCCATCATCGAAATCAACCAGCTGGTACGTTGACATGCAACGCGCGCCGACCGTGATCGCCTTCCTGCTGTTTCTTGTGTTGTGCGCGTCGATTGCGTACTGGCTGCTGCAATGGATGGCGCCGCCCCCCAGGGCGGTGGCCGCTCCACCGCAGGCAGCGCGTGCGGAGCCGGCGGTGGCCGCGGCCGCCAACCTGTTCGGCGGCCGCGCGGCAGCGGGCATGGCGAACGTGCAGCTCAAAGGCATCCTCCGTACCGGTAGCCCGAAAGGCAGCATTGCGATCATTGCAATCGAGGGCAAGCCGGCGCGCGCGTTGCCAGCGAATGCCGAAATCAGCAGCGGATTGACGGTCAGGGAAATCAATACGCGCAGCGTGGTGCTGTCGGATCGCGGCGCCGAACGAGAGCTGACCCTGCCCGCCTTCGCCGCACAGGAAGGCGCGATGTCCAGCGTGCCCGGACGCTCGCCGGAGCCGCAGCCTGTGGCTTCGCCGGTCCAGCAGCCAGCGCCACAGCAGCAACAGCCGGCTCAGCCGCAGCCACCGCAGTTGCCTCCGACGCCGCAGGCCAGCGGACCCAGCAGCAGCGGCACGAGCGCCGCCGGCGGTCCGACGGCGCCGAATGCGCAAGCGCCGATGTACGGGCAACGTCCGCCGGCTATCGCGCCGCCGTCCGAGCCGGGCTTTCCGGCGCGCTGATCAGTTGTCCTTCGGGTTCTGCAGCAGCAGCCGCACCAGCTCGCGCTTTTTCGCCTGACGGTTCGCGGATTTGGATTTGGTATGAGGTCCGGCGGCACGCTGCTTCGCCGGCACCGCGACCGGATTGCGCGGCTTCAGCGCGCGTTGCGACGGCTCGACCCGAAACGAGGTCTTTTGTCGGTTGCCGCGGGTCTTGTTCGCCATGATTGCGTGTGCTGCCTCTAGTCAGCTGCCGCCGGTTCGTCCGTCAGCACGATGGGAAAGATGCGTAGCGCCAGGGTATCGGGATCGACCGGACCGGTCGACGCTTACAGCACGTAACGCGACAGGTCTTCGTTGACGGCCAGTTCGCCCAGCGTCGCGTCGACATAGGCAGCGTCGATTCGAACGCTGGCGGACCCCGGCTCGCCGGCCGAGAACGACACTTCTTCGAGCAGCTTTTCCATCACCGTGTACAGCCGCCGCGCGCCGATGTTCTCGGTTTTTTCGTTCACCGAGTACGCTATCTCGGCCAGTCGCCGTATGCCCTCCTGCGCGAACTCGACGTTCACGTTTTCGGTCGCCAGCAGCGCTTCGTACTGACGCGTCAGGCAGGCATCGGTCGAGGTCAGGATGCGCTCGAAATCGGCGATCGCCAGCGATTCGAGCTCAACGCGGATCGGGAAGCGGCCCTGCAACTCGGGAATCAGGTCGGACGGCTTCGCGAGGTGGAACGCGCCCGATGCGATGAACAGGATGTGGTCCGTCTTCACCATGCCGTATTTGGTGTTCACCGTCGTGCCCTCGACCAGCGGCAGCAAATCGCGCTGCACGCCGGCGCGCGACACGTCAGCGCCCTGCGCATTCGCGCGCGAGGCGATCTTGTCGATCTCGTCGAGGAACACGATACCGTTCTGCTCGACATTCGTGATCGCGCGCTGCTTCAGCTCGTCTTCATTGACCATGCGCGCCGCTTCCTCGTCGACCAGCAGCTTCATCGCTTCCGCGATCTTCAGCTTGCGCGACCTGGTGCGGCCGCTGCCGAGGCCCGAGAACATGGACTTGATCTGCTCGGTCATTTCTTCCATGCCGGGCGGCGCCATGATCTCCATCTGCGCGCGCGGCTCGGCGACGTCGATCTCGATGTCTTTGTCGTCAAGCGCGCCTTCGCGCAGGCGCTTGCGGAAAGTCTGGCGGGTCGTGCTGTCGCTCTTTTCTTCCGACTGGCCGAAGCCGATGTCGCGCGCCGGCGGCAGCAATACGTCGAGGATGCGCTCTTCGGCGGCATCCTGCGCCTGCGCGCGCACCTGGCGCATTTCCTGTTCGCGGCTCTGCTTGATGCCGATCTCGACCAGATCGCGAATGATGCTGTCAACGTCGCGGCCGACGTAGCCGACTTCGGTGAACTTGGTTGCTTCGATCTTGATGAACGGCGCATCGGCCAGCTTCGCGAGGCGGCGCGCGATCTCGGTCTTGCCGACACCGGTCGGGCCGATCATCAGGATGTTCTTCGGCGTGATTTCATGACGCAGCGGATCCGGCACCTGCTGCCGGCGCCAGCGATTGCGCAGCGCGATCGCAACCGCGCGCTTGGCCTTCGCCTGCCCGACCACGTGCTTGTCGAGCTCTGCGACGATTTGTTGCGGTGTGAGGTTCATGATGCGTC
>JACCDS010274846.1_pt1 | contig 12034 bp, 10 predicted proteins | sample 7446441 | NCBI WGS metagenome assembly JACCDS01 (sample SAMN15323445, study PRJNA562643) | freshwater metagenome | isolation source: river surface water | place: USA:Blue River Watershed | collected 2017-08-17
CCTCGCCAGCGCCGGTCGTCTACGACCCGGCCGGATCCCGGCCGGCGGCGGCCCGCCGCGCGCTGCGCAAGGCCCAGCCCGCCGACAGCGCCGCGTGCCAGGCCTCGACCCGCGCCGGCTCCCAGACGGGGTCCAGGTGCCGGAACGGGCCGTCGTGGCGCAGCCGGGTGGATCGGTCGGTGGTTCGGTCAGGTGCGCGGTCCGATGACAGGGGCGTTGCCGGTTCCGTCGCAGGCGGGGCCAGTGCCAGCCGGCCGCGCTGGGCCGCCGGGCCGCTGCCAATGTTGGGCAGGGCCGTGGGCAAGGCCGTCGACAGGGCCGTGGGCAAGCCGGCCGCCAGCCACGGCTGCGGCGCTTCGCCGGAACGGCGGCGGGCCAGGCGGGCCCTCATGCCGCGCCCCGGTTCGGCACGCGGCCGAACTCGCCCAGCACCGCGACGTCATGGGGCGGGCCGAACTCGCGTTCGACCTCCTCGCGGTCGCCGATGCGGGGATAGGCCCGGTCCCACAGCACCGCCACGGCCATGGCCAGCAGCAGCGAGGCGGTCGCGCCCATCACCAGCCCCACCAGCAGGCGCGGGTGGCTGGCCTGCAGCGGCGCCGTCGCACGGCTGACGATGCTGACGTTGCTGCGTCCGCCGGTCGACGCGAAGCGGATCTGGTCCTCGCCGTCGAGCGCCCGCTGGTAGACCGCCAGCGCCGAGGCGACCTCCAGCCGGTAGGCGGCCGCCTCGTCCTGCAGCCGGCTGCGCGCCAGCACCTGGCCGCGCTGCTCGGCGGACTCGCGTTGCAGGCCCTGTTCCAGCCGCTGGGCCACCTGGCGGCTGGCGCTGGCGTTGTCCCGGTAGGACCGGATCACGGCGGCCAGCGCGGCGCGGGCCTCGTCGACCTGCACATGGGCCTCGCGCACATCCGGATGGGCGGGGGTGTAGTGGCGTTGGAGCTGCGCCAGCCGCAGTTCGGCCACGCCGAGCTGGGCCTTGAAGGTCTGGGCCTGGGTCGAGGCCATCACGCCGTCGCTGGTGGACGGGTCCTGCGCGGCCTGCAGCTCGGCGGCCTGGCGGGCATGGCGGGCCGCCAGCAGGCGCTCGTCGAGCGAGGCCAGCCGCAGCAGGTCGACATCGGTGCGGGTGCCGTCGTCGATCAGGCCGTTGCGCTGCTGGAAGCGGGTGGCGGCCTGCTGCGCGGCATCGACCTTGGCCTTCAGCGCGGCCAGTTCCTCGCCGTGGCGACGCAGGCGATCACTGGGCGGGCCGGCGGCGCGTTCGGCGTCCTGGGCCTTGTAGAAGTCGACCACCGCATTGGCACCGGCCGCCGCCAGCGCCGGCTGACGGGCCGAGTAGGAGACATAGATCATCTGGCTGCCGCGCGGGCTGGGCACGATCTGGAGCGCGCGGGCGACCTGCATCGCGGCCCGGTCGATGCGCGTGCCGTCGCCGCCGGGTGGGGCGCTGGCGGCGGGATCGGCAGCGTTGGCGATGTTGGGAATGCTGGCGACGTTGGCAACGCTGGCATCGTCGGCACCGGTCAGCGCCAGCTTCCGGGCCACGGCGCGCAGCACGGCCGGCGTCTGCAGCAATTCGACCTGGGTGGCGATGTAGCTGGAGACCTGCCCGACCGGCAGTTCCTTGCCGTTGAGCGGATCGGTGACCTCGTAGTTGACGACCAGCGCGGCGGTGGCCGTGTAGGTGCGCGGCCAGAGCAGCAGCGCCAGCCCGGTCAGCGCCAGACCCGGCAGCAGCACGCCCGCGACGATGCCGCGGCGCCGCCAGAGCGTGCGCAGCAGGCGGCCCAGCGACGGTTCGGGCTCGGCCAGATCGGCCGGCAGCCAACGGGCGGCATGGAGGCCGGACATGGCCGGCGTGACAGGCAGGACGGACATCGGCGGTTCCCGGTGAGTCGCGGCGATCCGCGGGGTGGTTCGAGGGGTTGTTCAGCGCCAGCGCCCAACCGGTGCCGCCGCAGCGACGACCGGGCAGCAGGCCCTGACCGTCGTCCTTGTAGGACGCGACCGCGTCGGCGTCTGTTCGCTGTCGCACCGTCGTGGGTGCCCGAGCGCACCCGGGGCGGCCTTCCGCTTGACGGTCCGCATCACTCATTCACCCACTGGCTCACCCACCGGCTCACCCACTGGCTCACCCACTGAGCCACCCCGACGCGGCGCCGGCCCGACGTCCTGTTGCCGGCCGCAACACCCGCAACACCCGTACACCACGGGTGGTCTGGCGCACTGAGTCGGCCGCCGCACTGAGTAGGCCGCCGTACTCAGTGGGCCCACGCACCGACAGGCCCGGCGGTGCTGCCTACGGTCGGCGTCCTGCACAGCCTGATCGGAGCCCTGCCCATGTCACCCAACAACGCCTTGCCGTCCGGCGCCCTGCCCCGCGAGAGCCGCTTCGATGCGATGGCCATTCGCTGGCCGGCCCGGCATCGCTGGCCGGCACTCGTCGGCGCGCTGGTGCCGCTGGCCGATCTGGGCGGCATGCTGCTGGCGGCCCTGGTGGTCGGCCTGTGGATGAGCGGCGCACGCGGCCCCGCCGGTGCGGATGCCGGCCCGCAGGTCTACGCGATGGCCGCGCTGCTGGCGCCGCTGGTGCTGCATGACCGCCACTTCGGCGAACAGGTCTGGCGTTCGCAATGGGCCCGGCTGGCGCAGACCCATGCCTGGCGCTTCGGCGTGCTGGCGGCGGTGATCGTCGCGCTGGCCTGGTTGTCACGGCCGCAGGCGCCGATGCCCGATCGTGTCAGCCTCGGCAGTGCCTGGCTGGGCACGGCCGCGCTGGCGGCCTTGCTGGGTCTCGTGCTGACCTCGCTGGCGCGCACGCTGGCGGCCTGGTCGGTGCAGCGACTGCGCCTGCGCGGCCGGCTGACCGAGGTGGTCGCGGTGGTCGGCGAGGGGCCGCTGGCACGCCGCTTCGTCGCCGCGCTGGGCGGCGCCCCGAGCGGCAGCGTCGAACTGCTGGGCGTGTTCGATGACGACGCGCGCAGCGAAGGCAGCACCGGTACCGCGGTGGCATCGATCGACGCGCTGGTCGCGCTGGCCGCGCGACGCCGCATCGACTGGATCGTGCTGGCCCTGCCCGATGCGCAAGGCCTGCGGCCCGAGCGACAGGCCGGCCGGGCCCGCCTGATCGAGCGGCTGGGGGCCCTGGGCATCCCGATGGGCAGCTGCCCCGCGCACGTCGGCCTGACGGGTGCCGGCCTGAACCCTGCCGGGCCGACCGATGCCGGCCTGGACGAGGCCCAGGCCCACCTTGGCGAACGATTGCCGCTGCTCATGCTGGCGCCGCGTCCGATCGCGCGCTGGCAGGCGCTGCTCAAGGCGATCGAGGACCGCCTGCTCGGCAGCCTGCTGCTGCTGCTGCTCGCGCCGCTGATGGCGGCGGTCGCGCTGGCGATCCGGCTGGACAGCCCCGGCCCGCTGCTGTTCCGCCAGCGCCGCCATGCACTCGACAACCGCGAGTTCGACATCCTGAAGTTCCGCACCATGCGCTGGGCGCCACAGGCCGGCGACGCGCCGCTGGAGCAGACCCGCCGCAGCGATGCCCGCATCACCCGCGTCGGCCGCGTGCTGCGCGCCACCAGCCTGGACGAGCTGCCGCAGCTGTTCAACGTGGTGGCCGGCACGATGTCGCTGGTCGGACCGCGTCCGCACGCCACCGACATGCGCACCGAGGCGCGGCTGGGCGCCGACATCATCGCCAGCTACGCCCACCGCCACCGGGTCAAGCCCGGCATCACCGGCTGGGCCCAGGTCAACGGCGCACGCGGCGCCACCGAGACCGCCGCGCAACTGCGCCGCCGGGTCGAGCTGGACCTGCACTACATCGCGAACTGGTCGCTGCTGCTGGACCTGCGCATCCTGCTGCGCACCGCCGGCGTGGTGCTGCGACGGACGAACGCCTTCTAGGACTTCCAAGAGATCAGGCGATCAGGCGACCCAGCCTCGCCCCATGTCCTCCCGCCCGGCCACGCTGCGCGCCGGGGCGGACTGCACACCCTGCCGCCGCGCTGACGCGACGGCATCCCGGAGATGCCTGCCATGCCCGTCCTCACGATGGCGCCTGCCGCCGCCCTGAACCCGCCGCGCCGGACCTGCTCGCGCGCCACCTTCGCGATGTGGGCCGATGGCCTGCTGCTGCTGGACCCGCTGGCCGTGCTGCTGGCCGGCTGGCTGGCCACCGCCTGGTTCGTGCCCGGCACCGGACCGGCCGTGCCCGGCGATGCCGCCCTGCTGATCTGGGCCGCCGCGATGGCCGCGCCCTTCCTGCTGTTCGACCGCCATTTCGGCCGCCGCGCCAGCCTGGGCCGAGGGGCCGACGGCCTGCCCGGTCTGCTGGGCGCGCACGCCATCCGCCTGGTCCTGCTGGCCGCCCTGCTGGGCCTGCTGGCCTGGACCGGCGCGGGCGCCCGCGACCCGGCCGACGAGCGCCTGCTGCCGTGGCTGGTGCTGCTGATGCTGGCGGTCACGGCCACCACGCTGCTGGTGCGGCTGGCCTACATCGGCCTGGCGCGGCTGCTGCTGCGCCATGGCCGGCTGAGCGAGACCGTCGCGGTGGTCGGCGCGGGCGCTTCGGCGCAGCGCCTGGTCGAGCGCTTGCGGGCGATGTCGCCGCGCATCATCGAGGTGCTGGGCGTGTACGACGATGGGCCCCGCTCACGCGGCCGTCCGGTCGACGGCAGCATCGAGCAGCTGCTGCGGCTGGGCCGTGAACGCCACATCGACTGGGTCGTGCTGAGCCAGCCCCCCGGCCATGCCCGCCGCGTGCGGGCGCTGACGCAGCGGCTGCAGGCCCTGTCCGCGCCGATCACGCTCAGCTCGCCCGGCGCCTCGATCGAGGACCAGGCGCCCTGGGCCGTCGCCACCGGCCATGTCGGCCACCATGTACCGATCCGGCTGATGCCGGTGGGCGGCGCACCGATGCGCCTGCCACCGCGCACAAGCCCGGTCGACCCGCCCTGGCGGCGCAGCACGCCGCAGCGCTGGCCGGCGCTGGCCTACACCTATGACGACCATGACCTCGACAGCTTCAGCGCGCTGGCCGCCGCGCATGGCCGGCACCGCTATGGCTATGTCGTCACGCCCAATGCCGACCACCTGATCCGGCTGCATGACGATGCGACCTTCCGGGCGCTGTATGCCGATGCGTCGCACATCCTCAACGACAGCCGGGTGGTGGCTCACATCCTGAGCCTGACGCGGCACCTGCGGCTGCCGGTGTGCACCGGCAGTGACCTGACCGCGCGGCTGTTCGAGCGCGTGATCGCGCCGGACGATCCGATCGTGCTGATCGGCGGCACCGCCGCCCAGGCCGAGCTGCTGCGCCAGCGCCATGGCCTGACCCGGCTGGCGCACCACAACCCGCCGATGGGCTTCATCCGCGACCCCGCGCAGGTCGAGACCTGCCTGCGCTTCGTCGAGGCCCACAGCCCCTTCCGCTTCGCGCTGCTGGCCGTCGGCTCGCCGCAGCAGGAGGTCATCGCGCAGCGCCTGCTGCAACGGGACCGGGCCCGTGGCCTGGCCCTGTGCATCGGCGCGTCGATCGACTTCCTGACCGGCGTCGAGCGCCGCGCGCCGGCCTGGATGGGCCGGGCCGGGCTGGAATGGCTGCACCGCCTGCTGATGTCGCCGACGCGGCTGGCCGGCCGCTACCTGGTGCGCGGCCCGCGCGTGTTCGCGCTGCTGCGTCAGGCCGACATCGTGGTGCGCCAGCGCGTCATGCCACCGGGCACCGTCGCGCTGCCCGAACCCTGGGCGCCCGAGCGGCCCGGCCATGTCCCGGCGGTGCTGCCGGCGCGGATGGCCTGAGATGGCTGCGCACCCCTCAACCCACCCGTCAGCGCAGGCCTCACCGCACCGTGAACGCGGTCGCCGTGAAGGCCACGTTCTTCGGGTTGAACACGCCGATCGCGCCGCTGGTCGCGCCGGGCGGGATGGTCACCTGCACCTGCGTGTCGCTGATGACGCGCACGCTGCCGTTGTGGGCCAGCCCGACCCAGGCCAGGTTGGCGCCGGTGAAGCCCGAGCCGTTGACCGTGACCACCGTGCCGACCGGCCCGGCGGTGGGCGAGAAGTTCATGATGCCCGGCTGCGGCCACGCGATGGCTGCGCCGCTGACGCTGAAGCCGGTGGCGGTGAAGGCCACGCCGGCTGCGTTGAAGACGCCGATCGCGCCGCTGGTCGCGCCCGCCGGGATGGTCACCTGGACCTGGGTGTCGTTGACGACCTTGACGGCGGCATCGTGGGCCAGCCCGACCCAGGCCGCGTGCGCGCCGGTGAAGCCCCGGCCGTTGATCGTGACCACCGTGCCGACCGGACCGACGGCCGGCGCGTAGTTGCTGATCGACGGCGCGACGACGGTGCCCGACGCGGTGCCCGGCGCGACCGGGCTCGGCCCGGCAACCGGTGTACCGACGGGCGTGCCCGCACTGCCCCACAGCTTGCGCAGCAGCGCCATCTTGTCGGTCCGCACGGCGAGGTTGTCATCGAGGATGCCGCCGGTGTCGCCGCTGTTGGGCGTGTAGCACCAGTAGAAGGTGCTGCGCATGTTGCGGGCGATCAGGTAGTCGACCAGCGCGTTCTGCCACGTCACGTCCTTGCTGCCGCCGGTGCCATTGCCGTAGCGGCCGCCCCATTCGCCCAGCACCACCGGCACCTGGCTGGCGAAGCGGCCGAACAGCTTGTCCCAGTCCGCCGGCAGGTTGGCGGGGAAGTTGGCCGCGCTGAACGTGTGCTTGACGAACACGTCCGGGCCGTAGGTGTGCGGCGTCAGCACCAGCTTGCCGGCGGCGATGGCCAGCGGCTGGTTGGCCTGCGGCTGGAAGTCCTCGCCCCAGTTCATCGGCAGGTTCGAATCCTCGATGCCATCGAAGTTGCCGTTGATGCCCTGCACGAACACCAGCAGCGACGGGTTGGCCGCCAGCACGGTGGCGGCGGCGGCCTCGGCATTGGGCTTCCAGAAGTTGGCCGGGTTGCTCATGTTGGCGTCGCCGGCAGCCCAGCGGACCACGCCATTGGGCTCGTTGTAGATGTCGATGGCGAAGAAGTGCGGCAGGGCCGCATAGCGCCGCGCGACGAAGGCCAGATCACGCAGCCAGTGGGCCTGCGTGTAGGCCTGGCCGTTGTGGATCAGGCCGAAGTCGGCCGGGTTGGACACGTACCAGGTCGGGTACTGGCGCACCTTCGAGACGCTGTGGAAGTCCAGCATCACGTACAGGCCCTGGCGCTCGGCCTCGGCCATCCACAGGTCCATCGCCTGCAGCGGCGTCTTGCCGATCAGCTCGGGGTTGAGGCTGGCGTCGATGTAGCTGAGCTGGTTGACCGGCGTGGTGTTGTAGAGCGTGTCGGGCACGAAGGGCAGGCGCACGGCGTTGAAGCCCAGACTCTTGATCTGCGCGATCTGCTGCTTCCAGCCCATGGACCAGAGGTACTGCGGCTGCAGGATCTCGGCGTTGAAGCCGAAGTGGCTGATGCCGCGGATCTGCATCTCCGCGCCGGCCGGGTCGTAGATGCGGCCGCCGCGGGTGCTGTAGCCGGCCGCCTGGGCCGGCCATGTGGCGCAGGCCAGCAAGCACGCCAGCAGGGTCGCGAGGGTCGCGAGGATCGATCGAAGGGACCCGCGGGTCCAGGTCTGATGGAAGTTCAAGGGCATGGGAAGTCAGTTCCTGAGAAGGGTCGGTCGACCCGGTCCGTGGCCTGCCGTCCGCTCGTTCGATGCGGCGGGCAGGATGTCCAGCCGGCGGGGTGTTGCCGGCTCCACGCGTCGGTGCGCTGGCCCGCATTGGAAGGGCAAGCGGGGCCTCGAAGCCGTCCGGCCCCGGTAACGTCCGGTAAGGGCACGACACGCGGGAATGCCGATGAACACGAGTGAATTCACGAACAGGGTGGCCCATGCGTGTGCTGCCGAACAGACGCCGGGGTGCGCTGTCGCACACCCTTCGCGCGCGCGCCGCTGGCCGGTGCTGCTGCACCTGCTGGACGCCGCACGACACCCGCGACCGGGCTCGGGCCTGCCCGGTCCGCAGCGCGTGGCGACGCACTTCCTGCGCTGCGCCCGCCACCTCGACACCTTCCGCCGCTGGTATGGCGACGACGGCAATCCGGCCCTGCAGCGCGAGCTGGCCGCGCGGCCCTACCTGGTCACCTGCGTGGTCCATCCCTACCTGCACGGCGACTGGGCGCCCGAGCGCCGGCTCGACATCATCCGCACCCACTACAGCCTCATGCACGGCGCCTGCGCGCTGCTGCACGCCAGCGGTCCGGCCTGGCTGGCGGGCACCGCCGAAGGCCTGCACCTGCGGCTGGACCGACCCGGCAAGTTCGAGCATGAGGGCGAGGCCACGCTGCACCTGTGTCAGGGCGAGGAGACGCTCTACTCGCTCGCGTTCACGATGGGTCTGGATGAAGGCCCGGGCGCCCTGCTCGCCTACATCGGTGCACTGCAGGGCCAGCACGACGCGGGCGCGCTGGAGCGCTACCGCGATCTGACCCACCGGCTGCATGGCCTGCGCCCGCGCGACCTGCTGCTGACCGCCTTCCGGCTGCTCTGCGGGCATCTGGGCGTGACGCGCATCCTGGCCGTCGGCAACGCGCGGCGCATCAGCAGCAACCGCCACTACGCCGCCAGCGACCAGGTCCACGCCAGCTATGACGAGGTCTGGCAGGACGCCGGCGGCATCGACCACGGCGACGGATTCTTCGAGCTGGCCACCCAGCCACAGCGGCGCAGCGCCGAACAGGTGCCCGTGCGCAAGCGGGCGCTCTACCGGCGCCGCTACGAGCTGCTCGACACGCTGGCCCGCGACATCGGCCATGGGGTGCGCCAACGCACGCCCTGAGCCACCGCCCGGATGCCGAGCGGACCGGCCCGCGCCGGTCGGGATGGGTGCGCTGGCGCACAGATGCGCGAGGGTGTCGGCGCTAGAGTCGGGGCGAGCATGGCAGCACGCGTGCGCCTCCCGACGGCTCTTGCGCTGGTCGATTTCCCCCTACGCCGCACCAGGGAATCCAATGACCCGCCCTCCCGAACCCCGCAACAACCACCTGCTGGCGGCCCTGCCCGACGACGTCTGGCAACGCTGGCAACCCCTGCTCGAAGAGATCGACCTGCCGCTGGGCACGGTGGTGCAGGAATCCGATGCGCGCATGTCGCACGTGATCTTCCCGACCACCGCGATCGTCTCGCTGCTCTACGTGATGGAAAACGGCGCCTCGGCCGAGATCGGCGTGGTGGGCTTCGAGGGCATCGTCGGCATCTCGCTGTTCATGGGCGGCGAGACCACGCCCAGCCGCGCGGTGGTCCAGAGTGCCGGCAAGGCCTGGCGGATGCGGGCGGCCGACCTGAAGGTCGAGTTCAACAGCTCGCTGCCGGTCATGCACCTGCTGCTGCGCTACACCCAGGCCCTGATCACGCAGATGGCGCAGACCGCCGTCTGCAACCGCCACCACACGCTCGACCAGCAGCTCTGCCGCTGGCTGCTGCTGAGCCTGGACCGGCTCGAAGGCAACGAGCTGCTGATGACGCAGGAGCTGATCGCCAACATGCTGGGCGTGCGCCGCGAAGGTGTCACCGAGGCGGCGCTGAAGCTGCAGGCGCAAGGCCTGATCCGCTACGCACGCGGCCACATCAAGGTGCTCGACCGGCCGGGCCTGGAAGCCCGCACCTGCGAGTGCTACGCCGTCGTCAAGCACGAGTACGACCGGCTGCTGCCGGCCGGCATCGCCAACTAGGCGACACCGCTCGGGCGGCCGGGGGCCGTCGGTGTGCGCTGGCGTACAGCCAGCGCGGCGCGGAAGGCCCATGCTGGGTCGGTGGAACGCACGGCCAGCCGGCCGGGCCACGCCGAGACGACGACACCGTGGCCCCAGCCGAAGAACCCCACCACAACCTGCTGCTCGATGCCCTGCCCGAGGCCGATCGCGACAGCCTGCTGGCCGGCAGCGAACGGGTCGAACTGCGTTTCGGCCGCATCCTCAACGACGTCGGCCAGACCCTGGACCATGTGCACTTCCCCACCAGCGGCTTCATCTCGCTGCTGGTGCAGGTGCACGGCGGCGCCGGGCTGGAGGTCGGCATGGTCGGCCGCGAAGGCATGGTGGGCGTGCCGCTGATGCTGGGCCAGCCGGTGGCGCCGCTGCGCGCGCTGGTGCAGGGCGCGGGCATGGCCTGGCGCATCGATGCCCGGCTCTTGCGCCGCGAGCTCAACCGCAGCCGGGCCCTGCGCCATGTGCTGGACGGCTATGCCTGCAGCCTGCTGGCGCAGATCGCCCGTTCGGCCGGTTGCCTGCATGAACACGCGATCGATCAGCGCCTGGCGCGCTGGCTGCTGATGAGCCTGGACCGCGCCGAAGGCGCGCCGCTGCATGTCACCCAGGCCTTCATGGCCGGGATGCTGGGCGTGCGCCGCGTGGGCGTGACCCGCGCCGCCGCCGCGATGCAGCGGCGCGGCCTGATCAGCTACCACCGCGGCGAGCTGCAGGTGCGCGACCGCACGGGGCTCGAATCCATCGCCTGCAGCTGCTATGCGGCCGAACGGCTGGTGGCCGGGCCGATGAACCGGGTGGTCCACGCCAACGGCCGAAGCGCCGTGGCGGACGTGCAGGACACGTCGCCCGTCACGTCGCAGGACGCACCGCAGGAGACACCGCAAGACATACCGCTTGACGCATCGCCCGATGCCTCGCACGACATCCTTCCCACCCCGCCCCTGAACCCCACGGAGTCCGCACCATGAGTCTCGGCACCATCCTCCTGATCGTCCTTCTCCTGTTCCTCTTCGGCGTGTTGCCGTCCTGGCCGCACAGCCAGAGCTGGGGCTATGGCCCGAGCGGCGGTGTCGGCCTGCTGCTGATCATCGTGCTGGTGCTGGTCATCAGCGGACGCCTCTGATGAGGCCGGACGGCGGCACGGTCGACAGCGCCGGCCGCATCCGCATCGTCATCGCCGATGACCACCCGGTCGTGCGGCTGGGCCTGCGGACCTGCCTGTCGGCCGAACCCGACCTGGTCGTGATCGCCGAGGCCTGCGACGGCCGCGAGGCCATCGCCCGCGTGCGCGAGGGCGGCCTGGACGTGCTGATGCTCGACATCGGCATGCCGGTGCTCAGCGGGCCCGATGCGCTGGGCGCGATCCGGCGGCGCGCGCCCGATCTGCCGGTGCTGGTCTTCAGCGGCTCGCCGGCCCGCCACCATGCCGTCGCGCTGATGCGCGAGGGCGCCAGCGGCTACCTCGACAAGGGCTGCTCGACCGACGAGATCGTGCAGGCCGTGCGGGCCGTGCATCGCGGCCGCCACTACGTGGGCGCGGCAGCGGCCGAGGAACTCGTCGAGGCGCTGGACCGCCACCGCGAGCGCGCGCCGCACGAGCAGCTCTCGCGCCGCGAGTTGCAGGTCTTCCTGCACCTGGCCCGCGGTGACACCGTCGGCGGCATGGCCGAGCGGTTGTCGCTCAGCGCCAAGACCGTCAGCACCTACCGCACCCGGGTGATGGAGAAGATGGCGCTGGCCTCCAACAGCGAGCTGACCTACTACGCGCTCAAGGCCGGCCTGATGCAGTGAGCGCCGCCCGGGGCGGTGCCGATCGGCACAAGGCTCTGACCCTGGCTCTGTCCCTGGCTCTGATCGCCAGCGCACAGACGCCCCGGCCCACCGGCCGTACAAGGCGGACTCCTCCATCGAAAGAAACCCATGACACGTCACCTTTCCACGAAACTGATCACCCTGGCCGTTCTGGCCCCCTGCCTGGCCGCTCCGGCGGTGGCTCAGTCGATGAGCCCGTGGTATGGCGGCCTGTCGGTCGGACAGACCCGCTCCCACCTCGACGAGCAGTCGATGGCCGACACCGCACTCGGCGGGGCCTCCACCGCCACCGGCCTGGTGCCCGATCGACGCCACACCGGCTACCGCGTGTTCGGCGGTCGACAGCTCGGCGCCGGACTGGCCCTGGAGGCGGCCTACTTCGACCTGGGCAACTTCTCGTTCAGCTCGGGCACGACGGCGGGCGACACGCTGCAGGGCAAGACCAAGATGCAGGGCG
>JACCDS011280519.1_pt1 | contig 12032 bp, 4 predicted proteins | sample 7446441 | NCBI WGS metagenome assembly JACCDS01 (sample SAMN15323445, study PRJNA562643) | freshwater metagenome | isolation source: river surface water | place: USA:Blue River Watershed | collected 2017-08-17
AGAGCCGAAATGGTCTGATGATTTAAATCGAAGAGATATTAGAGAGCGCATTAAGAATTTCTATATAACCCACCCTATTATTATTGAAGATTGTTTGAAAAATGAAGCCTCTCGCCAGTTGGTGAACATTCTAAAAACCGCCTTAACATTTAAAGATGGTATTTTCAAAGTAACAAATGTACGAGAAGATGCAACAAATACAAATGCTATCAATTTACGCTTGGTAGATAGTCCCAGCAGTTACAAAGAGCAAAACATTGAAGACCCTTATTGTATCTATAATGATAGGGTTGTGCATCATTTAATAGTAGAGAATTTTTATGAAAAATCAGCCTATAAGATTAAAGCAGATTCGCCGAGTGAAAAAATACATGAAGTATGGAAAGCTCCTATACACAACGTTTTGAAAGAATGTTATTTGAAAAAAGATTTGATTACAAATCAAGTAAGTTTGATTGATTGGGATTATGGTAATTGGACATTTGCCTTACCTCATATCGTAAGTACGGAAGATAATGAAGATAGTAAAAATAAAAAAGTAAAAAATGAGGTTACGTCTTTTGGGTTATTGGATATTGACCAAGATGGAAAGATGCAATTTGCTTATATAGAGAACCCATTTCAAACCACTTCAATTGAACATAGGGAGTTAATACAAAATGCTCAAATGCTTCAAAGTGCTTTAGCTAATGATTGGAACTCAAATGATAAGTTGTATGGATTACTGAAATCGCCCGAAGGTGTATTGATGGCGATATACGAAACGGGACAATATACGCTTGTTGATTTTGAGGCAATAGCAGAAGATTTAGACGCTGCCAATGACGACCCTGAATATTCTATTGAAACATGGCAAAACTGGTTCGTTGAACTTTTTAATATACACTTATTTGAAAAGGAAAAGTTGTTTTTGAGTGTATTTGAACAAAGGAAACCCTCCGATTTTTTACTTAAATCCGAAATGGCTAACCTTTTAGATGACTTCATAAAAATTCGATTAGGAAAGAAGATACCCAATCAAACAGGGTTAAAGAAGAAATTTAATAATTTTTATAAAGAAAAAACAGGCAAATGTCTTATATCTTTATTACGTGGCAAAGAGGTCAAAGATGACTTATTTGGGGCTTCACTTGGTATCAAATTTTGGCTTAACAAAGAAGGTAATGGGGCAGAATATTTTGTTGGGACTAAATCAGAAGGATTACAAAGTTCCCTGCCTCGAGCCACACGCATTCGTAAAATAAAAGTAATAGATAGCACGAAAAAATTGCCTGATTTATCCTTACTGCTCAAAATGATGGACAATGATTTTGTACAATGGGGTGATTTGACAGTTGTGCCATTTCCTTTTAAATATCTTAGAGAATATCTTGTGTCTATTTCTAAACAACGTAGTGATATGAATACTGTAAAGTAAAACGCACAAAAAACTTGATATGATAATAGAATTTATGTTAACTATTTATTCTTCCAATGTTGTCATGTCCTTAGAAAAGTTTAGCATAAAAGGTATAGTAAATGGATAAACAATATTTTACAAAACGCCCGACGGGTTATCCCGGTCAAGGCGTGTGGAGTTCAGATGGGCGAAGTTTTGTCGCTTCTTTTGGGATAAAAATTTGAAACTATTCTTAAATGAAATGGTACGTTTTAACCATTGATTATAGAGATATTTTCTAATTAGACAGGCAAATCCTTATTGCTTTGCCTGTCTAATTTTGAAATATAACTGAGCGTTTTAACATCTAAAATTGCATTCGCTGAATCCGCACTGCGTTCAAAATGGCTAATAAAGCCACGCCAACATCGGCAAAAACGGCTTCCCACATGGTTGCTAAACCGCCTGCACCGAGTATTAAAACAATGCCTTTAACTACAAAAGCCAATGTGATATTTTGCCAAACTATTTTCTTGGTTTGTTTGCCGATATTAATTGCCATCGGGATTTTAGACGGTTTATCATCTTGAATGACCACATCAGCCGTTTCAATAGTCGCATCGCTGCCCAAACCGCCCATAGCGATACCGACATCGCTCAATGCTACAACGGGGGCATCATTCACACCATCACCTACAAAAGCAACGGTTTCGTTTTTGGCTTTAATGGCTTTTACTTTGTTCACTTTATCTTCGGGCAAGAGGTCGCCAAAAGCATTGTCAATGCTCAATTTTTGAGCGACAAACTGCACAACGGCGGTTTTATCGCCGCTTAACATCGTGGTTTTTACACCCAACTCATGTAGTTTTTTAACAGCCGCCGCCGCATCTTCTTTGATGCTGTCGGCAATCGTCAAATGACCGACAAATTGACCATTTTGAGCAATGGCAATAATGGTTAAGGGTATATTTGCGAGGCTTGGGTCGTAGGCAATATTGAATTTATCCATGAGTTTAAAATTGCCGACCAAAACCGTTTGACCGTTTAAAATGGCTTTTAAACCATGCCCTGCTATTTCCTCTATTTGGCTAAACGCAATACTTGAATCAACATTGCCCACGTATTGATGTATGGCAGTTGCAACGGGATGTGTGCTGTTGTTTTCAAGTGCATTTACCCAATTTAAAACTGTTTTTGCATCAAAATTGGGTAAAATAGCCACTTCTTGCACTTTAAATACCCCCTCAGTAAGTGTGCCTGTTTTGTCCATCACGACGTTCTGAATGGTTGCCATAGTGTCCAAAAAGTTAGACCCTTTGAACAAAATACCGTTCCGACTCGCCGCCCCAATGCCGCCAAAATAACCCAACGGAATAGAAATCACCAAAGCACAAGGGCATGAAATGACTAAAAAGACTAAGGCACGATATAACCAATCTTTAAACACATAATCGCTCATCACGAAATACGGGACTACTGTTATCAAAACAGCTAAAAGTACGACAATCGGTGTATAAATCTTAGCAAATTTGCGGATAAACAATTCGGTTGGTGCTTTTTGAGCCGTTGCGTTTTGCACCAATTCCAATATTTTGCTCAATTTACTGTCCGTATAAGCCGTTGTGACTTTTACCAACGACACCGAATTGAGATTTATCATACCCGCTAAAACCGTTTCACCTTTGGTTTTCACATCGGGTTTGCTTTCACCCGTCAATGCGGCTGTGTTGAAAGTCCCATTTTCAGAAAGTAATTCACCGTCCAAAGCCAGTTTTTCGCCTACTTTTAGCTGAATAATGTTGCCAATGGCTACATTTTCGGCTTTCAGGGTTTGGGTTTGGTTGTTTTCCCAAATCGTTACTTCATCGGGTCTTTGGTCAAGTAGAGCTTTGATATTGCTTTTTGCTCGTTTTACGGCAAGGGTTTGGAAGACTTCACCGATGGCATAAAACAGCATCACCGCCACACCTTCTGGATATTCGCTAATGGCAAATGCGCCAACGGTAGCAATGACCATCAAGGTAAATTCTGAAAAAACCTCGCCTTTTGTCAGGCTTTCAAACATTTCTCGAATGACAGGGAAACCTACTGGCAAATAAGCTGCAATATACCAAGCCAAACGCACCCCCTCAGTATAAAAGGCAGGTTTGGCGACCCAATTGTTGTCAAAAGCTAAGGCAATCATCAATAAAACAAAACTGATGATGGGCAGTAAAAACAACTGAAAAGTGTTGTCCGAGCCGCCCGAATGGTCGTGACCGTCCTCGTCATTGTGGTCATGGTCGTGACCATCGCCCTCCGTATGACCGTCTTTTAGGAGTTCTTTTGCCCCCGCATTGGTGTAAATCCTTTCTTCGAGGGTGCAGCAAAGTTGTTTGCCGTCTTTATCGTATATATGAATGTGTTGTTTTTCCATTTTAAATCCATCGTTTTGTTTTTGAACAATAGTTTTTATAAGTTTCACCATGCGTTTTTAATAAAAATTCTTCTTCTAAACGCACTTGAATTTGGACACTGATAAAACCTGTTACCAGTACCATAAATGTAAGGGCATTGGGTATTACTAAAAATAAACCCAATAAAGTGCTTAACATTCCAAGAAAAATCGGGTTTCTTGAAACTGAAAACACCCCCTCAGTAACAAGCCGTGTTTTGTGCTTTGCATCTATACCAATGCGCCATGAATTAGACATTTGGTGTTGAGCAACTGCTATCCATATCAAAGCAATGAAAAGGATTATTAAACCAAATATTTGTAAAATTGAGTTTTCTAAATACCATATCGGTAGCAAATATTTGACCCCCTCCCTATAAAATGCGTAAATCGCTCCTGTTAACACTAACAAAGCTAAAAGCACTTTAAAAACCTTACCGATATAGTCGTGTGCCGTATCATTATTTGAAAATGTGACGGGAAAAATTCCTGTCTGTTTCCAAACTCTATAACTTGGCAAGAAAAAAGTTAATCCAAAATTGAGGATTATATAGGCAAAAAGCCCGTATTTTATTAGATTTTCCATTGTTTGAATTTCTTTTACCAATTAATTAATGCTCATGTCCACCCCCGCCTTCACTTTTCAGCAAATGACTTTGAAGATAATACGCCCCTTTAAGGACAATTTTAGCGTCTTTTTCACTCGTTTGCAAAGGCGTTGCTTGAACAAAACCTAATTGAGCGTTGCCCGTTTTGACTTCTATCCGTTGAAAATGATAGGTTTTTTCCTCTTTTTCGTCATGTTTGTCCTTCTCTTTTGCATCATGTTTTTCGCCTTCTTTATGCTCGTGTTCTTCTTTTTCACCCGCTTCATGTTCTTCCAAAACAAAAATAAATTCCCGTCCGTCAGCTTTTATAATCGCTTCGATAGGCAAGGCTTGAACGCTGTTTGAGCCGACATCTATCAACGCATTCACATACATCCCCGATATAAGCGTCTGTTTATCATTGACAATATCGGCGTGAACGGCAACCGATTTGGTATCGTTTTCAAAGGCTTTGCCTATGCTGAAAATCTTACCTTTTATCTCTGAATTGTTTTGATTGGTCAAAATAAAACGTACACTTTGCCCCGTTTTAACTTTATACAAATCCTTTTCATATACCAATAAATCAACGTGCATTTGGGTATTGTCCACGATACTAAACATGGGTTTGCCTACTTCGGCATTACTACCGATTTTGATATATACCTCTGAAATATAACCCGAAATGGGCGCAACAACGGCTAAAATAGGCGATTGTGCCGAGCCACCGACTTCTAAATTTTGCGCTAAAATGGCAATTTGGTTTTGCAGATTAGCTACTTTTTTATTTTCAAATTCTAAATCAGAAGCGACTTTTTGAAAAGTCTTTTTAGCATTGACATTTTCATCGGATAGTTCTTTTTGTCGGGCGTATTCCAGTTGCAAATAGCCGATATTGGTCTGTGAAGCCTCTAATTGTTCTTGCAATTTGGCTTTTTCTAAACGGATATTATTGTATTGCAAACTTTGCAAAGTTGCCAAAGTCTGCCCTTTTTTCACATATTGCCCTTCAATCGCGTGAATAGTTTTGATGATACCGCCTACAAAAGCACTGACATCGGCTTGGTTTTGGGGCGGCAATTTGGTGTAACCGTTGGCGTTGATAACCTCACTCAGGTTTTTCAAAGCAAAACCGCCCAAGACAATATCCGAATTTTTAAACTGGGCTTCATTGAGTTCCACTTCTTTGATATTGCCCTCCTCGTGTTCGCCTTCGGCGTGTTTGGCTTCGGTGGATACCCCCTCAGTATTTTGAGGTTTTTGGCTGAATTTAGAGCATCCAAAATAAGTCAGCAATAGAACGATGATTGCGCCTAATCCATAGGCTATATATTTCTTATTCATTATTTTTAAATTTATTGATTTAACAGAAATTGGAGATTAATAACGCTTTGATTGTGCTTGTAAAGCGTCTCTAAATAATTGCGCTGAATATCCCTTGCCGTTTGAAAACCTTGCAGGTATTCGACGTAAGAAATATCGCCATTCAGATAGGCTTTTGTTGCGTTCTGCGAAATAAGAGCGGCATTGGGCAAAGCCGAATTTTGATAATAATTCAACTGGGTTTTCAAAGCGTTGAGTTGTTGGATTTCTTGCACAAAAAGTCCTTGTAACTGTGCCGTCTGGCTTGCTACATTTTTTTGTTGCAAAACAATATAGGTTGCGGCAGCGTCTAATTTGGCTTTATTGGCAGTTTTACCAAAAATAGGCAACGCAACACCCAACGTTATGCCTTGAAAACGCGGAATACCATTGTAAAACACCGTCTGATTATTGACTTCTTGATTGCCTGTCAGCGATTGTATGAAATAACCGCCCGTAAATTCGGGTTTTAACTCGGCTTGTTGTAGGTTTTTAGTTGCTTCGGCAACCGTAATCTCTTGTAATGCCAATTGTAAAACGGGGTTTTGAAGCAACAAATTACTATCGCTTAACGTCACCGCATTTAAAGGTATCAATCCCTTTTCTTCGATTAAAAAGTCATCTTGAAAGTTCATTAAAACTTTCAATTTGGCTTTTTCAACCGATATAAAGGCTTCATTTTGCTTGATTTGTTGTTGCAAATCCTGTTGTCGAGTGGTAGCCGTTACTTTTTCCAAAGCATTGGTTTCACCCGTTTTGAAGCGCAAAGAAGCCGCTTTTACAAAACCTTGCATCAAACTATCCTCTTTCAAAAGCAGGACGCGGACTTGCTGACCATACAAAATGCTTTGCCACGATTGCCGAATTTGAAAGGCAATTTCTTGTTTGGTCACTTCTTGTTTGAGTTCCGCCGTTTTGACATTTGTTGCCAATAACGCTTTTTTGGCTTGAAACAAAAAAGGATTAAACGATTGAGAAATGCTGAAATTTTGGTCAAAACGCCGACTGTTGTATTGCCCTAATGTGGCAGCAATATTAGTTTTGGGCAATTCTTTAGCCGTGCCTTTCAGTTGGTTTTGCATCTGAATATTGACGGCATCGGCTTGTATTTGTAGGTTATTGCGCTGCCCTAATGCAATCGCTTGATTGAGATTTAAACTTTGTTGGGCATTGGCGTTGTTTACCATAAAAAATAGTAAAAATACTGAGGGGGGTATCATCACTTTTTTAGCCTGTTTTTTTATGCCTTTTTCAAACATAAAATACAAAATCGGTAAGACAATAAGCGTTAAAAGCGTTGCCGTTATCAAGCCGCCAATAACAACCGTCGCCAAAGGTTTTTGGACTTCCGCCCCTGCACCATGACTCAATGCCATCGGCAAAAAGCCTAAAGAAGCCACCGAAGCGGTCATAATTACGGGGCGCAAACGGACTTTTGTACCTTCCTGAATACGGTCTAAAACATCGGTCATACCTTCTGCTTTTAATTGATTGAAATAGCCAATTAGCACAATACCATTCAAAACGGCTACGCCAAACAAGGCGATAAATCCAACGCCTGCCGAAATACTAAATGGCATATCCCGCAACCATAAAGCCCATATTCCGCCAATTGCCGAAAATGGAATTGCTGTATAAATCAATAAAGACTGTTTGATACTGTTGAAAGTGAAGAAAAGTAACACAAAAATCAACAATAAAGCCACAGGAACAGCCACTGAAAGGCGTTTATTGGCTTCCACCAAATTCTCAAACTGACCGCCATAAGTCAAGTAATAACCCGCAGGGAGTTTGAGTTTAGTATCTAATTTTTGTTGAATTTCTGTAACAACGCTTTGCACATCACGCCCTCTGACATTAAAACCAATCGTAATGCGACGCTTGCCATTTTCTCGACTGATTTGTTGTGGACCGGGTTCGTAGGCAATGTCTGCCACTTGTTCCAACGGAATTTGACTACCCGAAGGCAAGGTGATAAACAGCGTTTTCAAATTGCTAATATCTTGTCGGCTGTCTTGCGCCAATCGTACCGTGATACTAAACCTTTTTTCGCCTTCATAGACCATTCCTGCGGTTTCACCCGCAAAACCTGTCCGAATAACTTTATTGAGGTCGCCCACATTCAAGCCATATAACGCCAATTTATCTTTGTTATAACGCACCGTTATTTGCGGCAAACCACTCACACGTTCCGCTTTGGCATCGGTTACACCTTGTATATTTTGGATTAAAGGCAACACTTCATCGCCTTTACTGACCAACATATCCAAGTCTTCGCCAAATATTTTAATGGCAACATCACTTCTTACACCCGTCATCAACTCATTGAAACGCATTTGAATAGGTTGTGAAAATTCGGTCATTGCGCCTGGAATATCGGCTAAGGCTTCTTCCATTTTTTCCATCAATGCCTCTTTTGTCGTGGCAGAAGTCCACTCTTTGCGGTCTTTGAGGGTGATAATCATGTCCCCTGCTTCCATTGGCATCGGGTCGGTAGGAATTTCTGCACTACCGATTTTGGTCACAATCATCTTAATTTCGGGAAATTTGGCTTTCAGTATTTTTTCTGCTTTCGTCGTCGCCTCCACTTCTTGCGAAAGCGAACTGCCCGACGCAATAATAAGGTGTGTAGCGATATCGCCCTCATCTAAGGTTGGGATAAACTCGCCACCCATTTTTGAAAAAATAATGAGAGAAATCACTAAAAGCACCACTGCAATACCCACAATTAAGCCTTTTATTTTTAAAGCATTGTCCAAAACGGGTTTATAGATTTTGTAAATAAAATCCATAATACGGTCACTGATATTTTTGGTATGTCCTGTTTTTTTACTCAAAAACAAAGCGGCAGCCATCGGCACATAAGTAAGCGACAAAATAAATGCCCCCAAAATGGCGAAAGAAACGGTTTGCGCCATCGGTTTAAACATTTTACCTTCGATACCGACTAAAGCTAAAATAGGCAAATAGACAATGAGAATGATAATTTCACCAAAAGCGGCACTACTTCTGATTTGGGCAGAAGCAGTATAAACTTCTTTGTCCATTTCTGTTTTAGTGAGTTTCCCTCTGTCTAAGTGTTGTAAACGGTGAATAATTGCTTCCACGATGATAACTGCCCCGTCCACAATAAGCCCAAAATCAATCGCACCCAAACTCATCAAATTGCCACTTACACCGAAAAAGTGCATCATTGTCACGGCAAATAATAAAGATAAAGGGATAACAGAAGCTACTACCAAACCTGCCCGCCAATTGCCTAAGAGCAAAACCAAAATGAAAATGACAATCAAAGCCCCTTCAATCAAGTTGGTTCGCACCGTTCCTATGGCTTTATTGACCAATTTGGTTCTGTCCATAAATGCCTCAATTTCAACACCTTCGGGCAACGATTTTTTGATTTGCTCCATTTTTTCTTTCACCCGACTAACGACATCTGCACTGTTTTCGCCTTTCAACATCATCACCATACCGCTTACTTCTTCGCCGTGACCGTCTTTTGTAACAGCACCGTAGCGAATACTGCTACCTTTCTGAACAGTCGCCACGTCTCGAATGAGAATAGGAATACCGTTTTGATTTTTGACCACTATTTTATTGATGTCTTCCTTACTATTGACCATACCGATACCTCTGATGAAATAGGCATACGGTTTTTTATCAATATAAGCCCCGCCCGTATTTTCATTGTTTTTTTCTAAGGCTTCAAAAATTTCGGTAATGGTCGTGTTCATGCTTTTCAACTTATCGGGTTGAACGGCAATTTCATATTGTTTTAAAAAACCGCCTAAAACATTGACTTCTGCCACGCCTTTTGTGCCGATGAGTTGCGGGCGAATAATCCAATCTTGGACGCTTCGCAATTCCATAGCATCATATTTTTCTTCAAAACCCTTTTTCGGAAACACCACATATTGATAAATTTCACCCAAACCCGTACTAATCGGGGCTAATTCGGGTGCGCCCAAACCTTTTGGGATTTGACCTTCGGCTTCTTTCAGTCGTTCCGAAATTTGGTTTCTTGCCCAATAAATATCCACTTCTTCCTCAAAAACGACTGTTACCACACTCAAACCGAAACGGCTGATAGAGCGCAATTCAACGACTTTTGGAATGGGTTTGACGGATTGTTCTATCGGATAAGTGATAAATTGCTCCACCTCTTGCGTAGCCAAAGTGGGCGAAGCGGTAATAATTTGAACCTGATTATTGGTAATATCGGGTAGGGCATCAATGGGCAATCGAGACAACGCATACAAGCCCATTAAGACCAATGCCAAAGTCAATAAGCCTATAACAAACTTATTCTTTATGGACAAAAGAATGATTTTATCTAACATAAAATTTGGATAAATAAGTTAAACAAATACAAGCACCCCCTCAGTATTTGGACACTGAACGGCGTTGTTTTTTAGAAAATAATACTATTTATCCTATTTGTGGTGGTTGGAAAACCCCTTGAAGGTATTGAAGGGAATTAGGCGATTGATAAGAAAAATTTTCAACCGCTATTGGTAAAATGATAGGTTTGGACTTGACCGTATAATTGAACGCTTTTTGAAAACTAATAGTCATACCACAGCACGCACAACTACAAAAAGGCGAACAAAAATCATTGCAATGGCTATGGTCTTCGTGGTTATGGTCATTTTGGCTTATATTTTCAGTCCTATACTGAGGGGGTACGACTTCATGCTCATTATCGGTGCAAGGCAAGCACGACAACGCCCAAAAGTAGAGACTGAATATGTAGCAAAATAATTTCATCGTGTAAATTTAACGCATTTTAGGGTATTTTGTTTTAAGACTCCACAAAAGTAAAACCTTTATTTATGCTTTTGCAAAGTGATTTTACTATACAATTCAAAACCTTTGTTTGGTTATGCCAACTCAAAAATTTCTACAAATTCCTTATCGTTTATCAATTGATAGGTTTCTCTTGCTCGCCAATACAAATAGAATCAATTATTACCGATTCTCTGCCATTTTTGCGTCCGAAAAAACACACCCCAGTAGCCTCTGACAACCAATATATTTTTTTCTTCTAACCATATACGACTATTATAGATTTTACCATTGGCTGGGTCAGTTATATCGCCATTTGTCCAATAGGTTTCTGTGTTTTTGTTGAACCCTCTCAGTATGACCATGCCTACTACCTTTGTATTCTTCAATTGACCCGTACAACTTTTGCAAATTGGGTCAGTACCTTCCCATGCAAAAAGGTGTATTTTCTCTATAACGGCTTGTAGTTTGCCGTTTTGATTTTGCACGTTTATTTCATAACGTAAACTGTTAAATCTATCATCATATACTGCCCATTTGCCTAATAAGGGGTGTTTTTGAGCTGTATTACTTGTTTTTTTCAAGGTCATACTAAATGAAAACAAACCCAACGGACCTGCCGAGCCTTTAATTTGTGCCGATTGAGCATTGATAAGGTTTATAGAACAGTTGTATAAATTACCAGATTCATAGTCTAAAACTTGTCCATTTTTCCAAAGGGTTTGGGTTATATCAGATTCATTGATGTTGAAATTTTCTAACAAATTCATACCCACTACTTTTTGATTTTGTCTCACACCTGTACATTTCGAGCATATTAGGTTATCCCCTTGCCAAGGTAGTAAAAGTATTTTTTCAATTGTACCTTCTATACCATTTGGGTTTTTAGCAAGGCGAATCTGTGCTAAAGGAAATCCTGTTTTTTCATCATAGGTTTGCCACAAACCTTCCACAGATTGCCCATTTAATAAAGCAGTATTGGCAAAAAAGAGTAAAATTACAGCATTTTTAATGCTGCTTTTTGGCTTTGATGTCGTTTCTTCATATTGTTGCACGTAGTCTTTATGTTCTGTCCCAAACCATTTATCCCACCAACGAAAATACAAACCGAAGTTTTTATTAAAATATTTATGGTGCATATCGTGGTGAACCGCCGTTATATGCCAGCCCAACCATTTGCTGCGGACAAACCATTTGGGTAAAATTTCGATGCCCAAATGCCCAAAAACATTGCGAATAATCATATAAGTTGTAAAACCAAATAAAACCAAACCATGCAAAGGCAAGGTAAAAACTAAAATCGGAAAAATGGCGGCTTCAATAAGTGCCTCTATTGGGTGAAATGAGTAGGCAGCCCAGGGCGAGGGACTCGTTGATTTGTGGTGAACCAAATGTACCCGCTTAAATAGGGAGGGGTGGTGCATCAGGCGATGCGCCCAATAAAAATAGGCATCGTGTAGCAAAATGATGATGATAAAACTCACAA
>JACCDS012520420.1_pt1 | contig 12032 bp, 11 predicted proteins | sample 7446441 | NCBI WGS metagenome assembly JACCDS01 (sample SAMN15323445, study PRJNA562643) | freshwater metagenome | isolation source: river surface water | place: USA:Blue River Watershed | collected 2017-08-17
GCAGCAGGGCGTGGACATGCGGCGTGTGATTCTTGAAACGGCTTTGCATGAGTGGTTGGGGTTGGGGGTTTATCGTGTGACGCGGTGAGCAGGCATGGACCCCCGATCGGGTCGGGGGTGACGAATACAGGGGGCGGGGGTTGCGAATGAAGTGGGAGCGAGCCCCTGCTCGCGAATGATGGCCGGAGCCACTGCTGGCATTCGGCCGCGGGGGCGGCCTCCCACAGAGATAGCCTCCCGCAAGGAAAGTGGCATTAATTGGGGTCAGATCCCAATTGTTTTGGATGTTCAAGGAGTCTGTTGGCTCCCAGAACGTTTCTGGGCTTGGCTTTATCAAGCCAACGGACAACTATTGTGACAGAGGGGGGAGCGGGTCGGATACCACTGAGGTATAACGCTTGCGATCTTTATCATCAGATGATACATTTATCGAATGCGTGATGATGTTGGCATAGCCACTCTCCTCGATCTCCATGATCAAATTATCGATCAAGGAGATGGGTATTGGGTCAAGTTAGAGGCTTGGGTTGTACCCGTCTCAAAGGACATTCCGCATGGGGTTCGGTATGCGCTGACACTGCACGAGCCCTATGGCAAACGCATTCTTGGATACGACAATGCCCATGCGGTGAAGCCGCCCAAGAAATTCAAATATGTCGGGACAAAGTTGCCGTATGACCACAAACATCGGCATGTCAGCGACAAGGGTGTGCCTTACGAGTTCAAGGATGCTCATCAATTGTTAAGCGACTTTTTTGTGGAAGTCGATCGAGTGCTGAAGGAGGCTAGGAAGTCATGAAGACAATCGTTGTTGGAATCTTGTCGCAAGAGAAAATTCGCGAGCGGATGTTGTCCATCGCTCGCGGTGACTGCAAACCAAAATCAACCGACCCCAAAATCTGGTTTACGTCGATGAGATCGTTGGCAGAGGTTTTGAGTGACGACAATCGCGCCTTACTCAAAGTCATTCAGGATTCAAAACCAGAGTCAATTTCATCTTTGGCTGACATCACTGGCCGCAAGCCAGGTAACCTGTCTCGAACATTGAAAACAATGTCCAACTACGGATTTGTTGAAATGAAACGTGAGAACAGGCACGTTCGCCCAATCGTTAAGGGAACTGACTTTCGCATCGTTGCCTGAGACAGCTTTATGGGGTCAGATCTCAATTGTTTCAAGACACAAGAGCCGAAAGGCTCTTTTGTTGTTTTCGGACGCTCATCAAGGTATTGATGGTTGTATTTGTGGGAGCGAGCCCCTGCTCGCGAATGGTGGCTGGAGCCAGTGCAGGCATTCGGCCGCAGGGGCGGCCTCCCACAGAGGCAGCCTCCCCTCAGGGAAAGTGGTGGTCGTCGATAAACTAGAATAATCTAGTGATTTCAATAGTAACGTCTAGTAAAATGTAAATCACCATGCCTGAAATCTACCAACGTCCATTCGTCGCCACTTTGGCCCAACGATTTGCGGCTGATCACCCGCTGATCCAGGTATTGGCCGGGCCGCGACAGGTGGGCAAGACCACGGGTGTGCGGCAGTTGATGGCGCAAGGGGCTTGGCGGCACCATTACGCCAATGCCGACGATGTGCTGGTGAGCGACCGCAATTGGTTGCTGGAGCATTGGCAGCAGGCGCTTTTGCTGGGCGATGGCGCGTTGTTGGTGATTGATGAAATCCAGAAGGTGGCCAATTGGCCTGAAACCATCAAGGCGCTGTGGGATGCCAAGCCGGGGCGTTTGCGTTTGTTGCTGTTGGGCTCGAGTGCCTTGCAAATTCAGGCGGGTGTGACCGAGAGCCTTGCCGGTCGGTTTGAGTTGCTGCGTGTGCACCACTGGACGTTTGCCGAATTGCAGGCCGCTTTTGACTATGACTTGCCGCGCTACTTGGCGTTTGGTGGTTATCCGGGTGCGGTGACTCTGGAGCATGACCCGGACCGTTGGTACGCCTACATGAAAGACGCGATTGTGGAGGCGGTGATTGGCAAAGACATTTTGCAGAGCCACAAGGTGGCCAACCCCGCGCTGTTTCGCCAGGCGTTTCAGATTTTGTGTGCTTACCCAGCCCAGGAGATCAGCTACACCAAGTTGCTGGGGCAGTTGCAAGACAAGGGCAACACCGACTTGGTCAAGCATTACATCGACTTGTATGGCGGCGCTTTTTTGTTGCACGCCTTGCAAAAATATTCGCCTAAGGCTTGGTTGGCCCGCAGCTCTAGCCCGAAGATGTTGCCTGCTTGCCCCGCGCTTTTCAGCATGGCCGCTGGCGTGAATGTGTTGCAAAACGCCGAGCAGCGCGGGCGGGCGTTTGAGCTGGCGGTGGGCGCTGAATTGGTGCAGCAACCGGGGCAGTTGTTTTATTGGCGCGAGCGCAATGACGAGGTGGATTTTGTCTACCAATACCGTGATGCGCTCTATGCGATCGAGGTGAAGTCGGGGCGAAAAAAGTCGGCCAAAGGCTTGGAGGTGTTTTGTGCACAGTCCCCCCAAGCCTTGCGCGTGATCATCACGCCCGATAACTTTGCACAGTTTTCAAGCAACCCCCGTGGGTTTTTGGAGCAGGTGGCGGTTTAACGTGCAGGCATTCTGCCGCAGGGGCGGCCTCCCGCAGTAAGGGCGGACCACGATCCTGTCATACCCGCGCATGCGGGTATCCATGGTGTTTGAGGGCGGCAGACATGGACCCCCGATCAAGTCGGGGGTGACAAATCCGGGAGTCGGGGGTGACATGTGCAGGCTTCAGTGTGACAAATGCAAATCGCGGGAGTGACAAGAGATCTGTCATACCCGCGCATGCGGGTATCCATGGCAGTCGAAGACAGAAGCGCTTGACCACAAGTTGATAATAGAGCGTTGATAAAAAGGATATCGAATGATCGCGATCAGGCAAAAGACAACAGGGGCTTTGGGGTGGCTGGTGCCTGCGCTGTTTTTGTTGTTCCCGGTGGCCATGGCGCTGTCGAATGTGGTGTTGCTGTTGGTGTTGATCGGGTTTGCAGTCACTTTCAGCAGCGTTTATTTGAAGCGTGATGCCTGGAGCTGGCCGGCGATTTGGCTGATGGCATTGTTTGGCATGGTGCTGGTCGGCATGCTTTACACCCCTGCGCCTTGGCATTGGGTGTCGGTCAATTTGGGCAAATACGCCAAGTTTGCTTATGCCGTTGTGTTGATGCTGTTGTTGGCACGGTTTCCGCAGTGGCAGAAAAGAGCGTTGTGGGCGTTTGTGGTGGCCATGTTGTTTATTGTGGCGTCCACCTGGCTGAATGTGTGGTTTGTGTTGCCTTGGTCAACGACCAAGACGCCCGGTTGGGGCTTGACGCACCACGTGTTTGGTGACTACATCACGCAAAACGTGATGGTGTCTTTTTTGGTGGTGTTTGCCTTGACCAAAGTGCAGCGCCCGTGGCTTAGCCGAATGAGTCTGGTTTGGTTGCTTGTGGCGGCGTTGGGGGTGGCCAGCATCACCCATTTGTCTTCAGGGCGAACAGGGGTGGTGTTGCTGTTGGCGGGCTTGGTGTCCTGGATGTTGGTGCGCTGGGGCGGCAAAAAGCTGTGGATCGGTTTGCCGGTGTTGGTGCTGCTGGTGGCAGGGGTGCTGGCGTCGTCGAGCGTGATGCGTGAGCGCATTGCTTTGGGTTGGACAGAGTTTGCCAAGCGCGATGTGGACGTGATGTCGTCCATTGGGCACCGGGCTTACAACTATCGCACTGTGCCGAAAATGATGGCAGAGAGCCCGATCGTGGGACACGGCACAGGCGCGTACCACACCGAGGTGTGCCGATTTTTGGAGAAGCCGGAGTGGTGCGACACTTTCCGTTGGCATCCACACAACCAGTTTTTGTTCTTTGGTGCGGATCATGGCCTGATCGGGGTGCTGTTGTACGCGGCTCTGCTGCTGTCGCTTTACCGGGTAGCCATGCGCTCTGACCATGCCCAAGCCAAGGTGTTGCTGGTGTCCCTGACCAGTATTTTGCTGGTGGACAGCATGATCAATTCGCCTTTGTTCAGTTCAAGAGAAAGTCATTTCTTCTTGTTCATGATGGCGCTGCTGGTCGCGATGAACCTACGACCTGATCCAGAGTGACAAATGATGGTCATACCTGTGTCCCTTTCAGTCATGCCCGCGTCCCCTTCTGTCATAACAGCGGCCCCTTCTGCCATACCCGCGCATGCGGGTATCCATGGCGGTCGAAGGCAGCAGGCATGGACCCCCAATCAAGTCGGGGGTGACAAATGGAAATGGCGGGAGTGACAAGTGATCTGTCATACCCGCGAATGTGAGTATCCATCGCGGTCGAAGGCAGCAGGCATGGACCCCCGATCAAGTCGGGGGTGACAAATCAGGGAGTCGGGGGTGACATGTGCAAGTGGCGGGAGTGACAAGAGATCTGTCATACCCGCGAATGCGGGTATCCATCGCGGTCGAAGGCAGCAGGCATGGACCCCCGATCAAGTCGGGGGTGACAAATCAGAGAGTCGGGGGTGACATGTGCAAATGGCGGGGTGACAAGAGATCTGTCATACCCGCGCATGCGGGTATCCATGTCTGACGAAGGCAGGAGCGCTTAAACCACCACCTTGATCTTGCCCGCAGCGTCCCTAGCGCATTGCAGCGCATTGGGGCCTTTGGCCAGGGCCACGGCCATGCGGCGATAGGGGCGAGTAGTGGGTTTGCCGAAGATGCGCACGTCCACGCCCGGCTCGCTCAGGGCTTCGGCTACGCCTGTGAAGCTGGGGTTTGTGCCTTCTTTGTCGGCCAACACCACGGCGCTGGCACCCTCCACACATTCAATAACGGGAATGGGTAGGCCCAAAATGGCGCGGGCATGCAGATCGAACTCGCTCAGGTTCTGGCTGATCATCGTCACCATGCCCGTGTCGTGCGGGCGTGGGCTCAGTTCGCTGAAGATCACTTCGTCTTGCGTCACGAAAAACTCCACGCCAAACAGACCAGCGCCGCCTAAGTCGGTGGTGACTTTTTCGGCCATGTCTTGCGCAGCTTTGACTTGCTCGGGCTTCATGCCTTGGGGCTGCCAGCTGTATTGGTAGTCGCCGCGTTCTTGCACGTGGCCAATCGGAGGGCAAAACAGCGTAGGCCCCTTGCGTTGGCGCACCGTGAGCAGGGTGATTTCAAACTCGAAGTGGATGAACTCTTCGACGATGACTTTTTGGCGGTCGCCGCGCATGCCCGCGCAGGCGTAGTCCCAGCTGGCTTGCACGTCGGCCGCCGTCTTGGCCACGCTCTGGCCTTTGCCCGATGAGCTCATGACGGGTTTGATGACGACCGGGAAACCGATCTCGGTGGCTTTGGCCAGCAGCTCGGCGGCGGAGTCGGCGTAGCTGAACTTCGCGGTGCGCACACCCAGGCCCACCGCCACGTCGCGGATACGGTCGCGGTTCATGGTCAGGTTGGCGGCGCGGGCGCTGGGGATGACTTCAAAGCCTTGTTTCTCCACGTCGAGCAGCACCTCGGTGCGGATGGCTTCGATCTCGGGGACGATCAGGTCGGGCTGGTGTTTGGCAATGGCGGCCTGCAGCGGGGCTTCGTCGAGCATGCTGAAGACTTCAAACTGATCGGCCACTTGCATGGCGGGCGCGCCCGCATAGCTGTCGCAGGCGATGACGTGGCAGCCCAGGCGCTTGGCGCTGATGACGAATTCTTTGCCCAGCTCACCCGAGCCGAGGAGGAGGATTTTTTTCATGACGAGGCCTTCTGGAAGTCGGTGTAGATCGCTTGCATCTGCGCTTTGGTCAGGCGGTTGCCGTGTTGGCTGACCACTGCGGCCGCTGTACGGTTGGCTAGTGCGGCGGCTTGCGCAGGGGAGTGGCCGTGGGTGGTGCCGTACAAGAAGGTGCCAGCAAACATGTCGCCTGCGCCGTTGGTGTCGACCGCTTTCGTTGGCACGGCGGGAACCTCGGTGCGCTGGCCGCCTTGCACCACGATGCAACCCTTGGCTCCACGCGTGAGGCACACGGTTTTGGCTAGGGGCGACAACTGGGCAAGGATGGTGTCCAGGTCGTTACTGCCGCACCAGGTTTGCGCTTCTTCTTCGTTGGCAAACAGATAGTCCAGCCCGTTGCCGATCATGGCTTCGAGGCCTGCTTTGCAGAAGTTGATCATGCTCACATCGCTGAGCGTGAGCGCGGTTTGAACCTGGTGATCGATGGCGATCTGGCGGCCTTGGACGGCAGCCTCGAGGCCCGTGGGTGAGGCGGCCAAATAGCCTTCCATGTAATAAATTTTGGACTTGGCGATGTCTTGCGGGTGCAGGGCGCTGGCGTCGAGCTGCGAGGTGGCACCCAGGAAAGTGCACATGCTGCGTTCGGCGTCGGGCGTGACCAGCACCATGCAGCTGCCGGTCTGGCCTTCGGTGGGGCGGGTGTGGGTGAGGTTGGTGGCCACGCCGTTGGTTTGCAGGTCTTGCGTGTAAAACGCGCCCAGCTCGTCGTCGGCCACGCGGCACGAATAAAAGGCATGGCCGCCCAATTGCGCCAAGGCCACTACGGTGTTGCCCGCCGAGCCACCACCTGTGCGGCGGGCGTGCAGACCTTGCACATGGCGCAGCAGTTCAGCGCGTTGGGGCATGTCGATCAGCGTCATGTGCCGCTTGCTCACGCCCATGGCGCTCAGCAGTTCGTCGGAGACTTCGTATTCGGTATCAACCAGGGCGTTGCCGATCGCGTAGAGGTTGTAGTGGGACATGGCCATTGGGGTAGGAGGGAAAACAAGGAGTTTAGCGGCTGCTCCCACTGGGCCTGTGGATCACTGTGGGAGGCTGCCCCTGCGGCCGAATGCATGCCGTGGCTTCGTCCACCATTCGCGAGCAGGGGCTCGCTCCCACAAAAGCCCGAAGCGCTGTCCCTTGTGGGCGGCTGCCCCTGCGGCCGAATGCATGTACCCCCGATCAAGTCGGGGGTGACGGAGGAAAGCTGTCATACCCGCGCTCCATTCCGTCATACCCGCGCATGCGGGTATCCATGGCGGGCGCAGGCACAAGGCATGGACCCCCGATCAGGTCGGGGGTGACGGAGGAAAGTTGTCATACCCGCGCACGCGGGTATCCATGGCGGGCGCAGACACAAGGCATGGACCCCCGATCCAATCACATCAACCCCTGCTCTGCCATCGACAAGGCCTGCCCTTGCCCCACGATGATGTGGTCGAGCACCCGCACGTCTACCAGCGCCAGTGAAGCCTTGAGGGTTTGGGTCAGGTGTTCGTCGGCGCGGCTGGGCTGAACCGAGCCGCTGGGGTGGTTGTGGCTGAGGACCACGGCAGCCGCCTGGTGATGCAGGGCGCGCATGACCACTTCGCGCGGATAAACCGAAGTCTGGCTGAGCGTGCCCCTAAAAAGTTCCTCCATGGCCAGCATGCGGTTTTGGTTATCCAGAAACAGCACGGCGAAGACCTCGTGGTTTTTGTGGGCCAGTTGCAGCTGCAGGTATTGCTTGACCGCGCCCGGCGTGTGGAAAGCCTCACGCTCTTTCAGGCGTTGGCTGAGGGCCCGGCGGGCCATCTCAAAGACGGCCAGCAGCTCGGCCTGTTTGGCGGGGCCCAGGCCTTTGACCATTTTGAGCGACTGCACGGAGGCGTTGAGCAGGCCAGCAATGCCGTCTGGCCCCAGCAGTTCTTCGGACAGCTGGAACACGTTTTTGCCCGCCATGCCTGTGCGCAGCAAGATGGCCAAGAGCTCGACATCGCTCAGGGCCTGCGGGCCACGGGCGAGCAGTTTTTCGCGCGGACGCGCGTCAAGCGGCAAGTCCTTGATGCTCATGTCGTGCCCCTCCCTGGAGCGGCCTTCGGTCCGTTTTATCCTTTGTGAAAGGGCAGCTTGGCCGGGCTTTTTACAATAGTGCTTTCTTTATGCCCGTTTGCCCGCTTGGGCGGCAACCACGAAAACCCTTATGTCCATTGTCGAACCTGGTTCTTTCTTGACGCTTCACTACCGCCTGGCCGGGCCGCAGGGGGACATCATCAACACCTTCAACGAAAAACCTGCCACCTTGTCGCTGGGTTCGGGCGCCTTGTCGCCCGCCGTGGAGCAGCGCCTGCTGGGCCTGGCTGAGGGCACGCGGGTGGTGATGGAGATTCCGGCGGGCGAGGCCTTTGGCGAGCGCATTGCCGACATGCAGCAGTGGGTGGCGCGCAAGCTGCTCAACGAGCTGGGCGATCCGACCGAAAAATACGCGGCGGGCGATGTGGTGCAGTTTCCCACGCCCGATGGTTTGGGCTCGTATGCCGGGACGGTGGTGCAAGTGAATGAGGAGGGCGCGGTGTTGTTTGACTTCAACCACCCGCTGGCCGGTCAGCCTGTGACCTTTGAAGTCGAACTGATTGGGGTGCTGTGATGACGTCTGAAGTGCTGTTGGCCGAACCCCGTGGCTTTTGCGCCGGGGTGGACCGGGCGATCGACATCGTGGAGCACGCGCTGGCCAAGTTTGGCCGCCCGATTTATGTGCGCCACGAGATCGTGCACAACACCTATGTGGTCAACGACCTCAAGGAAAAAGGCGCGATCTTCATCGAAGAGCTGGCCGATGTGCCGCCCGGGGCTACGCTGATTTTCAGCGCGCATGGCGTGAGCCGGGCGATTCAGGACGAAGCCGAACGACGCGGTTTCCGTATTTTTGATGCCACTTGCCCGCTGGTGACCAAGGTGCATGTGGAGCTGGCCAAGCTGCACAAAGAGGGCTACGAATTCATCATGATCGGCCACAAGGGCCATCCCGAGGTGGAGGGCACCATGGGCCAGCTCGACAGCGGCATCCACCTGGTGGAAGACGTGGAAGACGTGGCCAAGGTGCAACCTGCCCAGACGGACTTGCTGGCGGTGGTCACGCAGACGACGCTGAGTGTGGACGACGCGGCCGAGATCGTGGCCGCTGTCAAAGCCCGCTTTCCGCAGGTGCGCGAGCCCAAACAACAGGACATTTGCTACGCCACCCAGAACCGCCAGGACGCCGTCAAGCTGATGAGCCCCTTGGTGGACGTGGTGATCGTGGTGGGCAGCCCCACCAGCTCCAACAGCAACCGCCTGCGCGAGCTGGCCGACCGTTTGGGCACGCCAGCCTACATGGTGGACAGCGCGGCTGATTTGCAGGAGGCCTGGTTTGAAGGGGCCCAAAAAGTGGGTTTGACGGCTGGCGCTTCGGCGCCGGACGTGCTGGTGCAAGAGGTGATTGCTCGCCTGCGTGCCATGGGCGCGGTGTCGGTGCGCACGCTGGATGGCATCCAGGAGACCATCAAGTTCCCCCTGCCCAAGGGTTTGAAATTGTGATGGGTTGACTGCCTGGTTTCCCGTCGCACGGAGCCCGGGCTCACCACTGTCATAGCCGCGATCCTCTCTGTCATACCCGCGTCCCCCTCTGTCATACCCGCGTGCCCCTCTGTCATACCCGCGCATGCGGGTATCCATGGCAGACGAAGGCACAAGGCATGGACCCCCGATCGAGTCGGGGGTGACAAAGCATAATTGTCATACCCGCGTCACCCTCTGTCATACCCGCGCATGCGGGTATCCATGGCAGACGAAGGCACAAGGCATGGACCCCCGATCGAGTCGGGGGTGACGAAGCTTAGTTGTCATACCCGCGTCCCCGTCTGTCATACCCGCGCAAGCGGGTATCCATGGCTGGCGAAGGCACAAGGCATGGACCCCCGATCGAGTTGGGGGTGACAAAGCATAATTGTCATACCCGCGTCCCCGTCTGTCATACCCGCGCAAGCGGGTATCCATGGCAGACGAAGGCACAAGGCATGGACCCCCGATCAAGTCGGGGGTGACGAAAGTAGGCTGCATGGCCCCCCGATCAAGTCTGGCGTGACCAAGGCTTGACCAAGCTTGACCCATTTCCGGGTCACTACAATGTCAGGATGCTTGATATTGTTCTTCTCCGTAAAGATCTGGACGCCGTTGTCGCGCGTTTGCAGACCCGTAAAAATCCCCAGCCTTTCCTGAATGTGGAGGCGTTTCGTGCGCTGGAGGGCGAGCGCAAAACGTTGCAGACCCGCACCGAAGAGCTGCAAAGCCAGCGCAACAGCCTGTCCAAACAGATTGGCATGCTCAAGGGCAAGGGCCAGCATGCCGAGGCCGATGCGGTCATGGCGCAGGTGGGCGCGATCAAGGACGAGCTGGACGCTTCGGCCCAGCGGCTGGAGGTGATCCAGGCTGAATTGCAGACTCTGCTGCTGGCCGTGCCCAATTTGCCGCACGAGTCGGTACCCGTCGGGGCAGATGAGCACGGCAACATCGAGGTGCGCCGTTGGGGCACCGTGCGCAGTTTCGATTTCGAGCTCAAGGACCATGTGGACATCGGCGGTCCGCTGGGCCTGGACTTTGAGACCGGCACCAAGCTGACAGGTTCGCGCTTCACCTTCATGCGTGGCCCCGTAGCCCGTTTGCACCGGGCGCTGGCGCAGTTCATGCTGGATGTGCAGACGCAAGAGCACGGCTACACCGAGTGCTACACACCCTACATCGTGAACGCCGACACGCTGCGCGGCACGGGCCAGCTGCCCAAGTTCGAAGCCGATTTGTTTGCCGCCAACAAGGGTGGGCAAGAGGGGGAAGAAAGCCAGGCGCTGTACCTGATTCCCACCTCTGAGGTGACCCTTACAAACGTCGTGCGCGACGAGGTGCTGGCCGAGAGCGATTTGCCGATCAAGCTGACGGCGCACACGCCGTGCTTCCGCTCCGAGGCGGGCAGTGGCGGACGCGATGTGCGTGGTCTGATCCGTCAGCATCAGTTTGACAAGGTCGAGATGGTGCAGATCGTGCACCCGGACCAGAGCTACGAGGCGCTGGAGGACATGACCCGCCACGCCGAAGCCATTTTGCAAAAGCTGGGCCTGCCCTACCGCGTGATGAGCCTGTGCACAGGCGACATGGGTTTTGGTGCCAGCAAGACCTATGACCTGGAGGTCTGGGTGCCTGCACAAAACACTTACCGCGAGATCAGCTCGGTGTCCAACTGCGAGGCCTTCCAGGCCCGCCGTTTGCAGGCACGCTTCAAAAACGCGCAAGGCAAGAACGAGTTGGTGCACACCCTGAACGGCTCTGGTCTGGCCGTGGGCCGTGCGCTGGTGGCGGTTTTGGAGAACTACCAAAACGCCGACGGCTCGGTCACGGTGCCCGAGGTGCTGCGCCCTTACATGGGTGGTGTGGCGCTGCTCAGCGTTTGATGTTTTTGGCTTTCACCAGGAGTGCGTTGATGAATGGCATGCATCGTGTTTATGGGGCTCTCTTGGTGGCGGTCGGTTTGGCCGCTGGTTTGTCAGGTTGTGCCAACACGGGCAGCTCGACCTCGGTGGCCGTGGGGCCGGATGGCAAAGTGCAAAACCCGGTGCAATTGCTCGGGCAGCTGCCTTTGCCGCCGGGTGCGGCCATACGGGCTGAACAGTCCTTGATCATTGGCGCGGGGGACAATTGGGTGGGCCGCGTGGTGCTGGATGTGGGGCGTGACTTTGACGCCGCTTACCGCTTTTTCCTGGAAACCTACCCGGCGCAGGGCTGGACCGTGGTGTCGGCCGTGCGTGGCAAAAACAGTTTTCTGGTCATGACGCGGCAAGAACGCACCGCGACGTTCGAGATGGTGGATGGCGGCATGATGGGCAGCAGCGTGTCTTTGACGATGGCCCCCCGCAACGCGGCGGTCATGGTGCCGAAAAAGCCCTGAGGGGCTCTGCTAGAATCACGACTTCGACAAATACTCAGGAGGGGTGGCAGAGTGGTCGAATGTACCTGACTCGAAATCAGGCGTAGTGGCAACATTACCGAGGGTTCGAATCCCTCCTCCTCCGCCAGTTGAAAACCCCGCAGTGGTTCACCATTGCGGGGTTTTTTTATGACTTTCGCGGCGTTCAGTTTCGCTGACGCCCTTCTCGAAACTTCAGGCAGTGGCCATGAAATTCTTGTTTTTGCTGTTGTGGGCGGGTGTGGCGAGCGCATGCCTGTCGGGCTGCACCGTGTTGGCGATTGCCGATGCCGCGGGCTCTGCGGTGGTTTACGGGGTCAAGACCACTGTCAATGTGCTGGATGC
>JACCDS010514750.1_pt1 | contig 12029 bp, 13 predicted proteins | sample 7446441 | NCBI WGS metagenome assembly JACCDS01 (sample SAMN15323445, study PRJNA562643) | freshwater metagenome | isolation source: river surface water | place: USA:Blue River Watershed | collected 2017-08-17
CATGATCACCCCGCTGCCGGGGGCCACGCCCCTGGTGCCGGGCTCCTGCACGCTGCCGCTGCCAGGCATTGCGGCCGCTATCGTGGACGAGGCGGGCCACGACGTGCCCAACGGTGCAGGCGGCATCCTGGTGGTGAAAAAACCCTGGCCCTCCATGATCCGCACCATCTGGGGCGACCCCGAGCGTTTCAAGAAGAGCTACTTTCCCGAGGAGCTCAAGGGCTACTACCTGGCCGGCGACGGCGCGGTGTGCAGTGTCGACCGGGGCTACTTCCGCATCACGGGCCGCATCGACGACGTGCTCAACGTCTCGGGTCACCGCATGGGCACGATGGAAATCGAATCCGCCCTGGTCTCCAAGACCGACCTCGTGGCCGAGGCCGCCGTGGTGGGGCGTCCGGACGATCTGACGGGTGAGGCCATCTGCGCCTTTGTGGTCCTCAAGCGTTCCCGCCCGACGGGCGAGGAGGCCAAGGCCATCGCCAAGGAACTGCGCGACTGGGTGGCCAAGGAGATCGGCCCCATCGCGAAACCGAAGGACATCCGCTTCGGCGACAACCTGCCCAAGACCCGCTCGGGCAAGATCATGCGTCGCCTGCTGCGCTCGATCGCCAAGGGCGAAGCCATCACCCAGGACACCACGACGCTGGAAAACCCCGCAATTCTGGATCAGTTGTCGCAGAACAACTGAGCTTGAGTAGCGGGCCCCGCTTTGCGATGTCCGGACCGGCCATCAAAAAAGCCCGCTAACGCGGGCTTTTTTGATGGCGTCAGAAGGGCATCACTTCTGCGCGAGCACCCAGGTGGCCAGCTTCTTGGATTCGGCTTCACTGACTTGCGGATTGGCCGGCATGGGCACCGGACCCCAGGCGCCGGAGCCACCCTTGATGATCTTGGCTGCCAGCGTGTTGGCGGCGGCCTTGTCGGCAGCGTATTTCTTGGCGATATCCTTGAAGGACGGGCCGACCAGTTTCTTGTCGACGGCATGGCAGGCCATGCAGTTCTTGGAAGTGGCCAGGGCTTGATCGGCCAAGGCCGGAGCGCTGATGGAGACGGCGGCAAACAGGGCAAACAGTGCGCGTTTCATTGATTTCCTTGAGGCTGGGGTTAAGTACATAATCAATGAACGTAATTGTAAGGGCTGAGGTTGACCCGAGATGGGCCTCGGCATAAAGACCAAGGACTGCACATGTATTTTCTGGGACTGGGCCTCATTCTGCTGCTGATGAAATATCTTGAAATCGATCCCGTGGCCACATGGAGCTGGCTGATCGTGCTGGCGCCCTTCGGCTTGGCCATGGCGTGGTGGGCCTGGGCCGATGCCAGCGGCTATACCCGGCGCAAGGCCATGGAGCGCGAGGACAAGCGGCGCCAAGACCGGATCAACAAGCAGCGCGATGCCATGGGCATCAAGCGCCGTCGCTGATTTCACCGGTTCTCTGGTGAAATGCGAGGCCTTGGGATGCCGCGATGCGCTGAGTTCAAGCACGGCGGCGGTCTTGCCCGAAGCCCTTTCACTTCCGCATAACCCATGCAAACCATACTGCTAGAATTTCCCTCGACTGGATTGTGCCAAGCACGGCCAACCGGCAAGGGTGCATGCACCGGCGTGGATTGACATCAGGTGTTCGCGCTGGTCGGCGGGTGTCGTCACGCAAATAAGAATCGACAACGACAAGGGAGGCTGCATTCATCGTGAAGCAGAACGTGCAAGTGCAGGCATGCTCGAAGAGGCATGTCAAATGCTTGCGGGAGACGTTCAGTAACTGCTTGACCGCTCGCGTAACGTTCATCCCTCGCCATCGATTGCCGCGTCGTCGCGCCTGTTAGTGCCATGCCGCAATATCGGTACACAGCGCTCGCGCAAAACGGCGTGCAGGTCGCGGGGGAGCGTGCAGCGGTTTCTGTTCAGGCGCTCGAGCTTGAACTGCAAGAGCAGGGTCTCTACGCGCAACGCATTCGTCCCAAGCCGGGTTTCCCGGGCCTGGTCCGCCGTCATGCGGTCCGGCCCGGTGAATTCCTGCTTTTCGTGCAGGAACTGACGGCGCTGATGCGCGCTGGCTTGCCGCTGCCGGAGGTGCTGGAGCTGGCGGCTGATCGCCCGTCCAGTCCCGCCCTGGGGCAGGTGCTGACGCTGGTGCTCAGGGACATACGTGCCGGTCTGTCGTTTTCCAGCGCGTGCGCGGCGCATGCCGATACCTTCGACGCCCTGTTTCTCGCAGCGGTGCGCACCGGCGAAACAACCGGCGAGCTGCCAGCGGTGCTGGCCCGCTACCAGGAGTTTCTGCGCCGCCGGGTCATGTTGAGAAAAAAGGTGTCGCAGGCGTTGGCCTATCCGGTCTTTCTGCTTCTGATCCTGCTTGCCATCCTCGGCCTTCTTTTCGCCTTCGTGATGCCGCGCTTCGCGGCCATGTATGCCAATTTCAATGCCAGCCTGCCAGCCCCGACGCAATGGCTGCTCGCCGTGGTGCAATATTTTCCCTGGATCGCCATGACCGCCCTGATCCTGACGGGTGGCCTCTGGACGGCATGGCGGCTGTACGTCACCCGGCCGGCCGGGCGGCTGGCGGTTGATGCCTGGACGCTGCGTGTCCCCCTGCTCGGAGCTTCCCTGCGCACCCAGGTCATCGTCAATTTCGCGCGCAATCTGTCGACCCTGCTGGCGGGTGGCACACCGCTGCTGGAGGGGCTGCGCATCGTGCAGGCGTCGTTTCCCAACCGGGCCGCGGCGGCGCGCGTGCGGCAGGTCGCACAGGGGGTCGAGCAGGGCGAGAGCCTGGCGTTCGCCGTGCAGGCGGCGGGCCTGCTGCCCGAGACCGCGGTCAAGATGATCCGGGTGGGTGAGGCCGGTGGTGGACTCGACGGAATGCTGTCGGAGGTGGCGCATTACTACGAGGAAATCCTCGACACCCAGCTGGCGCGTCTCATGGCCTTGGTCGAACCCGTCCTGGTCCTCTTCATGGGCCTGCTGATCGGCGGCATCATCATCGTCATGTACTTGCCCATCTTCAATCTGGCGGAGGTGATCCGGTGAAAGCGGACGTGTTCTCTTCCCCGCTGACGCCGGCCGCGCCAGCGGCGCTGCCCCACGTTCCGCTCGACGGGCACGTGGTTGCGCCCGAACTCTTTCGTCTGATTCCCCAGGCCGAGTGCTATCGGCTCGGGATCGTGCCCCTCGCGGTGGATGATCAACTGCTCGAGGTCGCGGTTTCGCTGCCCTATGACCTGCACTTGCCCGAGCGGCTCGAAGCCCGGCACGGTCTGCGCGTCAAGCTGCATCAGGCCGAACGCCCGGCCATCGAGGCCGCGTTGCGACGCAGCGAAGGCGAGGCGGCCCTGCTGCGGGATCTGACCGAGGACTTCCGCCTGCTGGTCGTGCATGAAGACGCGCAGGGCCTGGAGCGGCTGCAGACCCTGGAGGCGCAGGACGAGCAGGCCGGGCCCGTGGTCCGGCTGATCAACACCCTGCTGGCCACGGCCTTGTCCAAGCGCTCCAGCGACGTCCACATCGAAGTACACGAGCATGCGGTTTTTGCCAAGTACCGTATCGATGGCGTGCTTTATCAGGCCACCGAGCTGCTGGACCGCCGCCACCATGCGGCGCTGGTATCGCGCCTCAAGGTCATGGCCGAACTCGACATCGCGGAAAACCGGGTGCCCCAGGACGGCCGTTTCCGCCTGCGCTACGGCGGCCGTGACATCGATTGCCGGATATCCATCCTGCCCGGCGTGTACGGCGAAGACGTGGTCATCCGGCTGCTGGACAAATCGGCCATCACGCAAGGCCTGCGCCAGCTGCGGCTTGATGGCCTGGGCATGGCGCCCGAGGTGCTGCGCAAATTCCGGCGTGCCATCCGCGAACCCTATGGCATGGTGCTGATGACCGGGCCGACCGGCAGCGGCAAGACCACGACGCTGTATGCGGCGCTGTCGGAAATCAACGACGGCGAGGAAAAGATCATCACCATCGAAGATCCCGTCGAGTACCAGCTCGATGGCATCGTCCAGATCCCGGTGAACGAGAAAAAGGGCCTGACCTTCGCCCGCGGCTTGCGTTCCATCCTGCGCCACGACCCGGACAAGATCATGGTGGGTGAAATCCGCGATCCCGAGACCGCGGCGATCGCCGTGCAGTCCGCGCTGACCGGTCACCTGGTGTTCACCACCGTCCATGCCAACAACGTGTTCGACGTGGTCGGGCGTTTCACCCACATGGGCATCGACGCCTACAACTTCGTGTCCTCGCTCAATTGCGTCATGGCCCAGCGGCTGGTGCGGTTGATCTGTCCGCGGTGCCGACGCGAGGCACGGCCGTCCGCGGAGCAACTCGAACTCTCGGGCCTGAGGCCGAACCAGGTCGAGGGAGGGCATTTTTACGAAGGTGCTGGCTGCAGCCATTGCCATGGCACCGGCTACCGTGGCCGGGCGGCGATCACGGAGTTTCTGGATCTGTCGGCCGCCATGCGCCAGATGATCATCGAGCGCCGCCCGGTCGACGAGCTGCTCCGCGCCGCCCAAGGGGAAGGCTTCACGACCTTGCGGCAATCGGCCCTGGCCAAGGTCCACAGCGGAGAAACCACCCTGAAGGAAATCAATCGTGTCACCTTCGTGGACTAGTTTGTTTTCCCCGGGGGCAACGGTCCGCATCGGCCTGGCGATCGGGCGTGATCGTGTCTGCGCCGTGGCGCCGGGCGATCCCGCGCGCGGCGAGGCCGCGTTCATCTGCGAGCAGGCGCTACCCGTCGCCCTGTTCAGCGGCGCGCCGGCGGCCAGTCATGCGGATGCGCTGGGCTTGGTGCTGCGCGGCATGGCCGCGCAACTTCCCCGGCGCGGCGCCTTGGTCCGGGTCGCGGTGCCGGACGTGGTGATACGCAGCACGGTCTTTGAACTCGACGATCTGCCGCGCCGGCAGGCCCTGCGCGAAACGCTCGTGCGCTGGCGCTTCGCCACGCTGTGGCAGCGTGCGCAGGACAGCCTGGATGGCCGCGCGCAGGCGCTGGGCCCGGCCCAGGACAAACACCTCCTGCTGGGCCAGGCCGGGGACCGCGCCTGGCTGGACCTCGTGCGCCAGGCCCTGGGCCTGGCGGGGTTCGCGTCCCATACCCTCAACGCGGCGGCGATTTACCGCTTCAACCACGTTCAGGCCGGGGCGGCCGGGCGTGCCGCAGGCACCCTGCTCACGCTCGATCCCGAATGCTGGAGCCTCCTGCGGTGGGATGCCACGGGGCGACCGCGGCACATCCACAGCCGTCTGCGCCAGACCGCTGCGCCGGCGGACGACATCGGGGTGATTGCGGCCGAGGCCTGGCGGATTCTGCAGGCACCTGGCCATGAGGTGGCGCCCGGGCAGCCCTTGCAGGTGATGGGCGCGGCCGGCGAGGCGTCCGCCATGGCCCTGGCCCTGGCCGCCTGGATGCCGGTCGCACCGGTCGTCAGCGAAGTCCGGTCCGACACACCTGGCGCGTCACCCCGGCTCGCGACCGGGCCGGCGCAACTGGCGCTGATCGCGGCGCTCGACGCATGAAGATCCACACCAATTTCGTCCGCTCACCGCTGCGCGCCGCCCGCCGCCTGGCCGCCGGGCTGCTCGTGCTGTGTGCCGGCTTGCTGGCGGCGACCTGGTGGCTGCTGCAAGACGGCAGCCGTCTGCGTGAGCGACAGGTCGTGCTGCTCGCGCAGCTGGAGGTGGGCGTGCCCAGCACGCCGGCGCCACGCTTGCCGTCCGATCAGGTGCTGGCCCAGGCCCGTGGCCGGGTGGCGGCCGTCAACGCCCAGGTCAGAACCCGGGGGCTGTCCACGCTCACCTTGCTGGCTGAACTGGAAGCCATGCTGCCGGCGCAGGTGTGGCTGGCTTCCCTGCACCACCGCGCGACCGAAGGCGAGGTGCAACTGGTGGTGCTGGCGGCACGGGCGGACTTGCTCTATGGATTGCTGCAGCAGTTGGAGCGCAACCCGCATTTCGAGCAGGCCACCCTGGTGCGCGCCGCGCGACCGACCCAGCGCACGCGCGACGAGCTGGTGCAGTTCGAAATCCGTCTGAAGGTGCGCGCATGAACCGATTCGCCGCCGGGTTCGCCGAGCTGCTGCCCCTCATGCGGCTTGGGGCGGTGCTGCGTTGGTCCCTGGGGCTGGCGCTGACCCTGGTGTGCATCGCTGTCCTGGTCGGTCTCGTCGGGTGGCTGCCGGCCTGGCGTGGCCACCAGGCGGCCGAGCGCGATCTCCAGGCGCGACGCGAGGCCCTGGTACAGAGCGCACGCGCGGGGCAGCTCGTGCGCGCCCACCAGGCGGCCGAACAGGCGCTGGCCCAGGCCGAGCAAAAGCTGCAATCCACCATGGGCGAGGCCGAATTGATCCAGCGTATCGCCCGCGCCGCCGGTCAGCGCGGTGCGCGCCTGACATCCCAGGCCTTCGATCACCGCAAGGACGGGCGCGGCGACACCCCCCGGCATCTGACGCTGGGCCTGCAGGGCAGTTACGCGGCCGTGCGCGGTCTGCTGGTCGATCTGGCGGCCCTGCCCACCTGGGTCGAGGTTCTGGAGGCCCGGATCGAATCCGATGGCGGCTCGCAGGTGCAGGCCCAGTTGCGTGTGCTGACCTACCGCACCCCGCGGGAGCGCCAGCCATGAACGGCCGCTACCGGCTCTATTACGCCGTGATCGCCCTCCTGGTCCTGGCCAATCTGGGGCGCTGGGCCTGGCACGGCCTGTCCACCGGCCCCGCCGCGCGCGAGGGTCTGGCCTTTGAGCCCGGCGATTTCCAACTGCGTTCGTCGAGTCCGGCGGCGCAGGCACCGCTGCGCCGTGATGTGTTCCAAGCGGACAGCGCAAACCGCGCCGTCGCCGCCTCCGCGCGTCCCCTGGGCCAGCCGGCGGTACAGGTGCCGCCGCCGGTCCCGCCTGTCGCCCCCGCGGACGATCGGATCGGGCGGCTGCGTCTGCTGGGCGTGGTCATGCGCGAGGGACGCGCGCAGGCCTATCTGGCGCTGGACAAGAGCAGCGCCATGGCCTACGTCGGCGACACGGTCTTTGAGCGTTTTGTCGTGAGCCGTATCGATGTCGATGCCGTGGAACTCCGGTCCATGGACGGCGGCATCCTCAGAAAGATACCCATTTCGGGAAAGTGAGAGCGATGAGAACAAGCATCCAATGGATCGGCCGCTGGCTGGCGCTGGCCGCGACCCTGCTGCTGGCTTCCTGTGCCAGCCACCTGCGCCTGGGCGACGAATATGCCGCCAAGGAGGAATGGTCGCGGGCCGTGCTCGAATACCGCAAGGCCAGCCGCAAGGATCCGAACGACATCGAAGCGCGTTCCCGCTTGCGCCAAGTCGAATTCAAGGCATCCGAATACCACTACCACAGCGGGGCGCTGGCCCGCTCCAAGGGCGACCTCGAGGGCGCCATCGCCCAGTTCCAGCAGGGCCTGGTGATCATGCCCGAGCATGAAAAACTGCTCACCGCCCTGCGCGAAGCGCAACTGCGCCGCGAAGCCGCCCTTCTTTACCAGGAAGGCAGCAAGCTGCAGGAGGCCGGGCAACTGGTGGCCGCCAGGCAGCGCCTGCAAAAGGCGCTCGAGGCTTATCCCGACCACAAGGACGCCGCGCAGAGGCTGGCGCAGATCGAGAAGCAGGAGCAGGGCGCTGGCGGGTCGGGCCTGGCCTTGAACTCCAGCGCGCCCATCACCCTGAATTTCCGTGAAACCGAGATTCGCGACGCCTACGAATTCCTCGCCAAATCCTTCGGGGTGAATGTCGTCTTCGACGACAGCGTCAAGAACGCGCCGCTCACCCTGTTCGCCAAGGACGTCACCTTCGAGCAGGGCCTGAGCCTGCTGCTGACGACCAGCAAGACCTTCTACCGCCGCATTGGCCCCAACACCATCCTGCTGGCGCAGGACAACAAGGAAAAGCGCAGCCAGTACGAAGACCAGGTGGTGCGCACCTTCGAGCTCAACACCGTGCGCGCCAAGGACATGGCCGACATCCTCAAGGGCGTGCTGACGATCAAGAAGATCGTCATCAACGAGCAGCTCAACACCGTCACCGTGCGCGACTCGGAGCAGATCGTGCGCCTGGTCGAGCGCATGGTCCAGAACAACGACAAGAAGGCGGCCGAGGTCATCCTCGATGTCGAGATCCTGGAGATCAACCGCACCAAGGCGGAGAACATCGGGCTGGACTTCGGCAGCTACAAGATCAGCGCGGCCGTGCCGACTTTTCCGGTCAGTACCTCGGTGACCGATGCCATCCAGAACACCGGCACGCTCACGCTGCCCTCGCTCGCGCTGAATTTCTTCAAGCGCGACGTGGACGGCAAGACCCTGGCCAATCCCCGCGTGCGTGTGCTCAGCGGCAAACCGGCCAAGATCCACATCGGCGACCGCGTGCCGCTCATCGCCACCACCATCCAGGATGCCACCGGGCAGGTGCGCAATGCCTTCGACTACAAGGACATCGGCATCCGCCTGGTGGCCGAGCCGCTGGTGCACATCGACCACTCCGTCACCGTCAAGCTGGCGCTGGAGGTGAGTTCGCTGGGCCAGAACCTGGGTACCCCCACCCAGCCGGCCTACAGCATCGGCTCGCGCAACGCCGAGACCTCCATGCTGCTGCGCGACGGCGAAACCGCCATCCTCGGTGGCCTGATCCAGGACGGCGAGCGCAACACCAAGGTGCTGATTCCCGGTCTGGGCGACATTCCCGCCGTCGGCGCGCTCTTCACCAATTACAGCAATTCGGCCGACCGTACCGATGTGCTGCTCACCATCACGCCGCGCGTGGTGCGTGGTTGGGAGCCATCGTCCCAGGCCACGCGCGAATTCTTCTCCGGCACCGAAAACAGCTACCAGGACCGCCAGCTGTTCGCCGAACTCCAGACCGCCGCCGTCTCCGACGCCGGCAAGCCGCTGGCCCCCACGATCGACAACCGTGGCGCCGCCACCGGGGGGCCGACAACAACATCCCCACCGGTCGCCGCCGCGCCCGCCGGTGTCGCGGCGACGGGCTCCGTGGCGCCGGTGCTGGGCTTCGGGCGCGAGGTCTACGACGTCGCCAGCGGCCAGGACGTCACCATCGAACTCACCGGCCAGTCCCTGGGCGATGTGGCCGTCTTGCCCATCGAACTGCTGTACAACCCGCAGGTCCTGCGCTTCGTCAGCGGCCAGGCGGGCGAACCGGCACCCCAGTCCTTCAGCGCCGAAGCCGACAAGGGCGTGGTCGCGCTCAAGCTCGCTTACGCGCCACGCCCGCCGGACGCCGCCACCCGCGCGACCGGCGTGCTGGCGACCCTGCGCATGAACGCCAGCAACCCCGGCGTTTCCTACCTGATCTACCGCACGCGCACGCTGCAGCGCGCAGGGGGCGAGTCCACCAACGTCCAGGTCCGGGCCGCCCGTGTCGTGGTCCAGTAAATTCCGTGGGGCCGCCGCCGGCCTGACGCTGATCGAATTGCTGGTCACCCTGGCCATCCTGTCGATCCTGGCGACCGTGGCCCTGCCCTACGTGGAGCTCAGCGTGCGGCGCGATCGCGAACTCGAACTGCGGCAATCCCTGCGCGAGGTGCGCGGCGCCATCGATGCCTTCCATGCCGACTGGCTGGCCGGGCGCATCTCGCGCAGCGCCGACAGCGCCAGCGAGGACGGCTACCCGCGGCGGCTCCAGGTGCTGGTCGACGGCGTCGACACCGGTCGCGCCGGCGGCGGCAAGCGCCGCTATCTGCGGCGCATCCCGCGCAACCCCTTTGCCGAGACGGTGTCCCATGAGGCGCAAACCCAGTGGCTGCTGCGCGGCTACCAGGACAGCCCCGAGGCACCGGCCTGGAACGGCCGCGACGTCTACGAAATCCGTGCCGACACCGCGGCCCGGGCCATCGACGCATCGTCTTACCGGGACTGGTGATGAAGACGCGCGGCTTTACCCTGCTGGAGCTCTTGTTCGTGCTGGTCATCGTGGCCCTGCTGGTCAGCTTGGCCGCGCCGCTGCTCACCGGCAGCCTGGCCCGCGCGCGTGAGACCACGCTGCGGGAAAACCTGCGCGTCATGCGCAAGGCCATCGACGACTATCACGCCGACACCGGCAAATACCCTCCGGAACTCGGCGAACTGGCCCAGCGGCGCTACCTGCGCGCCGTGCCCTTCGACCCCATCACGGAACGAAGCGACAGCTGGACCGTCGTGCGCTCGGAAGATCCGCGCGCCACGGCCGGTGTCATCGATGTGCGCAGCGGCTCTGGTGACACCGCGGCAGACGGCAGCTACTACCGCGACTGGTAATTCCCGAGCCCCCCATACCTACAGAGGAAGATCGACATGAACCTATCCGTCAACCAGGCCGGCACCCGTGCTGCCAGCGGCTTCGCGCGCCGGCTGGTCGCCCGCCCTGGGCCGCACGCGCGCGGTTTCACGCTCATGGAGCTGCTGCTGGTGCTGGTCATCGTGGGCCTGCTGGCCGCCGTGGTCGGCCCCACGCTGTACCAGCGCATCCAGCCGGCCAAGGAAACCGCGGTGCGCCTGCAGATGTCCAGCCTGGCGGCCGCGCTGGACAGCTACCTGGTCGATGTCGGGCGTTATCCCAGCACACAGGAAGGCCTGGCCGTGCTGCGCACCCGGCCCGAAGGCGCCGCCAAATGGAACGGGCCTTATCTGAGCAAGGAGATCCCCGTCGACCCCTGGGGCCAGGCCTACATCTACCGGGCGCCCGGGCGCAATGGTGGCTACGAAATCGTTTCGCTGGGTGCCGACGGACGCGAAGGAGGGGAGGGTGAGCATGCCGACATCAACAGCTGGGAAAACACCAAGTAGGCCCGGCCGCCAGCGCGGCTTCACCTACGCCCTGGTGCTGGTGGCCGTGCTGCTGGTGGGCATCCTGGCGCAGCGCGCCGAGATCAGCAACGCGCGGCGTCTGCAGGTCGATCGCGAGCAGGAGTTGCTGTTTCGCGGCCTGGCCTATCGCCAGGCCATCGCGCACTTTCATGCGGCGCTGGGGCGCTATCCGCGCACGCTGGACGAGCTGCTCAAGGACCCGCGCGGCCACCGCACCTACCTGCGCCAGCTCTATCACGACCCGATGGCAGAACCGGCACGGGAGACGGCCGGTGCGGCGGCGGGCTGGCGGCTGCTGCGTGCGGCCGATGGCGGCATCGCCGGCGTGGCCAGCCGCAGTGCGCAAGAGCCCATCAAGAAGGCCAATTTCCCGCCCGGCCTTGAAGCCTTCGAAGACGCGCGCAGTTATGCGCAGTGGCTGTTCGAGCACAAGGCCGTGCGTTCCGGCGCTCAAGCCGTGGCCTGGCACCCGTCACGTTCCGGTCGCGATCTGGTGGATGGATTGATGTTTCACCTGGATACAAATGTTGCAGACATGAATAAGTCCCGCTGGCCTTCAAACAGCCAAAACCCCTGGAGACGCGGATAAGCTGACGGTGTTTCAGGGATACAAAAACCTACAAGAAAGACACAAAAAGTGGAGAGTTTCAAAAACAATAAAGCGGCTGACCACAGCCATTGCTTGCTCGCCCCTGCGTTTGCGCTGCCGTCACCAGCCTTGTTGCAACCCCCCCAAGATATCGCCCCACGCCGACCCGCGCGCGCGATATACCGCCCTTCATGGACGGCGGCCGTGCTGTTGGCCGCCACCGCCGTGCTCGGCGTGGCCGCCTGGGCCAGCTTTTCCTCGGTGCCGGCCAGCATCCGCATCGCCCCGCTGACGCTCAGCGTGCAATCCTCGGCCAGCCTGCCGCCCGAAGTGCGCGCCCTGGAGGCCCAGACCGCGGCCCTGCTGTTCGACCGCGACACCCGCAGCGCCCACACCGCCTACGCCGAACACAGCATCGAACTCAAGCTGGAGCGCGCCAGTGAACTGCAGGCCCTGAAGGTCCATGGTGCCTCCCTGTACGAGCTCAGCGTGCAAACCCGCCAAGGCGGTGCCTGGAGCCCGATCGCCGGCCTGGACAAACTGCGCCTGGACCGCCTCACGCCCGGGGCCTGGAACACCCTGAGCGCCAGCCGCGTGAGCCGCGCGGACACCCTGCGCCTCATCC
>JACCDS010313501.1_pt1 | contig 12028 bp, 10 predicted proteins | sample 7446441 | NCBI WGS metagenome assembly JACCDS01 (sample SAMN15323445, study PRJNA562643) | freshwater metagenome | isolation source: river surface water | place: USA:Blue River Watershed | collected 2017-08-17
ACAACAAGCCGCGCTTCCTTTCGGAAAGCACGGCCTTTTACTTGACTCGGTCTGCGTTTATCACGCTGTGGAGGCGAACCTCCGGGAAATTAGTACAGACGAGTGCGGCGTGCGTTTTCGCGAGCCAATTTTTTGGCATGACGCTTAACTGCAGATGCTTTAGCGCGCTTACGTTCGGTCGTTGGTTTTTCATAAAATTCACGACGACGAACTTCAGCTAAAACGCCTGCTTTCTCGCAGGAACGCTTAAAGCGACGCAGTGCTACGTCAAATGGCTCGTTTTCACGTACTTTAATTACCGGCATGTAACTCTCACCTCAATAAAATTCGGTTTTGCTGCTGACTGCGGCGTCAGCACATTTCAAAATGGTGCAGCATTTTACTCCAACTCGCGTCGGCTTGTAAAGCACCATGGATAATTTAGAACCAACAGGAGCGATTGCCTGTGCGGCTGCCGGTTTTTTCCAGGGGCGGAAGTATAGCGCACTCTTTAGGCAGCGGAAAATGACTTTTTGCGTGGATGGGGTCCTCTTTTCACACAAGGGCTATGCTAAACTGCGCGCCGCAAGAATGAGGTGAAGCCATGCGAATTCTGGGTATTGAAACATCGTGCGATGAAACCGGCATCGCAATCTATGATGACGAGGCTGGCCTGGTGGCCAACCAGCTATACAGTCAGGTAAAACTGCATGCCGATTACGGCGGTGTAGTGCCGGAACTGGCATCGCGCGATCACGTACGCAAAACGGTGCCCCTGATCCAGGCGGCGCTGAAAGAGGCGGGTTTGCAGCCGCAGCACATTGATGCGGTGGCGTATACCGCAGGCCCGGGTTTGGTGGGCGCATTACTGGTGGGCGCCACGATTGGGCGCGCGCTGGCCTTTGCATGGAAAGTTCCTGCCGTGCCCGTGCACCATATGGAAGGGCATCTGCTGGCACCGATGCTGGAAGCGAATCCGCCACCGTTTCCGTTTGTGGCATTGCTGGTTTCAGGTGGTCATACCCAGTTAATCAGCGTCACCGGCATTGGCGAATACGAACTGCTGGGCGAGTCGATTGACGACGCGGCAGGGGAAGCCTTCGATAAAACCGCCAAATTGCTGGGGCTGGATTATCCTGGCGGTCCAATGCTGGCGAAAATGGCGCAGCAGGGCACCGCTGGGCGATTCACGTTTCCGCGTCCGATGACCGATCGTCCTGGGCTGGATTTTAGTTTCTCGGGCCTGAAAACCTTTGCGGCGAATACCATTCGTGGCAATGACGACGACGAGCAAACCCGGGCCGATATCGCGCGGGCGTTTGAAGATGCGGTGGTGGATACGCTGGCGATTAAGTGCAAACGCGCGCTGGATCAAACCGGCTTTAAGCGTCTGGTTATTGCGGGCGGCGTCAGTGCAAACCGTACCCTGCGCGAGCAGATGGCCGTGATGATGCAAAAGCGCGGCGGAGAAGTCTTTTATGCCCGTCCTGAGTTTTGTACCGATAACGGCGCGATGATTGCTTATGCCGGCATGGTACGCCTTAAAGGCGGTACGCGGGGTGAGCTTGGCGTCAGCGTCAGGCCGCGTTGGCCACTGTCGGAACTGCCCGCCATTTGAAAATAAAAAAGCCGGTTAGCCGGCTTTTTTTACGCTTAGGGTTTCTTTTTCCGCTTCCAGATTTTGCTTTCCTGACCGCGCCACAGGCGCTGAATATTGTCATGATGACGCAGCAAAATCAGGCAGGAGAGCATAGAAACCGGAAAGGTGAACTGGGGTTTAAACCACCAGACATAAAACGGCGCAATCAGCGCGCTGACAATCGCCCCAAGCGATGAGTAGCCGCTCAGCAGCACGGTCAGCAGCCATGTTCCCGTCATCAGTCCGGTCAGGTCCCAGCCAATCGGGGCGATAGCACCAAAGGCGGTCGCCACACCTTTCCCGCCGCGAAAGCGAAAGAACACCGGGTAAATATGGCCCAGACAGGCGGCTATCGCCGTTAAGCCCAGATAAAGGGGTGAGACATGAAACAGGTACGCCAGCCACACGGGCACCATACCTTTCACAATATCGAACACCAGTACAGACGCAGCCGCCAGCTTGCCGCCAATACGCAGCACGTTGGTTGCGCCCGGGTTGCCTGAACCGTGGGTGCGGGGATCGGGTAAACCGGCAAGTTTGCAGACCAGAATGGCACTGGAAATTGAACCGCACAGATACGCGAAAATAATCATACCAAGCGCGAAAGCACTCATAACACCGTCCCGTTTCCTTTGGGGTCGTTTTGATCACGTCAAGCATGGATAATACGCACAATCTGCCGGAAGTGGTATCCGGCGCGACCAAAAACAGAGAGCATCATCATGGATATCGTCTTTATTGAACAACTCACCGTCTTCACCACCATTGGCGTTTACGACTGGGAGCAGGGAATACAGCAGAAGCTGGTGATCGATGTAGAGATGGCGTGGGATAACCGCCAGGCGGCCGCCAGCGACGATGTGAAAGACTGCCTGAGCTATGCCGACGTCTCCGACGCGATCCTGACGCATCTGACAGGACAGCGTTTTGCCCTGGTCGAGCGCGTAGCGGAAGAAATCGCGGATCTGTTGATGAACCGTTTCAATTCGCCTGGTGTGCGCATCAAGGTAGCAAAACCGGGCGCTGTGGCGCAGGCAGCGCAGGTTGGCGTGCGTATTCAGCGCGGGACTATTCCTAAATAATTATGATGTGATTGCCATCACAATGAAACCAAACCAAATTATTGTCTGTCTCAGGTGCTGCCGTTTCGTTGCGACTGACTAAACGGCGATTGAGCTTAAGGTTTTATTCAGAGTGAAGCAGATAAGATTAAGGCGATAGCGCTGCTGCTAGCGCCTTTTTAATGGTTTTAAAACGGACAGAGGGAATACATTGATGGCAGATCTTCATCAGCTGTGGGTAGCTGCAATCCTGGGCGTGGTCGAAGGGTTAACCGAGTTTTTACCGGTCTCTTCCACCGGGCACATGATTATCGTGGGGCACCTACTGGGCTTTGAGGGCGATAAAGCGGAAACCTTTGAGGTCGTCATTCAGTTAGGTTCCATTCTTGCTGTGGTCGTGATGTTTTGGCGGCGTTTGTTTGGATTAATCGGTATCCACTTTGGTGAAGTCAAACACGAAGGCGTGGGAACGGGTCGCTTAACCCTGATTCATATCCTGTTGGGGATGATCCCCGCAGTGGTGGTCGGGCTGGCGTTGCACGATCAGATTAAAACCTTGTTTAATCCGATTAACGTGATGTATGCGCTGGTGGTCGGCGGCTTACTGCTGCTGGCGGCGGAATTCCTGAAACCCAAACAGCCAAAAGCCGTCGGCGTGGATGATATTACCTATCTTCAGGCGTTTGCGATTGGCTGCTTCCAGTGTCTGGCGCTGTGGCCGGGCTTCTCGCGTTCAGGTGCCACCATTTCAGGTGGGATGCTGATGGGCGTGAGCCGCTATGCCGCATCCGAGTTCTCGTTTATCCTGGCCGTCCCGATGATGATGGGTGCCACCGGGCTGGATCTGTATAAAAGCCTTGGCTTCCTGTCGATGGCCGACTTTCCGATGTTTGCGGTTGGCTTTATCACGGCCTTTGTTGTCGCGCTGCTGGCCATCAAAGTCTTCCTGGAACTGATCAAACGTATCTCTTTCGTGTCGTTTGCCATCTACCGCTTTATCGTGGCGGGTGCGGTCTACATGATTTTCATGTAAGCCATTATGACGCGGCCGGGTGACTGGCCGCGTTAAGCTACGCGTTGTTCGACCGCGGCAATACGCCGTCGCGTTAACTCTTCCCGCACCTCAATGCCTTTAAATCCTGCCTCGACCACCGCTTTAGAGGATACCGCCTGAGCCAGTGCAAACGCACGTCGCAGGTAATCACCTTGCGGATAAGGCATGCTGGCAAGACCACCGCGTCCGCGGGCATCCGCTTCACTACACAGCGCCAGTTGGTTCACCCGTTCGGGTTTGCGCCAGGCATCAAGACGGTCAAATAACGCAACCAGGGATTCAGCAGGGCGCTGCTCAATGGTATGCATCATGTCGTGAAACTCCGTCACCAGCAGCGCTAAATCACGAATCGCATTGGGCACGCGTAAACGCTGGCACAGTGCGGCGACCAACGGAACGCCCGCCGCGCCATGCCCATGATGGCTGGGCCATTTCTCCACGGGAGTTAATGCCTTACCGACATCGTGGAACAGCGTCGCAAAACGCACGTCGATAGCGTCTGATAAGGCCGCTGACAAGGTTAAGGCCATCAACGTATGCACCCCGGTATCGATTTCAGGGTGCCATCTGGCGGGAGCCGGTACGCCGTACAGATTATCGATTTCCGGAAACAGCACCCGTAAGGCACCGCAGTCACGCAGCACCTGGAAGTAGACCTGAGGATTATGCGAAGAGAGCGCTTTTTCCGTTTCTTTCCAGACGCGTTCGGCCGTGAGATCGGCCAGTTCGCCGCTCTCCGCCATTTGTTGCATCAGGGCCTGGGTTTCATCGGCAATGCGGAAGTTGAGATGGGCAAAGCGCGCGGCAAAGCGTGCAACGCGCAGCACGCGCAGGGGATCGTCACTAAAGGCATCGGACACGTGGCGCAGCTGACGGGCAGCGATATCCTGTTGCCCGTGATAGGGATCATAAAGCTCACCCTTCTCATCCTGGGCGATGGCGTTAATCGTCAAATCGCGCCGCTGTAAATCCTGCTCCAGGGTGACGTCCGGTGCCGACCAGGTGGTAAAACCGGTATAGCCTTTGCCGTTTTTCCGCTCGGTACGCGCCAGCGCGTACTCTTCCCGGCTGTCGGGATGCAGGAACACGGGGAAATCGCGGCCTACCTGCTGATAGCCTTGTTCCAGCATGATTTCTGGCGTCGCGCCAACCACCACCCAGTCTTTGTCTTTAACCGGCAATTTCAACAGCGCATCACGTACCGCGCCGCCAACAAGAAAGGTCTTCACGCACAACTCCAGAGATAAATAAGTGAACTGCGCGTCCGGGGGCTTCCGGCACCTGAATCCAGACGGGCACGAACTCTATTGTTGCACAAATTCGGCATATTGCAGACAGGCCAAAAGGGGCATCTGGCGATCCCCTGATAGCGAGCTGTGATGCAGACTAGTTCATCCAGCGATCGTTTTTCTTCCGGCGCGGCACCATATGCGGCAGCAGCAGACCGAGCAGCAGGCCCACACCGAGCACGCCGCCGCCATACATAAACCACTGCATGATGATCGTGCGCTGCTTGTCATCCAACTGAACGTTGGCGGCGCTGACTTTCTTCTGGGCCACAATCAGTTCGTTTTTAAGTTTCTGATTTTGCTCTTTTAAGCCGTTAATCACGCTGTCGCTGCTGGCGACTTTATTCTGCATTTCTGCCGTGCGCTGGTTCCAGCTGTTATCGATATTCGCTAACTTAGCCGTCAGGTCTTTCACCTGTTGCTCCAGCTGTGGAACCCGGGTGCGCAGGCTGGGGTTTTCACTCAGCTGCGACAGCGGGATCCAGACGGTACGGCCTTCGGCATCGCGCACCTGACCATATTTGGTGGCGTCATTGGTCTGCAGCAACTGGACTTGTTCACCGGCGTTCAGCTTGCCGAGCAGGCGAAACTGATCGCCAGGGCCGCTGCGAACCCAGGTGGATAATTCGTCAGAAACGTAACGTTTTTCATCAGCGTGAGCAGGTGCAAGGGTGCTGAGGGCCAGCAAAGTGATTCCAGTGAGTGTGATTTTTTTCATTAGATTTCGTTTTGCTTAAAATGAAGATAATTTACCGGCACAGTCTGTAGAGGCTTCGCATAAATCTGAATGAGAACTATCCTGGTCTCATGACAGTGCGAAAAGGGTAGCGAAAGCACAAAGAAAGCAGAGACAGCCCGGCTTCTGTGCATTACTCTTCGCCTGAAAACCCCTAACCTTCAGCTCAGTGGATGCAGCAGAAGATAACCTGAAACAGGTAGGGAATATATCCTCAAGTACCAGCGGCGTTAGTGAATAAAAAAATATGACCATCGAGATCGAGCTTAAGTTCATTGCTAAACCAAATGCTGCCGGGAAACTGGCAGAACGGCTGGCGGCATTCCCGCATCAGCATCAGGCTGCCCGTCAGCTGACCAATATCTATTTTGAAACCGACGATAACCAGTTACGTCGATGGAATATGGGATTACGCATTCGTGGCGTGGACCAGCGCTACGAAATGACGCTGAAAACCGCCGGCACCACGCTGGGCGGGCTTCATCAGCGAGGCGAATACAACGTTGAACTGACCGAACCGACGCTGGACATCAGCCGTCTGCCAGCCGACATCTGGCCGGAAGGCACCGACGTTGCGGCATTACAACAGCGCCTGCAGCCGCTGTTCAGCACCCATTTTGAACGTGAGATCTGGGTGGTCACGGCGGGCAGCAGTGATGTCGAAATTGCCTGCGATCGGGGCGAAGTCACGGCGGGGGAGTTTAGTGAACCCTTGTCAGAGGTTGAGCTTGAGTTAAAAGGCGGTCAGCGCAGCGAGATGCTGACGTTTGCCCGGCAGTTAATTGCCGTGGGCGATCTGCGGATGGGCAGCCTGAGCAAGGCTGCGCGTGGCTATCAGTTAGCGAAAGGCAATCCGCCGCGTGAGTTAAAACCCTTTCCGCTGTTAAAAGCGGGGCCGAAAGCCACGGTGGAAGAGGGCATGGTCGCGGCCATGGCGGCAGGTCTTGACCACTGGCAATATCATGAAGAAGTGTGGCTGCGTGGCAACAAGCGGGCCAGGGAAGCGGTGCGTGAGGCGCTGGATGTGCTGCGTCAGGCATTCGCGCTGTTTGGTGCGTTAGTGCCGCGCAAGGCCAGCAGCGAGCTGCGTCAGAAACTCACTACGCTGGAAGAGACGCTGTTGAACGAGGATGTTGACGCCGACAGCTTCTGTTTTTCTGTCCTCTCTGTTGAAACCCAGTTAGCACTTACTCACTGGTTAGCCGAGTCGCACTGGCGGCAGTGGATTGATGAAAAAGGGCAAACCAAGCTGAACGGCTCCTTTAAACGCTTTGGCGATATCATGCTGGGCCGCATCAATGCCGACCTGAAAGAAACCTTCAGCACGATTCACCAGACTAACGAGTATCAGGACAAGGCCACACGTCTGGATCGGCAGTTGCTGGCGGTCCATTTACTGGCGGGCGCCTACTCGCCGGACGCGGTGCACGACTGGCTGGCACCGTGGCAGCAGCTGCAGCGCGCAATCAGGGAGCAGCAGCACGCCAGCCTGGATTGGTTAAAGGCCCAGGCCATGAAACAGCCACCATTTTGGCTAACCAGCGGTTCGCCACGCTGAGTCATACCGCACGCTATCAGGGAGAGAACATGTTGCCATCCTTACCCAACCTATTGCGCACGCAGGCCGCGCAGGCCGTCGAACAGCTCGGTCTTGCGGATTCCGCCCTGAGTGAGGCACAGCTTGCCGGTCTGGCGTTCAGCGACTTTGTGCTGGATAACCTGCAGCAGAATCCGGACTGGTGGCAAGCCATCGCCGCGCAATCGCCTCAGGCCGACGAGTGGCAGCAGTATACGCAGTGGTTGGACAGTGACATGGCAGCGGTAGACAGTGAAGCCAGCCTGATGCGCGTGCTGCGCCTGTTTCGTCGTCGCATGCTGGTTCGCATTGCCTGGATGCAGTGCTTACATCACGCCACGACAGAGCAGACGCTGCAACAGTTAAGCGTGTTAGCCGAGGTGCTGATCGACGCCGCGCGCGCCTGGGTTTATCAGGACTGCTGCCGCGAGTTTGGCACGCCCTGCAATGCCGCAGGTGAGCCACAGCCGCTGCTGATCCTCGGTATGGGTAAGCTGGGCGGCGGCGAGCTGAATTTCTCGTCGGATATCGACCTGATTTTTGCCTGGCCGGAAAACGGCACGACGCGCGGCGGTCGCCGTGAGCTCGACAATGCGCAGTTTTTTACCCGCATGGGCCAGCGCCTGATCAAGGTGCTCGACCAGCCCACGGCGGACGGTTTTGTTTACCGGGTGGATATGCGCCTGCGTCCGTTTGGCGACAGCGGGCCGCTGGTCATGAGCTTTGCCGCTCTGGAAGATTATTACCAGGAGCAGGGCCGCGACTGGGAGCGGTACGCGATGGTGAAAGCCCGGCTGATGGGCGATGAGCAGGATCGCTGGAGCCAGGAGCTGCAGCAGATGCTGCGGCCCTTTGTGTATCGCCGTTACATCGATTTCAGCGTGATCCAGTCGTTGCGTAATATGAAAGCGATGATCTCGCGCGAAGTGCGCCGCCGTGGGCTGAAAAACAATATCAAGCTGGGGGCTGGTGGGATACGTGAAACGGAATTTATCGTGCAGGTGTTTCAGCTGATTCGCGGTGGACGTGAGCGCTCGCTTCAGCTCAGAGCCTTGTTACCCACGCTGTCGGCTATTGAATCCCTGGCATTGCTGCCACCTGAACAGGTTGCTGCACTGCGCGCTGCCTACCTGTTTCTGCGCAGGCTGGAAAACCTGCTGCAAAGCCTGACAGACGAGCAAACGCAAACGCTGCCGGAAGAGGCATTACCGCGCGCCCGTCTGGCGTGGGCGATGCAGTGTGATGACTGGTCCATGCTGAGCGCACAACTGGACACGCACATGGCCGCCGTGCGGGCCATTTTCGATGAGCTGATCGGGGAAGATACACCGGATGTTGGCGATCGGCCCGAACTGGCCGATTTCAATATGCTCTGGCAGGACAGTCTGGAGGACAGTGAGCTGGCGCCGCTGGTGCCGCAACTGGATACCGCGCAGTGCCAGGCACTCAATCAGGCGCTGGAGGCGTTTCGCCAGGATATCAGCCGCCGTACCATCGGCCCGCGTGGTCGCCAGGCGCTGGATCAGCTCATGCCACGGCTGCTGAGTGAAGTGTGTTTGCGCAACGATGCCGCAGTGACTTTCAGCCGACTGGCACCGTTGCTGCTGAGCGTTCTGACCCGCAGCACCTATCTTGAACTGCTGACCGAGTACCCCGGTGCGTTACGTCACCTGATTCGCCTCTGTGCGGCCTCGCCGATGGTGGCAAGCCAGCTGGCGCGTTATCCCCTGCTACTGGATGAGCTTCTTGATCCCGCCACGCTGTATCAACCCACCGCCACCGATGCCTATCGTGATGAGCTACGTCAGTATCTGATGCGCATTCCCGCTGATGATGAAGAACAGCAGCTTGAAGCATTGCGCCAGTTTAAACAGGCACAGCTGTTACGCATCGCGGCGGCTGACATCGCAGGCACGCTGCCGGTGATGAAAGTGAGCGATCACTTAACCTGGCTGGCCGAAGCCATCATTGAATCGGTGGTGCAACAGGCATGGAATATGATGGTACAGCGCTATGGCCGACCGTCACACCTTGTGCATGAACACGAACGGGGCTTCACGGTATTGGGCTACGGCAAGCTGGGTGGATGGGAACTGGGCTACAGCTCGGATCTCGATCTGGTTTTCCTGCATGACTGCCCGCTGGAAGCGGTTACGCAGGGAGAACGCAGCATCGACGGCCGTCAGTTTTATCTGCGGCTGGCGCAGCGCATCATGCATCTGTTCAGCACCCGCACCTCGTCCGGTATTTTGTACGAAGTAGATGCGCGACTGCGTCCGTCGGGGGCGGCTGGCATGCTGGTCAGCACCTTTGAAGCCTTCGACGACTACCAGCGCAATGAAGCCTGGACATGGGAGCATCAGGCGCTGGTTCGGGCCCGCGTGGTGTTCGGTGAACCCGCCTTGAGCGAGCGCTTTAGCGCTATTCGCCGTGCCATTCTCTGCCTGCCTCGCGACGCAACGGCGTTGCAAACCGACGTCAGAGAGATGCGTGACAAAATGCGCGCGCATCTGAGTAATAAGCACAAAGGCCGCTGGGAAATCAAAACCGACGAAGGCGGCATTACGGATATCGAGTTTATCGCGCAGTATCTGGTGCTGCGTTACGCGGCCGCGCAGCCCGCCTTAACGCGCTGGTCGGACAATGTGCGGATTTTTGAACTGATGGCCACCCATCAGAAAATGTCAGATGAGGAAGCGGCTGCGCTTACCCATGCTTATGTCACGCTGCGCGATGCGCTGCACCATCTGGCGCTTCAGGAGCAGCCGGGGCACGTTGAACCCGACGCATTCGCGCAGGAAAAACAGGCGGTGAACGGCAGCTGGCAGCGCTGGCTACAGTCACCACAATCTCTCACGGCGTGAGGCTGATAGCACCTGTCGCAACTGTGTTATCATCCGCGCACTATTTTGAATGCAGTCTGGAGTGTCTGGAATGAAAGTTACTCTGCCCGCGTTCGGCCAGGCCTCGGTGCTGGTCGTCGGCGATGTCATGTTGGATCGTTACTGGTACGGCCCCACCAGCCGTATTTCTCCTGAAGCCCCGGTTCCGGTGGTGAAAGTAGAAACCGTTGAAGAACGCCCAGGCGGCGCCGCTAACGTGGCAATGAACATTGCTGCGCTGGGTGCCGGTTCCCGTCTGATCGGACTCACCGGTGAAGACGATGCGGCTCAGGTACTGAGTAAAACGCTGAAAGATGTTCGTGTTGACTGCGATTTTGTCACGTTAAAAAGCCATCCCACTATTACCAAACTGCGTGTGCTTTCGCGCAATCAGCAGCTTATCCGCCTGGACTTTGAAGAAGGGTTTGAGCAGGTTGATGCCGCCCCGATGCACGAAAAAATGCGTCAGTCGCTGTCCCGCAGCGGTGCGGTGGTGCTGTCGGATTACGGCAAAGGCGCGCTGGACAGCGTTCAGCAAATGATCACGCTGGCACGCGAAGCGAATGTGCCGGTGCTGATCGATCCAAAAGGCACGGATTTTGCGCGCTACCGCGGTGCGACGCTGCTGACGCCCAACCTGTCTGAGTTTGAAGCCGTGGTCGGCAAGTGCAAAACAGAAAACGAGATTGTTGAGCGAGGTATGCAGCTCATCGCCGACTGCGACCTTTCCGCCCTGCTGGTCACCCGTTCTGAGAACGGTATTACGCTGCTCCAGCCCAGCAAGGCTCCGCGGCACCTTCCTACGCTGGCGCAGGAAGTCTTTGACGTTACCGGCGCCGGGGATACCGTGATTGGCGTGCTGGCCGCAGCATTAGCGGCAGGTGACTCGCTGGAAGAAGCCTGTTTCCTGGCTAACGCCGCCGCAGGCGTGGTAGTGGGCAAGCTCGGCACCTCGACCGTCAGTATCGTCGAACTGGAAAACGCGATTCGCGCGCGTCCTGAACGCGGCTTTGGCATCATGACCGAAGCTGAACTCAAAGACGCCGTTGCGATGGCTCGTCAGCGCGGCGAAAAAGTGGTGATGACCAACGGTGTCTTCGACATCCTGCACGCCGGGCATGTTTCGTACCTTGCTAACGCGCGCAAGCTGGGCGATCGCCTGATTGTCGCGGTAAACAGCGATGCGTCCACTAAGCGCCTGAAAGGCGACAGCCGTCCGGTGAACCCGCAGGAAAACCGCATGATTGTGCTGGGTGCGCTGGAAGCGGTGGATTGGGTGGTGCTGTTTGAAGAAGACACGCCTCAGCGTTTGATCGCCAGCGTGCTGCCCGATCTGTTAGTGAAGGGCGGAGATTACAAACCTGAAGATATCGCGGGCAGTAAAGAAGTCTGGGCAAATGGCGGTGACGTACGCGTGCTCAATTTTGAAGATGGTATCTCGACCACCAACATCATCAAAACCATTCGCGGCGACTGAATGATGATGGCGGGAGCCTGCGCGCCCGCCATCCCTTTATTTCGCGGTCTTGTCAGCAGGGTTTGCTGCCGGAACGATTGCCGGTGCCGGGCCGGGTGTGCTGGTGGCAGTGGGCGCGGCAGAAGCCGAACTCTTGCTTTCCAGCTGAGCCAGACGTTGCTCCAGCGCCGCCAGTTTTTCCCGCGTACGCAGTAACACCTGAGTCTGTACATCAAACTCTTCACGGTTGACCAGATCCATGCGGGTCATTTGTGCCTGCAGCGTCTGCCGGATTTTCTTCTCGACATCATCGCCAAATTCACGAACTCCCTTCGGCAGCGCGTCATGAACCTGAC
>JACCDS012139678.1_pt1 | contig 12028 bp, 11 predicted proteins | sample 7446441 | NCBI WGS metagenome assembly JACCDS01 (sample SAMN15323445, study PRJNA562643) | freshwater metagenome | isolation source: river surface water | place: USA:Blue River Watershed | collected 2017-08-17
CATCGAGCGCACGTTTTCCTCGGAAGGAATCGGCACCCGGAACGGCGCATCGGAGCTGAAGGCGGCCCAATCCTTCGCGGCCCGGCGCACGTCCGCATGCCGGAGCAGCATCGGCACGGTCTCGCCTTGGAATTCGGCCCGCAAAACGCCGTCGGTCTCGCGCGCGGCGCGGAAGGGATCGGGCGTAGGCGTCATGCGGTCGGCGGTTCAGAATTTCTCCCGCCGGATCACGCGGATTTCGCTCTCGTAGGCGATCATGGCGTAGCGCTTGAAAAACTCCTGCCCGAGCCGCGCCAGCAATGTGCCGGCCACGGCCGGCGGCACGATCACCTCGACGCGGATGTTGGTGAATTCGGGAATGTCGCCGGTGCGCAGGCCCTGGGCGCCCGAACCTTCCACTTCCCACAGCGTCCAGCCGTGCGCCCCGACCTCGCGCAGCAGGCGCAGCACGGCTTCGCGGGCGAGTTTTTCGCAGACGATCGTCACCAAAGTCATCGGGTGGGGATTCATGGCCGGGGATTTCAGGCGGCCCACTGCGCCACGGCGTAGTAGAGCGGCAGACCGAAGGTGATGTTGAAGGGAAAGGTGATGCCGAGCGCGGCGGTGAGGTAGTACGTCGGATTCGCTTCCGGCAACGCGAGTCGCATCGCGGCCGGCGCGGCGATGTACGACGCCGAGGCGGCCAGCGTGCCGAACAGCATCGCGCCGCCCAGGCTCAGGCCGACGGCATCGCCGATGAGCACCCCGCCGACGCCGTTGATAACCGGCGCGACGATGCCGAAGACGACCAGAAATGTGCCGACTTTTTTCAGGTCGGCGAAACGCCGGGCCGCCACCATGCCCATCTCCAGCAGGAACAGGGCGAGCACGCCCTGGAACGGCGTGACAAAAAAGCCGGCCGTCGCTTCGAGCCCGCGTTGGCCGGCCAAGGTGCCGATCACGAGCGCGCCCACGAGCAGCACCACGCTGCGGCCGAAAAGCGCCTCGTGCAGGGCCGAGCGGATGACGCCGCCGAGGGGCGCGGCATCGCCGGATTCCCGCAGCGCGAATTTGCCCAAAAGCACGCCGACGACGATCGCCGGCGATTCCATGACGGCGAGAAACGCCGTCGCATAGTCCTCGTACGGCTGGCCGATCTGGCGGAGAAAATTCGTCGCGGCGATGAAGGTCACCGCGCTCACCGAGCCGTAGTGCGCGCAGATGGCCGCGGCGTCGACGGCCGGCAGCCGGCCGACATAGCGCAGCGCCGCATAGGTCCAGAGCGGGATCACCACCCCGAGGCCGATGCCCGCCAAGGTCGGCAGCCACACCCGGGCGAAACCCGCTTCCGCGAGGGCGGCGCCGCCTTTCAGGCCGATCGCCGTCAGCAGGTAGATCGTGAGCGTGAGGTAGAGCGGCTCGGGAAACTTGAGATCGCTGCGGACCAACGTTGCCCCGATCCCGAGCACAAAAAACAGCAGCGCCGGCGAAAGCAGGTTCGCCTGGAGAGCCTGGAGCAGGTCCGCGTTCATCGGCGCCGGAGCCTGCGGCGGCGCGGAGGCGGTTCAAGTCCCGCCTGCGCGCGCGGAAACACCGCCGCTTATTCCTCGGGCAGCGGCTTGTCCTTCGTCTCGGGCAAGAAGGGCAGCACGGCCAAGCCGAGCAGCATCACGAGGCTCATCACGGTGCCGGCGGTGCGGAAACCCTCGAGATTGCCGCTGAGGGATTTCGTGATCTGGCCGACGGTGAACGGCGCCGTCGCGGCTACCACGCGGCCGAAGTTGTAGCAGAAGCTCGTGCCGGTGGCGCGCAGGCTGGTCGGGAAAAGCTCGGGCAGGTAGATCGCATAGATCGCGAAGGCGCCGAGCTGGCCGAAGCCCATCAGCGGGATCATCCAGAAGATGTCGCTGAACTGGCGCATGCCCTGGAACACGAGCACCGTGGTGCCGAAAGAAAGGATCATCGAGAGACCGAAGGCGAACTTGCGGCCCTTCACCTGCGCCACCCACGCCATCGTGGTCATGCCGGCGAAGGCGCCCACGTTCTGGAGCAGCAGGCCCATCGAACTCCAGAAGGCCTTTTCGCTGGCCATCTTTTCCGCCGAGATGCCGCTGGACTTCAGGTGCTCGCCGACGATCGAGCCGACGATGGTGGGATGGAAATTGCCGATGCCCCAGAGGCCGATGATGCCCACGCTGCACATCGCGAGACCGGCCCAGGCGTTTTTCCGCCATTTCGGATTCGTCAGCAGGGCGCCGTAGGAGCCGAACTTGACGCCGCTGATTTTGCCGGCCGCGCGGGCATCGACCCAGCGCTGCGGTTCCTTGAGTTTCGCGAGAATGAAGACGCAGAGGAAGGCCGGCGCGCCGCCGACGATGAACATCGCCTGCCAGGTCTTGAGCCCCATCGGCAGCAGCTCGCGGGCGGCCAGCATGCCGATGCCCATGCCGATCAGACCGGCGGAAATATTGCCGATCGAGGAGAGCGACTGCAGGAGGCCGAGGGCCGGGGCCCGGGCCTTGTCCGGCACCGTGTCGGCCACGAGCGCGACCGCGAGACCGAACACGCCGCCGACGCCCACGCCGGTCAGAAAACGGTAGACGCAGAAATCGACGAAGCCCGTCGAGAGGGCGCTGAGGCCGGTGAAAATCGAGTACAGGAGAACCGACACCGTGAGCATCCGCGCGCGGCCGTATTGGTCGCCGAGCGAACCGAGGGTCAGGCCGCCCACCGCCCAGCCGATCAAGAAGACCGAGGTCGTGTACGAGCCGTATTCAAGCGCCTTGGACTTGTCGGGCAGCAGCTGGTCCATCGCCGCGGCGCGGCCGAGGTTGAAGAACTGCTGGTCCATGCAATCGAACAACCACGCCAGCGAGGCGATGGTGAAGACGAACCAATGCTCGCGCGTCAGGAGCGAGCGCCAGGAGGGAGCGGAGGAGGCGGTTGACATGGGTAAAGTGACAGGCGGGGCGGCCGCGGAAAGCGGGCGGAGGATCGAAGAAAAGGGAGAAGCGGAAGGAGAACGAGGCCTATTTCAGAGTTTCACCGGCATCCCGGAAGCGGCGGAGGCATAAAGTCCGCGGATCAAGGCCACCGCCTTGCGCGCCTCATGGCCGTCGATCCCGGGAGCGCGGCCGGCGCGCAGCGCGTCGATCAGATCCTGGATCTGCCGCAAATGGCCGTGGTGCGTGATCGCGTTGGCCGCGCCGGCGCCGCCGCCGATACCCGACTTGGACTGCGCCCCGCGGATCGCGTCGTCGCCCGGCTGCGGCGGGCGGAATTCCCATTGGTCGATGCGGTCGTCCTCCAGCCGCGCCGAGCCGAATTCGCCGACGATCTCGATCCGGCGGCCCCAGCCGGGCCAGCCGGCCGTCGTCGCCTCGATCGAACCAAGCGCGCCCGACGGAAACTTCAGCGCCGCACTCGCCGTATCCTCGGCCTCGATATGGCCGTACACCCGGCGCGTCGTCCGGCAGAACAATTCCTCCGGCAGGCCCGCGAACCACTGCAGCAAATCGATCGCGTGGATCGCCTGGTTGATCAGCGCACCGCCGCCGTCGAGCGCCAGCGTGCCCTTCCAGCCGGAGTAATACTCGCGGCTGCGGTGCCATTTCACATAGGCGCTGGCCAGCACGAGCCGGCCGAAGCGGCCGGCGTCGAGGGCGGCCTTCAAGGTGCGCGCGCCGTCGCCGAACCGGGCCTGAAAAATCGGCGCGATCTTCACGCCCGCGGCGTCGGCCGCCCGCAGCATCGCGTCGGCGCGTTCCGTCGTGATCTCGATCGGTTTCTCCACGATCAGGTGCCGGCCGGCCGCGATCGCCGCAAGCGCCGGCTCGAGGTGCGCGCCGCTCGGCGTGGTGATGCAAACAATGTGGACGTCCGGGTGCGCGACCAGTTCCTCGACGCGCGTGGTCGCGACCGCGGCCCCGTGTTTCGCGGCGAAGGCGCGGGCGTTGTCGGCGTTGCGGGTGGCGACGCCGATCAGCCGGCCGCCCGTGCTGGCCGCGATGGCCTGGGCGTGGAAGTCGGCGATCATGCCGACGCCGACGATGCCGAAACCGAGCGGAGTGGACGCGGGAGGAAGGGAGACAGGCATGCCGGGAGCGGTGCGGTGGAAAGGTGAAGATCGGAGTTCGGGCGATCGGCCGCGGCCCGTTCTGGGGCCGAGCTCCGATCCTTCAACCTTCAACTTTCAACCTTCGACTCGCGGCGGCAGCCGCGCCTCAGGCCGGGATCATGCAGTTGAGAGTTGAAAGTTGAGGGTTGAGAGATCGATCCGTCGTAAAACGGAAAACACATCCTCAGCACGCAGGGTAGAAAACCGAACGCTTCTGCTCTCAACTCTCAACCAAGCTCGCTCAACTGCCTGAGTCGCCTCAGGCCGCCAAAGCGCGCAACAGGCCGCGGACGTGGCCCATGGACTCGGCCAGGCCGACGACCGGATTGCCCGCGACCTTCTCGTATTCGAAGGCGACGACGCCGTTGTATTTGATTTCGAGCAGCGCCTTGAGCATGCCGCGGATATCGAGTTTGCCGGCGCCGACTTCGCAGGGCACGTCGCGCATCGCACCGGGCACCGCAAGGCTGTCCTTCATGTGCACGTCGTACACGCGGGGGGCGTAGGCCTTGATCGCGGCGATGACGTCGTCGCCGAAACGCGCGGTGTGGCCGACGTCGATGCAAATGCCGATGCGCGCATCGAGGTTCTTGATGTTTTCCCAGATCACCTTCGGCGACGGGTAGACTTTGTCCTCGGGACCGTGGTTGTGGATCGCGAGTTTCTGGTCGAATTCCTTCACCAACTTCTCGACGAGCGGGAGCGCCGCGATCTCGGGTTTGCAGACCATCGTGCGCATGCCGGCGGCCTTGACGTTCTCGAAGGCCTTGCGGGTCTTGGCTTCGTCGGTCGTGAGATTGACGACGCCGGAACCGGTCAGCGTGAGGCCGGCGGCCTTGAGTTTTTCGCCGACGGCGCGGCACTCTTCGACGGAGGCGCCTTCCCAGTTACAGTGGAGCCGGAACAGCGCGATGTTGGAGGTGCGCATCGTCTTCACGCTGGCGATGGCTTCATCGAGCGAAAGGTTGCGCAGCGAGTAGGAAGCGACGCCGAGCCGCAGACCGTTTTCCCGGCCTTCGGGATCGGCCGGCGCGTAGGGCGTCGGCGCGGGCGGGGCGGATTTCGCCTTTTTCGGCGCGGGTTCGGCGGCCGTGGCCAAGCGGCCGAGCAGGGGCAGCGCGACCAGGCCGGCGGCGGCGGTTTTCAAAGCGGCACGACGGGAGAGGACGGATTCGTTCATGGGGAAAAGCGGGGGTTCGACAACGCGACGGGCGCGGCGACGTTCTCCGCCCGCCGGCGCGGCGGCAAGCCCCGGTTGCGCGGCCGCCGCATTCAGCGGAGCGGGCCGGCGAATTTGCGCAGGTACTTCAGCGCGATCTCGAATTCGTGCGGCAACGGCGAGCGGATCTCGAACGGTTCCTTCGTCGTCGGGTGCTTCAGTTTCAACGCCGACGCGTGCAACGCGAGCCGGCCGACCATCGGCTTCTCCTCCTCGCGGCCCTTGTAGCCGCGTTTGTAGTCGGAAAGTTTCACCTGCAATTTCGGGTCGCCGTAAAACGGATCGTGCAAGATCGGCGCGCCCGCCGCAGCCAGGTGCACGCGCAACTGGTGCGTGCGGCCGGTGAGCGGCCGGCATTCGACAAAAGCGAAACCCGCCGCCCCCGGACCTTCGTCCTTGGTCCGCGGCCGCGTCGAGGCGCGGAACCGCTCCAGCGTCTTGAACTCCGTCACGCACTCCTTGCCCCCGCGGCCCTTGAACACGCGCATCCGGCCCGGCTGGCGTTCGTCCTCGCCCAGCGAGACCTCGATCGTGAACGCATCGGGCAGCGCGCCCTGCGCATCGCGCACCGGCGCGAGCACCTTCATCGCGTGCTCCGGCGCCAGCACGGCCACGACGGCGTGGTACGTTTTCTCGACTGTCTTCGATTGGAACTGGCCGGAGAGATAATCGAGCGCGGGCTTCGATTTCGCGCAGAGCAGAATGCCGCTGGTATCGGCGTCGAGGCGGTGGACGTTCGCGACGCCGTGGCCGTAGCGGGGATGGTCGTGCACGAGGCCCATGAGGTTTTCGCGGGTCTTGTCCCAGCGGTCGGGCGCCACCAGCAACCCGCTCGGCTTGTCGAAAGCCACCAGAGTATCGTCTTCGAAAAGGATCGGCGGCAGCGGCATGGGCGACCGGCATCTCGGCAAACCGCCGCGCGGCGCGCAACGAAACAAACCGGCCGATGCGCCCGCTAACCGCGGGTAATACTCCCGATAGGAGGTAAATTCGCTTGCGGCAGGGAGGGGCCGCGCGTCGCCTCACGCCGCCTCCATGCCGGTCTGGCCGAAACGTTTCCACAGCTTCGCCCTCAGCCTTCGGACCGCCGCCACCGAATGGGCGCTGCGGAAAACGAAGTCCGCCGCGGCTTTGCAGGACGCGACCCTGGCCGGTCTCACCCCGCGTCTGGCCGCGACCCGTTACTGGAAGGCCGCGGGCGTCGAGGCCGGCATGGCCTACGCCGTTTTCCAGAACCGCGTCCCGCTCCACACGGTGGAGCAAATGGAACCGGCCATCGCCGACATGCAGCGCGGCGAAGCCGATGTGCTCTGGCCCGGACGCTGTTCGCTCTTCGCCGCCACCGCCGGCACCACCACCGGCCAACCCCGCCTCGTGCCCTGCACCGAGGAACTGATCGCCCAGGTCCAAGGCGCCGGCCTCGCCGCCCTGCTCTATTATACGGTGCGCGTGCGCCACGCCGCCGTCTTCCGCGGCCGCCATCTGATGCTCGGCGGCTCGACCGCGCTCCAAGCCATCGAAGGCGCGGCGCCCGAGACGTACGCCGGCGATCTCAGCGGCATCGCCGCCCTCTCCCTCCCCGCCTGGGCCGACCGCCACCTTTACGAACCCGGCGCCCGCCTCGCCCAGATGGCGGCGTGGGACGCGCAGATGGATGCCGTCGCCGCCCGCACCGCCTCCCTCGACATTTCCCTGCTCGCCGGTTTGCCGAGTTGGACGCTGCGCTTTGCCGAAGCCCTGAAACGGCTCTGCGCCGCCAGCCACCAACCGATCGCCGATCTCCAAGCCCGTTGGCCCAACCTCGAGTGTTTCGTCCACACCGGCGCCTCCGTCTTGCCCTACCAGGGCGAACTTCGCGAATTGCTCGGCGCCGACGTCGCCTTCCACGAAATCTACGCCGCCAGCGAAGGCGTGTTTGCCGTCCAGGACGCCGAAGCCGGGGCCGGGCTGCGCGTGCTCGCGGATGCCGGCATCTTCTTCGAATTCCTTCCCGTCACGGAACTGGAAGGCAAACGCCTCGAACACCTCGGCCCCCGCACGGTGCCGCTCGCCGCGGTGAAGACCGGCGTCGACTACGCCGTCGTGCTCACCACGCCCGCCGGCCTCGCGCGCACCTTGTTGGGCGACATCGTGCGCTTCACGTCGACGGAACCGCCGCGCCTCATCCGCGTCGGCCGAACGACCCTGCGCCTCGATCATTTCGGCGAACGCGTTTACGACCGCGACTTGGCCGAGGCCCTCGCCACCGTCTGCGCGCGCCGCGAATGGAAACCGGTGAACTACCACGTCGCCCCGCTGCCCGGCGCCCCCAGCCTCACCGGCGAGAAACGCGGCCGCCACGAGTGGTGGCTCGAACTCAAACCCGGCACCGTCGCCACGCCGACCGGCCCGCAGATCGCCGTGCTGCTCGACGCCGAAATCATCCGGCTCAACGAATCCTACGCCGCCAAACGCAAGACCGGCGCCATCGAGGCCCCCTATGTGCGCCTCGTCATGCCCGGCGTCATGGAGCACTGGCAGCGCTACCGCCAGCAATGGGGCGGCCAACACAAGATGCCCGCCTGCCGCGGCGACCGCGCCATCGCCGACGAACTCGCCCAAATCACGAATTTCGCCCGCGATTGATGCCGGAGATTCATCGCGCCGGCACTAACCATGAGCGCGATTGGGCTTCGGGCGATTTTCGGAAAACTTTTCGGCCCGAACGATTTTCAAACCGCGGCTGGCACGCGTGCTGCTAAACCAAATGCATCCTGCCCAAGCAGGGTTTTGGGTAGCGTGAATCCGGCAGCAATGCCGGAAACAGAAAAAACTGGGGCCGGCGTTAAGGGGTTATCGCCGGCCCCTTCTGTTTTCCCGAATCGGGAACACCGCAGCCGTAGACGTAGCCCGGAGCTTTAGCCCGGGTCCTTCCGCCGCCGCACCGTTGATCGAATCTCCCCCAATCCGCCGCGACCACCCGCGGGCATTTCGGGAAACGCGTCCTCCTTCACTAGCGGCCCGACATTGCGTTCCGCCCTCCGCCCGCCGCGCCTTATTCCAAGGTCCTTTGGCTTTTGGACCTTAGCGAACCGAGTTTTTGACCACGGATTTCACGGACCGTCACGGATGAACACGCTCTCCTCCGTGCCCCTCTGTGAAATCCGTGGTTTTGATCCGAAAGCCTGAGGCGATCGGGATTACGATTTCTCCGCCAACACCGCCGCGATCTTCGCCTCGTACACGGCGGTTTCCTCGGCGCCGACTTTGCGGTCGCGGATCATGCCGTTGCGGTCGATGAGAAACGTCGTCGGGATCGCTTCGATCCCGCCGAAGGCCGCCACCGCCGCCTCATCGGCCATCACGAGCGGGTAATTGACGCCGTGCTTGGCCGCGAAGGCCTTCACCACCGCGGGACCGGCCTGGTCGAGCGAGGCCCCGACGATCACAAAACCGTCGGCGCCGTACTTCTTCTGCAGCGCGATGTAGCCGGGAATCTCCTCGCGGCAGGGACCGCACCACGTGGCCCAGAAATCCACCACGACGACCTTGCCCTTGTACTGCTCGAAACTGACTTCCTTGCCTTCGACATCCTGCAGTTTCCACGCCGGCGCCTTGCCCATCACCGGCAGCTTTGCCTGCGCGGATTTCGAACCGCCCGCGGGTTTGTCGCCGGCAGGTTTCTCGCCCGCGGGCGCCGTCGCCGGGTCCGCCGGCTTCGACGTTTCCTTTTTCCCGCAGGCACTGAGCCCGAACAAAGCGGAGGCGGACAACAACAGCGGCAAGAGTGCGGAGGAGGTTTTCATAGCGTCAGCGGAATTCTGTCCCGTGGGAGCACCCACTGCAAATTTTCTTCCCCGAATTCCCACCGCGCCACCGCGCACCCTCCGGCGGATCGGTCTCTCAACTCTCAGCTCTCAACTCTCAACTGCGGCTCGCCGCCGGCCACCGCCTCACGCATCCCGCATCTCCGGCAAATCGAGGCCGAGCGTTTCGATAAACTTCTTCATCGCCGGCGTCAGCACGCGGCCCTTGCGGTGCAAAATCGCCAACGGCCGGGTGAATTCCTTCCCTCCGAACGGCAGCACGGCGAGCGTGCCCTGCTTCTGCTCCTGCGCCACCGTCGCCTGCGGCACGATCGCGATGCCGTGGTCGATCTCCACCGCCCGCTTCACCGTCTCGATGTTGTCGAATTCCATCACCGGCTCGATCTCCAGCTTGTGCTCGCGGAAAATCTGGTCGACCGCCTTGCGCGTCGGGATGTCCGGATCGAAACCGATGAACTTCTGCGCCGCCAGATCCTTGACCTGGATGCCGACCGTCTTGGCCAACGGATGCTGCGGATGCGTGATCAGCACGAGATGGTCGTTGCGGAACGGCAACACCTCGATCTGCCGGTGCTTCACCGGAAACGCCACCAGGCCGAAGTCCACCGAGTTGTGCAGGATGTCCTCGTACACCAGATTGGAACGGCGGTACTCGACGCGCACGTTCACCGAAGGGAAATCGTGCAGGAACTTCTTGATGAACGGCGGCAACTCGTGGAGCCCGATCGAATAGATCGTCGAAATCCGGATCGTGCCGCTGATCACTTTCTTCATCTCCTGCAACTCGGAGAGCAGCTTCTCGTACGTGTGCAGCATCTCCTTCGCCGCCTCGTAAACCCGCTGCCCTTCCCGCGTGAGTTGGAACTGTTTCTGGCTCCGGTCGATCAGCAGCGTCTTGAAGTGCCGCTCCATCGCCCGCGCTTGCTGGCTCACCGCGGACTGCGTGATGCCGTTGAGCTTGGCCGACTTCGAAAAACTCTTGGTTTCCACCAAATCCGCGAAGATTTTGAAATTTTCGATCTGCATGATTAGCTGGCGTTGTTGGACGCAGGCTAGATCAAGTCCCCGCTGCGTAAACCACGAAGTAGATTATCTTAAGATCCGGCCCCCGCCCATGCTGCCCACGTACGAGGAATTCTCGCGCCGCGCCGACGCCCTCCGCGCCCGCATCGCCGTCGCCTGCACCGCCGCCGGCCGCGCTCCCGCCGACGTGGAACTCCTCGCCGTCACCAAGACGCACCCCGTGGCCGCCGCCGACTATGCCGCCCGCTACGGCCTCCGCGGCGTCGGCGAAAACCGCGTCCAGGAAGCCGTGGAGAAACGCGCGCAGACCTCCGCCCCGCTCCGCTGGGAACTCATCGGCCACCTGCAATCCAACAAAGCCCGCCTCGCCGCCCAGCACTTCGACCGCATCCAAAGCGTCGACAGCGAGAAACTGCTCCGCCACCTCGACCGCGCCGCCGCCGAACTCGGCCGCACCCTCCCCGTCCTCCTGCAAATCAACGCCGGCGACGACCCCGCCAAATTCGGCGCCGATCTCGCCGACGCCCCCCGCCTCCTCGACGCCGCCCTCGCCTGCGCCCATCTTCGCGTCGACGGCTTCATGACCATCGCGCCCCTCGGGACCGACGCCGCGGCCACCGCCGCGCACGCCGCGCGCACCTTCGCGAATCTCCGCACGCTACGCGACGACCTCGCCGCCCGCCACGGTCTCGCCCTCCGCGAACTCTCCATGGGCATGACCGGCGATCTCGAAGCCGCCGTCGCCGCCGGCAGCACGCTCGTCCGCGTCGGCACCGCACTCTACGGCGACCGCCCCGCGCCACCCGCCTGACCGCCGCGGCGGGAAATTTCCGCGGCGGCGCCGGTTTCCCGGTTGCGCCGCCGGGGAAAAGTTTTTCGCTTCGCGTTGTGGAAAACGATTTCCTCGGTGCCGCGGAAAAGTCTGCCCTTCTCGGCCTGCTCGACGATCCCAGTCCCGCGGTCCACCGCGCGCTCTGCGCCCGCTTCCGCCAGCTCGGCCCCGTCGCCGCCGCCTTCCTCCAGGAAGTCGCCCACGGTTCCCACCGCATTTTGGCCCGCCAAGCCGTGCGGTTTCTCGAGGAACTGAATTTCACCGATCCCGTCGGCGAATTCCGCACCTTCATCCGTTCGCTGCACTACGAACTCGAATCCGGCGCCCTCCTCCTCGCCCGCACCGTGTCGCCGCAGCTCGACGCCGGCGCCTGCTGCGGGCAACTCGACGCCATCGCCGCCCGTTGCCGCGAACTCATCGTCGAACCCTCCGGCACCCGCGAGAAATGCCGGATCATGAACCGCGTGCTGTTCCACGAATGGGGCTTCCACGGCAACACCGAGCACTACACCGACCCGCGCAACAGCTTCCTCGACCAGGTCCTCGAACGCCGCACCGGCATCCCGCTTTCCCTCAGCGTCGTCTACCTGCTCGTGGCCGAACGCCTCGGCCTCGAACTCGCCCCCGTCGGCCTGCCCGGCCACTTCATCGTCGGCTGCTTCGGCGACGACCTGCCGTTCTTCATCGATCCTTTCGACCGCGGGGTTTTCCGCGACGCCGACGAAGTCCTGGATTTGCTCCGCGCCAATCACGTCGTGCCGAAAATCTCCGACCTCGCCCCGACGCCGATCCGCGAGGTGCTCTGCCGCAGCTGCCGCAATTTGGTCAACCACTGCACCGCCGCCGGCGAGATGGAACGCGCCCGCCTCTTCGCCGCCTTCGTCGAGGAATTCGAAACGACCTTCCAGCGCCACGCCGAACCGTGAATCGCCGCGCCGCGGCGCGGCGATTCACGGTTCTGAGTTTTGGGTTTTGGGTTTTGCGTTTTGGGTTTTTGGCCCGGCGACTCGTGTTCGGAGTTCGGAGTTCGGAGTTCGGAGTTCGGAGTTCGG
>JACCDS011547781.1_pt1 | contig 12026 bp, 13 predicted proteins | sample 7446441 | NCBI WGS metagenome assembly JACCDS01 (sample SAMN15323445, study PRJNA562643) | freshwater metagenome | isolation source: river surface water | place: USA:Blue River Watershed | collected 2017-08-17
CCAGGATGTGGTCGTGGTGGTAGGCCGCGATCGCGTTGCAGGGGATGCCCGCATCGGCGAGGCGTGTGGCCACGGCCGCGATCAGGCCAATGGCTTCGAGCGACGAATGGATGGTCAAGGTGATCAGCCGGGCGTCGAAGACGAAGGGCACGCCGGCCGATTCGGCCTGTGACCGCTCGACGATGGCGGTGAGGCCTTCGGCCTCTAGGAAGGTGCACAGCGGGTCCAGGCCGTTCGGCAGCCGCGCGTCCGCGAAGCAGCAGTAGACGTAGTGCGCCGCATGCAGCTCGGGCGCCAGGTGGCGCAGCAGCCGTTCGAGGTTCCGTTCACCGCTCATCGTGGAGGTCCTGGTCTGATGCCGGCGGGTGTCCGGCTTTCGCATTTTGGGCAAGGTTAGCGGCATTCGCGGGGCCTTCCAAGACCCGACCGCAACGGCGCAGGGTCTCGATCGTGGCGGGGTTCTCAGGGCGCGCCACTCGCCGGGATCGGGTCGATTCAGCCCAACTCACCCAGCGTCAAAGTTCCTGAACCATGTCGAAGGCCGACCGTCGGCTGATACCTTGCGGTCCACCGTGACACCCCCGGACACGGTCGGAGACGACCCCTGTTCGGCGTGGCCCACGGCCCACCATCGACGCCGCCCGCGGACGGGGAAGGAGACTGCCATGGTCACGCCTTCGGACATCACCACGGACCTGATGGCCTTGCGCGCCCAGCTGCAGGCGCCAGGCCACGAGCGCGTGGGGGCGCACCGTGAGCAGCTGCGACTCGATCCGGTGCGGCCGGTGCTCGACCTGATGGTCGACCTGCTGGTCATCGGGACCTCGATCGCATCGGTCGAGCGCTGGGGCTGGATCGCCTTGCCCGTGGCCTTGCTGCTGCTGGGCAATCGCCAGCGCGCGATGGGCAACCTCCTGCACGACGCCGGGCACGGCAACCTCGATCGGCGACGCTGGGTCAACGACGGCCTGGCACGCGGCCTGATCGCGCCGATGTTGTTCGCGAACCTGGACCTGTACCGCGCCACACATTTTCGGCATCACCAACGGCTCGGGCAGGCGGGGGCGGATCCGGACTTCATCGTGCCGCCTGCCGCCTTCTCCCGCCATTGGTTGGCACGCTACCTGGCCTGTGCCGGCAGCCTGACCGGGTGGTGGGGCTCGATCTGGGGGCACCTGGTGCATCCCGAGGCGCGTGCGGCGAGCCGGTGCGTCATCGTGTTGTGGTGGTCCATGGCATTGGGTCTGATCGCAGCTCTGGCCGGGTTCTCGGTTGCCTGGCATGCGTTCGGGCTGTGGTTGCTGGCACGGGCGACGTTCTTTCACCTCATCACGACCATCCGCGAGATGTGCGATCACCACGGCTTGCAGCCGGGCGGGGTCTTCTCGTTCACGCGCGACGTCGTGGGCCATCCACTCCTGCGCGGCCTCATCCATCCGCGCCACAACGGCTACCACCTGACCCATCACCTGTTGCCCGCCGTGCCCTACTACCGGCTGCCGCAGGCCCATGCGCTGTTGCATGACCTGCCGCTCTTCCGCAGCCGGGGGCATGTCTGCAACGCCTACCTGGTTGGGGCCGGAGCCGTGGTGCGCGCCTGGGAACGAGGCGCCCGCCAATGAGCACCCGATCGCTGGGGGCGCTGCAGGTCGCTGCGCTGCTGGTGTCGGCGAGCTATGGCATTGGCTTCCTGTTCGGGTCGGGGGAATTCGCCCTGACCCACGGCATGGCTGGCGGGCTGTACGGGGTCGCCACCGCTGCCGGCATGCTGGTCCTGGCCGGGTTGGCCGGATCGCTCTGGCGCCTGGGCCGACCGATCTGGGACGTGCTCGGCGAGGTCCATGGACCCGAGGTGGCCCGCGCCATCGCGCTGCTGTCGGTGGTCTGGATGGCCGGGGTGCTGGCCGCCCAGATCCAGGGCGGCGTCGCGGTGCTCCAGTTGGTGGGGTTGGACCGGACGGTGTCTCAGGTCCTGGTTCTGCTGCTGGTCTATGGCGCGGCTCGACTCGACCTCTCGATCGCGGCGCGTCTGTTTGCCGGCTGCTTGCTGCTCAGTGGCGTGGTGCTGGTCGTCGCCCTGGTCCAGGCCGACGGCGTCGGTGTCTACCGGCAAGCCGTGCCTGACTTCGTCGCCGACTTGCCGACCTTCGGCCTCACGAGGCTGGTGGCGGTGTCGCTCGGCGTGGGCCTGATGGCCATTGGCGGCAGCGACTATCACCAGTTCCTGCAGGCCGCTCGGGACGCGTCGTCTGCTCGCCGAGGGTGTCTGCTGGCGGCGGTGTTGCTCGTCGGCCTTGCACTCTTGCCACCGGCGGTGGTCGTGGCAATGGCCGATGCGATGCCGCCACTGACGCCCGGCGAGCACATTCAGGTCGTGCCGCGCGTGTTGGCGCAGGTAGTGGGATCGCTGGGCAGCGCGGCGGAACTGGTGCTGCTCGCCGCGCTGTCGACCGCCGCCCTTGGGTCCGGGGCGGCGATCCTCCGGGCAATGGCGAGTGCGCTGGCGTCGACCTTGCCCGGCCGGCGGGGCAACGCCATCTTGGCTCTGGCGCTCGGTGCCCTGGTGTCGGCCCGTGGGCAGGGCATCGTCGACACGATGGTGTCGGTCAACATGGTCTACCTCGCGAGCGTCGCGGTTTGTGCCGCTGCCGTGCTGGTCGGTCGGCCCTTGTCCACGCCGATCGCGGTGCGCAGCCTGGTGGCCGGCTTCGCCGTGTCGGCTGGGGTCTATGGGCTGGCTTGGTCAGGTTTCGACTTCGGTGATGCCGACCTGGTGTCGCTGCTGTCGGGCTTGCTCGCTTCGGCGGGTGTCGCTGGGTCAACGAAGAGGGTGCCGAGCCGAGGCTCCTGATCGAAGGGCAGCTTGTCCTGGAAGAAGTCGAGCAGCTCGTCGTACAGGGCCTCAGGGTCCAGCGGTGCCTGGAGCTGGTGGCTGGCGACCTCGACGATGAGCGCGGTGATCTCTCGCGCCATCGGCGGTTCCAGCTCCCAGTGGTGCCAGTACAGCGCCACGTCGACGGCGTGCTCCGGTGCCAGATCGACCAGCAAGCCGGAGTGCATCGGGCCTTCGCACTGGGCACCCGGGATCAGGCCATAGCCGGCCCCGATGGTGATGGCTTCGAGCAGGGCCGCCGGGGAGGGCAGGTAGTGCCGGGCATAGCGTTCGATCGGGAACCCGAAGACCGAGTTCAGGAACTCGTCGTGCAGAGCGTCCTTGCGGTTGAACAACACGGCGGTGGCTCGCAACACGCCGGGGACCGTCAGACCGTTCGGGAAGTGCTCTTGCGCGTAGGCCGGCGTGGCACAACAGCGGTAGGTCATGACGCCGAGCGATTCGGCGATGAAGCCGGGTGCGGGGTGGGGATCGGTCGAGATGCAGCCAATGACCTCCCCGCGTGCCAGCCGCGACACGGTGTGGTCCTGGTCGTCGCTGATGACCTCGATGGTGGTCTGGGGCCGGAGCAGGATCTGCTGCAGCACCGGCGGGAACCAGGTCGCGAGCGAATCCGCATTGACCGCGATGGGAAAGGTGACCGGCTGACCGGGTCGGGGTTGCGGCGCGAGCTCGCTCAGCGCCGCGCTCTCGAACAGACGGATGGCCTTGACGTAGCGCAGCAGGATCTCGCCGGCTGGGGTGGGTGTCACGGGGCGATCTCGCACCAGCAGCACGCGGGATACCGACTCTTCCAGGGGGTAGTCGTACTTTTCGTGCAGATTGGTGCGCTTTGCTCTGAAAACCCGTTGCACGACAAGCACTTACGTTTCCAGCATTTGCGGACGCTCCGTACTTTTCGTGCAGATTGGTGCGCTTCGTCGCTGGCAGCCCCATGCGGACCGCGCCCTGCGGTTTCTCGCGATCTGCCGGGTCAGACCTCTTCGCTCCGGTCGCGGAACTCCAGCTTGAACTGCCAGCCCTCGAAGGTCGCCACCATGTGGCCGAGTTCGTCCCAGGAAATCTCGCGACCATCGATGACGAGCATCGGCACTCGGTGGTCCTCGTCGGGATCGCTGCTGACAATGCCACGCAGGATCAGGCGATCGTTTACCTGCGGTCCGTGGTCAGAGTCCTCGATGTGGGTGAGAGCCAAGGCCCGGCGCATCTTGCCAATGAGCTTGCCCAGCAACTCCAGAGGGTCGTCGTCAGGCTCGCCGATCACCTGAAACTCATAGCCGGCCGGGCTGCCATCGCGCAGTTCGAACGCGTCGATTGCCATGCCGGGCCCGAACAGCCGGGTGCGAAACCGGAACTCGTGCTCGGTGCCGCGCCCGTCGATCATGCGGACAGGTTCGAACACCACGTGCTCGAACCCCTGTAGCCCGAGGCGGCTGGCGGCGGCCTCGTTGAAGCATCGGCCGCAGAGCTGCCGGTAGCCACCCTCCATCGACCCGTAGTTCACGACATCGTGGGTGAGCGTGGGCTGACGGCAGGCGTCGCAGGTGATTGGCTGCATGGGTGGTGCGGTGTGCGTGTAGGCGAGACGACTGTAGGCTACGAACGCGGCGCCGCGAACCGATCGGCCACCTGCTTGGCCCGTCGGGCATCGTCGGTGTGCAGGTACATCGAGGTCGTGGCGAGCGAGGCGTGCCGCAGGTTGTCGCGCACCGTGGTCAGCTCGGCGCCGCCTTCGAGCAGGTGCGTGGCATGCGTGTGCCTCGTCCAGTGCGGCGTGGCCTGCCGCAACTTCTCGGCAAGGGCCGGGGAGCCTTCCTCCACGATTTCAGCCGCCGTGGCGAAGAACCGTTTCAGCACTCGCCACAGCCGCCACGAGGAAATCCCGTTTCCATCCTCTCCAAGGCTGCCAACCAGCGTGGTCGATGGACGCCACTTCGAGGGTGTCACGGGCAGCCCCCGTTGAACAAGGTAGCGATCGAGGGCGGCACGGGCCAGCGGCGGCAGCACGACCTTGCCGGCCTTGTGGCCCTTGCCGACGACCCGGATCCACGTGTCGCCGCGCGCGTCCGAGTCGATCGCGCCCAGTCGCGCGCCCACGAGCTCGCTGATTCGAAGGCCCGTGGCGTAGGCGAAATCCAGCATGAAGCGCAGCCGCTGCGCGGCCGGCTCGCTCCAGCCGTAGGACCACTCCAAGCCTTCGGCGACGACCCGGACGAGCTTCCACTCGTGCTCGGTAAAGGCGTGAGACCTGTCGAGCTGCACCGGCCGGCCGCCTCGCAACTTGACGCCGGCGAATGGGTTGGCCAGCACGTAGCGCTGCTCGATGAGCCAGCGGTACAGGGCGTTGAGTACCGACAGCGCATAGGCTGCCGAGCGCGCCGAGAGGTCGCCCGCGAAGGGGCGCCACGCGGGCGACGACCGCGGCTGTGGTGCGCCGACCCAGCGCGCGCGTGGGCCCGGATGACGCAGGAAGGCGCGGTAGGCAATGGCGTCCTCGGTGGTCAGCGACGACAAAGCCCGCCGACGCTCGACGATCGCCCACAGGATCAGACGTTCGGCCTCCTTGCGATAGGCCCGCTGGGTTGCCGCCGACTCGTGCAGCGACAGCCATGCGTTTACGGCCTGGTAGTCGTTGCTGGCGTCGAGTGCACAGCTGGCCCGCGGCGCTCGAAAGGTACCCCGTGAGCCATCGACGTCGTCGGGGACGACCAGTCGCTCCCAGGGGATCAGTTCCTGCGCCTGGTTCACTGTGATCAGCGCTCGAGCGCGTTCGGTCAGCGCAGGATGTTGGGCAAAGAATGCCTCGATGTGGCGGGCACCCGCCGGCCCGAGCCCCGCGAGGCTTGCCCACCACCGCCGGCGCCTGGGCACACGAAGGGTCAGGTCGGCCAGCGTGCGAATGCCCACCGCGTGCAGTGCACTCACGAGCCGCACGGGTAGCCAGCGCTCGACGGCGTCGCCGATGAGAGGCTGCGGAGGCGGCATCCCGCGCAACGTCTCGATGGCGGCAGCGGCGGCCTTGGCGAGTATCCGGTCGGATGGACTGGCCGCCGACAAAGTAGAGGCCAGGTCCGTCAGCGCGCGGCTCGTCGCGAAGGCCACCAGCTGGCGTTTCACTCGCCCGATCACCGAGCGCGCCGATGCGCCGGCAGTCCGGCGATCGGGCAGATAGCGGTCCACGGCGGCGCGGCTCGGCACCCCTTGAAGCCAGGCGCGGAATGCGGCCAGCGCAGCCTCATCCGGCCAGGTTGGGTCTGAGAGGATGTTGGGTGGCGCTGGCAGCGCGTTTTCCATGGATGCCAGTTTAGACCCGTGGCAAGCATGCCAAGCTAATGTTGTTTATCTTGGTGGCGCTGCGATTGAACCTGGTTGCCAGCGAACTCTCACCGCGGTGAGAGTCTCGGCAGACTAGGCGCGGGGAGGCTGTAGCACGCCAAGGCGTTCGGGATGGGCCTCAAGTTCACTGCCCGGGAGGCAGGCCGCAGCCCCAATTGAGGCTCCAGGAAGCCGCCGCTCGCGGAGACCAGCCATCGGCCAACTGCGGTCAGTCGCATCAGAGACCGGTAGCCGACATTCGGCTTGCCGTAGCCAAGCACTTCCAGACAACAGCCCCGCCGGACCCCCTCTGTCGTTGCAAAGACAGCACCTCTGTTTGGATCCTGGTAGTTTCCGCGCGCTGCGGCCGAGTGCAGCGGATGATCAAGGAGACACCATGGCTTGGAACATCGAAGCCGTCGACGGCTGCGCCGTCGTACGCATGAACACCAACAAAGTCAACGTCCAGAACGACCAGTTCTTCGCTGACCTCCACCAGGCCTTCGATCGGCTCGAACGCGAGTTCAGTGAACTGCCGGTCGTGCTCACCGGCCAGGGCGACACGTTTTCCGCTGGCATCGACTTCCAGTACAGCTTCGAGATCTTCGGCAGCGGCAGCCACGACAAGATCCGCGACTGGTACCGGAAGTACCGCGAGACGAACCTACGCATCTTCCAATACCCGCGTCCCACGGTGGCGGCGGTGAACGGCCATGCGATCGCCGGTGGCCTGATCACGGCCTTGGACTGCGACTTCCGCGTGGCCGCCCGCAAGAACGCCAAGTTCGGGCTCAACGAGGTACCGATCGGCATCCCGATGCCTGCGGCCTACGTTGAGATCATCAAGTACGCACTCGGCGACCAGGTGGGCGCATTGACGACGCTGCGCGGCGAGCTGTACGGTCTGGAGCAAGCCGACAAGCTGGGCTTCTTCCATGAGGTGGTCGAGCCGGACCAACTGCTAGCCTCCGCGATCCGCTATGCCCGCTGCATCGCGCCCGACTGCAATACCGCCTACGCTATGTCCAAGAAGGCCTTGCAGGACAGCGTGATGCGCCAGATCGAAGAGCGCACAGTCACCTTGGACGCGCAGCTTCCGGCCGGCATGAGCGACGAAGGCAACCGCCGCGCGCAGGACCGCCGGCGGCAGGAAATCATGCACAAGCGCAAGTGAAGGCCTTGGCATGATCGACCTCTATACCTGGCCAGCACCCAACGGCCAAAAGGTGCAAATCCTCGTCGAGGAGTTGGGCATCCCGTACCGTGTCGTGCCGATCGACATCACGCAGGGCGACCAGCACCACCCCAGCTATCGCGCCGTGAACCCGAACGGCAAGATCCCGGCCATCGTCGACCATGCGCCACGCGACGGCGGGCCACCCCTGACGATCTTTGAGAGCGGCGCGGTCATGCAGTACCTCGCCGACAAGGAAGGGCGCTTCCTTCCCGCCGAATTGCGCGCGCGCAACAAGGTGCTCCAATGGCTCTTCTGGCAGATCGGGGGGCTCGGGCCGATGATGGGCCAGGCGCAGCACTTCTTCCGCTACGCGCCGCAACCCGTGCCCTACGGCATCGAGCGCTACCAGCAGGAGACCCGGCGCCTGCTCGGCGTCTTGGAGGAACGCCTGGACGGGCGCGACTTCATCGCCGCCGACTATTCCATCGCCGACATGGCGTGCTTTCCGTGGATCCGCATCCACAAGCTGACAGGCGTGGCGTTGGACGACTTCCCCCGCGTGCAGGCCTGGTACGGCCGTGTGCGGGCCCGGCCCGCCGTGGACCGTGGCGTGTCGCTGTTGCGGGAGCGATGGGTCGACGTGACGAAGTCCGACGACGCAAAGCGCAATCTCTTCCGGAAGCCAACCGAATGACGGACACCGCCACGGATGTCGTGGAGGCATTCATCGACCTTCGCAGCCCCTACTCGTACCTGGCACTGGGTCCGGCGCGTGAACTGGCGCAGCGCACCGGACTCCACATCGAGTGGTGGCCGTACCTGACCGACTTCCGCTCGGCCTACGGTGGTGAGGTCGAACAACGGTCGGGCCGTGACGTGGCGAAGCTGAAGTACCTGTACATGGACTGCCGGCGCCTGGCCAAGCTGCAGGGTCTGACCATCCGCGCGACGACCAAGCTTTGGGACGCCACGCTGGGCAGCCAGGCCATGTTGTTCGCCAAGGCCGAGGGGCGGATGTGGGAGTTCTGCGATCCGGTGCTGCAGGCCTTCTGGCGGCGCGAGTTCGACCTGGAGTCGGCCTCGGACATCGAGGCAGCCTTGGTGCAGGCTGGCCTGTCGTCGAACGAGTGGCGGGCCTACCGCATCGACTGCGCGGACGAGGATCTCCGCACCGCTGCGGCGCGCGCCGAAGACCTGGGCGTTTTCGGTGCGCCGACCTTCATCTTCCGCGGCGAATTGTTCTGGGGCGGGGATCGCATGGACCTGCTGGCCAGCACGATCGCGCAAGCTCGCGCCTAGCGAGTACTCAGCCTGCGTGGCGGTCGTGCTCCTGCGTCGACCCGTCCCCGCTCACCACGTAGGCGCGTAGCCGAGGTACATCGACGAGCAGGATGCCCTTGTGGGGATCGTTGCGCACAAAGCCGACGCGCCTGAACTCGCTCAGGGCCATGTTGACGCGCTGGCGTGACAGGCCGCAGATCAGCGCGAGTTCATGCTGCGGAATCGAGAGTTCCTGTGCGTCAGACGACACGCTGTTGGCCAGCATCAACAGGCCTCGGGCCACTCGCATCTCCGGCCCGAGAAGGCGGCTCGCTTCAAGCATCCCGACGAACGTGCCCATGCGCTCGTTCAAGATCTCGCACAGGAAGTGATTGAACGGGATCGAGGACTGGCGCAAGGTCTCGAAGGTCGTGGCAGGCACCAGGAAGATGTGCGATGGCGTTAACGCGCGCAAGTCGTAGCGGCGCAGCTCCTTCTTCAACAGAGAGCCATCGCCGCCCCACTCGCCCTCGCGCAGGCAGTACAAGGTTGTCTCCGAACCATCCGCTGCCAGCACATACATCTGCAGGAAACCACGGGACAGTCCGTACCAGTGTAGGCACGGTTCTCCGGCGCGGGCAATGTACTCGCCCGCCTCAGCCGTTCGCTCCGTGGTCGTCTCCAGCATCAGGCTTCGCAATTCGACCGGCAGCGCGCGATACCACGGCCAACGTTCCAGGAAGACAGCGAGGTCCGCTGGCTGAGAATGACGTGGCTCAGTGGGGGGCATGGCTTTGTTCGTTCAGCGGACGGTGACGCGCAGAAGAGTGAGCGCTGCAGCGGCGAACGGCCCTTTCGTTGCAGCGACAGGCGCTGGCCGGGGGCCGATGCACAGTCATCCCTTTCATCACACTGCCCGCGAGGGCTCCATGGAACAGGCCTCCTGGCTCGTCGACCTGAACTCTCCATTCTCCTACTTGCTCCACCGTGGACGACGCGCCCTGCGCAACCGACGCGCGTTAGGGTGATCTCACCCGACTTGAGGCGTCTTCCGCCCGGAAGCCAGTGGCAGCGACCACTGCAAAGTTGGCCAAGATCAATGAAGGTCTAGAGCATCGGCCAATGACTGCTCTCGCGGAAAGTCATCGATCGTAATGGGTCGGCCACTGCCGACCGCGGATGTCGGCTATCAGATCGTTCAACCTGGGGGCCGGCTTTCCGGCGGTGAGATCGGGTGCCCGACCGGCGCAGGCCGACCCAGTCATTATCTTGAGCTGCGGCGACGTCACCCGCTGTCGATGGCCGCTTGGTACAGGCGGTCAGCCGCAACAGGCACCAGGTCTTCCGGCCTCACCCTGCAGACGATGCTGCTGGATCGGCGGGCACGGAACGCTGCCATACGAGCAGTAGACGCAGCAGTCGCCCGCCAGCGGCCTGAGTACCGTATGGCACTGCTCGCATTCGTAGAACCACTGGCAGGCGTCGGTGGGCATAGTTTCCACCGTCGCATGGCCGCACTGCGGGCAGGTCAGCGTCGACACGAGTTCGACCGTACTCACTTGGCGCCCCCGACCACGGTCGACGGATAGCCGGCGTCGGTGGTCGCCCGGGTCAGGGCATCGACGCTGGTCTTGGCATCGTCGAACTGCACCACGGCCTGGCGCTTGCCGAAGTCCACCTCGGCTCGGTTGACGCCCTCGACCTTGCCCAGCGCCTTCTTGACGGTGATGGGGCACACCGGGCAGTCCATCGTGGGCAGCGACAAGGTCACGGTGCGCGACGCGCTCCACGCCGGCACGGCCAGTGCGGCACCAAGGGTCAATACCAGGAACTTGTTCATGGGGACCTTTCAGTAGAAGAGCGGCGCGAACCACGGGAAGGCCAGCGCCAGCAGCACCAGCAGCGCGACGGCGAAGAACAGCCCTTGGTAGCGCCGGCGCACGCGCGGCACGGCACAGACGTCGCCGGGCGCACAGTCGGGCACGCGCCGCCAGATGCGCCTTGCCGCCAGCGCTAGGGCAGCCAGTGCGACTGCGATGAACAGCGGCCGCCAGGGCTCCAGCGCCGTCAGGTTGCCGATCCAGGCGCCGGAGACGCCCAGGCTCAGCAGCACCAGTGGACCCAGGCAGCAGCTTGTCGCCAGCAGGGCCGCCAGCGCGCCCGCGAGCAGTGGGCCACGTTCGCTGCCGGACGAAGTCGGCGTGGATGCAGGGGAATGGTTGCCCATGCGTCCAGCATACTTCCGTACTTGAGTACGGAGTCAAGCCTCATGCCGAAAGTCCTTAGCCCAGCAGACCTCGCCCTGACCATCGGCGCGCTGGCCACCGAAGCCGGCGTCAATGTCGAGACCATCCGCTTCTACCAACGCCGCGGCCTGTTGCCCGAACCCGAGCGGCCGCCGCGCGGCGTGCGCCGCTATGGGCCTGCCGATGTGGCTCGCGTGCGCTTCATCAAGTCGGCACAGCGCATCGGCTTCAGCCTGGACGAGGTGGCACAGCTGCTTCAGCTCGAGGACGGCACGGGCTGCGGCCAGGCGCGCGAGATTGCCACCCATCGGCTGCTCGACGTGCGCCAACGGCTGACCGACCTGCAGCGCATCGAAGCCGCGCTGTCGGCGCTGGTGGCCCGCTGCGCCGACGCCCGCGGCCGCGTGGCATGCCCGCTGATCGCCGCGTTGCAGGAGGCCGCATGATGGAACTGCTGAAGGTGTCGGCGCTGTTCGCGCTGACGGCCGTGATGGAGATCGTCGGCTGCTACCTGCCATGGCTGGTGCTGCGTCAGGGCAAGCCGGTCTGGCTGCTGTTGCCCGCCGCGGTCGCGCTGGCGGTGTTTGCGTGGCTGCTGACCCTGCACCCTGCCGCCGCAGGGCGCCCCTACGCGGCCTACGGGGGCATGTACATCGTCGTGGCGCTGGCTTGGCTGTACGTCGTCGACGGCGTGGCGCTGACGCGCTGGGACTGGGCCGGCGCCGCAGTGGCACTGGCCGGCATGGCCATCATTGCGCTACAGCCTTCGACGCTGGATCCCGCCAGCCGTTAGCTCTGGTCAGCCAGCCAGGCGGCCGCAATCACTGTGGCCGTCGATCGTGTACTTGGTCTTCAGTCAGCTTTCGGTCAGTGCTGCCGTCCAACCGGTCCAAGTTTTCTGCTGCACCCCCAGTCCGGTTGGCCATGAAGGACTGCTTCGCAGACGCCCCGACCGCAAGTGACCGGTCCGGACGTCGGGCAGCTTTGGAGAAGCTTGAACTTCCGGTTTGGGTCGATTTCGGCCAGCCAACTCGGCGAACAGGCTGCCGGAGACCGGTCATTGAGCTCCGGCCCTGTGCCCGCCGCGGCGTGAGTACCGTCAGTTCGAAACGAACTCATCGCCCAAGATCGCGGC
>JACCDS010393814.1_pt1 | contig 12024 bp, 13 predicted proteins | sample 7446441 | NCBI WGS metagenome assembly JACCDS01 (sample SAMN15323445, study PRJNA562643) | freshwater metagenome | isolation source: river surface water | place: USA:Blue River Watershed | collected 2017-08-17
AGGACCGCCTGCAGGCTCCCAGGGCCTGGGAGCCGCTGTTCCTGGGCAGCTATTTCCTGAGCGCGGCCCTGTCCATGCCCCTGTGGCTGGCTGCGGTGCGCCGCTTCGGGCTGGCGCGCAGCTGGCTGGCCGGCATGCTGCTGGCGGTGGCGGTCTTTGTCTGGGCCGCCGGCCTGGGCGCGGGCGACGCCGCGCCCTTCGTCGCCATCTGCCTGCTGTCGGGCGTCGCGCTGGGCGCCGACCTGGTCATGCCCGGCGCCATGCTGGCCGGCCTGATGGCGCGTTGCGGCGACCTCGGGCGCGTGCAGGGTGCCTGGCTGGGCTGGTGGAACTTCGCCACCAAGCTCAACCTGGCCCTGGCGGCCGGCCTGGGGCTGCCGCTGCTGGCGCTTTTCGGCTACAGCCCGGGCCAGCAGGGTGCCCAGGGGCAGATAGCGTTAACTATTGCCTACTGCCTGCTGCCGTGTGCGCTTAAGCTCGGCGCAGGCGGTCTGCTCTACGGTTTTTTCATCCATCGCAGATCGGGAGCCTCCCCATGAAACGACGTCTCTTGCTGGCCGGTACCGCAGCCCTGGGGGCTGCCAGCCTGGCGGGCTGCGCCTCGCCCACCGTGGCCGATTACGCGGGCGAACAGCCCGTGCTGGACCTGCGCCGCTACTTCAACGGCGTGGTGGATGCCCACGGCATCTTCACCGACCGTTCGGGCAAGGTGGTCAAGCGCTTCACCGTGGTCATGCACTGCCGCTGGAGCGGACCGGACGGGCGCGAGGTGGGCGTGCTGGACGAGGACTTCGTCTACTCCGACGGCACGACGCAAAAGCGCATCTGGACCCTGCGGCGCGAGCCCGGCGTGGCCGGCCAGGGCCGCTACCGCGGCAGCGCTGCCGACGTCGTGGGTGTAGCCAGTGGCGAGGAGCGCGGCAACGCCTTCTACTGGGGCTATGAGCTCAATCTGCCGGTCGACGGCCGCGAGATCGTGGTGCGCTTTGACGACTGGATGTACCTCATGAACGACCAGGTCATGCTCAACCGCGCCACCATGAGCAAGTGGGGCGTGACGCTGGGCGAAGTCACCCTCTCATTTGCGAAACGCTGAACATGCCCCTGAACCCCCCTCTGCGTGACTGGGCCGGCAAGACGGTCTGGATCGTCGGTGCCTCCAGCGGCATCGGCGAGGCCTGCGCCAACCAGCTCTACGAGCTGGGGGCCACCGTCTTCGTCTCGGCACGCAACTCGCTGGTGCTCAACGTCTGGGCCAGCCAGCGCCCGGCGCGCGACGCCCTGGGCCGCTCGCGCGCCGTGGCCCTGCCGCTGGACGTGGGCGATGCGAACAGCCTGCAGGTGGGCGCGCGCCTGATCGAGGAGCGCGGCCCGCTGGACCTGGTGCTGTACTGCGCCGGCTACTACAAGCCCGTGCACGCCAGCGCCTACAACCTGGGCGAGATGCTGCGGCACCAGCACGTCAACTACATCGGGGCGCTGCACCTGCTCGACGCCGTGCTGCCCCTGCTGCACAAGCAGGCGCAGCGCGGCCAGGGCGGACACCTGAGCCTGGTCAGCAGCGTGGCCGGCTACCGGGGCCTGCCCAGGAGCCTGGCCTACGGCCCCACCAAGGCCGCGCTGATCAACCTGGCCGAGGCGCTCTACCTCGACCTGCAGCCGCAGGGCCTGGGCGTGAGTGTGGTCAACCCCGGCTTCGTCGAGACGCCGCTGACGGCGCAGAACGACTTCCGCATGCCGGCCCTCATCAGCCCGGAGCAGGCGGCGCGCGAAATCCTGCAGGGCTGGGCGCGCGGTGACTTCCAGCTGCACTTTCCCAGGCGCTTCACGCGCTGGCTCAGGTTCATGCGCCTGCTGCCCTATCGTCTGTACTTTCCCCTGGTGCGAAAGGTGACGGGCCCATGAGCCATGCCGTCGAAAGCATCGTGGTGTTCTTCGAGACGCTGACCCCCGCCGGCGTGGAACGCTTCGACGCCTTCTACACCGAAGACGCCTGCTTCAAGGACCCGTTCCAGGAGGTGCGCGGCCTGCCGGCCATCCGCCAGATCTTCCGCCACATGTACGCGTCGCTGCACGAGCCGCGCTTCGTCGTCACCGGCCGGGTGAGCGATGGCGATCAGCTCATGCTCACCTGGGACTTCCACTTCCGCTTCCGCAACTTCCGGCCGGATCAGCCGCAGACCATCCGCGGCGCCTCGCACCTGCGCCTGGCCCACGACGGCCGCATCCGCTACCACCGCGACTACTGGGACGCGGCCGAGGAGCTGTACGAAAAGCTGCCGCTGGTCGGCGGCCTGATGCGCTGGCTGAAACGGCGCGCGAATTCCTGAGCCGCCGCGCTCAGCGGAACAACAGCTCGAAGCCGCCCTCGGGCTCGAAGCGCTGGCCGGCATAGCGCAGGCGCGTGGGGCCGGGCAGGGCGCGTTCGCGCACGCTGTGGCGCGGGTCACCGGGGTAACACAGCACGCGCACCCCGCTCTCGTCGTCGTGGGGCTCGGGCTCGATCAGGGCCGGGCGCTGGCCGCGCGCCTCGGCCAGCACGCCGGCCACGCTGGCGTGGCGCGCCAGGTGCGCCAGGCTCATGATCTGCGGCGGGGCCAGCTCGATCGCGCCATCGCGGTACTGCTCCAGCGCCGCACGCGGCGCCAGCCAGACGCTGGCGCTGGCCTCCACGTCGTCGTGGCGCGCGGTCTGCGCCGGCGGAAACGCCGCCACGAAAAAACGGGTGTCGAAACGCTTGCTGCTGACCGAGGCCATCTTCGGCGTGATCCAGCGCGACCAGGGCAGCACGCTGCGCGTGTCCAGGCGCAGCTCCAGCTGGCGCAACAGCTCGGCAAAGCCGCGGCCTTCGCGCAGCAGCGCCGTGGCCTGCGCCACCTGCGCCGCGCTGGCGCCGTGGGCAAACAGCACGCCCGATTCCTCGAAGGCCTCGCGCAGCGCCGCCACGTAGCAGCACGCGGCCAGCTCGGCCGAGGTGTGGACCTCGCCCAGCGCGGCCTGCAGCGCAGCCACCGGCTGGTCCAGCTGCCCGATCAGGCCGGCATCGGCGGCGTCGATCTTGCCGCCGGGAAAGACATAGGCGCCGGCCAGCACGTCGGAGGCGCTGGCGCGCCTGAGCAGGAACACCTCCAGACCGCCGGGCGCGTCGCGCAGCATGAGCACGGTGGCGGCGTCGCGCGGCGGGGTGTCGATGATCGTGCGGTTCAGTTCCATGGTGTCGGCTGCGCGACCGGCGCCATGGCCGGCCTTCGCTACCATTTGACCATACGCTGACAGTCAACAAGGAGACAGCATGATCGACTTCAAAGGCCGCGTGGCCATCGTGACGGGCGCCGGCGGCGGCCTGGGCAGGGCGCACGCCCTGGCGCTCGCCAGGCGCGGCGCGAAAGTGGTGGTCAACGACCTGGGCGGCGCGCGTGACGGCTCCGGCGGCTCGGCCACGGCAGCGCAGGCCGTGGTGGACGAGATCTGCGCCGCCGGCGGCGAGGCACTGGCCAATGCCGCCTCCGTGACCGACTACGCGGCCGTGCAGGCCATGGTGCAGCAGGCGCTGGATGCCTGGGGCCGCGTGGACATCCTGGTCAATAACGCCGGCATCCTGCGCGACAAGACCTTTGCCAAGATGGAGCTGGCCGATTTCCGTCTGGTGCTGGAGGTGCACCTGCTGGGCGCCGTGCACTGCACGAAGGCGGTGTGGCCAGTCATGACGGCCCAGAAATACGGCCGCATCGTCATGACCACCTCGTCCAGCGGCCTTTATGGCAACTTCGGCCAGAGCAACTACGGCGCCGCCAAGCTGGCGCTGGTGGGGTTGATGCAGACCCTGGCGCTGGAAGGCGCCAGGCACGACATCCGCGTCAACTGCCTGGCGCCCACCGCGGCCACGCGCATGACCGAGGACCTGATGCCGGCCGAGGTGCTGCGCGCCCTGCAGCCCGAGGCCGTGGTGCCCGCCATGCTGGTGCTGGCCAGTGCCGATGCGCCCACGCGCACCACGCTGTGCGCCGGTGCCGGCAGCGTGGAGGCGGCGCACATCACGCTGACGCAGGGCGCCTGGGTCGGCCTGGACGAACAGGCCGATGTGCGGCTGGCGCAGCAGCTGGAGCAGGTCCTCGACCGCACCCACGAGATGGTGCCCGGCAGCGGCAGCGCCCAGGGCCAGCACGAGGTGGCGCGGGCGACGGCCATGCTCAAGGGTTGAGGCAGTCCGGTACAGGGGCAGGGCCGGCGCTGCGAGCCGGTCGACTCGGGCGCCGGTGCACCCGTGCTGATGCGCGGCTACGTCGTGTCAGCGGCGCCGGCGGCCCGTGCTGCGGGTTCGGCGGGCGGTTCGCGGGCCGGCATGGCGGCGGCCGGTTCGTACAGCCTGGTCTTGACGAGCGCCTCGATCATCCGCGCGCTGGCCCGGTTGAGTGCGCCGTCCTGGGCCAGGTCTTCCCTGGCCTGGGCAAATTGCCTGTCCCTGATCTTCTGCACGATGCCATCGGCGACCCGATGGAATTCATCATGGGCGGCCTGGATTTCGAGGCGCCGGTTCTCGGGCATCAGCCGGTGGCCTTCATGGTCCAGCCAGTCGCCGAACTGGCAGCGATGGCTGTCGCCTGCGGCTGCCACATCAAAGGAGGTCTTGCCGCCCAGGAAGTCCTTGAACCGCTTGCGCCAGGCCGCGTGTGCCGCCAATGCCTGCTCGATTTCCGCCTTCATGCCCATGGTCTGGCCCTTGCCCGTACTCTGTCGTTGGAAAACTATCATCGGCCTCGCGGCGCGTGTCAAGGGTGCATCCACGGCCTGGCGCCGAATGAGGGGGCGCCCAGCAGGGCGAGACCGGCGAGGTTGAGCAGCACGGTGAGCCAGAACACGGCACGAAACGCGGTCTTGCGCGACTTGTGGCGCAGCCGACGCTGCGCCAGCAGCGCCCCCGGCCAGCCGCCCAGCAAAGCCAGCAGGTGCAGCAGGCGTTCCGGCACGCGCTGCCGGCGCGCTTGCGCGGCCGCCTTGTCCCGCGCATAGACCGCATAGCTGAGCAGGCTCAGCAGGCCGTAGTACAGGCCGAGGAGGAGCGGCGGCAGCATGGGCGCCTTCAGGCCTGCAGCCGCAGTTCGGCTTCCTGCCGCCAGTACCCGGCGGCCGCGTCATAGCCCTCCCAGACGCAGCCGTGGCAGCCGCGTCCGCAGCAGCTCGTGGGTTGCGGCGGCGGCGCGCGCAGGGTCACGCCGGCCGGGGCAGCGCGCGCCTGCCAGCGGGGGGACATAATCCGCGTCTCGGCCAGCGGGCCCGGGGTGATGGCGGGGGTGGGTGTCGCGTGCATGCAGGTGCGTGGCAATACGCATGGCCCTGTCCGGCAGGGTTTATCCGCTCATGTTAACTTCCCGCACCGGCTAGAAATGAAAACAGCAAGAAGAGTCCCCCGCATGAGCAGCACCCGCGCCATCACCGCCCTGACTCCCGAGCGCCTGCGCGGCATCCGGCGCGGCATCGAGAAGGAAAGCCTGCGCGCACTGCCCGACGGCACGCTGGCGCTGACGCCGCACCCGGCGGCGCTGGGCTCGGCGCTCACGCACCCGCACATCACCACCGACTACTCCGAATCGCAGCTCGAACTCATCACCGGCGTGCATGCCGGCGTCCAGGACTGCCTGGCCGAGCTGACCGAGATCCACCAGTACACCTGTCGCAGCCTGCGCGAGGCCGGCGAGGAGATGCTCTGGGTTTCCAGCATGCCCTGCGGCCTGCCCACCGACGAGACCATCCCGCTCGGGCGCTACGGTTCCTCCAACATCGGGCGCGCCAAGAGCGTCTACCGCATGGGCCTGGGCCAGCGCTACGGCCGGCGCATGCAGACCATCTCGGGCATCCACTACAACTGGTCGCTGCCCGGCGTCGACAACGACGGCTACTTCGCGCTGATCCGCAACTTCCGCCGCCACGCCTTCCTGCTGCTGTATCTCTTCGGCGCCTCCCCGGCGGTCTGTGGCAGCTTCGTCGAGGGGCGCCAGCACGAGCTGCAGCGGCTGGCCGGCAAGACGCTGTACATGCCGCACGGCACCTCGCTGCGCATGGGTCGCCTGGGCTACCAGAGCGAGGCGCAGGCGTCCCTCGCCGTGAGCTACAACAGCCTGGAGGGTTACGCCGCCTCGCTGCACGACGCGCTGACGCGGCCCTGGCCGGCCTACGAGGCCCTGGGCATCGTCAACCCCGGTGGCGACTACATCCAGCTCGCCACCAGCCTGCTGCAGATCGAGAACGAGTTCTACGGCACCATCCGGCCCAAGCGCACCATCTTCCAGGGTGAGCGCCCGTTGCACGCGCTGCGCGAGCGTGGCGTGGAGTACGTCGAGGTGCGGCTCATGGACCTCGATCCCTTCGAGCCGCTGGGCATCAACGCGCAGACGCTGCGTTTCCTCGATGTCTTCCTGCTGCACTGCCTGCACAGCGCCAGCCCGCCGGATACGCCGCAGGAGATCGCCGAACTCGCGCGCAACCAGCACCTCACCGCGGCACGCGGGCGCGAGCCGGGGCTCAAGCTGCTGCGTGCCGGTGGCGACGTCACGCTGGCCGACTGGGGCGCCGAGATCCTGCAGGCCTGCCTGCCGATCGCCCGCGCGCTCGATGCGGCCCATGGCGGCAGCGACTACAGCGCCGCCGTACAGGCCGCGCGTGCCGCGTTGGACGATCCGGCGCTGCTCCCTTCGGCGCGCGTGCTGGCTGCGATGGCGGCCGAGCACGACAACTCCTTCCTGCGCTTCGTCCGTGCACGCTCGCAGCAGACGCGCCAGCAGCTGCTGGCCCTGCCCTGGACGCCGCCGCAGCAGGTCAAGTACGAGGTGATGGCGCGCAAGTCGCTGGAGGACCAGCGGGCCATCGAGGCGGCCGACACGCTGCCCTTCGAGGTCTTCCGCCAGCAATACGTCTCGCCTACGCGTCTGGGGCTAGCGGCGCCTGCGACGGCGCAGGCCATAGCGGCCTAGCAGCGCCAGTCCCAGCACCAGGGCGAACCAGCCCACCAGGCGTCCTCCCGCCAGCAGCTCCTGCACGGCCGGCGAGCGCGCGTAATGCGGCCCCAGCAGGATGGCGGCGCCGATCAGGGCAATGACGATGCCTTTGAACAGCAGGTCCTGTCCTGTCTTGCGGCGCTGGTCTTCCTGGGGGCTGGGGGGCATGGCGGGAATTATCGAGCCCGCTGCGCCTGCGAGGCTGCGGCGTTGCCGGCCATAACCTGCGAAAATCCTGCCTTTCGCATCGCGGCAACCCCCCCCACCCATGACCTACGCTGTCAAGGAGATCTTCTACACCCTGCAGGGCGAAGGCGCCCAGGCAGGGCGCGCCGCCGTGTTCTGCCGCTTCGCCGGCTGCAACCTCTGGAGCGGGCGCGAGCAAGACCGGGCGACGGCGGTGTGCAGGTTCTGCGATACCGATTTCGTCGGTACCGACGGCACCGGGGGTGGCAAGTTCACGTCGGCCGAGGCGCTGGCCCAGGCCATCGAGCAAGCCTGGCAGGCGCCGGGCCAGGCTGGGCGCTACGTGGTGCTCACCGGTGGTGAGCCGCTGCTGCAGGTGGACGAGGCGCTGACCAGGGCGCTGCACGCGCGCGGCTTCACGATTGCGGTCGAGACCAACGGCACGCTGCCGGCGCCGCCGGGGCTGGACTGGATCTGCGTCAGCCCCAAGGACCAGGCCGAGGTGGTACTCGTCCAGGGGCAGGAACTCAAGCTGGTCTACCCGCAGCCGGGCGTGGACCCGGCACGCTTCGAGAGCCTGGCCTTCGACCATTTCTTCCTGCAGCCCATGGACGGGCCCGAGCGCACGGCCAACACGGCGCGCGCGATTGCCTACTGTCAGCAACACCCGCAATGGCGGCTGGGCATCCAGTCGCACAAGATGATCGGAATCCGGTGATGTTTGAGATCAGCCAGCGTTTCTTCTTCGACGCCGCCCACACCCTGCGCCGCGAGATCGAGGCCGAGGGCAGCAAGCGCGTGCATGGCCACACCTATTACGCTGAGGTGGCGGTGCGCGGCGAGCCGAATGCCGAGACCGGCATGGTCTGGGACCTGGGCTACGTGCGGCGCGAGGTCAACGCCCTGCGTGAGAAGCTGGACCACCACTTCCTGGACGAGGTAGCCGGCCTGGGCATCCCCACGCTGGAGAACCTCTGCACCTTCATCTGGAAGGAGCTCAAGCCCAAGATCCCGGGGCTGGCGGCGGTGACGGTGGAGCGCCACGCCATCGGGGACAAGTGCGTGTATCGGCCCTGAGCCGGCCCGCAGCAGCGGGCGTGACTATTCAGTCGGCATTTCGTCCGCCGACAAAAACAGGCACGAAAGTGCTGGAGCGTCCTTGCGCACATAGACCGTCAGTTCAGGGCTTGAGCCTAACTTTGCGCGGATCAGCTCAAGCTGCTGGACGGCAACAGCCTTTGACGAATGAGCGCTGAGCGTGTCTGCTGCATTGCAGAGGACTCGATTCGACTTGAATACAGTGTCTTGATATTTGTATTCGTAGGACGCAGCCAAGAAATGTGTATGGCCGCCTCGGGTCAGTGGCACGGATGCCAATTCGACTGAAATCAGGCGTGCAGGTACCCGCTCATAGAAACTGCCTGCAGGTCGGAAGAACACCAGGAGCCAGATCGCTGCCGCCGCTAGGACAAGTGTCGTCCCAAGGATCATCAGTCTATTCGGCGGCATGCGTGTCATAGCGGTGCCTTTCAACCCTCTGAGCCGTCAGCCCGTATTCCGCAACCCCGCCGCAATCCCGTTGATCGAGATGTGGATGCCGCGCCGCACCCGTACATCGTCCTGGCCCGCACGGTAGCGGCGCATCAGCTCCACCTGCAGGTGGTGCAGCGGGTCGATGTAGGGGAAGCGGTGGCGGATGGAGCGCTGCAGCGCGGCGTTGCTGGCCAGACGCTGCTTCTCGCCGGTGAGCAGGGTGAGCGCGTGCACGGTGCGCTGCCATTCGGCCTCGATCTGGGTGAAGACCTTCTTGCGCAGGCGGCCGTCGCCCACCAGCTCGGCGTAGCGCGAGCCCAGCGCCAGGTCGCTCTTGGCCAGCACCATGTCCATGTTGGACAGCAGGGCCGTGAAGAAGGGCCACTGGCGGGCCATCTTCTGCAGCAGGGCCAGGCGTTCCTTCTGCTCCTTGGCGCCGCCGGCACTCAGGAAGCGTTCCACCGCGGAACCGAAGCCGTACCAGCCCGGCAGCGTGAGGCGGCACTGGCCCCAGGAGAAGCCCCAGGGAATGGCGCGCAGGTCCTCGATTTTCTGCGTGGCCTTGCGCGAGGCCGGCCGCGAGCCGATGTTGAGCTCGGCGATCTCGCGGATCGGCGTGGCCCCGAAGAAGTACTCGGCAAAGCCCTCGGTCTCATAGACCAGCTTGCGGTAGGCCGCCATGCTGGCGAGCGAAATCTCTTCCGCGGCCTTCAGGTAGGCCGGTGCGGCTGACTTGGTGGGTTGCAGCAGGGTGGCTTCCAGCGTGGCGGCCACCAGGGTCTCCAGGTTGCGCCGGCCGATCTCGGGGTTGGCGTACTTGGAGGCGATCACCTCGCCCTGCTCGGTCAGGCGGATCTGGCCGCGCACGGTGCCCGGGGGCTGGGCCAGGATGGCCTGGTAGCTCGGGCCGCCGCCGCGGCCCACGGTGCCGCCGCGGCCGTGGAACAGGCGCAGCTGGATGGGCTTGAGTTCGTCGAACAGGGCCACCAGCGCGATCTCGGCACGGTACAGCTCCCAGTTGCTGGTGAAGATGCCGCCGTCCTTGTTGCTGTCGGAGTAGCCGAGCATGATGTCCTGCTCACCGCCGCTGCGCCGGATCATGGCGGCAATGCCCGGCAGGGCGTAGTAGTCGCGCATGATGGGCGCGGCCTGGCGCAGATCTTCGATGGTCTCGAACAGCGGTACGACGATCAGGCAGGCCGTGCAGTGCGCATCGTCCAGCGTGCCCTTCATCAGGCCCACTTCCTTCTGCAGCAACAGCACTTCCAGCAGGTCGCTCACCGTCTCGGTGTGGCTGATGATGTAGTGGCGGATGGCCTCGACGCCAAAGCGCTGGCGGATCTCGCGCGCGGTCTCGAACACGGCCAATTCGCTTTGCGTGTGCTTGCTGTAGTCCGCGCCCACCACCCGCAACGGCGGGGCGTCGGCCAGCAGGCGCAGCAGCAGGCTGCGCTTGGCCATTTCGTCCAGCGAGGCGTAGTGCGATTCGATGCGGGCGGTGGCCAGCAGCTCGGCAATCACTTCCTCGTGCTTGTCCGAACTCTGGCGCAGGTCCAGCGTGGCCAGGTGAAAGCCGAAGACCTCGACCGCACGGATCAGCGGGTGCAGGCGCTGCTGGGCCAGGGCGGCGCCGTGACGCTCGCTCAGCGAAGCATCGATAGCTTTCAGGTCGGCCAGGAACTCGGCCGCACTGGCGTAGGGGTTCTGCGGCGCCACGGCGTGGCGCGCAGCCTCGCCGCCGGTGAGCGCGTGCAGGGTGGCGGCCAGGCGGGCATAGATGCCGATCAGGGCGCGGCGGTAGGGCTCGTCCTTGCGGTGCTCGCTGGTGTCGGGCGAGGCGTCGGCCAGCTTGCGCATCTCGGAGCTGCAGCCCACCAGCAGATCGGACACCGAGAGTTCGCCGCCCAGCAGGTGCACTTCCATCAGGTAGTGGCGCAGCGCCACGTCGGCCTGGCGCGCCAGCGCCATGCTCATGGTGTGCGCGCCCACATTGGGGTTGCCGTCGCGGTCGCCGCCGATCCAGTGGCCCATGCGCAGGAAGCTGTGGATGTGCTGCTGGCCCAGCTCGCGCTCCAGGTCGGCGTAGATGGCCGGGATCTGGCGCAGGAAGGTGGGCTCGTAGTAGCTCAGGGCGTTCTCGATCTCGTCGGCCACGGCCAGCTTGCTGCTGCGCACCAGACGGGTCTGCCACAGCTGCAGCACGCGGGCGCGCAGCTGGGCCTCGTTGGTGGCCAGCTCGCGCGGGGTCAGCATGTCCTTGCGCGGGTCCACGCCGACGGCGCGGGTCTTGATCTCGTCGCGTTCGGTCAGCAGGCGGGCGATGGCGCGCTCGGCGTCCAGGATGCTCTTGCGCTGCACCTCGGTCGGGTGGGCGGTGAGCACGGGCGAGAGGTAGCTGTGCGCCAGCGTATTGGCGATGGTCTTGGTGCTGATGCCGGCCCAGCGCAGGCGCGACAGGGCCACGTCGATGCTGCCTTCCTGCTCGTTGCCGGCACGCTCGTGCACGGCGCGGCGACGGATGTGGTGGCGGTCCTCGGCCAGGTTGGCCAGGTGGCTGAAATAGGTGAAGGCCCGGATCACGCTGACCGTCTGGTCGTCGCTCAGGCCCTTGAGCAGCTTCTTGAGTGCCTTGTCGGCCTCGGTGTCGTCGTGGCGGCGGAAGGCGACGGAGAGCTTGCGGATCTGCTCGATCAACTCGAAGGCCGCAGGGCCTTCCTGCTCGCGGATGACGTCGCCGAGGATGCGGCCCAGCAGGCGGATGTCTTCGACCAGGGGACGTTCGTTGTCTTTGGAGCGCTTGGCGCCGGCGGGCGCGCTGTCGGTTTTCATGGGGAATGGAGGGGGCCGTGGGCCCGATGTGCAGTAGCCGGCCATGCTAGCATCATCAGTTCACTGATGGATTACGAGCAGGTTACGAACTTGAGCAAGCCGATGAAGTTGACCATTGCCACCCGCGAGAGCCGCCTGGCGCTCTGGCAGGCCGAACACGTGAAGGCGCTGCTGGAGCAGCAGGGCCACAGCGTCACGCTGCTGGGCATGACGACCAAGGGTGACCAGATCCTCGACCGCTCCCTGAGCAAGGTCGGTGGCAAGGGCCTGTTCGTCAAGGAACTGGAAGTGGCGCTGGAGGAAGGCCGCGCCGATCTGGCCGTGCATTCGCTCAAGGACGTACCCATGGAATTGCCGGAGGGCTTTGCCCTGGCCTGCGTGATGGAGCGCGAAGACCCGCGCGACGCCTTCGTCTCGCCGAAATACGAGAACCTGTCCGCGCTGCCGCAAGGTGCGGTGGTCGGCACCTCCAGCCTGCGCCGCG
>JACCDS010929190.1_pt1 | contig 12022 bp, 9 predicted proteins | sample 7446441 | NCBI WGS metagenome assembly JACCDS01 (sample SAMN15323445, study PRJNA562643) | freshwater metagenome | isolation source: river surface water | place: USA:Blue River Watershed | collected 2017-08-17
GCCAACGCGCTGCAGCGCCCGAAGCGCTTCTTCGGTGCGGCGCGCACCATCGAGGACGGCGGCTCGCTGACTATCATCGCGACTGCGCTGATCGAGACCGGCAGCCGTATGGATGACGTGATCTACGAGGAATTCAAGGGCACCGGCAATATGGAAGTGCACCTCGAACGCCGCCTCGCCGAGAAACGCGTGTATCCGGCGATCAATCTCAACAAGTCGGGTACCCGCCGCGAAGAGCTGCTGATCAAGCCGGACGTGCTGCAAAAGATCTGGATCTTGCGCAAGCTGCTGTACGGCATGGACGAGATCGAGGCGATGGAATTCATCCTCGACAAAATGAAGGCGACGAAGACCAATGCGGAATTCTTCGACCTGATGCGACGCGGCGGCTCCTGACCGGACCCTGTGTCGCCGTGGCCGCCGTCGAGCAGCCACGGGCTTGCGTGTGCATTGCGCAAGCCATTGATTCCCCTGTACAATTCGCGGTTCCCTTAACCGGGCAAGTGACCGTCAACCGGGTCAAGAGGCAGCACGGACCGACGAAGTGGCGATTGGCTACCCAACGATAGCGAGAATGAAATGAAAGAAGGCATCCATCCCGATTACCGTGAAATCGTCGTGCACGACCTGTCGTGCGATTTCAAGTTCATCACCCGTTCGACCATCCAGACGCGTGAAACCATCAACTTCGAAGGCAAGGACTATCCGCTGGTGAAGATTGAAGTCTCGTCGGAATCGCATCCGTTCTACACGGGCAAGCACAAGATCGTCGACACCGCCGGTCGCGTCGACAAGTTCCGCCAGAAGTTCGGCAAGGTTGGCTCCAAGACCCAGGCCGCTGGCAACTGATCTTCACTGCCTCCCCGTAAAAATGCCGCCTCGAGCGGCATTTTTATTATGGTTACGGCAAAATACGCGCACTCCTGACTCACCAACGCACACCTCCACCGGATGAAACCCGTACGCCTGCCCGCCGCCGCCACGCTTGCCTTGCCGCGCTGGGGGCTGGTCGCGCTGTGCCTGTTGTACATCCTGCCGGGTATCATCCGCCGCGACCCGTGGAAGGTCGACGATGCGGCCGGCTTCGGCATCATGTGGACCATGGCGCATGGCGCATTCACTGACTGGCTGACGCCCAATATCGTCGGCATGGTGATGCCGACCGAGGCACCGCTGGCGCACTGGACCGGCGCGCTGATGATCATCCTGTTTGGCTGGGCGACGGGCGATGCACTGGCCGCGCGGCTGGCCGTTCTGGTCTTCTTCGCCATCGGTGCGGCTTCGGTATGGCGCGCTGCTTTTGTGCTGGGGCGTCGCAGCGAAGCGCAACCCCTGAAGCTTGCCTTCGGCGGGCAGCCGGCGGCGCTCGACTACGGACGCACGCTGGCCGATGGCGCGCTGCTGATCTACGTCGCCTGCCTCGGCCTGCTGCTGCGCAGCCACGAGACCGCCGCACCAGCCATGCACGTGTCAATGGTGGCCGCCAGCTTTTACGCGGCCGCCTGCCTGTTCGATCGTCCCAACCACCTGTCGGCCATCGGGCTCGGTACAGCCCTCGGCCTGCTGGCACTGGTACACGGCTGGGTGATTCCGCTGCTGCTGCTGATCGCATTCGTGCTTGCGAGTGCGCTGCATTATCGGGCGACGCTGCTGCGGCTGCTGCTGATCACGGTGCCCATCGCACTGCTGCTGCCGGCTTCCTGGGTGCTTGCGCGCTATGGTCTGGCCGATGACGCGGGCGCGCTGGTCTGGCTGCAAGACAGTCTGCAGCGGGTCGGCTGGCCATCGCAGCCCGGCCTGCGCCACCTGCTGAAAAACCTGTTCTGGTTTACCTGGCCCGCCTGGCCAATCGCGGCATGGGCCGTGTATGCATGGCGTGCGCAGCCCACGCTGCACATCGTGCTGCCGACCGCCGGCCTCGCGGCACTGCTGCTGCTGACGGTCTTCATGCCGCGGGTCAGTCATTACGAGCTGCTGGCACTGCTGCCGCCGCTGGCGATTCTGGCAACCTTCGGGCTGCCGACGCTCAAGCGCGGCGCCATCAATGCCATCGACTGGTTCTCGGTGATGACCCTGTCGGCGATCGCCGGCTTTCTGTGGCTGGGCTGGATCGCCAAGCAAACCGGCTGGCCGGCCCAGCTGGCACGCAATGCCTTCCGTCTTGCGCCGGGCTTTCAACCGGAATTCAATGCGTTCGCGCTGACGGTCGCGCTGGCCGCTACCGCGGGCTGGGGTCTGCTGCTGCACTGGCGTCTGGGGCGGCGCCCGCCGGTGCTGTGGCGCGCCGTCGTACTGTCGACCGGCGGTCTCGTGCTGTGCTGGCTGCTGTTGATGACGCTCTGGTTGCCCTGGCTGAATTACGGCCAGAGCTATGCACCGGTCGCCGAGCAGATCGGTGCGAGCTTGCCGGCAAACTATCGCTGCGTGAAAACCGAGGGCCTCGGGCCGGCGCAGCGTGCCTCGTTTGCCTATCTCGGGCGCGTGAAGTTCGCGCGTGATCCCGCCGAAGACTGCGAATTCCTGCTGGTGCAGGAAGACCGTCCACGTCGCAAAGGTGCGCAGCTGAAACCGCCGCCGCCGGGCATGACGCTGCTATGGCAAGGCCGCCGTGCGGCCGACCGCCATGAATCCTTCCGGCTGTTCCGCCGCGAATCGCCATGAACGGGCGCAATGACGCGCCCTCTGGCCAGTCGTTTACCGCCAGGGTCGCGTCACTGGCCTGGCCCATTTTGGTCGGCCAGCTGGCGGTGATCCTGAACGGCGTGGCCGACACCATGATGACGGCACGCCACTCGGCGATGGATCTCGCTGCACTCGGGCTAGGTGCGTCGATCTACGTGAGTATTTTTGTCGGCCTGTCCGGCGTCATGGCCGCGTTGTCGCCTGTGATCGGGCAACTATACGGCGCACGAAAATTCGCCGACATCGGCGCCGAGGTGCGGCAGGGTGTGTGGCTGGCGATTTTCCTGTCCTTGCTTGGCGGCGTGCTGCTGCTGTTTCCCGATTTCCTGCTCGACATCGCGCAGGCGCCGCCCGCGCTCGCGGATACCGTCCGCGCCTATCTCGCGCTGCTGGCACCCGCGTTGCCCGCAACGCTGGGCTTTCGGGTGTATGCATCATTGAACACGGCCATTTCACGGCCACGCATGGTGATGGCCATCCAGGTGGGTGCGCTGTTGTTACTGAAGATTCCGCTGAATGCACTGTTCGTGTTCGGCTGGGCCGGCATGCCCGCGCTCGGCGCGCCCGGCTGTGCGCTGGCTACGGGCATCGCCGCCTGGGTGGCGCTCATCGCCGGCTGGCTGGTCCTGCGCCGGGGCGCGAACTATCGGCCGTTCGACCTGTTCGGCCATGGCCTGGGCCGCCCTTCGTGGCCGGCACAGATGGCGCTGTTGCGACTGGGCGTGCCGATGGGTCTGTCCTACCTGATCGAAGTCACGGCCTTTACTTTCATGGCGCTGTTCATTGCGCGCCTGGGCAACGAGACGCTGGCCGCGCATCAAGTAACAGCGAATTTCGGCACCGTGCTGTACATGTTGCCGCTGTCGATTGCCAGCGCAACAGGCATTTTGGTCGCGCAGGAAATCGGGGCTGGCCGGCTGCATGCGGCGCGTGCCGCGGGTGACGCCGGCATCCGTCTGGGTGCCACGCTGGCAGTCGCCCTCGGTGCGCTGGTGTGGTTTGCGCGCGCCGGCATCATCGGGCTGTACACACCGGACCCGGCTGTCGCTGCAGCAGCGATGCCGCTGTTCTTCTTCATCGGTTTCTATCAGCTGTTCGACTCAGTTCAGGTGGGCGCGGCCTTCGTGCTGCGCGCTTACAAAGTCGCGACAGTGCCGACGCTGATGTATGCCGTCGCACTGTGGGGTGTGGGTCTTGGCGGCGGCTACCTGCTTGGCTTTGACGTGCTGGGCGGCACGCCGCCCTTCCTGCGAGGTGCCGCTGGCTTCTGGCTGGGTAACAGCGCCAGCCTCGGCCTCGTTGGCGTCGCACTGATCTGGTACATGCGCCGCGTGCAACGGCTATGTGCCAGCGACGAGGTGCCGGCCTCCTAGAGTCGCCCTGAAAGCGTCGCCTTTAAAGCATCGCCCTTAAAGCGTCACCCGTACAGCAAGCGCGGGGGACGACGCCGGGAACGACGCTACCGCTGACATCGTCGGTCGTTGGTCCTCGGATAAGTACGCGGTCAGAAAGCGCCCTCTTCCGGATTGCGGTCAGGTACCGGCTCCTGCTGCGGTACCGGTTGCGGCACATCATCCTCGAAAGGTTCGTCATCAGGCGAGGGCACGGGGGCACGGTGCATGAGGGCTCCAGTCAGCAAGGACATCGGCAACGCAGGGCAAGCGCATGCGCGACGAGTCAGGGGTCAAGGGTCCGGATTCAGCTGCGCCGACGCGGTACGCTGCGGCGGCTTTTCCGCCGCTCGGTCGGATGCGAAAACGCGCGGAACTCAAGGTTCATGACGCCAATCGCTGCTGGCGGACCGAGCACGAAATCGAAGCCACTTTTCACCGGGAACAAGACATTGTCAAGCAGGACGACATCGGTGCGGCAGGTGGGATTCGGGTTGGTCAAATGCTGGCGCATCTCCTGCCAGACGGTATCGGTCACCCAGCCCTCCAGATAGATCTGGTTCGGATAAGTACCGTGGTCGGCATCGAGATAAGCACGCTGGCCGTGCGCCAGCGTCAGATACGCGGGCGGCTGGTCCGCCACCACAAGGTTGGCCCAGCCATCGCCAATGGCATGGGTGATCGCCTCGGGATAGCCGGGATAACTCAGCTCCAGCGTCCACGTGCAGGCAAGATCGAGGCGCTTTTCCGGCTGCCGGTTTCCCGACAGTGTGAAGCCGTCGACCACAGTGAACTGCATGCTGGTCACGCGCGCCTGCAGCGTGGGCTCCATCGGCCGAAGCTCGTCCAGGTTTTCATGCAGATTCCAGAACAGCCATTTGCAGCGCTCGGCATCCGACATCTCGGACAGCTCGGCCACTGAGCGTCGGCCGGCTGGTTCCAGCAGGTCAAGCAGATCGCGCCGTTGCCGCTCTTGTGGACTGGGTTCAGCAACGGTCGGGGCAACGGAAGGATGGGCTGGCGGCATGAAGACTCCGGAAAAATGATTCCGCTCAGGCCAGCCATGGCCATGAGCAAACTTCCGGATTGGACTGAGCCGCCGTCGATTAAATTCCGCGCTGCGCTTCAGCGGCAGCGAAAGTTATCGGATGCCGCAGTAACGCGTGAAACCAGCAGGGTCGTGATGGCCGCACACACGCCATTCGGCGCCTGCCTGTCAGGCAGGTCAGGCACGCGTGCGCTCGAATGCCTTCAGGTAGTCGACCAGCGCCTGCACGCCTTCGAGCGGCATTGCGTTGTAGATCGACGCACGCATACCACCAACAACGCGATGCCCTTTCAGCTGCACCAGTCCGTGTTCCTGGGCACCCTTCAGGAATGCGTCATTCAGACGTTCGTCCCCCAGGAAAAACGGCACATTCATGCGTGAGCGGCAATCGCGATCGACCGGACAGGTATAAAAATCGCTGGCATCGAGCGCGTCATACAGCAGCTTTGCCTTGGCGACGTTGTGCTGCTCGATCGCTGCCAGGCCGCCCTGGGCCAACAGCCATTCGAATACCAGACCCGCAATATAGATGCCGTAGGTCGGCGGCGTGTTCAGCATCGAATCGGCTGCCGCCTGCTCTTTCCAGTGAAACACCGAAGGCGTGATCGGCATTGCGCGCTCGAGCAGGTCATCGCGCACGATGACGAAGGTGAGTCCGGCCGGACCGATATTTTTCTGCGCGCCACCATAGATCACCGCATAGCGGGACACATCGATCGGCCGCGACAAAATGTGCGACGACATATCCGCCACCAGCGGCACGTCACCGACCTCGGGTACCCAGAAGTACTCGACACCGCCGATGGTCTCATTGGTACACACATGCAGGTAGGCGGCGTCAGGATCCGGCGTCCAGTCTGCCTGCGGCGGCACATAGGTGAACTTGCGATCGGCCGACGAAGCGATCACATTCGCGCGGCAATACTTGCCCGCTTCCTGAATGGATTTCTTCGACCACTCGCCGGTATTCACATAATCGGCCGAACGCTTGTCGCCGAGCAGGTTCATCGGAATGATCGCGTTCATCGCGAGCGCCCCGCCCTGCAGGAACAGCACCTTGTAATTGTCCGGCACGCCGAGTAGCTGGCGGAAATCTGCTTCAGCCTTCTGTGCAATGCCGGTGAATTCCTTGCCGCGATGACTCATCTCCATCACCGACATGCCGCTGCCGTGCCAGTCGAGCATTTCCTCGGCGGCGCGACGCAACACGGGTTCGGGCAATGCGGCCGGGCCGGCGCTGAAATTAAAGACTCGCATGGACTTTCCGGTTCAGGACAGGATAGATCGGGGACAAGCCCGCGATTATAGGACAAACGCCCCCTTCGACTGTCCGAAATGCCTCCTCAGAAAACGATCGGCTACAATCGCGCGCTGGCTTCACAAGGGCCATGCCAATCGCTGCAAAACACAAGATTTCAAAGAAACAATCAGGATTTAGAAAAGAGGAGACCCATGAGCGCCGTTCCAACTTCCTTCGCGGGCGCGCACGACGCGTTCGAGGAGGCGACCTACCGGAAAGTAGCCTGGCGGCTGATCCCGCTACTGCTGATCTGCTATATCGTCGCTTATCTCGACCGCGTCAACGTCGGCTTCGCCAAGCTGCAGATGCTCGAGCAGCTCAACTTCTCGGAGACGGTGTATGGCCTGGGTGCCGGCATCTTCTTCATCGGCTACTTCCTGTTCGAAGTACCCAGCAACATCATCCTGCACAAAGTGGGTGCGCGCGTCTGGATCGGCCGCATCATGATCACTTGGGGCATCCTGTCGGCCTGCATGATGTTCGTGACCTCGCCGACGATGTTCTACATCATGCGCTTCTTACTCGGCGTGGCCGAGGCTGGCTTCTTCCCGGGCATCATTCTCTACCTGACCTACTGGTATCCATCCCACCGCCGTGGCCGCATGACGGCGATGTTCATGACCGGCATCGCCGGTGCCGGCGTCATCGGCGGCCCGCTGTCGGGCGCCATCATGAAATTCGCTGACGGCGCCATGGGCTGGAGCGGCTGGCAGTGGATGTTCCTGCTCGAAGGCCTGCCCTCAGTGCTGCTGGGCGTGATCGTCATCGTGATGCTGGAAGACCGCATCGCCAACGCGAAATGGCTCACCGCAGATGAGCGCAACCTGCTGATCCGCAACATTGCCGCCGATGGCGAGCATAAGGAAGAAGAGTCCGTCTTCAAGGTGATGTCATCGGGCCGCGTGTGGCTGTGCGCGGCGATCTACTTCAGCTATGTGATGGGCCTGTACGGCGTGTCCTTCTTCCTGCCGACCATCATCAAGGCGATGGGCTACAAGGATGCGCTCGACATCGGTCTGATCTCGGTGATTCCGTATGGTGTGTCGGTGGTCGTGATGCTGATGGTGGCCAAGAGCGCGGATCGCTCGCGCGAGCGCCGCTGGCACGTCGCTATCCCGGGTCTGGTGGGTGCTGTCGGCCTGACACTGTCGGTCATTTATGCGAAGGAGCCGGTATTGGCGATTGCTGCACTGACGCTGGGCCTGTCCGGCATCATGGCGACACTGCCGCTGTTCTGGAGCTTGCCGACGGCCTTCCTGGCTGGCACGGGCGCTGCCGCCGGTATCGCGCTGATCAATTCGCTGGGCAACTTGTCAGGCTTTGTCAGCCCCTATGCGGTGGGCTTGCTGAAAGATGCGACCGGCTCGACCGACGCCGGCGTGTACATGCTGGCCTGCGGCATGGTCGTCGGCGCGCTGCTGACGCTGTCGGTACCGAAGCACCTCGTCAATCGCTAAGCGAGACCACTCATGAAACTCCGCGCCCTCATTGCCAGCGCCCTCGTCGCCTGCTCCGTGCAGGTGGCGCAGGCCCAGGAAAGTGCCACCGAAACTGCCGCGCTGCGCTGCTCGGCGGTGTCGCTGCTGCATTCGTCGCTGACTGTCCCGTCGCCGCAATTCGGCGAATTGATGACCCAGATCGCCGGCCTGTTTGCCGAGATCTACAGCACGCAGGTCAGCCAGCGCACGAAAGCCAAGCCGGCCGTCGCTGACATCAAGGCGCGGCGTGACGCCGTATTGAGTGAATTGCGCAAGGGCTGGCCCGGCAACAAGGACAAGCTGATCCGTGATGCCGCGACCTGCAATGCGTGGCGTGGTGAATTCTTCGCGAAGCTGCCGGAAAAGCCGAACGAAAAGCAGTTCATCGCAGCGCTGGCGCAGTCGACACCACCGACCGCGCCTGTCAGCAAGGCCGACATTGAAAAATGGACCAAGCTGACGACGGAAGCGATGGGTGCGGCAGCCGCGATGAATTTGCAGCCCCCCAAGAAATAAGCCTGTCAGCCGAGCCGGGCGGCGCAGTCGCGGCGCCCGGTTTCTCATTGGCGCGCTGAAGCCTCTGGCTCACAATTCATCGCGCACCGTTTCCTGAAGACTCGGCAGATCAGCGTCTTTAGCCATCGCTTTCGGCAGCATGAAAACGCAGGGCAAGTCGCGCAGGTGCTCGCGCATCGGGTGCAGGTGGTAGGCACCGAACACGACATAATTTAATGCCGACGTGCTGAACTCTTTGCGTACCTTCGTCGCCATCGCGCGGTCCCGAGCCGGCTGCTGTGCTTTCGCATCCTGCGTCGACTGACTCAGCGCTGTCTTCGCGACAGAAACCAACGCATGAAAGCCGGGTTGGGCAGACGGCGGCAACTTGCCGGCATGCCGTTGGATGAATTCGGTGTACGTCAGCAGGTTATCCGCCGACAGCGGTTCGCGCACCGAAGGTAGGTGCTGCCGCAGGTAATCCACGCAAGCTCCCCACTTGCTGAGTAGCTCGCTATTCTGCTTTGCCAGTTGCAGCGACTGGGAACTGCCTTGTTCCAGCAGCCGGCAGTCATCCGGCTCCATCAGATACTTTCTAATGCGCTCATCGCAAACCACCTCCTGGTGCCCCTCGATGAAGAAGCGGTCGCCGCGAGTTCGACGGTATCCCATCATCACCTGCTTGACCGATGCCTGGATCGACGCTTGGTAATGGTTCTCGCCAACGACAATAATCATGCCTTTCATATCGGTGCGCTGACGGGCAGACGGGCTCAGCCAAATCTCGAAGTCTTTTGAAAAGCGCTGCCTGAAATCGTCGAGCGCCACGGTCTTGCCCGCGCTGGCCGGCATGGCCGTACATCCTGTCGGCCCCAGCGGGAAGGACAGTGCCTCGGCCAGCGCCTGCCATGCTTGCTGGCCCATGGTCAGTAGCGAATTCATCCAGTCCGCGCGAGGATCGTCATCATTCACCGGCACGAAGCCGAGCTGGCGCTGCAGCTTGCTCACCGTCATACCCGTTTTCGTACGTCGCTGTCGCATGGCAGCACGATCCGGCGAGCCCACGCGAGTGGTACCGGTGGGCGACTTCGTCCGCATGACGGGCGCAAACGGCACCGCACTCGATGGCCCGGGCACCGGTGTCTTTGCGGGGATGGTGTGCCCCGTCGTCTGGGGCGCAGACAGGCCGGGCACCGGCGGCATCGGGGCGGTGACGTTGAGGGACATGGGGACTCCGGGCAAAGTGACCCTGCCTGGGTCACCGGAGGTCAGAGCCGGTTCCCGGGCAGCGTGGTCCGCCCCGGAGAGGCATCATCCCTGCTCAATCGCCTTCACCGACCCGGCCTCTTCACGCAGCATGAACTTCTGAATCTTGCCGGTGGAGGTTTTGGGCAGCTCTTTGAACACCACGATCTTCGGCACCTTGAAACCCGCCAGCAGCGACTTGCAATGGGCGACGATATCGTCCTTCGTCAGCTCGACGCCCTTGCGGATCTCGACGAACGCACACGGCACCTCACCCCATTTCGGGTCTGGCGCAGCCACCACGGCGGCGGCAACGACCGCCGGATGCTGGTACAGCACATCCTCGACCTCGATGCTGGAAATGTTCTCGCCGCCAGAAATGATGATGTCCTTGCTGCGATCCTTGATACGCAGGTAGCCATCCGGATTCATCACCGCGAGATCACCGGTATGAAACCAGCCCCCCTGGAACGCCTCATTGGTCGCGCGCGGATTCTTCAGATAGCCCTTCATGCAGATGTTCCCGCGGAACATGATCTCCCCCATGGTCTGGCCATCGGCCGGTACCGGCTGCATGGTTTGCGGATCCATCACGGCGACATCGCGTTGCAGGTGATAACGCACGCCCTGACGCGCATTCAGCTGCGCCTGCTCGCCGAGCGACAACGTCGACCAGTCCTCCTGCTTCGCACAGACCGTGGCCGGTCCGTACACTTCGGTCAGCCCATAGACATGCGTGATGTCGAAGCCCATCTCAGCCATCTGCGCGAGCATTGCCGATGACGGCGGTGCCGCCGCGACCATGGTCGACACCTGGTGATCAATGCCCTGCCGCCACTCGGCCGGCGCATTGGCCAGCGCGCTCTGCACGATCGGCGCGCCGCAGTAATGCGTAACCTTTTCCCTGGCAATCAGCGCCAATACGTGCTGCGGATCAAACTTGCGCAGACAGACGTTCACGCCAGCGCGCGCGGCCAGCGTCCACGGAAAGCACCAGCCATTGCAGTGGAACATCGGCAGCGTCCACAGATAGACCGCATGCTTGGGCATGTCCCACTCAAGGATGTTGGAAATCGCATTGATGGTCGCACCGCGGTGGTGGTACACCACGCCCTTCGGGTCACCGGTCGTGCCCGAGGTGTAGTTGAGCGCAATCGCATCCCACTCGTCGGCCGGCGGCTGCCAGGCATAGTCAGGATCGCCGCCCGCCAGCAATGCCTCGTAATCGAGCCATTCCGCCGGTACCGCCGGTGTGGCGGCGCTCTGATCATGCACGCCGATCACGCGCAAATCCGGCAGCGCCTCACGCAGGCCTTCGACCAGCGTCAGATACTCGGTATCCGCAATCAGTGCCTTCGCCTCGCCATGACGCAGCATGTACAGCAGTGTCGCCTGATCCAGCCGTGTGTTCATCGTGTTCAGCACCGCACCCGCCATCGGAATACCGAAGTGGCACTCGACCATCTCTGGCGTGTTCGGCAGTAGTACCGCGACCGTGTCATTCTTGCCGATGCCCAGTCCGCTCAATGCGCTGCCCAGGCGGCGTGTGCGTGCATAGGTCTCACGCCAGTTGCGACGCGTATCGCCATAGACGACGGCCAGTCGTTCACCATAGACGTCGGCTGCGCGCGCAATGAAATCGATCGGCGTCAGCGCCGCAAAATTCACGTCGCGGCGTTCCAGACCGGTGCTGAAATCTGTCATTCCTACCTCCGTTACCGGGACCGCAGCGCATGAGCCGGCGCGGTACCGTGAGCTGATAAATTCTCGATTTTATTCCGGTTGCCGCCGAGCTCCCAAAGCGCTGCGCCAAGTTACTCCAGACGCGGGCAGCCATCCTTATCTGAAATCTGCATTTCGAACTGCAAACATATTCGTTCCCCTTCCATGGACTGCCGCCTAAGCTTTGCCCACTGTCATTACCCCAACAGGAGCGGATTCATGCTGATCAAAAAAATCGCGGCCACCGCGCTGCTGCTCGCAGCAGCGTTGCAACCGGCCCAGGCAGCGGAGGTATCGCTGCTGAACGTGTCGTACGACCCGACGCGTGAGCTGTACCAGGACTTCAACAAAGCCTTTGCCGACCACTGGAAGGCCAAGACCGGCGACAGCCTCAAACTCAAGCAGTCGCATGGCGGCTCAGGCAAGCAGGCACGCGCCGTCATTGACGGGCTCGCCGCCGACGTCGTCACGCTGGCGCTGGCTTATGACATCGATGAAATCGCGCAGCGCGGGCTGATCGCCAAGGACTGGCAGAAGCGCCTGCCGAATAACAGCTCCCCCTACACATCGACGATTGTCTTCCTTGTCCGCAAGGGCAACCCGAAAGGCATCAAAGACTGGAACGATCTGGCCAAGCCGGGCATCTCCGTCATCACCCCGA
>JACCDS012153720.1_pt1 | contig 12021 bp, 11 predicted proteins | sample 7446441 | NCBI WGS metagenome assembly JACCDS01 (sample SAMN15323445, study PRJNA562643) | freshwater metagenome | isolation source: river surface water | place: USA:Blue River Watershed | collected 2017-08-17
CAATTTCCAGACTGTGCGGCGGCGTATGGGCGTGGAATATGCAGAGCCTGAGGCACACGGAGCGGGTGGTGCCGGGGACGAGTTCACCGTAAAAATTCAATCTCCGTCGAGCTGGGCGGAGGTCAACGCACGCCTTGAACAGCTGACGGTGGATCACCCGCTGGCAAAACCGGTGGAGGTGACCGGGATTGAAATCGCCCTCGACGCGTACTCGCGCAACGAAAGCTTCGATGACCTGGTGGAGATGGCTTCGCGTTTCTACCGCGAAGCTTGCAAGCTCGTGTCCGCCAATCGTCGAGCCAGCAAAACGAAGCGGGACGGCTCGTATGCGTTGGAATCCGCTGACCAGCTTCGTCGGCTGGTCACTGACGGCTACAACATCTACATCGGCAACCGCACCGACGCCGAGCGTCAGCACATCTACGTGAAGCAGACAGACGGCCAGTCGTTCTTGCCGCTTGCTCAACAGCGTGCACGGACGGAATTCACGCTGACCGGCGAAAAGGTTCCGGTGTTGCTGTTCGAGGACTGGCGGGAGTATCGGTTCGAGAGCTTCGCGGCTTACTTCAAGTATCGTCAGCTGAAGAGCGAGCTGTCCCCCTATGTCGCAACGCCGATGCAGTCGATGCCGCAGATAGGGGAACGGCGTCCGCGCTTTTCGAGCCATGGGAAGAAGAGAAGCTTCTCGCTGTCTACAGAAGCAGACCTGAAGCTGAATGCGCTCGCGTTCAATGCTTTGCGTGAACTTGGCAGAAGGTGGAAAGCAGAAAAGAAAGGTAAGTAAGTTTGGGTAGATAGTTAATAGAACGGAGCGCCGGATTCCTGCACGAAAGCGGCATTGCTGGGGATTGGCGCTCCGTAATCTCGGCGAAAAGCCCCTTTGTATAAGGATCGCCGCTGCCACACCGGAACGACGGACAGACTACCTCCGCCCACCTCGGATTCTTCTAGGACTTCTGCTCCGGAGATGAAAAAGCTGCGGCGACAAGTTACAGCAAACCTGCAAGCGGAATTGCTGCATCGCAGACTCGAAGGTCAGGCCCGCACGGCGGTGTCGGTCCGTTACAGCATCCCGGTATCGATCACTTCCCCATCCCTGACGCACAGTGGTGATGCAACCGGCATAGGTGATTTTCTTTATAACTTTTCTGTAACGCCGTGATACGTCAAAACCCGATCAAGGGTCTGACTGCCCGTCAAGGGCAATCGGCGACTTCCGTGTTCGGCGCAACAGCTCCTTGGCGGGACATGCGGCCCGTCCTACCTTCTGTCCACACACAGGGCCTCGGTCCAAGGGCCAGGACGAAGGAGGACAACATGGAAAAACAGAAATACGTGACGTACTACCGCGTCAGCACCCAGCGTCAGGGCGTTTCCGGACTTGGGCTGGACGCACAGCGAGCGACGGTCGAGCAATACCTGCTAGGAAGCGCCAAAACCGTCGTGGCTGAGTTCGTCGAGGTGGAGACTGGGAAGGGGGCTAACGCGCTCGAAAAGCGCCCACAGCTGCGTTTGGCGCTTGAGGCGTGCAGGAAGAGCGGGGCGGTGCTGTTGATCGCGAAACTCGACCGGTTAGCTCGCAACGTGCACTTCGTGTCGGGGCTGATGGAGAGTCGCGTGAAGTTCGTCGCGTGTGACATGCCCGAGGCAAACGATCTGACGATTCACCTGATGGCGGCATTCGCCGAGTACGAAGCAAAGCGGATCAGCGAACGAACGAAGGAGGCGCTGGCAGCAGCGAAGGCTCGAGGTGTCGTGTTGGGTGCGACTGGACCAGCGAATCTACGACAAAACAATCAGCGTCGACGTGACGAAGCTAACGCTTTCGCAAATCGAATCGGGCCAGTCATCGAGGCATTCATTCACCAAGGACTGACTCGAAGGCAGATCGTTAATCAACTGAACGAATTGAACCTTCGAGCTTCCAAGGGAGGAAGTTGGTCACTCGGGCAGGTACAGCGCGTTATTCAGCAACGTCAAGCACTCACAATAAAAGATTGCTAATGTTTTGACCCGAATGAACCGGCTCGCCCGAGCCGCAACGCGTTGGCGACCACCGATACCGAACTCAGGCTCATCGCCAGTGCTGCGATGATTGGCGACAGTAGCTGTCCGGTAAACGGATATAGCAAACCAGCTGCTAACGGTATCCCTAGCGCGTTATAAAGGAACGCAAAGGTCAGGTTCTGGTGCATATTCCGCACCGTCAGTTTCGACAGTTGCCGCGCTGCCGCGATGGCGCGCAAGTCGCCCTTCACCAGCGTCACATGCGCGCTGTTAATCGCGACATCGGTACCCGTACCCATCGCAATTCCGACATCGGCTTTGGCTAGCGCCGGCGCGTCGTTGATGCCGTCACCAGCCATCGCCACCCGCTTACCCTGCTTCTGCAAGCCTTCGACCAGTTGTAGCTTGTCGGCCGGCTTCACCTCGCCGAACACCTTGTCGATACCGAGCCGTTTCGCAACCGCTTGCGCTGTAGTCAGTCCGTCGCCGGTCGCCATCACAACCGTCATGCCGGTCTCGCGCAGCGCAGCCAGCGCTTCGGGCGTCGTAGCCTTGACAGGATCGGCGACGACCAACAGGCCCGCTAGTCTGCCACCGATAGCAAGGAACATCACGCTGCCACCTTCGTGCCGCAATTTCTCGGCCTTCGCCTGCAGTGGCTGGACATCGACGTTCTCCATCGACATCAGCACCGTGTTGCCCAGCGCGATCCCCTGCCCTTCTACACTGCCGCGAACGCCTATGCCGGTCGACGATTCAAAGGTCTCCGGCTTGACCAGCGCAATGCCGCGTTCACGCGCCGCAGCGACGATTGCATGCGCCAGCGGATGCTCGCTGCCCTGATCGATGCTGGCCGCGAACCGCAGCACCTCTGTCTCGGTAAAGCCCTCTGCCGGCACCACTTGCTCAAACGCTGGTCGTCCTTCGGTCAGTGTGCCGGTCTTGTCGACAATCAGCGCATCAACCTTGCGGAAGCCCTCGATGGCTGCCGCATCGCGGAATAGGATTCCTTGCGTCGCCGCTCGGCCGGTCGCGGCCATGATCGACATTGGGGTAGCAAGTCCGAGCGCGCAAGGGCAGGCAATGATCAGTACCGCGACCGCATTCACGAAACCGTAAATCCAGCTCGGGTCCGGGCCGAATAGTCCCCAGCCGAAGAAGGTCAGCAAAGCAATCACCACCACGACCATCACGAACCAGCCGGCCACTACATCGGCCAGCCGTTGCATCGGTGCTCGTGAGCGCTGTGCCTGCGCGACCATCTGCACGATCTGCGACAGCATGGTCTGCGAGCCCACCTTCTCCGAACGCATGATCAGGCTGCCGCTGGTGTTGATCGTCGCTCCGATCAGCTTGTCACCGGCGCGCTTCGTCACCGGTAGCGGCTCACCAGTCAGCATCGATTCATCGAGCGCGCTCTCGCCCTCGGTCACCACGCCGTCGACTGGCACCTTTTCACCTGGACGAACGCGCAGCAAGTCGCCAACATGCACATGGGTCAGCGGCACGTCTTCTTCGCTGCCGTCTGCTCTTATTCGCCGAGCCGTTTTCGGTGCGAGTCCCAGCAAGGCCTTGATCGCCGCCGAGGTCTGCGAGCGCGCACGCAACTCCAGCATCTGCCCGAGCAGCGTCAGCGACACGATCACCGCAGCAGCCTCGTAATACACACCGACCTTGCCGTCGCGCGCAAAGGCGGCCGGAAAGACACCAGGGGCAATCGTCGCAACGACACTGAAGAAGAACGCTGCAAACACGCCGAGCCCGATCAGCGTCCACATGTTGGGACTGCGAAGGCGAACCGAATCTATGCCCCGCTGGAAGAACGGCAAGCCTGCCCACAGCACGACCGGCGCACTCAGCGCGAGCTCGATCCAGCTCTGGTACGGCAAGCCGCCATGGAACAACGAATGCGCACCCATCGCAATGACCGTCACGATGACCGTCAGCGGCAACGTCCACCAGAAGCGGCGCCGGAAATCGACCAGCTCCGGGTTTTCCTCTTCCTCGAGCGACGGCAATACTGGCTCCAGCGTCATGCCGCAGATCGGGCAATTGCCCGGCGTCGGCTGACGGATCTGCGGATGCATCGGGCAGGTGTAGATCGTTCCGTCCGGTGCCGGCACGCTGGCAGATGTGGCAGGCTCTAGATAAGACGACGGATCCGCGCTGAACTTGTCGAGGCACTTGCGGCTGCAGAAGTGGTAATCGTGTCCGCTGAAGGAGACGGTCTTTTCCGGATCCGCGCCAACTTTCATACCGCACACCGGGTCGGTGTAAGGTTTGTCGCTGGCATCGCTGGCGACGTGGGAGTCGCCGCCATGCGCTTGGTGATGGTGATGCTGATGGTCACCCATAGCAGAGGCCTTTCTTATCTTTATTTCTGAACGTGAGCCGATGCGTGCTCTGGCTTGGAAAAACGAGGAATGAAGGCCGGCACCTGCTGGCGATACGTCTCGTACTCATCTCCGAATTCACGCACCATGTCCGTCTCCTCGGCCTTGGCCAGACGCGCATAGACAACCACGAGGACCGGGAACATCACCAGCGTGACCAGCGTCGGCCACTGCAGCAGGAAGCCGAACATGATCATTACGAAGGCCACGTACTGCGGATGGCGGATTTTCGCGTACAAACCGGCCTTCGCCAGCCGGTGCGAGCGCTGTGCGTGATACAGCACGTTCCATGCCGACGACAGCATCATGAACCCGGCGAAGATCAGGATGTTGCTGGCAATGTGGAAGGGACCGAAATGCGGATTGACCTTCCAGCCGAACATCATCTCCAGTAGGTGACCTGCATCGTGCGACAGGAAATTGATGCCCGGGAAATGGCTCGACAGCCACGGCAGCAGCAGATAGATCGTCAGCGGAAAGCCATACATCTCGGCGAACAACGCGACGATGAAAGCCGAGAACGCGCCGAAAGATCGCCAGTCGCGAGCGGTCTTGGGCTTGGTGAAACTTAAAGCGAAGATGATGAACACCAGCGAATTCAGCACCACCAATGACCATAGGCCGTAGTCGGATTCTCCGTTGTTCATTACCAGTCTCCTTTCTTGCCATCGTTATGGCTGTGGCCACCGTGCCCGCCATGTCCCCCGTGCATGAAAAGGTGCATCAGCGGACAGGCGAGTACGAGCAGGTAAGGCAGCGCACCGAGCAAATGCGCACGGTGCTCTGTCCACAAGAAAAATGCGGCGATCGCAAGAAAGGCCCACAGCGCATAACGCGCCTTGGTCTTGAAACCGTCGTGGTCGTCGTGCTGGTGCTGTTCCATACTCGCCTCTCTGGTAGCAATTACTGCTGGTGATCGTGGCTATGGTCGCCAGCCCCACCTTCCGGCTGATCATTCATATGGTCGCGCATCATCTGCATGTGCTTTTCCAGCATAGCCATGCGCTTCTTGCGCATCTCCGGCGTCATCGCCTTGATGCGCTTCTCCATCATCGCGTGACGTTCTTCCGAGCTCTTCGATCCCATCATGTCGTCATCCATCGGACAGGACCCCATGTCACCCATGCCGCCATTCATGCCCTTGCCGCCTCGTTTGGCTTGCGTCGACGGCTTGGCCTTGCCTGCTTCCGGATGATGGGCGCTGTGGTCTTCAGTTCCGCTTTGCTGGGCAAAGGTCGGCGAGGACAGTGCGGCCACCACGGAAATTAGCAGGGCCGGGATAATTTTTCTGTGAGACATACAAATCTCCTTCGATGAACTACATTGAAGAAACCGAGCCTGACTGGCAAGGAATTCGATCAGAGTCAGAACGACGCGCGATCCCGGTACGCATAAGCGGGGCAAAGCCATGACGGCCACTCAGTACACCCATCACCATGACGGCGAAACCCGGGTCGCCGCGCCGGCTGCGCGAGTATTCGAATGGATGGATGACCCGCATCATTTGGCGGCCCACATGAACCGGTCTTCGAAAATGATGGCCGGCGGCTCGATGTGTACCTTCCTCGACGAGGGACAAGGCAGGCAGCCAGGTTCGCACATCCGGATGCGAGGCCGGATGCTGGGCTTCCCGCTCGAACTCGATGAGGTCGTGATCGTTCGGGAGCATCCGCACCGGAAAGTATGGGAGACGGTCGGCGAGCCCACCTTGTGGGTGCTCGGCGCATACCGCATGGGCTTCGAGGTGACGCGCCAGGGCAGCGGATGCCAAGTGTCCTTGTTCATCGACTACAACCTGCCCGTGTCGCCGTGGCTCCAGCCACTGGCCTGGTGGATGAACCGCCCCTACGCCGCCTGGTGCGTCGACCAGATGCTGTCTGCGGTGACGGAAGAGTTCGCGCATGTTCAAGCCTGATCTGCTCGCACGTGCACAGGAAAAACCAGCGTCACTTCCGTGGTGCGGCCGCTGGACTGAACACCGGCGGTGCCGCCATGGGCGCTCATGATGGCAGCAACGATCGGCAGGCCCAGTCCAGCCCCTTCGGCATCGACCTGATGCCTTGAACGGTCGGCACGGAAGAAACGATCGAACAGACGAGGCACGACAGCCGGATCGATCGGCTCGCCCTGGTTGGACACCGCAACCGATACCTGACCTGCTTCCGTGGCGATGCGCACGTGGATCGTGCTACCGGCATCGGCATGACGAAGCGCATTTGACAGCAGGTTGCTGACGGCACGGCGCACCATCAGCCGGTCACCCGTCATCGTCCCCTCCCCGGTAAGCCGGAACGTAATCCGTCTTTCTTCAGCCAATGCCTCGTAGAACTCCAGCAGTGAATTCACTTCACCGGCCAGCTCAATCTTCTCCGGATTCGGCAACGAACGGATGTTCTCCGCCTTGGCCAGGAACAGCATGTCCGATACCATTCGCGCCAGCCGCTGGAATTCCTCCGCATTCGACGCGAGGATATCGCGATACTCGGCAGCTTCACGCTGCTGCGCCAACGCGACCTGCGTCTGCGTCATCAGGTTGCTGATCGGAGTACGCAACTCATGGGCGATGTCAGTCGAGAATGCCGACAGCCGATTGAAATCCTGCTCCAGCCGCTCGAGCATCTTGTTCAGCGATTGCGCCAGCGCCGCCATCTCGACCGGTACCGCGTCGACAGGCATACGGTGGTCGAGTTTGTTGGCGGTAACGGCCAGCGCACGGTCCCGCATCATGCCCAGCGGCGCCAGACCGCGGCGCGCTGCCCACCAGCCGAGCACGCCGCTGAGCACCGCCACGACGCCGCCGTACCACCACAGCGTGCGCCGGAAGCTGTTCAGGAAGCCGGCATGCCGGTCCGTGTCCACGGCCGCGATCACGGCCAGCTTCCCGTACGGAGGATACCAACGCTCTGCCTCCGTCGATCGCGTCCGGTAAGCATGGTCGCCACGGTCGACAAATCCGGCTTTCAGCGTGCCGGTCGTCGCAAGCGCTTCGACCGAACGCTGGTCCGGCATCGAAAACAGCGGCACCCCCTCAGGGTCGCGTACCAGCACGTGCAGGTCACCGTGATGCTCGAGCGCATCCGTCAGGCGAAGCCGCAGGTCGTGGTCCGATGCCGCGTGCCCGGCCAGATCCGCAATCAGCTCCAGTTTGTCGCCCAGGAAGCGCTGGTCGATTTCCGTGAAATGCTCCTCGGCTAGGGTCATCACCAGCGAACCCATGCCCAGCAGCACGGCCGTCGATACCAGCGCATAGAACACGGTCAGCCGCGTGGTCAGCGAGAGCCGGGTCAGGTTCATCGCGCCCTCGTCACTCGATCACGTAACCCATACCGCGCACGGTATGGATCAGCTTGCGGTCGTGGCCGTCATCGACCTTAGCACGCAGCCGACGCACCGCCACTTCGATCACATTGGTGTCGCTGTCGAAGTTCACGTCCCAGACTTGCGACGCAATCAGCGAGCGCGGCAAGACCTCGCCCTTCCGGCGCATCAGCAACTCCAGCAGACCAAATTCCTTGGCCGTCAGGTCAATGCGCTGGCCTCCGCGCGTGACGCGGCGCTTGATCAGGTCCAGCTCCAGATCGGCGAACTGCAAGGTGCTCGTCTCCTGCACCGGCCGGCCGCGACGTAACACAGTGCGCACACGCGCCAGCAGCTCGGCGAACGAGAAAGGCTTGACCAGATAATCGTCGGCGCCCAACTCCAGCCCCTTGATGCGATCCTCCACCTGGTCGCGGGCGGTCAGGAACAGCACCGGGAAAGACTTGCCCGCCCGGCGCGCGGTGTCCAGCAACTGCCAGCCGTCCATGCCAGGCAGCATCACGTCGAAGATCGCGAGGTCATGGTCGCCTTCGAGAGCCATGTGCAGGCCATCGATACCGTTGTGCGCCAGCTCGACCGCAAAACCGGCCTCGCGCAAGCCCTGCCGCAGGTAATCGCCCGTCTTCGGTTCGTCTTCGACAATCAGGATCTTCACAGGATGCTCCATGCTGCATTGGTCGCCAGTGTGCCCATTCTGCCCGAGCACAGTGGAAAACTGACATTTTTGTAATGTGCCAGTCAGGAAGCTGTCGGGGGGTGCCGCCGATACTTGCCTCGACTCGGACCGGTAGCCCTTTGCAACAACGGCCGGGATCGCTTCCAAGACGAATAACGAATGGAGATTTCGATGAAGAAACTGAGCACCCTCGCAGCAAGCTTGCTGGCTGCCACCGCACTGGCTGGTCTGCCGGCATTCGCCCAAGAGCACAAGCAAGGTGAGCATCACGAACATCATGAACACCACGAGCATCACGACCATGGCGGTGCTAACGAATTCGAGAACACGAAGGTGTCCGGCGAGATCCGCAAGATCGACCTCGAGAACAACAAGGTGTCGATCAAGCACGAGGAAATCAAGCGGTACAGCATGGCAGCAATGACGATGAATTTCCGCCTGAAGGCCGCTAACCAGCTCGAAGGCTTCCAGGCCGGTGACAAGGTGCGCTTCATCCCCGACAAGGTAGACGGGGGATACGTGCTGCGTACGATCGAAAAAGCCGAGTAAGCAAAGGCGGAACGGGCAGTTCCGTCCCCGGCGTCGGCCGAGTCTCCTCCCCCTCGTGCCGGCGCCCCCATGAAGAGAAATCTATGAAAACCCCTTCCCCCCATTCCATCGCCTCCAATGGCCTGAGCCGCCGGCTGTTCCTGCAAGGCGCAGCGGCCGGCGCGGCGATGCTCGCGTGGCCGCTGAGTTCGAGCGCGACAGTCAGGCGGCACGTGCTGGCCACACCGCTCGATACTATCGAAGCGCGCAACCGTTACGAACTTGCGATCGCCCGTACGCCGGTCAATTTCACCGGCACGCCGGCCCAGGCGGTGACGATCAACGGCTCGATTCCCGGCCCGCTGCTGAAGCTGCGCGAGGGCGAGACCGTCACGATTGCGGTCAACAACAAGCTCGACGAAATGACCGCAGTGCACTGGCACGGCCTGCTGGTGCCGAATAAGATGGATGGCGTGCCGGGGGTGACTTTCCCGGGCATCCGGACCAATGAGACTTTTGAATATCAGTTCAAGCTGCGCCAGAGCGGCACGTACTGGTACCACAGCCACGCGATCCTGCAGGAGCCGGCCGGCTTCTACGCGCCGATCATCATCGAACCCGAGCGCAAGGATCCGTTCGGCTATGACCGTGACTACGTGGTGCTGCTTTCGGACTGGAACGACACGAAACCGGAACAGGTACTGGCGAACCTGAAGAAGGTCGACGGCTATTACAACTTCCGCCGCCTGACCATTCCCGACCTGTTCGCCAGCCTGCGCGCCGCGAAGACGCCGCAGGAGCGCTCGGCGATCTGGGATGAGCGTATGGCTTGGGCAAAAATGCGGATGGATCCGACCGACGTGACCGACGGCGGACCGGAATGGCAATTCCTCGCGCATGGCCAGCGCATCGATGACAACTGGACCGCGCTGTTCAAGCTGGGCGAGCGCATCCGCCTTCGGCTGATCAATGGCGCATCGATGAACTTCTTCGATGTGTCGATCCCAGGACTCGAGATGACCGTGGTGGCGGCCGATGGACAGAACGTGCGGCCAGTGAAGGTGCGCGAGCTGCGCATGGGGAATGGCGAGACCTATGACGTGATCGTACAGCCGACCGAGCGCAAGGCCTACACGCTGTTCGCTGCAACAGCGGGCCGCATCGGCTTTGCGCGCGGCACGCTCGCCCCCGAGGCGGGCATGGAAGGCATGATCCCGCCGCTGGGCGAGCGCCCGGTGCTGACGATCGCCGAACTGGGCAACGCGCACTCGCATGGCAGCGCTCCGGCCGATGGTGGCGTTGATCCGCACGCCGGACATGGGGCCGCAGCCGATCCGCACGCAGGCCATGGCGAGCATGCCGTTCACGGCGCTGAGGCCGACGCCGAGGAAGACCTCGATGAAGACCGCGTGCGCGACAAACTCGCCTACAAGGACCTCGAAGCACTGGCGCCGAACAAGCACCATGAAAAGCCGACGCGCACGATCACGATGCGGCTGACCGGCGAGATGAACCGTTACATCTGGACCATCAATGGCAAGAAGCTGTCCGAAGCGACGCTGTTCCAAGCAAAGGTCGGCGAGCGGCTGGCCGTGAAGCTGACGAACGACACAATGATGGCCCACGCGATCGACATGCACGGTGCGTTCTTCGAATTGCAGAACGGCCAGGCGCAGACCAGCCCGATGAAACCCAAAGACATCGTCAAGCCCGGCGAGACTGTCGTCGTGCATACCACCTTTGACGAGGCCGGCCCCTGGGTCTTCCATTGCCACCTGTTCTATCACGCAGCGGCCGGCATGATTCAGGCGATCGTCGTCCAGTGATCGGAAACACCATGACAACCATGACTACTCCCCGCCAACTTGCAACCCTTGCGGTCGTCCTCGCTACTGCGTTTCCGCTGGTCAGCTACGCGCACGACGACAACATGATCTTCAGCACGACCCGCATCGAGGTCGATGCCGGCCGCTTCGACTCGCAGAGTTCGCAGACCTGGCGCGCCGACGGCTGGATCGGACACGACTACAACCGTTTCGCGTGGCGCACGCAAGGCGCACGCACGGGCGGCAAAACCGAAGAAGCCGACGTACAGGCACTCTACAGCCGCTACCTCGCGTCGTTCTGGGATATTCAGGCCGGCGTGCGGCATGAGTTCAAGCCGGACGGAAAAGACTATGGGGTCATCGCGCTCCGTGGCCTTGCTCCGTACGCGTTCGATGTGGACACGGCCGCATTCGTCCGCACCGATGGCAAGCTTTTTGCCCGCACGCGCTTCGAGTACGACCTGCTGATGACGAACCGTTTTGTAGTCAGACCTTTCGTCGCAGCGGATTGGTCTTTGCAATCACTTCCTGACGAAGGCATCAAGTCAGGCCGGACATCCTCCGAGATCGGTGTGAATTTGCGCTACGAGATCAAGCGGTCATTTGCGCCGTATGTCGAGGTCAGTCGTCAAACGCATGCGAGTTTGTTGGCAAGGGAAAGCGGAACGGCTGCACGAGTAGGTTTGCGACTGCTGTTCTAATAGTTCTTCTAAGTCCAGCCGCATAGATTTTACGGAGTTTTCCATATCGACAATCTATGTGGGACAGGCCCTCGAAACACCGGTCGAGCCGCCGCTACCGTCGAGCGCTTGCCCCCAGCCTACGGGCAGGTAGAATCAGGTTTTGGGTGCATCAGGAAGGTGATGCACAAACTTCGAATCTCACACCCAAACGGCCAGAGGCACCTTGTAAAAACAAGGACTTGGAGGTGACGGTCGGGATCTCTTCGATTCCACCTATCACCACCATTATTCAAACCCCAACTCGTCCGAGTTGGGGTTTTTTCTTTGGCGGTCGCGCGTGTTGCGCCGTGTTCTTGCGGGTTCGTGCGGAATCATGCGGACTTCGCCGACCGCACCACCGGGCCGGTTCTGCGCCTGGTTCTCTCTGTTCCGGCCATTTCTCTCTGCATTCCTCACGCCCGGGAACGGGCCAAAGTCCGCAAGATCCTCCGGCACAGGCCAACGCGATCAATAACTTACGAGCGGACGAATCGACCGGTTTGATTCAGGCATTGGCAGGCGCCTGAAAATCACAACGGCCCCGAAATCAC
>JACCDS010223095.1_pt1 | contig 12020 bp, 10 predicted proteins | sample 7446441 | NCBI WGS metagenome assembly JACCDS01 (sample SAMN15323445, study PRJNA562643) | freshwater metagenome | isolation source: river surface water | place: USA:Blue River Watershed | collected 2017-08-17
CGAGGCCGCGCTGGCCCGCGCCATCCGCGACCTGAAAGCCAATGGCAAGACCGTCTTCATGGTCCTGCACCAGCGCAACCTGCTCGCGCTGGCCGACCGCGTCGTCGTGATGGCAGAAGGCCGCATCGCTCAATTCGGAAAACTCGACGTCGGTGGCACCTCCGGGCAGATCGCCCAATCTTCCGCCACCGCCAGCTGATTAGGAAAGACACCATGAAGAACTCCCCTCTGCAGCTCGCAAAGCAAAATGCGAGCGATGCCACCAATGTGGTCGAACTGGCACCGGACCTGCCGACCGATACCCGCTCGACGATTCGCCTGGGCTTTCTCGCGATCGTGATCGGCTTCGGCGGCTTCCTCGCGTGGGCCGCGTATGCGCCGCTGGACGAAGGCGTGCCGGCACCTGCGTCCGTCACCATCGACACCAAGCGCAAGGCCATCCAGCACCAGATCGGCGGCATCATCCGCAGCGTCGCGGTGCGTGAAGGCCAGCGCGTGAAGGCCGGCGACACGCTGATCGAGCTGGACGACGGCGCCACCAGAGCCAACTTTGAATCGATCCGCCAGAGCTATATGGCGCAGCGCGCGATGGAGAGCCGGCTGCTGGCCGAGCTCGAGCGACGCGAGAGCATCAAGTTCCATCCGGACGTTCTGGCCGCTCAGAGCGACCCGGTCATTAATCAGCAGATCCAGACACAGATGGACCTGTTCCAGTCACGCCGCGCATCGCTGCGCAGCGAGCTCGCGGCCCTCGACGAATCCATCGCCGGCCAGGAAGCGACACTGGCCGGCCTGCGGCTGCAAATTGAAAGCCGCAAGATCCAGGTCCAGAAGCAAAGCGAGCAACTGAAAAACATGGCCGAGCTGGCTGCCGATGGCTATGTGCCACGCAACCAGGTGCTGACGCTGGAACAATCACAGGCCGAGCTGAACTCTATCCTGGCCGACCTGAACGGTTCCAAATTGCGTACCGAGCGCGCGATCGCCGAGCTCAAACTGCGCAAGACCCAGCGACTGATGGACGGCGCGAAAGACACCGCGTCGCAGCTGGCGGACGTACGCCGCGATGTGCAGGCCGGCCGTGACAAGCTCGCAGCAATTACAGGCGAGCTGAACCGCGTGAAGATCAAGGCCCCGGTCGATGGCCAAGTGGTCGGACTGGCCGTCGCCTCCATTGGCGGTGTGGCCGGCGCCGGCCAGAAGCTGATGGACATCGTGCCGCAGGAAGAGGGCGTCGTGCTGGAGGCGCGCATTCCGACGAATGTGATCGACCGCGTGCGCCCGAACGATCCGGTCGCGGTGCGCTTCTCCGCGTTCGCCCGCTCGCCGCAGTTGGTGGTCGACGCTGTGATCACCACGATTTCCGGCGACGTCGTCACAGAACAGACGCCGGCAGGGATGAGCTCCTACTACCTTGCCCGCGTCAACCTGACGGCAGACGGCGTCAAAAAGCTGGGCGACCGCCACCTGCAGCCGGGCATGAGCGCCGAAGTGCTGATCAAGACTGGCGAGCGCTCGCTGCTGACCTACCTGATGCACCCGCTGACCAAGCGTATCGCCGCCGCGATGAAGGAAGAATGACGGACAGCACGACGGACGCGGCGGAGCCTGCGCCGCCGCAGGCCGCCGCACGGCGGCTTGAGCGGGTGACGTTCGACTATTCAGCCACGCAAGATCGTCTGCTGGCGCGCATGCAGGCCAGCGACGGCGAGCGTCATGCCGCGTGGCTGACCCAACGGTTGGCACGCCGGCTGGTGAAGGCCTTGCTGTCGCACCTCGACAAGACCGTCGCGGCCGAGCAGGCCGTTGCCTCCGTCCACCCGGCCGGCGGCGGCACGGCAGGCCCGGGCCCCAAAGAAATGCTGCTGAGCTTCCGCCACCAGGCAGCGCTCATGAAGCGCGAACCAAGCCCGCCGGTCGCCGATGTCGATACCCGTGACCTGCCGCTGCTGGAATCCATCCGCGCGCGACTGACGCAACACCGGGCGCTGCTGACGATGGAACTCCCGGTTGGCCCGGCCGTACTGTCGCTCAGCCACGATCATGCATGGCAATTGCTGCAGATCTTGCTGAACATCTTCCGCAAGGCTGACTGGCCCGTCGATGCCTGGCCAGACTGGATGCGTGACGGCGACTCGGCCGCTGCCAGGGCCGCCGATACGCAAGTGCTGCACTGACGGGCTTGCCATGGCAGCGTCCCGGCCTTGCGCTGGGATTCCCTCGCTACAGCGCAGCGCCCGCCGCCAATGCCTGCACCCAGCGCAGCTGGGCCGGCAGACATCGGGTCTTCAAATCATAACGGCTACGCGCGAACTCGCGCGCGTTGGCGCCCAGTCGCCGGCGCTCGGCCGCATCGCCCAGTAAGGCCGCCACCTCCGCCGCCAGCGCATCGGCATCGAAGAAATTCACCAGCCGGCCGGTATCGCCATGCCGTATCGCTTCGCGCAGCGGCGGAGTATCGCTGGCCACAATCGCGCAGCCGGCGCTCATCGCTTCCAGCAGGCTCCATGACAGCACGAACGGATACGTCAGGTACACATGCACCGTCGACAGCTGCAACAGCGGGATGAATTTGTCATAGGGGATATTCCCCAGGAAGTGCACGCGCGCCCAGTCGGCATCGGCGATCTGCGGCCGCACTTGTGAGATGAAGATCTCCTTCCAGGTCTTGCCGCCCGGCGCGCGCGCGCCATAGCTGACCCCGTCGCCGCCGACGATCAGCACGCGCGCCCGAGGCCGCGACTTCAGCAGCGCGGGCAGTGCGCGCATGAAGATGTGATAGCCGCGGTAGGGCTCCAGGTTACGGTTGACGAAAGTGATCACCTCATCCTCACGCGTCAGCACCGAACCGTCGGGCAGTGTCATGCGCGCCTGGGGATTCGGCGTGACGGCCTCGGTATCAATGCCATCGAAAATCACCGAAATCTTGTCGCGAAACGAAACCGGAAACGTACTGGCCTGCCACTCGGTCGGACTGATGCCGGCATCCGCCAGATCGAAGTGCGCCAGATAATTCAGGTTCTTCATTTGCAGCCGGCAGGCCGTACTGTCATCCTGCGTATCAAATTCGGGATCGAAGCCGACATCGCCGCCATGCTCGCGATAAAAATATTCGCAATAGATACCCAGTTTGGCCTGCGGCCACACGTTCTTAATGAACAGGCTTTCGCCCCACGAGGGATGGGCAATGATCACGTCGGGCGTATAGCCTTCCCTCTTCATGGCAAGCGCCGCCCGAAAACAGGCTTCGCCGCGGATGGCCTTGGTTTCAAAATCCGACACCCACGGCTGAATGTTGGGTGTACTGCCGCGTCCGGGAAAATACGGGTACAGGCGCACGCCTTGCCATACCGGCGCCTCGACTTTGCGCATCAACATCGCCCGCACGTCATGGCCTTGGCGCGCCAGCTCAGGCGCGAGGAATTTAAACTGGCCGGGAAAATGCTGGTGAATGAAGAGAAAATTCATGGCGCGCTGAAAGTTGGTGAAGGTCTTGCCATATTGTCGGGCACATCAGCCCGCTTAAGGGTAAATTCGGCCAGCGCAATCGCAGCTGCATTACCGTCAACCGCAAGTGCCAGAGTGCACCCGGCCAGCGCAGCAAAGCAGATCACACGACAGCCCCCCCCAGGCATTGACATGGACGACGTCAGAATAACAATCATTAAAAAACCCGGCGCGTGGAAGACAATCCTGTGTTGTTTTCGGTGGTGCGCAATGAAAGCTATTTTCTGCCACATTTGCTGGCGCATTACCGACAGCTGGGCGTCCGTGAGTTCTGGTTCCTGGACAATGATTCAACCGATGCGACACCGGATCTTCTGGCCGCTGCCGACGATTGCGGGGTTCTGCGCGCAAACCGCGATTTTGCCGATATCGTCGATGGCTTGTGTTTCGGCATCCGCGCGCGCTCGCTCATACCGGCGCAATTGTTCAGAGACCGCTGGGTGCTGAATGTCGATGCCGATGAATTCCTGCTTCTGCCGACGAAGTACCCGGATATTTGCGGACTGATCCGCGATCTCGACGGCGCCGGCCTGGATGCCGCGCGCGCACTGATGATCGATTTTTTCCCGGACAAGCTCGCATCATTAAGCCAGTATCATTCCCAGCAAAATCCGTTCAGCATCTGCAAGAATTTCGACCGTTATAGCAAGATCGACTGGCCTGACACCATGAGCGAACCGGCGTTCGTGTCCTATGGGGACGGCGTACGGGCGCGCATGCTGGGGCAGGCGCTGCGATTGTCTCCTGATTTCCGGGGGCGACTGGCCGGCTACAAGTACCCCAACATTAACAAAATACCGTTGGTCAAATGGACCGCCGGCACTAACATGCTGAGTGCGCACCGGCTGAACCGGCCGGTGTCGGATCAAGTCCAGTTGGTATTGGCGCATTTTAAGTTCTATCCCGGTATGGAGCAGCGAGTCCAGGACGCAGTGACGCGATCGGCCTATTGGAATAACTCGATTGAATACCGAATCCTGGATCTGGTGATGAAAGCGCTACCGGATTGGCCGGTGTTCAATCAGGCCACTTCATGCCAGTATGAAGGCGCAGCGGATCTTGAACAGGCAGGTAGGCTTTATTTCAGAGCAGGCTAACCCCGTAACGCAATCAAAGATGCTGAAATTTACGTTTCCCTCGAATCGCAAACCGTATTTTGTAACCATCAGGGATCGCGCCCGGATTTCTGGGCTCACGTCGGTTCGTTTCTTGTCAAATGACGTTCTCGTTGCCTGCGATTTCAACGAATGCCGCTCCTCCCTGGTCGAGCTGGGGCAGGGCAATAAAATCTCCCTGCTTGATCATCATCCCACGCTGATTGACAACGGCTATGCGGTGGCAACCGACCTGCTCGACGCCCGCGCCAACGAATTTGTCGTCACCAACTTCGCCCAGGGATCCGTCTCGTTTTACCGGGTCGACGAAAAAAAAATCGTCTTCCTGCGTGAGCTGAACCTGAATCGTTTCAAGAGCGCGCACGGAGTGCGCTACGTTCCGAATTATCCGCAGCTGATTTGGGTTTCCTACTGCGGCAAGAATAACAAATGTTTCCAGATCATCGACTATGCGACAGACAACATCCTGTGGACGGTCGGTACCGACGAGCAGGCTCAGGACGTGGCATTCACTGCCGACGGCAAGCATGCGCTGTTATTCGCTCGAACGCCACATATCTCGGAGGGCAAGCGCGCCCCCGATAGCAAGGTCTCGCTGAAAGAGATGTATGCGACCGCCTATTTATATCGGATGCCGGAAGATCTTCACACCGCGCCCCCAATGCTGGTAGACACATGGCGCGGCACCGGGCATATCGATGCGAGTAAAGAATTCGGCGCCTATATTTTCGCAGCGAACCAGTATGAAGACGTCGTCGATGTTTTTACGATCCGGGACGAAAAGATTGAGCTCGTGCAAAAAATAGAAGGATTCTGCATGCCGCACGGCCTGGACGTGAGAAGCGATGGATTGTTGGCGACAACAAATTATGGCGATCAAACCATGCGCTTCAGCTTCCTGCCGAAACACTTTCTGCCCAGCCGGGCCTTGCCGTGATAATCATCGGCTCTTTTGCGCTCGCACTGTACGGGCTTCGCGCGATGAGCGAAGTGCGCGATCTGGACATGGTCGGTACCCGCGAGGAAGCCGAGGCACTCAAAGCCTGGTTAGGCAGCCGCGTGATTGAAGAATACGACCGCGATAGCCAACACCTGACGCTTGCCTTCATGAGCGGTCCGCACCGGACAAAAATCGAATTCGACTACAGCCAGGCTCCCTCTGACCGCATGCTCGACCTGCTCTGCCACAAGCGGGTAAAACTGCTGGATCGCGCCGTGAAAGTGCCGCCACTGGAAGTGCTGTACCTGATCAAGCGTGCGCACGCGAACGTGCCTGTGCATGTCGAGAAGACCCTTCGTGATTTACTGCTGCTGAAGCCGCGGAGTCCCTCGCCGACCGACGCTCAGCAAGCATTTGGGAAGCAGCGGAAAAAGGAATGCGTTGAACGTTACGCACATCACCGCGCTCGCTTCGTGCCGGTCATTCGCGAAGACGATCTTTTCGATGCCGCTGACAGCGATCATCTTTACTGCCATGACGATTTACATCAGGCCGTCGCTGCTCCCGGGACCGAAGTGCCCTGCGTTGGCGGCAACGCCGACCCGGCAGACGCGTATGGACTTGCGCCACCATTGCGCCAGCGATCCCATGCTCAGTGGCTGCAAGCAGCGCGAGAAGAATTTATGGTCACGGGGATCGAGCGCTTTTATCTGCGCAATACCTCGCTCAGCGCTGCGGAAGTTTATCGTCTCGGCCTGCTTAAAACGATCCGCGATCGTTTTACCGGTCGTTTTCAGGATTTTTGCATCGATCATATCGACCAGCTGATCCAGCCGCCTGCCGAGGATTTTATTGCCCGCTTCGAATCCGCCCGAACCCGGGGAAACGTACGTAAGGCCGAACGGCCTGCGGCATCGATCGACAAAGATCACGAACAGATCTGGAGCCTGATCCGGCACGGACGTCTCGATGACGCCCGCCGACTTGCCGAAGACAAGGTACGCCGCAGCGACATCGCCGGTGATCCGCATGCCTGCTTCTTGCTGGGGGCCATCCTGCAAATGACAAACTTTTTGCCGCAAGCAGAATTATGTCTGCGCACCAGCCTGACACGGATGCCAGGCCACGCGCCGGGATGGCTGCACCTCGGTCTCGTGATGCTGCAGAGCGGGCGGAAAGTCGACGCGTTGGAATATCTTGAAACCGCCCGCCGCCTCGGGGCGAACGATGCGCCATTATTCGTCGCGCTCGGCATGGCCTATGAGGAAAATGAAAAATTTTCACAAGCCCGCCAGGCTTATCAACAGGCCGTTGACATCGATCCTGAGCATCCTCAAGCGCGGGATAAGGCGACAGCTGCTCAGTTATTTCCGTCAGGACACTAATCCGCCGCGATGGGTCGCACATTGACAACGGCCATCGCCAATTGAAAGCTCGGTTCAGTGTGCCCGGCGACTTGTCAAAATAAATTAGGTCGGTACACTGCCGACGCAAGTATTAGGGAATGCGACGTGTATGAAGGCGGCGCATCTTCGGTTAATCGCGTCGGCATTTGACATCATTCTGCTATGGTCATCATCGGCTCTGTCGCACTCGCATTGCATGGGCTTCGCCCCATGTCGGGAATCCAGAACCTGAACCTTGTCGGCCATCGTGACGACGTGGCCTCCGTACGCACCTGGCTTGCCGATCGCGTCATTCAGACCGACGACTCCGCAGATAACACCACGACCCTGACGCTCGCTGAAGGATATCGGTGGAAGACCATCGAGATCAATTACCGCCAGTCGCCGTCGGATCTCATGCTGGAACCGCTCTGCAGCCAGACGGTTCGGTTATTCGACATGCCTCTGAAGGTTCCGCCGCTGCAGGTTCTGTATCTGATCAAGCGGGCCCATGCGAATGTGCCTGTCGACTACCGCAAAACCATCACCGATCTGCTGCTATTGAAGCCCCTGATCCGCGGCTTCAACGCAGCGGAACGGGAATTTGGCGCGCTGCGAAAGAAAGAATGTGCTGATCGATATCGCCTGCAACGACAGCGCTTTGCACTTTCATTGCGCAATGAAGATTTTTTCGAGCTGTCCAACCACGTACGGCTGTACGAGCACGACGATCTGCATGAAGCCGTCGCGCATTATCCGAGCGGCCCGCTCTACAAGCGCTGCAAACATGACCTGAACCTGGCGAAAATCGATGTGCCACTGTTCCAGGCGCTGGCACCGGACGACCAGCGGCGAATGGTGCAGGAAGAGTTCATGGTGATCGGCATCGAGCGGTTTTATCTGCGCAACGCCCAGCTGTCGACCGCCGACGTCTACCGGCTCGGCATGCACAAAACGATTCGAGATCTGTTTGTCGGATTCTTTCAGGATTTTTGTATCGACCATATCGACGCGCTGGTACAGCCGCCACCGTTTGACTTTGTCGAGCGCTTCCAGCAAGCGCTGAAGGGCGGCCGGATTCGCGAAATCAATGCGACCGTGCCGCCCATCGAAGCCGAGCACGAGCATATCTGGACGCTGATCCAGACCGGTCACATCGATGAAGCGCGGCGCCTGGCTGAAGACAAGGCGCGACACAGTGATGCGCCGGGCAATCCGCATACGTTTTTTGTGCTTGGCGTGGCGCTGCTTCACAGCGGCCAACTGGCCGCTGCGGAACGCTGCCTCCGCAACAGCGTGAGCCGAGATCGCGACAACTACCTCGGATGGCTGTACCTGGGCATCGTACAGCTGCAGGCCGGAAGGCCTGCCGACGCGCTAACCCATCTGGAGACCTCGAAAAAATTGGGCGGCAACGCATTCTTGCTCTACTGGGGACTCGGCCACGCCTATGAGGCAACCGGCCAGATCTCGCTGGCATTGGCGGCGTACCGCGAGGCTGATCGCTGCGATGCCGGCCACACGGATGTATTGCAGAAAATCGCTCAGCTCAGTCAGTCAGCCTGAGCCACTCGCGCATCACGAATGGCGATTGCGCTCCAATAAATCGATAAAATAAGTGCCGCTTCGATCGGCGCGGTCTGCGTCGGTGATTGCCAATGCCAAGCCTTCATACGCAACCATAACAACAACGCCGCGCCAATTGACTACCGACTCTTTTTCGCCCGACGACCGCGCCTTCGAATTTACCAATCACTGGTTTTCCGCCCCCTTGAAGCAAATCTGGGCGCAGATTTTTTCAAAATTCAGGCCACGTAACCTGCTTGAGATCGGATCGTTCGAAGGCGCCAGCGGCTGTTATCTGATCGACACGCTGGCTGGCCGCCACCCTATCCGCCTGACCTGCATCGATTCCTGGGATGGCGGCGCTGAACATCGCAAGGGAGGTCCATTCGAGGCCGATATGCCGGCGGTAGAGGCGCGTTTTCATCGCAACATCCAACGTGCCGTAGCGAGCGCAGCGCACCCGGTAGAGCTCGATATCCGCAAGGGCCTCTCGGACAAAATGCTGTGCACCCTGATTGCCGAAGGCAAGGAGGAGAGCTTTGACTTTATTTACGTCGATGGCTCGCACCAGGCTTGCGACGTCATCTGCGACGCCGTGCTGTCCTTCAAGCTGCTCAGCGAGGGTGGCATCATCATCTTCGACGATTATCTCTGGCGCGGCGGCGCAGCCGACACCGGCAACCCGCTGAAGACGCCGAAGCTGGCCATCGATGCCTTCATTAACCTGCATTTCGATCGCCTGCAATTGCTGAGTTTCCCGCTGTACCAGCTGTACGCTCGGAAGACTGTCCGTCACAAGTGAAGGCGGGCGCCGGAGACAAGAGCATAAAATAGCGCAGCCTCCCCTGAACAGCGAGTTAACAACCCGATGCCGGTCATGATACGAAATCTGGAAATTGCCGTGCTCGCGCCCGACCAGCGATTGACGAAAAAATCGATCGATCTGAACGGTAAACCCGCACCGGCAGCGCACCTCATTTCCTGTCTGATGGTGTCGCGCGGCGAGATCTTTCCGGCCGCCTTCGCCATCGAATGCTTTCAGAAACAGACCTATCCCAACAAAGAACTGGTGATCGTCAGCGCGAATGCCGACGGACAGTTGCAGCGCTACGTCGAAGGGCTCGCGGACAGCCGCATTCGTTTCACCCGTGCCCCCGACTGGACGCTGGGCACCCTGCGTAATCTGACCATCGGCCTGGCCCGTGGCGATCTCGTGACCACCTGGGAAGACGACGATCTTCGCCAACCACGCAGCCTGGAAGTGCAATACACCGCACTCATGGCCACAGACGCCGCCATGCTGTGCCTGCTGCGGCTCAGTCTGTGGGAGCCGGCGCGCCAGCGGCTGGCGCTGACGCAAACACGCCCGTGGGAAAACTCGCTGCTGGCATGGCGCTACAACATGCCCGAGTATCCATCGCTGGGAAAACGGGAAGACAGCCATCTGATGCAGCGCATCGCCGAAAAACATTCGGTCGCCCTGATCGACCAGCCCGAGCTCTACGTGTACACCGTGCATGGCAAGAACACCTGGGAAGCCAGTCACTTCGACCAGTTTTTTAACAAGGCCAGCCACCGCTTCGAAGGCGCCGATTACGAGCGCATGTACAGTCAGCTGGGTACACACGTGCCGATGACGCGATATGCCGAAGCGCTGTTGCCGGGTGTGTCAGCGAAGGCACTGTGACTGCGCAGCATCGCTGTGTGGCCGACGCCGCAGATTGATCAAGAATTTATAATTAGAGACATCACCGACTGTCACTTGATATGCGTGCTTGCCAACGCATGTCCGTGGATTCCCGCAAATCCTGATTATCACGATGAGCACACCTGACTACACGTTTGTCACGACCTGCAAAGGGCGCCTGCATCATCTTCAGCAGACGCTGCCCAGCCTCGTGCGCACGCGCTGCGCCGAGATCATCGTCGTTGACTATCAATGTCCTGACCATACCGCGGACTGGGTCGCCGCCAACTACCCAGGTATCCAGGTCATTCGGGTCACTGATGACGCAGGCTTCTGTCTGCCGCGCGCCAGGAATATCGGCGCGGCGCAGGTCAAGTCGCCGTGGATCGTGTTCATCGATGCCGATGTCTCGGTGAAGGAAGGCTGGGATGATTGGCTTGATGCGAATGTAACGCCGGGATCGACGTACCGGATCGGCGCAGTCAACGGCAAGATCAATCCAGAAGCCTTCGGCACCTTCATCTGTGAGAAAGCGGCATTCGAGCGGATAGGCGGCTATGACGAGAGCTTCATCGGCTGGGGAGGCGAGGACATCGATCTGTACCGTCGGCTGGCTGCGGCAACGATGCGCAAAGGCGAGTATCCCGGCACGCTCGTGTCCGCCATCTCGCACGGCGATGACGAGCGGACGAAATTTACTGAAATTAAGAACATTCAGCTGCATCACATCATTCACGAGATCTACATGCAGGCGAAGTCGTTTTATTCAGGCTTCATGGACAACGGCGCCCCACTGGGGCTGGAGGACCGTAAAAGGCTGATGCAGGCCATCACGACACAAGTGATCGCATGGGACGGCGACGGACGTCCGAAAGGATCGAGCATTCAGCTCGGACACAAGTGTGCGAAGTGGTTGCCTGAGCCCTATTTCATGGGCATCAATGCGACGATCAGTATCGCCATCATCGATCGGAAAGCGGCGGCCACTGGCACGCTGGCACGCCGCACTCCCGCCAGCGCAGCCTGAGCTAAATGACAAGCAATGACACTGCCGCAGCTGCGGCGATATGTTTCCCATAAAGATAACGATGGATGGAATGCTGATCGCCGCCGGCGCGCTCACCGGCTTGCTGGTAGGTCTCACAGGCGTTGGCGGCGGTGCGCTGATGACGCCGCTGCTATTGCTGGTCTTTGGCGTCGCGCCACTATCGGCTGTCGGTACCGATTTGTGGTTCGCGGCCATTACCAAGCTGTTTGCCACGCGCGTCCATCACGGTCACGGCCTGATCGACTGGCCGGTCGTCAAGCGATTATGGGCGGGCAGCCTCACCGCGTCGGCGCTGACGCTGGCTTGGATGCGCTGGCATCCGGTCGATGACAGCGCGGTCGTGTTGCTGAAGACAGCGATCGCCATCGCCGTCATCATCACGTCGTTGGGACTGCTATTTCAGAAGCCGCTGCATGCGCTCGGCCGGCGTTTGCGCACGACCGACGGCGAACATTTTAAGGCCGTACAAGCGCCGCTGACGATACTGGCCGGTGCCGTACTGGGCATGCTGGTGACGCTGACCTCGGTCGGCGCCGGGGCCCTCGGCGCGGTGTTCCTCGCGTATCTGTATCCGCTGCGCCTGACGCCGCCGCGGCTGATTGCGACCGACATCGTGCATGCCATTCCGCTGGCGATGTTTGCGGGACTTGGACACCTGTTGATCGGCAACGTAAACTTCGGCCTGCTCGGCAATTTGCTATTGGGATCGATACCGGCCGTGATCATCGGCGCGATGTTTTCCGCCCGATTGCCGCATCCGTTTTTGCGCGGC
>JACCDS011671872.1_pt1 | contig 12020 bp, 10 predicted proteins | sample 7446441 | NCBI WGS metagenome assembly JACCDS01 (sample SAMN15323445, study PRJNA562643) | freshwater metagenome | isolation source: river surface water | place: USA:Blue River Watershed | collected 2017-08-17
CTGAAAGTTGGAATAATCAATTGCTTGACTTTCAGTCGTTTCTGTTTCTTCAGTTGCTTCAAGTACCGCTGATACAAGAATAGGCTCAGGTGTTACTTCAGAGATTGTTTCAATGAGTTCAGGGGTTGCTGTAACCTCAAGAATAGATACTTCTTCCGTTTGTGTGTTAGTTACGGATTCTGTTACTTCGATAGCTTGTGCTTCGATTTCTTCTTTAATTTCTTTTGCTTCTTCGTTAATCATGCGTTCTTTTGACGGCCCTCTTCAAATCAGAAATTTATAAGATTAGAGGTGGCTGTTACATTTGAGATAAACATTTAACAATCAGGTTTTCAACCTGCTGACAGACAGTTAATGATTGTTGTTCGGTAAAAATAATGAATAAAATACTCAATCATTAAAAGAAAATATCAAATTCTGTTGGAGAGTTATTTTTTTGGTTCCTCAGCAAAGAATTTGCTACAAAAATAAGTAAAATACTTACAAACAAAGCTCAATAATTATCTTTTCGATGAATACTCTTGGCTTTTTTTAAAAGATTTTTCCTATTTCTCCTAAAATCTCCAGTCTTTTGGATAATAATTATTGATTCTATTAGGGAGGATTTTCGCCCAACCTAGTCCTAAACCATTAAAAGTCATTAAAGACCAGCCTTTTGCAGTTTCTTTTAACGTAAATTCCTCTCGTTTTAAATACTTAATCGTTTCTGATGGATCAAGTTCAACTTTATTGATTTGATTATTCAATAACATACTTAAAGCAAGTTCATGATCTGGGATTAAATCTTTATTTGAAAGTTTCCCAATTTTTGTTCCGACTTTTTTAAGATTGAAATTAAACTGCATTAAGCTAATACTATGTTCATGGGTAGGGCTTATTAAAAAATACTCGTCATTTTTTTCGAACCAAGTATGGTTATCGATGTCTTTAATCCAATTCCTGAAAATCTCTCGTTCAGTTCTACGATTATTATTTTTGATGGGTTTCCCTGAACGTATAAATACTTCTTTCTCTGCAGATTTTTTTTTGAAAGCTGTAATAAAAAAACCTTCACCTTTTATTTTATCTGGAAAAAGTCTGAACGAACCTTCTGAAATGACAATACCTTCAAGTTTTTCATTTTCTTTGGCAACGAGATGTTCTGCACTGAAAGTGGTTTCTATCCAATCAACAATGTTCTCGTTTTCTTCTTTAGAGTAAGATGAAGTTGAATAAATCAAAATACCACCTTGTTTTAAGCTAGACCAAGCCTCGCTTATCATCTTTTTTTGTTTGACAGCCCAAGTATCAACATTATTGATTGACCATTCTTTAGTTAGATTAGGATCTTTTCGAAATAAGCCAGAGTTTGAACTCGGTGCATCGATGATAAGTGCGTCGAAAAATCCAAAAAGTCGTATAAAATCCTTCGGGTCGTTATTGGTAACGACGGTGTTCATCGTTCCCCATTTTGTAAGGTTATCGCTCAAATTATAGCTTCGAGTTTGAATCACATCGTTGCAAACAAGCAGGGAATTGGGCGTTAACAAACTTGCTAGCAAAGTACTTGAACCACCGGGAGCGGCACATAAGTCAAGTACCTTCAAGTCTTGTGATAAATCTAAGGTGTTTTTTAAAACTTGTTCTAAGTACATTGAACTAGCTTCTTGTAAAAAAAGAGCACCTGTTTGTTGTAAAGGGAGGAGGGTATCGCTGTTTAGTTTTGGAAGATATTTGCCAAATTCTGACCAAGCTATGGGTTCATCTTCATCGAAAAAAGCTGTTTTTTTAAACGGATTTATTCGAATAGAAATGTTAGAATCGAGATTTTCGTGCGCTTCAATAAATGTTTTTTCATTAAAACCATTGACGTTTTGTAATGAATTAATTAACGCTTGGGGAATTTTCATAAAGTGAAATTACACAAAAAAGCTAAACTGATGATGAGTTTAGCTTTTTTGTATGATAACCTTTGTAAGTTTTTTACCTAAATATACTCGATTATTGGGTTTTTACCTTTCCTACAACCCAGTTTCCAACTTTTCTGCCTTGTACTAAACCGTTGTCTAAAGCAGGGCGGAAGTGAATCCCGCCGTACAAACGACTTATAGAGGCTTCTTCTGCTGCTTGAGTGAAGGAAATAAATTTGCGAACGGGTAATCCATAAGGTATTTCTGTAGAGTCTGCGAATGCTACGTTGTCGCCAAGTACTGATGTTAAAGCTACTGCGGCTGCTCCTGAAATGACAGAATGCCCAGATGTATATTCAGGAAATGGAGGTGTTTGCAAAACAGGTTGCCAATCTTTATCAATATTTGAATTGATAACACTTTCTGGACGAATACGAACGGAGCGATATTTTTCTGTCCAACAAGAAATAAATCCATCAAAAACCGCCACAGATGTCATAAGATATGCTTTTGCGGTGGTATAAATATCAGCATTTGTATTGCGGCTTACTTGAGATACAATTCCCATCCAATGCCCTCCTGGTGATACTTTTTTGGTAGCAAACATCGCATGACCAGTAATATTCATTTTAAAAGGATTACAATCCCAAAAGTTACAAATGGCTCTTTGTTCTTCCGTTAAATTTTTAACCGTGTTGTAGCAATCCATTACTTCATTGTAGTAATCGCTTCCTTTTGTTAAATCAAACTTGGCTGGAGGCGGAGGAGGGAATTGGGCTGACGAATCTAAAGTAAAAGAACGAATTTTTTGCCAATTGGGCTCAACCGCATCCATGTAAGCAGGTGGAGTAGGCACCCAAGTACCTATTTTATTCGTCACGGTATATCGAAAGCCACGTGTCTGTTTATAATTATCCATTTTTGAATAATTCATAATTGAGGCAGCAACAGAGTCTCCAAAAGCGATTGAGTTTTCAAAAACTTCATCGGGCATACCAGTGGCTTTATAGTCTTCCCAAAGTTTTTTCTCAAAATCAACATATACTTCTTGTGCAAAAGTTAAGTTTTTCCCAACTGTTAAAAATGCCCTAGTGGCGGCTAATGAATAACAGTACTCTTTACTGGTATCAGGTTGATATACTTCCTCAAAGCCATTGAATTGGCCAACCATTGATTTGAGTCCTTTTTTGGCAGGAACGAGCGCCTCGTAGGCTGCTAGAGAAGCATAACTATAAATACGACTCGATACTGGCGGTGCAAAAATGTCATGAATGATGGATTCTGTAACTTGTAATTGAGTCTTTCTTAAAAATTCAGGATTTTCGGCTGCTTTTTTCCAGTTGCCGTCATCTTTTTTGCAACTCAACAATAAAGAGATGCAAGAAAATATAAGTAAAAATTTTTTGTTCATTGTTTGGTTTTTAAAATGGTCAATCAAAATTACGAAAGTTTTTTTCCTGAAAAATGGAAATTTTAAATTTTAAGGATGATTTTTATCTTTTTTTTAATTATTTTAATATAAAATCAAGTCGATAAGTATTCATCTTCGACAAAAATACGCCTTGTAAATGCCTTTTTCCTTTATTTTAAACAAAAAAGATTTTTAGGAGTTGAACATAACAATAAAACCATAAAATATTGAAAATATTAATTGTAGGCGCTGGCATTGCAGGATTATCGGCAGCTAAAATTTTAGCAAATTATCATGAAGTAACTGTCATTGATAAAGGAAGAGGGGTAGGAGGGCGAATGTCCACCCGCAAGATTGGTGATTCCCAAGCAGATCATGGCGCACAATATTTTTCAGCACAGTCAATAGAATTCAAAAATTTTGTTAGCCTTTTATTGTCAGAAAATATTATTTCTACTTGGAAATTGTCTCAACGAGCAAATATCCGATATTTTGGAAGCGATGGTATGAAGATGATTCCGAAGGAAATGGCAGAAAACTTGAAAGTAGTGCTAAATGAGAAAGCGATTAAAATAACCGATCATAAGCTTCTTGCTGAAAGTGGAAATGAGTATGATTTTGATCGGTTGGTTCTCACTCAACCAGTACCTCAAATAGATGAACTTTTGAAGCAATCTTCTTTTAATTTAACGGCTAATGATGAAGTTGTATTAGAAAGTGTACATTATGACCCATGTATTGCCGTGATGGCTGTACTTAATAAGGTTACCGAAATAGAAAGCGGAGGGATAATTCTTAATAACAATCCTGTTTCGTGGATTGCCGATAATTTTCAAAAGGGAATTTCTCCCAAACCTTGCGTAACTCTACATGCTTCTGCCCAATTTAGTGCCGAAAATTTAGAAGGAGATTTGAATGAAATTGGTCAAAAAATGCTTGGAGCAGTAGATAATTACATTCCTAACTCATCCATTGAATCTTTTCAGGTACACCGATGGCGTTATAGTTTAGCGTCAAGTCGATATGAATCAAAATTTTATCAGCTTGAAGATAAAAATATATTTATAGCTGGAGATGGCTTTGGAGTTGGAAATGTGGAAGGTGCATTTTTGTCGGGCTTAGCAGCTGGTGAATTTATCCATCAAGAATTCCTTAAAAGTACTTAGTGAAAGTACTTTTAAGGAATCTGATTTTAGATACTTTCAGCTACTTTTCTACCCGTCATCATGGCAGCATTTAATGACGGATAAGCCGTATAATCACCACATTGAAATAGCACATCACTTAATTGTAAAGGGTACTGTTGAGTATTTTCGTTGCCAAAGGCTGGTAGCGCTTCTGGAATATGATAGGTTTTTAAATGTTGCCACGCTGATGCTTCTCTACCATACCAAGTGATTAATTCATTTTTGATTTTATCCGCTAAGTTTTTTTCATTTTCTGCTACAATTCCTTGTGTAGAAACTGATACTAATGTTTTTCCAATTGGCGCATATTTTGCTGATATATCACTTGGGATACACAAGTTATGAATACTTGATTTTCTATCTGGATTGAGTACTAAAAGTTTATCTTTTAATGGAGATTTATCAGCTGAAAAATAAGTACAAGTAGTTTTGTTGAACGTTAAACTTGGTGTTTTTCCTAATAACTTTTCTGCTGCTACTCCATCGGTTGCGATGACGATTTTTTCTCCAAAAAGTTTTTCTCCATTTTCTAATAAAATATTTTGCCCTTCTATTTTGGCTACTTTAGTATTTAGCCTTATTGCGTGTTTGGGTAACTTTTTAGCAATTTGTAATGGAATTTGTTGCATTCCATGAGCTGGAATTACAGCATCACCTTCATAAAATTTCCCAAATATGAATTTAAAAAAGTTTGCCGAAGTAGTCAATTCACTTTCAAGAAATACACCTCCAAAAAAAGGTTTGAAAAATTGTAAAATCATTTTATCAGAAACACCATAGTTTTGAAGAAATTGCAAAGTAGATTGATATTTGTTTTCAAAGATTTCATCTTGTGTGTTTTGAGTTTCAATAATCATGCGTAGAATTCTGAGTTTATCTGCAAAAGTCCCAATATTTGAAAATAGAGTTGAAAACAAGGTTGAAGGCTCTTGTAGTGGGTTCATCATTTTCGTAAAATCTTGGTTTTTAGAATCCCGAATCAAGGCTCCAGATTTGAAAGATTGCAAATCTAGTTGTTCGTAGTTTAAGAGTTTCTGGGCTTCTGGATAAGCTGTAAGCAGAATTTGAAAGCCTCTATCTAACAAAAAGCCGTCTTGTTCATCAGTTCTAACTCTTCCACCTACTTGGTCTCCTGCCTCTAAAATTAGTGATTCGATTCCTCTATCATGCAAATATTTTGCACAAGTTAACCCAGCGATGCCCGCTCCGATAATGATAATCATTGTTGTACCGATTAAAAATGAGAATATTCGTAAATATAGAATGAATTGAAGAAATCTATAATGTTTATAGGAAATATATAAAAGTCTGTTACGCTATCATTTAACTGGAATAACCATTTCTTTAGCAAAGAGTTTTATTATTCTTCAAAATAATCTAAAGCCTTTATAACAAAATAAAGGAAAATGTAACTATTCTAATATTGGCAGTTGTGTCATTTATCAGACAAAAATAATAAAGTAGTTTTTTTATTTTTACATTCATCGAAGAAATATTTAAAAAATTAATTTATATTAAAATATATAAATATCTGTAAATCAGCGTTATATGTATATTTATTAAAAAGAATGAATTTAAGTTAATCTAATTTGTTTAAACTAATAACATAGAAATAATATACTTTTCAGAGATTTTTTATTATTTTGCAACAGATTTAAAATCAAAATAAAATAGAATTAAACCGATAACGTAAGTACAACAAGTATTAAAATTTCGAGGAAAATTGTATTTTATTTAGAATGAATAAACGGGTTAATCTATTCACATACAAGTATTTTGATTGGACTGTTAAAGTAAAATCATCATCAAATTTTAAAATTATAAGATATGGACTATCAGATTCACGAAGAAAATGGCTACAAGTACATAGATGAAGGAGAAGGAGAAATTCTTTTTTTACTTCATGGACTTTTCGGTGCTTTGAGTAACTGGGAAGGAGTAATTGAGGGCTTCAGAGGTAAATATCGAGTAATAATTCCGATGATGCCTATTTATGAAATGCCAATAGCAAAAGCTGGATGTGAAGGTTTGACGGAGTTTATAGAAGGCTTCGTTAATTGGAAAGGCTATGATGAATTAACACTTCTTGGGAATTCTTTGGGTGGCCACGTTTCATTAATTTACACATTGAGGAATCCTTCTAAAGTGAAAAGATTGGTACTTACGGGCAGTTCTGGGCTTTTTGAAGATGGTATGGGTGGTTCATATCCCAAACGAGGCAATTATCAATACATTAAAGAAAGGGTAGAATATACTTTTTATCGTCCAGAAACGGCTACGAAAGAATTAATCGACGAGGTTTTTGAAATTACCAATAGCGCTTCCAAAGTAATTAGGATTATCTCGATTGCAAAATCTGCACAACGGAACAATATGGCGAAAGATGTTGTTAAAATCAAAGTACCAACACTATTAGTTTGGGGATTGAACGATACCATAACGCCGCCACAAGTAGGGCATGAATTCAATCGATTAATTGAGAATTCTGAGTTGCACTTCATTGATAAGTGTAGTCATGCACCCATGATGGAATGTCCTGAGAGATTCAATGAAATTTTGGATGGTTGGCTCGAGAAAAATCCTATTCGTGTAGTTGAGTTGGTATAATCAACTTAAAATTTGGAATTTATCTATAATTAAGTATATTAGCCTTGATTATATAAATTTCATCAACACAATATGTTAGCAAAAGACTTTATTAATCCAATGTTGCCAGTGCTAAAATCTACTGATACAGTAGGCGAAGCTTTAAACTGGATGGAAGAATATAGAATAGGGCAATTACCACTTATTCATGAAGACGAATATCAAGGCTTAATAAGCCAAGACATTTTACTGGATGCTGACGAAGATTTGCCACTGTTGGCATTGCAGCCTGAGTTTGAAGATGCTTTTGTTGGGGTGAATCAACATCTTTTTGAGATTCTTAAAATTGTTCAGCAATATGATTTGCAAGCAGTGGTTGTTTTAGACGAAAAACAAATTTTTGTCGGAACAGTAAGTGTTCAAGAACTACTAAATCAATTCTCTAAAAGTTTAGGCTCACAAGAGATTGGAGCTGTTATTGAGATTGCGGTTGAAAATAGAAGTTATTCGCTTTCAGAAATTAGTCGATTAATAGAATCAAATAATGTAAAAATTATTAGTTCGTACTATACAAGTGGTACTGGACAAGAAGATTCCAAAGACGTTTTAACTTTAAAATTGAATCAGCAAGATATATCCAGAGTGATTGCAACACTCGAACGCTTTGAATATGATATTGTTGGTGCCTATAATTTTGAAGAAATTACTTCTCCCGACAAAGAACGATACGATATGTTGATGAAATACCTCAGTCTTTAACAAATAGCTCTTGATGAACATTCAAGAGCTATTTGTTTTTATCAACAAAATGATTGCATTTTAATGAGTAATTTGTCTTAAATCTATCAAATTATTAATATTCAATTCCTAAAAGTTTGGGAATTCACTTTCTTCTTTCTTCTTTTGCTTTTAAGTTATCAAATCAGGCTTTTCTATCATTATAGAATAAAGCTTCCAATCATTACAGATCAAAATGATGAAAATAGCCATTAATGGGCGAAATTTTAAGGACGAAATCAAACCTTACGTACAATTGATGTTTGATTTCTTGGCTCAGAAAGGAGTCGAAATCCAAATTTCTGAAATTTATCAACAATTTTTGAACGAGATTGGAGTAGTTCATCATGCTACACAGTTTTATACTTCTCAAAAAGATTTATTTGATGCTGATATTGTGTTGAGTTTAGGAGGTGACGGTACTTTACTTGATACTGTAACACACGTCAGCAATCGAGAAACTCCCATCTTAGGAATCAACACTGGGAGATTAGGATTTTTGGCGACTGTCTCACCTGATAAAATCAATGAAAGTTTAGAAGAAATTTTTGCAAGACGTTATACCTTAGACCCACGTACCTTGGTAAGTGTAGAAACTAGCTTGAACAATGAACCAATTGATATTTTTAATGGGATAAATTTTGGGTTAAACGAGCTTGGTATTATGAAAACGGATACTTCCTCTATGATTATGCTCAAAGCTTATTTGAACGGAGAGTTTCTGAATACTTACTGGGCCGATGGACTGATAATAGCTACAGCCACTGGTTCTACGGGATATAATTTAAGTGTTGGAGGCCCTTTGGTTATGCCGAGTTCCGATATTTTTGTGATTTCTCCGATGAGTCCCCACAATTTAAATGTTCGTCCTTTAGTAGTGTCAACCGATGTAATTTTAGATTTTGAAATAGAAAGTAGAAGCAACAGCTGTTTGGTTTCCTTAGATGCTCGTTCAAACGTTGTGGATAGCAATGTGAAAATTAGGATGAAACGAGGTGATTTTAAAGCAAATATTATCAAATTAAGTGATAGTAATTTTTTAAATACATTAAGGAGTAAGCTCAATTGGGGGTTTGACACTAGAAATTAATTACTCGTTATTCCTGCAACTTTAAGGGCAAAAACCAAATCTATCTATTATTTTCGTTGTAAAATTTATTATACAGTCATAACAAACTAAAATGTTTTACGTTTACAAATTGTTTGTTATGTCAACCGAAATTTGCAAGCATACAGATTCCATCCATTACCAAACAAATATGAAAAAATATACTTCAATACTTCTCATCCTGATAATTTGTACATTTGCTGTACAAAGTGCTGAAGCACAATTTAGCTTTTCAAATCTATTTGGGGGTAAAGATAAACCACGTAAAAACAGATTGTTTGAACCAAACTCTACTGTAAGTTTTGGTGTAGGTACTTCAAGTTATTATGGAGATATTTCTCCGTACAATAGGTTTCTTCAATCTACGGTAAATGGTATGCGTTGGAACGTAAACTTTAATTTTACTCGTCAGTTTTCACCAACTTTTGCCCTTCGTTTTGGTCTTACTTATGCTAGAATTTCTGGTGATGATAATTATTTAGAAGGAATAAAAGGTTATGAAGGTAACTTTATTAGAAATTTGCATTTCAGAAATGATATTAAAGAACTTTCGATTGTCGGACAATATGACCTTGTTCGTACTAGTAGAAGTTATTTGAGAAGAGCCAACATTATTCCTTATCTATTCGGAGGTATTGCTGTTTTTGCACATGACCCAATGGCTAAACCCGATCCAGTACTTTACGGGAATGATTGGGTGCGTTTGCAACCTTTGAATACTGAAGGACAAGGACTTCCGGGTTACACGAATACTCCTTATTCGTTGATTAGTGTTTCATTCCCTGTCGGTTTAGGAGTAAAGTATAAATTGAATCGTCATTGGGACTTAGGAGTAGAGTTAAGTTATCGATACGCACTGACAGATTATTTGGATGACGTAAGCGGAAATTTTGCTAATTCTGCTGATTTAGAAGCCCAAAGTCCACTAGCAGCTTCAATGGGTAATCGTTCGTTAGAGAGAATTGCAGCAAGATCAGGAAATGATCGTACTGAAGGTGTTATAAATTATCTAACAGGTATTGGAGCTTATTCGCCAAATAATCCTTATGATCCTTTTACTTTAACTTCGATTCCTGGCTTTTCAGATAATAGAGATTTTCGTGGAAACCCAACTTATAACGATTCTTATTTGTTGACTACCGTTAAATTGATTTATCATATTCCAAATAAAATTAAATGTCCAGTAACTCGTTAATTAGTCTGGAATAACATTCATAACAGTCAGGTGCGTATTTCACCTGACTTTTTTATTCATTATGACATTGACAAAGAAACTTCTTTTTGTTTTTTTTAGCTTAATAAGCATCAATACTTTTGCCCAAAAAATTGAAATAGGTGGTGGTTTTGGCGCAATGAATTATAAAGGAGACATTTCTCCAGATTTATATCCAGCTTTTGCCCGTTTGGGTGGAAATTTACTTTTTAGGTATAATCCTAATAAGATTGTTACTTTTCGGTCGAGTATTGTTCTTGGTTCTATTTATGGAGATGATGCTAAAGTGAATGATTCATTTAATCAATTGCGAGGTCAAACTTTTAAAACTTCAATCAACGAAATTAATTTTATCACAGAATATAATTTTTTTGATTATAAGTACAATCGTTATCATCAAGATTGGAGTCCTTATGTGTTTGGTGGTTTAGGTGTAATGAAATTTGCAAGTAGAGATACACCTGTGACCGATTATAAAACTTTACAATTGGTAATCCCGTTTGGGGTAGGAGTAAAGTATAACATAACTGGCCCTTGGGATCTTAATTTAGAGTTTGGTGCTAGAAAAACGTTTACTGATTATTTAGATAATCTTGGTGGCGACAATCCAGCTTTACCCAAAAACCAACAAAATGACTATAGTCGTGGAGATATGTATTATTATACCTCACTTTCTTTAACATTTAAATTTATTAGCGTTTACTGTCCAAAATAAAGAAGTATAAACCTCCAATAATTGAACAGAAATTAACAAAAGCATTGTTATGCTACGGTTAATTTCTGTTCAATTATTTTTTTATGGATATTAAAGACTGTTCTTCGTAGCAATAAGGCTCGTCTTCATTTTGAATAGGATAGGGAATTCGTTAAATTTGTGATATTATTCCAAAAAAGTACTCCTAGTTTATTTTTTGACTTATTATCCAAGTTTTAAAAGTTACCAGAGTTCGCAGCCATGCTAGGAATTAAGGCGATCAATCATGCATTTTGCCTTTTTGAGAGTCTATTATTGTAAGTTTTATGTGTTAAAAAGTGTTAAATCAGTGAAAGAACAATTAGACCCTAACAATCTACCAAAACATATTGCCGTTATCATGGACGGAAACGGACGTTGGGCAAAACAACAAGGCTTCGTTGACAGAATTTTCGGACATAGAAATGCTTTAAAAGCAGTAAAAGAAGCCATTGAAGGTAGTGCAGATTTAGGTGTAAAACATTTAACACTTTATGCTTTTTCTACAGAAAACTGGAATCGTCCCAAAGCTGAAGTAGATGCTTTGATGATGCTGCTGATTAGTGCGCTCAAAGATGAGCTCGCTGAAATGAAAAAAAATAATGTTCGTCTAAGCACCATAGGTGCAATCGATACACTTCCTGAAAGTTCACAAAAAGTTTTAAAAAATGCCATTGAAGAAACTAAAGACAATACTGGTATTAATGTCATTTTGGCACTTAGCTATAGTGGAAAGTGGGATATCACAACTACTGCAAAGAAACTAGCAGAACAAGTAAAAAATGGAGAGCTTGCATTAGAAGATATCAATGAGCAACTTTTTGAAGAATCATTAGATACAAAAGGTATTCCAAATCCAGACTTGATGATTCGTACAGGAGGAGACCACCGCATCAGTAATTTTATGCTTTGGCAGCTAGCTTATTCTGAATTGTATATTTTTGAAGAATTGTTCTGGCCAGATTTTAGACGTGAACACCTTTTTGAAGCAATCCTTGATTATCAAGATCGTGAACGTAGATTTGGGAAAACCTCAGAGCAAATTAAAAACCCAGTAAATGCTTAAAATACAAATGTTTTCTTTCTCATCTGAAATGAGAACTATTCGCAAAATGA
>JACCDS011962422.1_pt1 | contig 12020 bp, 8 predicted proteins | sample 7446441 | NCBI WGS metagenome assembly JACCDS01 (sample SAMN15323445, study PRJNA562643) | freshwater metagenome | isolation source: river surface water | place: USA:Blue River Watershed | collected 2017-08-17
ATCCACGCCACGTCCGTGCCGGGTTTCTGCCGCGCCCACACCGTTGCGATCTCGCTCAACGGTATGCGCCGCGGGTCGAACAGAACGAGCTTCGTCCCGCGCTCGACCGCCTCGCGGATCTTGAGCCCGATGATCGGATGGTTCTCGGTGGTGTTCGATCCGGTGACGAGGATGACCTCGGCGTTCAGCAGGTCGTCCGACGGATTGGTCATCGCGCCCGATCCGAACGACAGCGCCAGGCCTGAAACGGTCGAGGAATGGCACAGGCGCGCGCAGTGATCGACGTTGTTCGTGCCCATCGCGGCGCGCACGAATTTCTGGAACACGTAGTTGTCTTCGTTGGTGACTTTCGCGGAAGACAGCCCGCCGAACGCGTCGCCGCGGTATTTCTTGAGCTCTCCCGCGATGAGGGTGAGCGCCTCTTCCCAGCTCGCCTCGCGGAACCCGTCGGCAGTGCGGATGAGCGGCGTCCTGAGCCGGTCGGGACTGTTGATGAATTCGTACGATCCGAACCGCCCCTTCACGCACAGCCGCCCGTGCGACACCGGGGCGTTGCGGTCGCCGCGCGCGCTCACGACGGTGTTGCCGCGGATGCCCAGCAGGATGCGGCAGCCGGTCCCGCAGTACGGGCACACCGTGGACACTTCGCTCTGCGGCTTGAGGTACTGGCGCACGGTAAGCGCACCCGTCGGGCAGCGCTCCACGCACTCGCCGCAGGACTCGCAGGTGGAATCCCTGATCGGACCGCCGCCGAAAGGCTCGACCGCGGCTGCGTAGCCGCGCTTCACGAGGTCGATGGCACCCAGGTGCTGCACTTCCGCGCACGCGCGCACGCACAGGCCGCACAGGATGCATTTGCGCATGTCGATCGCATAGCACGGGTTCGAGTCGTCGACTTTCCCTTCGCGCCCCATCGGCCGCAGGACGCGCTCGCGGATTCCAAGATGCTGGGCCACCGCCTGCAAGCCGCAGGACCCGGATTGCGCGCACGTGAGGCAATCGAGCGGATGGTCGGCGAGCAGCAGCTGCATCGTCCAGCGGCGCACGTCCTGGATCTCGGGATCTTCGGTGGTGATCTTCATTCCGTCCGCGGCCGGCGTGGTGCAGGCGGTCGGCAGCCCGCGCAAGCCCTCCACCTTCACGATGCACAGCCGGCACGCGCCGTACGGCTCGAGGGTGGGGTCGTCGCACAGCGTCGGCACGTAGACTTTGGCGCTGCGGCAGGCATCGAGCACGGTCTTGCCGGGTTCGACCGTAACCGCGCGCCCGTTGATGGTCACGTTGAGCATGCTCACTCCTCCTCGCGCGAGACGATTGTTTTGCCGAAATCGCAGCGCAGGCAGCGGCCCGCCTCGGCGCGGGCATCGGCGGCGCACAGCGCCAATTCCACCTCGTCGAAACACGCCGCGCGCTTGATCGGAACCAGCTTGGGCGTCTCGCGCCGCTCCAGGGCCGACGCCGGAGCAGCGGGATCGAAGGCGGTGTCGAGCGCGCGCGGGGCGTTCCACGGGAAGTGGATCGCCTTGCCGGGATGCAGATAGCGCTCGATCGCCTCCGCCGCGCGCCGCCCGTGCGCAATCGCTTCGACCGCGGTCGCGGGACCGAGCACGACATCGCCGCCGGCATAGACGCCCGCGTCTTCAGTGGCGAGCGAGAACCGGTCCACGTTGACCGTGCCGCGTTTCGATACCGAGGGCCCGCCGTCGGGAACGAGCGGCTTCTGGCCGATGGCCCGGATGATGTTCGCCGCCCGAATCTCGATGAACTCGCCGTCCATCGCAATCGGCCGCCTGCGGCCGCTGTCGTCGAATTCCCCCATGCGCATGCGCTGGAGCCTGATCGCCGCGGCGTCGCCTTTGCCATCGCCGATCACCTCGACCGGGGCGACGAGAAACTCGAACTTGATCCCTTCCTCGAGGGCTTCCTCGATCTCCTCGGGCTGGACGGGCATCTCTTCGCGGGTCCTGCGGTACGCAACCGTGACGCGCTGGGCGCCGAGCCGCAGGGCCGTACGCGCGGCGTCGATCGCCGTATTGCCGCCGCCCACCACGACCGCGTCGCCGCCGAGCCGCTTGACCGTTCCTTGTGCCGCCTGCTTCAGGAACTCGATGCCCGACGCCACGCCGCGGGCGTCCTCGCCCGGAACGCCCATGGTCACGTCCGACCAGGCGCCGCTGCCGACGAAGACCGCGTCGTAGTCCTTGCGCAGGCGCGAAATGGAAAGCTTTTTACCGACGGCGGAACCGCAGACGATCTTCACGCCCATGTCGGTGATGCGCTCGATGTCGCGCTGCAGCTCTTCGCGCGGCAGCCGGTACGAAGGGATGCCATAGCGCAGCATGCCGCCGGGCTCGGCCATCGCCTCGTACACCGTCACCTCGTGCCCGAGGCGGCGCAGGAAGTACGCCGCCGTGAGCCCGGCGGGGCCTGCGCCCACGACCGCGGTGCGCCGCCGCTCTTCCACCGGCCGCTCCATCACCGGCACGCTCACCTGCGGCGAGGCATCGACCATGAAGCGCTTCACTGCGCGTATCGCAACCGGCGCGTCGACTGTCTCGCGGCGGCAGCGCGACTCGCACGGATGCGGACACACGCGCGCGCAGACCGATGGGAACGGATTGCGGTCCATATGGCTGCGGAGCGCTTCTTCGTTGCGGCCTTCGGCGACGAGAGAGAGGTACGCCGGGATATCGACTTCGCTCGGACAGCCGTTGGAGCAGGTGGCGACGAAAAGCGGCTGGCACACGCCGGCCGGGCAGCGCTTCTCGCGGACGTGCGCGAGATACTCGTCGCGGAAGTACTTGATGGTGGTCAGCACGGGATTCGGCGCGGTCTGGCCGAGCCCGCACAGCGATCCCTTGCCCACGGCACGGCCCAGCGACTCGAGCTGCGCGATGCTCTCCTCGGTGCCGCGCCCTTCGCAGATGTCGTCGAGGATCATGCGCATCTGCCGCGTGCCGAGGCGGCAAGGCGCGCATTTTCCGCACGACTCCTTCTCGGTGAACGACACGAAGTAGCGCGCGAGGTCGACCATGCAGGTGGTCTCGTCCATCACGACGAGGCCGCCCGATCCCATGATGGAGCCGGCCTGCGCGAGCGACTCGTAGTCGATCGGCAGGTGCATCATGCTCGCGGGGATGCAGCCGCCCGAAGGGCCGCCCGACTGCACGGCTTTCAGCGCGCGGCCGCCTTTCACGCCGCCGCCGATCTCGTACACGAGCTGGCGCAGCGTCATCCCCATCGGCACTTCGACGAGGCCGGTGTTGTTCACCTTGCCCACGAGCGAGAAGATCTTGGTGCCCTTGCTGCGCTCGGTCCCCCGCGCGGCGTACGCGTCCGCGCCGTCCGTCAGGATGTGCGGAACGTTGCCCCAGGTCTCCACGTTGTTGATGTTGGTGGGCTTGCCGAAGAGGCCCTTCACCGCCGGGAACGGCGGACGCGCCTTCGGCATGCCGCGGCTGCCTTCGATGCTGGCGATGAGCGCGGTCTCTTCGCCGCAGACGAATGCCCCAGCGCCTTCCTTGATGATGATGTCGAACGAGAAGTCCGATCCGAGGATGTTCTCGCCCAGGAGACCGCGCTCGCGCATCTGCTCGATCGCGATCTTCAGCCGCTCGATCGCGAGCGGGTACTCGGCGCGTATGTAGATGTAGCCGTGCGACGCGCCGATCGCGAGCGCGCCTATCGCCATGCCTTCGAGCACGGCGTGCGGGTTGCCCTCGAGCAGCGAGCGGTCCATGAACGCACCGGGATCGCCTTCGTCGGCGTTGCAGATGACGTACTTGGTGTCCCCTTTCGCCGCGCGGCAGAACTTCCACTTCTGCCCCGTGGGGAAGCCCCCGCCGCCCCGCCCGCGCAGCCCCGAGCGCACCACTTCGTCGATAATCTGATCGGGGCTCATGTCGAACAACGCCTTCGCGAATCCGGCGTAGCCCCCCTCGCGGACGTAGTCCTCGATCCTCGTCGGATCGATGCGATCGTTCATGCCGAGCACGAGGCGCATCTGGTGCTCGTAGAACGGGATGGCTTCTTCGCGCGGGAATCGCCGGCCCGGCACGCCGGGGACGACGCCCGGCATCTCGTACAGCAGCCGATCGATGACCTCGCCGTGCGCGACCGTCTTGCCGACGATATCGGGAATATCGTCCGCCTTGACGTGGCAGTACAGCGTCGCCGGAGGACGCACCGCGACGAGCGCGCCGTTCTCGCAGAAACCGCGGCACCCGGTCATCACCACCTCGACCTCGTCCTGTAGCCTGGCCTTCTTCAAGGCCTTGCCCAAGCCGGCGAGAATTTCGTCGCCGCCGCACGCTTTGCATCCGGTGCCCATGCACACGAAGATGCGGCGCTTGTGCGGATCGAACGACGCGGCGAGCTCCTCGCGCAACGCGTCGAGCTTGGCGCGGGTCGCGAGTCTTTTCATTTGCGCGCTCCCCGCGGGGACGGACCCCGGTTCGGGGACTGACCCCGTTTTTTTTGCTTGGGGTCTGTCCCCGGTTTGTCCGCCAGCTCCTGAATGACTTTCTTGATCGACGCGCTCGTCTGCTGGCGCAGCACCTTGTCGTCGAGCACCACCACGGGCGCCAGCGCGCAGGCGCCGAAACACGACACCGACTCGAGCGTGACAGCGCCGTCGGCAGTGGTGGCTCCCGGCGCGATGTCGAGGTCCGCCTGTATGTCTTCCATGAGCTTGCCGCTGCCGCGCACGTAGCACGCCGTTCCGCTGCATACCGTGACGCGATGCCTGCCCGGCGCAGTGAACCGGAACTGGGCATAGAAACTGGCCACACCCTCGACCACCGCGGGCGCAACGCCCAGGTGGCGCGCGATCGCCTGCATCGCGTCGCGCGGCAAGTAGCCCAGGGCCGTCTGGGCTGACTGCAGCATCGGAATGGTCGCCGAGCGCGACTGCGTGAACTCGGTCTTCGCCGCGGCAAACCACCGCTCGACTGCCGGGTCGAGCCGCAATTCCCGTCCAACCGAGCCGCGATTGCCCCGCGATCCGGCCTTGAGCGTCCGTCCGGACTTGTCGGACGAAATGTGGCTGCCCAGCTTGCTCGTCATAGCGTCACTCTTCGATGGTGGACACTCGCTCCTCAGGGGAGCGATACGCCCCGAAGTGTCGGACGGGGAAGGCCAGCGCAGTTTGTGCTAGATCAATTCGGCGCGGTGGCCCTGTGCGTTAATGTGCAGCGAGGGCGCTTGGAGCGCGTGTTACGCGCACCCGCACAGTTCCAGATCCTGCTGGAGGATTACATGAGCAGATTTGTCGAGAATCCCACGGACTTCAGCGCGGAATGCATGTGCAAGGGTGGACTGTGCGCGATCGGTCGGGAGAATTTTCTATTTCTCGACAACGGGAACGAGCTTGCCGCGGTCGGTCGACTGCAAACGAAATGCGGGCACATCGTGATCATTCCCGATGCCTCGTCCCAGGACGAGGCGCTGCTGTACCACACCAGCTGCCAGCGGATGACCGATGTGGTCAGTCAGATATTCCGCAGTCATCTGCAGGCGCCTGCGAGCTTGCCGCAGGCTTCGCCGGAAATGACCTTGGGCACGCTGTACCGCCGGCGCATCACCATTTCCTACGATCGCTGCAGGGCAAAGGTGGAAGGCTTCCGTTTCGGGGGCACGCCTCAGGGGTGATGCCCGAGCACATGCTCGGGTAATTGGCACGTGAGGGGCGAGGACACACCGTCGGGCTGCGCCTCGAGCGCAGGCCCGCGCGATGTCGACGTGAGGCGCCCTCAGTGATTTGGCCGGCAAGTTCGCCGCGGCATCTCGACCGTTCGTCGGAGCCCGCGCCGCGCGCGCATCGTACTTAAAGGGGACGCACACCTTTTCTGTCCGCGCCATCGGTCTTCGTCGGCCGGCCGCGCGGCGTGGGTTTCAGCATAAGGCCTTGCCGTAGTTGTCTCCGTATGTCTCCTGGTGCGAAACCCCGGCAATCACGACGCGCAATTCTCGCTCGCGGATTGGAAAAGGTGTGCGTCCCAATTTTTTCGCGCGCGGCGATGGGAGATGGGGGTTCGTCTCGCCCGGTCGTCGTTAGCCGTTCGCCAACCGTATAGAATTCCATGTCATCACACGACTCGCATGAACCCTGCGCGCGAGGCGCCAAGAATTGGGCAACCAGTCAGGAGGCGGCTATGAAGGGGCTTCACGGAAAGGCGGCGGTCGTCACGGGAAGCGGCAGCGGTATCGGCCGGGCCATTGCCGAACGGCTGGCAGCGGAGGGTTGCGTCGTCGGCATCTTCGACTTGAATGCCACGCGCGCCGAGGAAACGCGTGAGCTCATTACCGCAGCGGGCGGGCGCGCATACGCGTTTGTGGTGGACATCACCGATCTCGGTGCGGTGAAAGGCGCCGTCGCGGATTTCGAGCAGCGCGCCGGTGCGGTGGACGTTCTCGTGAACAACGCGGGCTGGGACAAGGCCGCGCCATTCCTCAGCACGACGCCGGAGCTCTGGAAGAAGATCATCGATATCAACCTCTACGGGCCGCTCAATATGCACTACGCGGTGCTTCCGGGTATGGCCGAGCGCAAGCGCGGGCGCGTGGTCAACATCGCCTCGGACGCCGGGCGCGTCGGATCGTCCGGAGAGTCCGTCTACTCGGCATGCAAAGGGGGCGTGATTGCGTTCACCAAGACGCTTGCGCGCGAGCTTGCCCGCAGCAACGTCCAGTTGAACACGGTATGTCCGGGCCCCACCGACACGCCTCTGCTGAGGTCGTTCGCCGAGGAAGGGGAGCGCGGCGCAAAGCTCATCGAGGGGCTCACGCGGGCGATACCCATGAAGCGCCTGGGCCAGCCGGCGGACTATCCCGGCGTAGTTGCGTTCCTCGCGAGCGACGATGCCGCTTTCATCACCGGGCAGACCATCAGCGTCTCCGGTGGACTCACCATGCACGGATAACGGGAGCGCGACATGGATTACGAAGATATCCTGCTGGACAAGACGGACGGTGTTGCCCGCATCACCATCAATCGGCCGAAAGTGATGAACGCCTTTCGCGGCCAGACTACGGAAGAGCTCATCGGCGCATTCGGCGACGCCGGATGGGACAAGTCCATCGGAGTGATCGTGCTGGCGGGCGCAGGCGACCGCGCATTCTGTACCGGCGGCGACCAGTCCGCGCACGACGGTCAGTACGATGGACGTGGGACCATAGGCATGCCGGTGGAGCAGCTCCATAGCGTCATTCGCGAAGTGCCCAAGCCGGTGATTGCTCGAGTGCAGGGTTATGCGATCGGCGGCGGCAACGTGCTCGCTACGTTGTGCGACCTCACGATCGCTTCCGATAAGGCGATCTTCGGCCAGGTCGGACCCAAGGTGGGATCCGTCGACCCCGGTTGGGGTACGGCCTATCTCGCGCAGGTGGTCGGGGAAAAAAGAGCTCGCGAGATATGGTATCTCTGCCGCCGTTATACGGCTGAACAGGCGCTTCAGATGGGACTGTGCAACGCGGTGGTGCCGCATGACCAGCTCGACGCGGAGGTGGACAAGTGGTGCGCCGAGATCCTCGAGAAAAGTCCTACGGCCATCGCGCTCGCGAAGAGCTCGTTCAATGCCTCCACGGAAGCTATCCGCGGGATCGGCGCCCTGGGGTTCCAGGCGCTCAACCTGTACTACCAGAGCGCCGAATCAAAAGAAGGCGTGAAGGCGTTTCTCGAGAAGCGCAAGCCCAACTTCCGCAATCCGGGGTAAAGAGCAGCGGCGCGGGCACCGCCACTCACGCGCCCGACTTCGCGCTTTGATGTGCTGCGCTCCAGCGAGCCTCGTCGCTCACGACGCGGCGGGCGCTCCGGCCGCACCTGTCATCCGAGCGATGTCGTCGTCGCCGTAGCCGAGCTCCTCGCCGAGCACCTCGCGCGTGTGCTGACCCAGGCGCGGGGGAGGCAGGCGCAGCGCGCCCGGCGTAGCACTGAACTGCACCGGGATCGCCGTCGTGACCATGCTTCCTTCGCTGGGATGCTCATAGCGCTGAAAGAAGCCGGTATCGGCGAGATAGCTGTCGCGCCCCATGGCGCCGAACTCGTTGACGAGGCCGTTGGGCAGATCGCGCTCGTCGAGCACCTGCTGCCATTCGGCCGTGGTCTTCGTTTTCAGCGCCTCGCCGAGTACGGAGTAAAGCTCGTTGATATTGCGCGAGCGTTCCTGCAATGTGGCGAACCGCTCGTCCGACGCGAGCTCCGGACGGCCGATGACACCGAACAGCCGGCGCCATTGGTCGTCGCTCACGGCGAGCAGGCAAATGTGGCCATCGCGCGTCGCGTACGGACGCCGATGGGGCGAAAACATCCGCGAGTAGCCGACCTCCCTGCTGTGGCCGTCGAAGAAGTCCGTCCACAGATGCTCCACGAGGTTGAAGGAAAGCATCGTTTCCATCATCGGCACGGTGACTTCCTGGCCCTCGCCGGTGCGCTCGCGGCTGTACAGCGCCATCCCTATGGAAGAGGCCAGTACGTGGCCGCAGAACTTGTCGGCCATCACCATCGGGATGTACTGCGGCTGCCCGTCGCGGCGGCCCATCATCGCCGCAATGCCTGATTCCCCCTGGATGACATCGTCGAAGGCGGGGCGATCGCGGTGCGGTCCGTCGGGCCGGTAGCCTGGCGCCGACGCGTAGACGATGCGCGGGTTGCGGGCTTTGATGGCGGCGTACGAAATGCCCAGCCTTTCTGCCGCCTGGGGGCGAAGACTGTGCATGAACACATCGGCTTTTGCGGCGAGCCGCATCAATGCCTCGACAGCTGCCGGACGTTTCAGGTCGAGGACGACGCTGCGCTTGTTACGGTTCGTGTTCATGAACAGTGAGGCCATGCCGCGATTCCTGGCCTGCCCCGAGTGCCGCATCGGGTCGCCCTCCGGCGGCTCGATCTTCACCACGTCGGCGCCCATATCGCCGAGCAGCTGCCCGGTGAGAGGGCCGAGCACGTTGACGGCGAGGTCGAGGACGCGCACGCCGGCGAGCGGGCCCGAAGCCGGCTGCTGTGCGAATGCCTGGCTCATGCGGCCTGCCTGCACTTCACCATTCGTAGCGGCGTGTAGACGATGACCTCAGTGCCGTCCTGCTTCACGACGCGGTTGCGCGTGCGCACCAGGCCGCGCCCCGGCTTGCTCTGGCTCAAGCGCGCTTCGACCACCTCGCATTCGACGTGTATGGTGTCGCCGGCGAACACCGGTGCCTTGACGTCGAGCTGCATGTTGAGGAACGCATAACCGGTATGCTGCATGGTCGCCTGAACCAGCAGCCCCTCCGAGAAGGCGTAAACGAGCGCCGCCGGCGCGAGCCGGCCCTTGATGTCGGATTCGTGCTTGAGGAACTCGATGTTCGTGAACAGCACTTCGACCATGCCGGTGCAGTTCACGAAGTTGACGATATCCGCTTCGGACACCGTACGCCCGATGGTCTTGAACTTCCGTCCCACCGGCACGTCTTCGAAGTGAAAGCCAATCCCCACAGTTTCCATTGCCGCTCCTTCTTTTGGATGCCAGCCACTCATCTACACTCCTCGGCGCTCGGTCTTGGCGCGGTCCTGCCCGCAATCATGTTGCGTGTTGCACCGCGCGGTACGCTCGATGTCGTTCCGCCGTTCGCATTGCGAAGATAGCGATCGATCGGATACTTTCTGCGGCTCGGATAGCACGCGTGCCGCCCTCTCCGGTTGGCACGATGTCGATCGTCGTGCGATGTATCGGACACGGTCGGGGGAGAGCCGATATGATGAGCGCCGGCATTGGTTTTATTGAACGATGTTCGATATAATGAACACGGGTCTCGTGGGTGTCAACGGCGCCGGCGTGCCCCTGTTACCCCGCTGCCGGATGCGCTGCGTCGGAAAGAGCTCCTCGTATGGCAAGTGAAGATAATTCGCCGCGGTCTCTCATGAGAGTGCTCGGCCTCTTCAACGTCATCGCCCAGGCCGGCGACGGCGTCACGCTGGCGAGCCTCAGCAAGGAGCTGCAATCGCCGAAGAGCAGCCTGCTGACGCTCTTGCGGCCGCTCGTCGGGAAGGGCTATCTGCAGCACGAGGGCGGAATGTACCGCCTCGGCCCGTCGATCTTCCGGCTTGCAGCGGTGATCATGGCCTCGCGCAGCTTTCCGAAGCTGATACGGCCGTTCATGCAGGAGCTCGTGGACCGGAGTCACGAATCGGTCTATCTCGCCGTGCTGGACCGGCAGGGGCGGTGCGTGACGTACGTGGAAGGCATCGAGAGCCCGCGGGCGGTGCGTTACATGGCGCCCCTCGGTGCGCCCAGGCCACTGTACTGCTCCGCTGCCGGCCGCTTGCTGTTGGCGTTCGAAGACGAGGCTTGGCGCGAGCAGTACGTGAAGACTGTGCAGTTCAAGGCCGTCACGGAGCGGACTTTGACCAGCCGCGTCGAATTGCGGACGGAACTGGAGAAAATCCGCCGAACCGGAATCGCTGTGAGCCTGGGCGAGGCGGTGCCGGGCGCGGCCGGCCTTGCTGCGCCGGTATTCGACACGAGCGGCAAGGCGGTTGCCGCGCTGCTGATCGGGGCTCCGGTGGACCGGTTCGAGCACGAGCTGCCCGAGTTGAGGAAGCACATCAAGGAAGTGGCCGCAAATGCTTCCGGCCTGTTCACGGGGTCGGTTGCATAATCGCGCTTGCCCGCAACCGCCCCACGTGTCGCCTTCCAGGCGGAACGGCATCCGGAAGGCAGTTACCGCCTCTGCGGCAGCGCGCAAGCGCGAACGCGCGAGGCCTACCCCTGCGATATGAACTTCACATTGAGATAGGCCTCGAGACCCTCGAGGCCGGCTTCGCTGCCGTGGCCCGACTCCTTGACGCCGCCGAACGGCGTCTCCGCCGTCGAGATGGCGACGGAATTGATGCCCACCATCCCCGATTGAATCGCGTCGCCCACCGCCGTCGCGGTGGCGTTCGATGATGTGAAAGCGTAAGCCGCAAGGCCGAACTCCAGCGCGTTGGCCCGTTCCAGCACCTCGTCGAATGTCTTGAAGGTCACGATGGGAGCCAACGGTCCGAACGGCTCCTGGGTCATGACTTTGGCATCGTCCGGCACACCAGTGATCACTGTAGGCTCGTAGAAATACCCGCGAGTTTCGCGGCGGCGGCCACCGGTCACGATTTTCCCGCCACGCTCCACCGCGTCGCCGACAAACACGTCCATCGCATCCAGCCTTCGGCTGTTCGCGAGCGGCCCCATCGTGGTGGTCTTGTCCAATCCGTCACCCAGCTTGATGTTGCGGGCGTATTCGGTGAACCGTGCAAGGAAAGGCTTGTAGACGTCTTCCTGGACGTAAAAACGCGTCGGTGAGATGCAGACCTGACCGGCGTTGCGGTACTTGAACGCGGCGATCGTATCGGCACTCTTCACCGGGTCGGCGTCGTTAAAAACGATGACCGGCGCATGGCCACCCAACTCCATGGTGCAACGTTTCATGGTCCTGGCCGCCAGCCCCGCGAGGTGCTTGCCCACAGGGACCGATCCGGTGAACGAGATCTTCCGGACCTCCTTCTTTGCCAGCAGATGTTCCGAAACCTCGGATGGCACGCCGAACACGAGGTTCAATACGCCCGGCGGCAGGCCCGCATCTTCAAAGCACCGGGCGAGTTCCACGCACGTTCCGGGCGTTTCCTCCGAAGCTTTGATGATGATCGAGCAGCCGGCGCCGAGCGCGCCGCCGATCTTGCGCGCCGGCGTGACGATCGGGAAATTCCAGGGCGTGAACGCGGCCACGACTCCGACCGGCTCATGCATGACCAGCTGGCGCACCGCTCGATTGCGCCCCGGTACGATACGGCCGTAGGCGCGCCGCCCCTCTTCGGCATACCAGGCGATCGTGTCGACCGACATCAGGGTTTCCGCGCGCGCTTCGGCGTAGATTTTCCCCTGCTCTTGCACGATGACCCGCGCGACCGCCTCGTGGCGGTCATGAAGCAACTGTGCCGCACGATGCATGATCTTAGAGCGGTCATAGGCCGACATGCTGCGCCACACCGCGAACCCCTTCACCGCCGCATC
>JACCDS010624540.1_pt1 | contig 12015 bp, 5 predicted proteins | sample 7446441 | NCBI WGS metagenome assembly JACCDS01 (sample SAMN15323445, study PRJNA562643) | freshwater metagenome | isolation source: river surface water | place: USA:Blue River Watershed | collected 2017-08-17
CACTGCGGCTGGCAACTGCGCTGACTCGCTGGGCAGAAGGCTTAATAAATTTGGAGAAATGCCCCAGATAATAGTAACTGGGGGTATAAATTAATTCCCCTTTAGCGTCGGCGTGGATGGGTGAAAAGCAGAAGTTGCCAACGTGGTTGGGGCCGCCTTTGTCATCCAGCAAAATATTCCAGTCAGTCCAAGCTACCGCTCCCGCATTAAAATCGTTAATTAAAGAATCGCCATAGCGTTCTCCGTTGGGCCAGTATTGGTAACGTTCCGGATTAAATTTTTCTACCGTAGCTTCGGTGAGCATTAAATTTACATTCGGGTAAGCCTTGCCTACGTCGGCGACGTTTTTGTACATGGGCTGGCCACCGGTCCAGGTTTCATACCAGTGGAAACCAATACCCCACACGTATTTTGCGGCTTCCGGGTCGCTCATTATGGTGTGGGCGCGATGGCTAATTAAATCGCGGTTGTGGTCCCAGACAATAATTTTTTTATCGCCCAGACCTTCATTTTTTAAGGTTGGACCCAAGTGATTCTTTAAGAAATCTCGTTCGTCTTCCGCTGTGTAAATCATTGACTCCCAGGTTTGTTTGGCCATGGGTTCGTTTTGCACGGTAAGGCCCCAAATAGGAACGCCTTCTTTTTCGTAGGCTTTAATAAATTTGGTGTAGTAAAGCGCCCAAGCGGCATTGTATTCGGGTAATAATTTTCCGCCGCGCAACATGTTGTTGGTGTCTTTCATAAACGCCGGGGCAGACCAGGGACTTACATAAGTCGTGATTTCGCCGCCCGCCGCTTTGAGTACTTTCTTAATCAGCGGTAAACGGTATTTGCGATCGTGATCAATGCTGAAGCTTGTTAATTCTTTATCGCCTTCCTTGATATAGGTGTAGCTACCGCTGCTGAAATCTGAACTGTGAATAGTGGTGCGCAACAGGGTGTAGCCAATACCTTTGTCACTGTTGTAATAGGCTTGCAGAAATTCATTCTGCTTTTTGCGATTTAATTTAGCAAACACTTCGGCGCTGGCATCGGTCACTGCGCCACCAATACCAATAAACTTTTGATAGCGAATGTCTGGGTTTACAATAACCGCAATATCCGTTTCCGGATATTGCTGCGCGGGTTTCAGGCTTAGCGTATCGCTCAGGCTAAGGCGCAGGTTGGAATCCTTGGCGGTGGTGTAAACGCTGACTTGTTTGTCGGCGGCGAGTGAGTAGAAGCTAGAACTGGCTATCGCGGTAGCGAGCAGCCAGTGTTTTAAATGTCTTTGCATTTTAATATCTCTTGTTTATTGGTGCTTTTGTTTATCGGTGCCTGATTTCAGATACATTCGTTTCGCACTTTGATAGCGTTTGCCATTGGGTTTAGTGTTGCGAAACACTAAACCCAAGGTCCAACTCACATTGGGCGAAAATCGAATGGAACAGCTTATTGCTTTTTAATTTCAAACCAATTGATATTCCACTCCTTGCCAACGGAGCGGAAACGCAATGTATGGTTGCCCGCGCTTAGTGCGAATGTGTTGCTGCTTTTGGTAACCCAGGTTTGCCAGCCGCCGGTAGCATCGACACTGCGGGTGTCCACTACCACATCATCAATCAACACTTCAAAACCTGTGCTGCCTGTTTGCGTGGCGAGGCGGTAATCAATGCTGTAGTTGCCCGCCGTTTCGGTTTTGATTTTGAACTCAATAAAGTCGCCCGCGTCAAAATGTCCGACGTTTTGGCCGCCACCAGTATCGGAAGAGTTCTCCAATTGGATGCCGCTCATACCCGTGTACTTTTCCGCTTCAATTTTTGCCGGTACCGGTACAAATAACAGTTTAGTATTGGCTGGATTACTCGCATAACCTTCGGCAATTTTATTTTTGGCAGTGACCGAGTAGTAGTAGGTTTCTTCTTCACTAATACCGGAATCAGCAAAAATGCTGGCTGTGAGGTTTTCACCGAGTAATGTGCCTTTTACTCCGGCCACGGTGGAGCGATAGACGTTGTAAGTAATATCACTACCTGCAACGGCATTCCAGCTGAGTGCAACATCGGTTCCGGATTGCGTCAGGGTAAGGCCTGCCGGTTTGGCCGGGTAATCAAACACATCGTTATGCTCGTTGGTAACTAACCATTTGGCCAGACCTGAATGAACGTCGTAACCGACATCGCCGTAACTCTTAAATAATTTTTCAATATCGGCGAGCGGTGCCGTGGTGAAATCCACTTTACCAGCGTTATCAACCACATCTTTACCGGCGACAGGTGCATCTTCAATTAAATAGATTTCGGCCCAGGTGTTCACGCTGCCGTTATCTTTAAACGTACCGCTGAAGGTGTAGCTTTGGCCCGCTTGCAGAGTAATTTGCTGATATACAGCACCGTTGATTTCTCCGGTGACACCCGCTGGCCGGCTGATACGCAGAGCCGCGCCTGCACCACCGGTGGGTTGCTTGCTTGTATCGCTGTTGTTGTAATCAACATTCAGTGAGCCGCTGATGGTTAGTTCAGTCCAGCCACTGCCACTTCCGAATCCACCATTGACTAATACTTCTTCGTTAGTCGCGTTATTTTTCAGGCTGATACTATCGTAAGTCACATCGGGATTTGCACCGCTGTTAGCACCGGTTTTAATCACCAGATAATAATTTTTACTGCCGGTGCCATTGGCGGTAATCACGCCCGCTTTTTTCGCGCAGGCATTGGCGAAGGTGGAATTCCAATTGGCGCAATCCCAGGTACTGGCTTTGGTGATTAAACCTACACCTGTGTCGAGGCTGGTGTTGATTTCGTTGGTCACCATACCCCAGGTGCCTTTGCCTTGCCCGCCGGCAACGCTCACTAGCTTGTACGCCCAACTGGTGGATGCCCAGTTGTAACCCGCAAAAATATCGTAAGTGGCGCGGCCAATTTTTCCACCCAATTCCAAACCGGCCGATTGCCAGGGTTGAAATTCTCCCATCAACATCGGTGTTTTGAGTGCGGAGATTTTTTTATCCCAATCGCAGACGCCGCCGGTACCGGTTTGTCCGCACTTCAACCAATCGCGATGCACGTCGTAGTGGCTGTCGCCCGGTCTGTCTCCGAACAAACCAGGGTAGGGGTGCAATTCAAAGGCGACGTTGGTCATGCCTTTGGCAACTGGATCACCATAGACCTCGATATTGCCGTAGTGGCTGGTCAGCATCACGATGTGTTTGCTATCGATCTTGCGAATGACGTCGTAGAGTTCCGTTACGCGCGCTGCCATATCTTCCGCGGTTGAACCCCAGGGCTCGTTGAGTGGGTCGTAGGCGGCAACAACAGGCTCGTCTTTGTAGCGGGTGGCGATTTGTTCCCACAACCATTTGGTGCGTTCCTGGTATTCCGGGGTGGTCCAATATTTATTTTGACCAGAGCAGCCGGTGTGATCGTTGGGGGTTTGGCCGCCGAGTGCGCCGTGCAAATCCAGGATCACATAAATACCGCGTTTTTTCGCTTCGGCAATAGACCAATCAAGGTAATGCCATGCATCGGCGCGCAGGGTCTTGGGATTCTTCTCGTCTTCTATCACATTCCACAAAATGGGCAGGCGCACGATGTTAAATCCGAAGGCCTGCAACTGATCCCAATCGCGCTCCTTAATCCAGTTGTCGCGGAAGAGTTTGATCAGGCGCTCTTTTTCGTCGTAACCAAAACGTTCGGTGAGTTTGGCCTCCAGGGTGCATTGGTCGTTTACACCATTGCCGCCCTGACCCATCATCCAGAATTCCTGCACCAGCCAGTTGCCCAGGTTGGTGCCTTTTAAATGTACTTGATTGCCCGAGGCCTTTACCCATTTGCTGCCATCGGTTTTCAGCATGGTGAGCCCTTCCGGTGGTACTGAGCTACTGGCTGCGCTGGAGGATGCCGGAGCGCTGGATGACGCCAGCGAGCTGGTCACACTGCTGGAGGATTTGCTTCCCCCACCATTGCCTCCGCCGCAGGCGACCAGGCCGAGCAGACTTAGGGTTAACACACTGAGTTTGAGCGGGTGATTGATCGGATTGTTCGTGCCCATGGGGCGCTTGCTGTTGGGGTGCTTGCCGTTGGGATGTGCGTTATTTGGGTTCATAGCGGTTCTCTTATATTTATTAATAATGCTCACAGAGCGAGCGGGTTTATCGGTATTGCCGCTGAATGGTTACCCAAAAGGCGCACTGCTGCGCCCGACTAAATTTACTCGAACCGGTTCACCTTGGAGGTCACTTAAAATGGGAACCGGTTTTGCTCGAACCTGATTCCGGGCGAAAGAAAAGTCCTCGCCATTGGCGGCCTTTGGTGCTTGAAGGCAGGACGATTCCCTAACGGGACAGGTGGTGATTGCACGCGGATTGGAGCACAACGGATAAACAAAAAGGTTCGGATGATTTATTCGAACGCCGAAATTACCGTTACGGGGTTCATTTACTCAACAAGTGTTGAACCCTTGAACAAAATACAAACGGGAACGGTCGCGTGAGCGTGACTAGCGCATCTGCTGTCGGTGCTAGATAGCCGCACTTTTATTGGTTTCAGCCTGGGCGAATAACTGCTCGGCGCGAGTGGCAGCTGCACAGAGATCGGCGATTAGCTGTGCCGCTTGCTCGTGTTCAATAGTTTGACTGCAACGTTTCTCGGCGCGTGATGCTCGCTCGGAAAGCTGCATAAAACCAAAAGTCGCCGATACTCCCTTGAGTGAATGGCATGCTTTAGCGAGTGCCGCGAAATCGTGCTTTTCAAGGAGTGCGTTGAGTTCTGCAGGAATCTTGTCGAGGCTCTGAATAAACTTGAGTGCCATTCGAAAATAGATGTCTTTGTTGCCCCCCATGCGGCCAATCGCGCCTTTGATATCCATTTCCACGGTATTCTCAAGTTCCGGTTCTTGTGCGTCTTTCTGCGTTTGATCTACCGTTGTAACAGGGATGGGTGAATGGGGTGGGGCGCCAGTTTGTTCCAGCTGGTTGTTTTGCTCCAACTGGTCGTTTTGCTCCGCGTGGGACGCTGCAATCTGGCTGTTTGATGTTGGCGTGCTGGCATATTGATTCAGCACACTGACCAGCTGGGCGATATCGAAGGGCTTGCCCACGTGGTCATTCATTCCCGCATTAAGGCACGCCTCGCGGTCCGAGCTCATGGCATTGGCCGTCATGGCGATAATTGGCAGCCTTGGGAAATTTAATCGCTGGCGAATTGCGTGGGTTGCTGAAATGCCGTCCATTACCGGCATTTGTAAATCCATCAATACAATCTGAAAGGGGACTGATTCCTCGGTGTACTGACAAAGGATGTCCAGCGCTTCCTGCCCGTGATTGGCCGTTACAATCTCCGCACCTTCCAGTTCGAGAAGTTCTTTGGCAATTTGCTGATTCGTCAGGTTGTCTTCGACGAGCAGTATCTGAATGCCCTGCAGGTGTTGGGCGCTGTCCGCCAGGCAACTTGGTTCTTCAGTGGCCTGAAAGCGTTCAATTTCCGTCTCGTCCAGTTCCGGTAGCTCCAGGGTAAAATAAAAAAGGCTGCCTGTGCCTACTTCGCTTTCTACTTGTAGTTGCCCGCCCATGAGCGATACCAGATATTGGCTAATCGCCAGACCCAGGCCAGTACCGCCAAAGCGCCGGGTGGTGGAGGCTTCCGCCTGGGTAAATCCGGTAAAAATTTTCACAATATTTTCTGGCGCAATACCAATACCGGTATCGCGTACGCTAAATTTCAGCCGATGTTGGTTACGCTCGTTGGTGATGGGTTCTATCGCGATACTTACACCGCCTTCCTGGGTAAATTTTATCGCATTGCTGCCCAGGTTAATCAATATTTGTTGCAAGCGCAGTGCATCGCCCAAATAAACCCGTGGCAGCTCAGGGGCGATAGTGAGATCCAATTGAATATCTTTGTTGGACGCCAGCGGCGTGAGGATAACTTTTAAATCCTGCTGAAGTTGGTCGAGGCTAAAGGGAATAGGGTCCAGTTCAATTTTGCCAGCCTCTGCTTTGGATAAATCCAAAATATCATTCAATAAACTCAACAGTGTGCGTGCCGCCGCTTCGGATTTTTGCGTGTAATCCGTTTGCCGTGCATTGAGCGCGGTTTTTTTCAGCAGCGCCAACATGCCTAAAATTGCGTTCATCGGTGTGCGCAATTCGTGACTCATGTTGGCGAGGAATTGGCTTTTGGCAACGCTGGCTTCCTGGGCTTTGGCGACAGCTTGCTCGAGGGCGATTTCACGTTGTTTTAATTCGGCTGCAAAATTTTCGGTGCGCTCCAGTAAATCCTGAGTGCGTCTATTCGTTTCCCGAAAAACGTTGGCGGCATTCGCTAAACGACCTATCTCATCGGTACGTTCGGTGCCAGGAATAGTCGTTACATTTTCTTCATTGGCGAGTTTGCTAAAGGTGTTGGTGATGGAAATCAACGGCTCGCTGATTTTCTTGCCAATAAAAAATGCGATCAAAATGGCGAGTAAGGATCCACTAATCGATGCGCTAATAGCGATGCGTTCATTGGCTACACTTTGCTTCTCCGCTGTCTCATAAACCTCGCGCTCGGCTAAGATAAATTGCTTTTTCAACTCGTCGGATACGGTGGCGATTTCTGCGGTTTCTCCGGCAATAACTATGTTGAGCAAAAACAAATAGTTTCTATCGGACTGAACAGTGGTGTGAAAATTTTGATCAGCTGCATTAACGTTTTCCAGAATGAGGTCCAGTGTCTGCCGTTGTGCTGGCGTTTCCAATGTAGGTCTCAATCCGTTTAGGTCACTTTTCAGCTCTTTGAAGGTGTCTTGTATGGTTTTTTTGTCCGCGTACTCGTGCGTATTAAAGTATAGTGCACTGTAGGTTTGGATGGTCGCAAGCAGATGCTGAGCATACCAGAGCGTGCGCAGTTCCTTGTTGTCGTTGTCGCTAACTGAGTCATAAAGCTCGTGCAGGTATTTGTCGGTAGTATCAAATGAACTCACTAATTTTTCGGAAATCATTTTTTCCCTATCGATACGCTGATTTTGCAAGCTTTCAATTTTTTCGCGTAAATTTTTCACTAGCGATTCAAGCTGCTTGAGCAGCTGTTCGTTGGCGGAGGATAACCCCTGCTGGCTAGCAATCAGTTTGGTAATCTGTGCCAAAATATTAGTGTGCAACGCGAGCAGGTTGCTAATATCTCCCACGCGATCCGTATGAGCGAAAGCCAGGATTTGGCGTTGCAGTTCCGCAATATCAGCATCGACTTGCAGCATGCCATTAGCATCGGAGCTCACTTGCTGGTGCTGCTTAAACAGCGAGTGAAAATCGCGCAGGTGATAAATATTGAGCGTGGTAATTGCAATGCTCATTATGATTAGCAGAAGAAAGCCCAGCATAATACGTTGCCGAATGCTGAGTCCTTTGGTAATTGCTGCGGTCGATGACATGGTGATATCAGGCTAATAAAAATTCGTACCAGCGATCCAGCGAGTACTCGTAGTTTTCCATTACCGTATTCCAGATGGCGACGTGGCTAAAACGATTAATGTAAGAGCCTCCTGTGCGAATATCTCCAGCGGGAACCGATACGCGTCCGTCGGTGCCTTTTAAAGGTTGGTTAGTTGCTTTGCCGTCGTACCAATAATCCCATTCCGTTGTGCTCAGTAGTGGGCGTGAGCGTTCTGGGTTGGAAATGTAGTAGCCCTGACGCGCGATAAATGCGCCGGCCCATCCACTTAACCACCAATTCATATAGTCGTAAGCTGCGTCTTTTTTGCTGCCTTGGCACTCGCTCGACAGGCACATTACGCCGTGCCACGCGCGATAGCCTTCTTTGGGCGCGGCATAAGTCACCGGAGTGCCACTGCCATTGGCCATGGATATGCCGGGGGAAAACATACTGCCCAGCAGCATCCTGCCCGAGGTCATAAAGTCGGCGGATTGGGGAACCGTGTTCCAAAAGCCGGCGAAATGTTTTTGCTTTTTCAGTTCCATCAAAATATTGAACAGTTTGTCGATTTCTTCGATGGTCATATTGCCCATATCGCCAAATGACATTAAGCCGCGTGCCTGGGCGGCAAGGGCCAAGTCAAACAGGCCGATGGTGGGTGCATTAACTATTCCCACCTTGCCTTTGTATTTTGGGTCCAACAACCAGCCCCAACTTTCTGTTTCATAGGGGATGCCCTTGGGAATCACTTTGGTGTTGTAACCAAAGGAGTCCACGTTGTGGACATAGGGCAAAAAGCTAATCTGGCCGGTAAAATTTGCCCCCAGGCTGCCATCGTTTTGTACGTTCAATATTTTGTAAGGTGCATCGCCCAATCCGATCGGTGCACTGGGAGTAATGCGGCCTTTTCTGGAGATATCGTTAATTTCTTTCCAATAGGTAAGTCGTTCGGTTTCAATAGGTTGAATGACTTTCGCATGCCAGAGGGTGCGAATACTATCGGTCCATTGCTCGTATAGATCGAACTGGTCCGGGTGAGTGGTAGCCTTTTGCACCAGTTCACTTTCGCCCTTGGCTTCAAACTCCAGCGTAATCCCTAAGTCTGCCATAGCTTTTTGGCGAATTTCTTCCTGCAGGGTTACGTGGGTGCCCATCACCTTGAGTGTGACCGGCGTTTTGGTGAATACGTAAGGCGCCTTCACCAGCGCTAAACCACCACCAGTGAACGCAGCGGAAGTTTTGAGAAATTTGCGACGGGAATAAGTATCAGCAACCATGTCATTTACCTGCGCGACGGCCATGTGTTTTTGAGTCTAGTTGCTGGCAGGTTGAATGCAACTTAACCATTTATGGGAGGGAGGCCGCCGGGTTGTGGCGGCGCATTTTTGGTTGCCGCAGGGCACTGCAGTAAGGGGCTATCAACTCTGGCTCGCAGGGTTAATAGCAAGCCAGGGATTACCTGAGGGGAAAATAAATATCCGTTTGCAGATCACATTCATCAACTTCGTGAACAAAATTGAGGTAGTGAAAAAAGCAGGGAAAGTCCCGCACTTCTTCGCCGCTGTTTGGTAGCCATTCGCGATAAAACGCGTAGATGCTGGTGCCCAGTGTGCTGTGGCTGCCCTGGTGGCGAATCACGGCGCATTTGCCGCCGGGAATAACACCGGCTTTTACGCCGTAATCGTTGGCGGGAACATCGGTATCGATACTGCCGCAAACATCCCAACGAAATTTTTCCGGTTCGGTATTGCTCGGGTCGCTGTAGGGAATGCCAAAGGTTTTACTGGTCTTAACGGGTGAAAGCCCGGTAGCTTTGCGCCACGCAATAAATTTTCCCGCTGTCTCCAAGACCTTTTCTGGTGGGCCCAAGTGTTCGATCAGTGCCACTGTGGTGGTTTCAAAATTGACAATAGTGACGTTCATCGGAATTTCTCCGCTCGGTTGGGGTTGGAATTGAAAGCGCAAATGCCATTCGGGCCATTTAGGTTCTGCCCTGAAGTCTGTTGGCGATTGATCAAAGGTGCGTTTGAATGCGCGCGCAAAGGCTTCGGGGCTGTCGAAACCTGCTTCATAAGCAATATCGATTATTTTTTTCTGCGGTTCGAACGCCAGACGAAATGATGCGCGCCTGAGTCGCGCCAGCTGAAGAAATTTGGTTGCGCTCATCCCCGTGTAGGCAGAAAACACGCGGTGAAAATGGAATTTGGAAAATACAGCTACCTCACTCATTTGCTCAAGGGTTAATTCCTTATCGAGGTTCTGATAAACGAATTCGCACACGCGAGCGATGCGTTGGTCGTAGCTGGTTGTCGGAATTATGTGGTTGCTCATTGACGCTGGTTCACGCTGAATATTGGTACGTTTATAGAGGGCCATGTTGCGCTCTTTCGGCCATGTTGTCCTGATCGAAATTGCTAAGTTACTTATTGAGCGAATTGTTGAGCGTAACCGATCCGATGACACTGACGTTTATCCTGGCTCGCTGCGAAATGATTTTTTATAGATAAATGCCATTCGGGGAGGTTTTTTATTTTTTAAATGTTTTGTTGAGGATAATCGCAAAACCTCGTCGCTCTATGGATTTTAATCGCCGTCCTCACTTCTATAGATCAAGTGCTTCCGCTAGGCTGCCGGCATGTTAATTCTCATTAATGGAGCAAGACCGTGATTAAAAAAGGGTGTGTATTTTCGGTGATGGTATTACTCGGCGCTTGTGGCGGCGGAGGCGGTGGAAGTTCGTCGCCGAGCAGTTACCAAGCGACTGCGGTGACCACTGCCGGAGGCGCTGTTTCGCCAGCGTCTGTTAACGTCAAATCTGGTAGTAGTGCAACCTTTACCGTGACGCCTGCGGAGGGGCACAGTCTGAAGTCGGTGCAGGGCTGCGCAGGTAGTTTGCAGGGGAGCAATTTCGTGACTGGCGCCGTGACTGCTAATTGCACCATTACGGCGGAGTTTTCACGCAACAGCTACCAAGTCGATTTAGCCGCTGGCAGTGGTGGCAGCGCACAGATTGCATCCGCTAACGTTCTGTTTGGCGATACTCTGAATGTCACACTAACCCCGGACGCCGGTTTTCAAGTCGATGCGGTGACTGGCTGCGGCGGGGGCAGTTTAACGGGAAACACTTACGTCTCTGTACCCATCAAATCCAGCTGCCAGTTGCAGGTTCAGTTTGCGAAAAAACGAGTGCCGGTAACCGGGTTGGTAGCCGTGGGCAAACCTGTGGCAAACGCTTTGATCGAGGCCAAGTGTCAGGGAGGGTCAGGCTTCGCCGGAAAGGTCTTGACCAACAGCAATGGTGAGTTTGCCGCTGATGTGCCCGAGTTGGATCTTCCCTGTGCATTGCGGGCACAGATAGATGGTGAGCGGATCACGACTTATCACGGCATGGTATTGCAAGCGGGTCACGTGAATATCACGCCCTTTACGGATCTGGTGTTGACCCTGGCATTCAAGCATTTGCCCCAGACTTGGTATGGCGTGGGCTCGGTTGCAGACGTCCTGACGCTATTGCCGGCCGCGCAAGCGCAATTGCTGGCACTGTTTGAGAACCAGGGATACCGCTTGCCCGCCAGCGAATTCAAGCCGTTCGACGGGCCACTGGCGATTGGCGATGAGTGGGATATGTTGCTTGATCAGCTGGCAACTGGCGTGGAGCAAACCTTGGGCTCAAGTCATGAATCCTTGGTGTATGACTTACTGGCGGGACTGACAGACCGGTTTCCGCTACCCGATGGGGATAAAACAGTGACCGCGGTGGCCTGTTTTAATCCGGTGTTGTACCAGCCAGATACGCAAGTGGTGATAAAGCGTTACACGATCAGCGTTGCAGGTGAGGCTATCTCCCAGAATCTGCATGAGTATCACTACGACAATCATCAGCTGATTGAGCAAGGAGGCAGCCAACAATTGTTGCAGGGATACCAGGTTACCAGCTGTTTTAGTTCTGACCTTAGCCTGATAAAACAAAGCTGTTGGACGGGGTTTGGGCAAATGCAGCGATTGGTGAATTTGAATATGAAAACTGACGCTGAGCAGTCGTTGAACTACGAGCAAGATAACTTGCTCAATTCACCCGACCAGACATTGCGCGATGGTGTATTCAAGCGCGAGTACTCTCCGGCGGGTAGTCTGGTTCGCTACCGTTTCCCGGCCGGTGTTGAATATAAAGAGACGTTTGAAACCCGTCAGGATTTTAAGTTATTCACAAAATACTCACCCACATCAAACCTGTTTGGCACGACCAGCGCTAAAACTACCCGCACGAGTAAATTTGTCGGTATCAAGACACTCAATCGTGGTGGTAAAAGTTACGACGTCTGCGAGTTTAATATTGCTGAACAGAAGACGGTTTTGGCTGGCTCTACCAATCCGGAAACCGCTCCAGGTGATTACACCTCTAGCTATGTGCAATATTTTTTAGTCGGCGCTGGTGTGGACGTTACCGATACTGCAGTAACCTCAATTGCCATTAACGGCACAGAGGTATATTCAAACCCCAGATCGAACCCTTAACGAAAAAAGCCGGTGCAAGCACCGGCAAGAGAGCTCATTACAAAAGGGGTTGGCTTCAATCAACCCTATGTAACGAAAGGCCATGGAGAAAAACATTAACGAAAAAACA
>JACCDS010497392.1_pt1 | contig 12014 bp, 5 predicted proteins | sample 7446441 | NCBI WGS metagenome assembly JACCDS01 (sample SAMN15323445, study PRJNA562643) | freshwater metagenome | isolation source: river surface water | place: USA:Blue River Watershed | collected 2017-08-17
GCCCGTCCACCAGGACGTTGGCCACCGCACCGTGAGTGTCGCTGCCGGCACCATACCCGGCGGTCGACAGCAGGTTCAGGTCGCCGGCGACGGCGAATTGCGACACCGCGCCGACAGCAGCTTCCCGGGCGAGCTGCACATTCAATTGCGCGCCGCTGTTGAATGCCAGTGATTCAATCGACGTGCTGCCCAGGCTGACATGCCCGGACGCCGAGTTCAGCTCCGCCCGCACCTGCCCGTTGACGGCGCCGTCGTCGGCCACCAGCGTCAGCGGTCCGCTGATATCGACATCCCTCGCCTGCGTCGAGATCGTCAGTTGCGTGAAGTCCCGCGCTCCCGACAAGGTACCCGACGCCGCGTCACGATAAAGGCTGACCCTTCCATCGATCCCGACGTTCGCACCATCGACATTCAGCACGGCCTCCGTACCGCTGCCGTAGCCCGAGGTCTCCATGCGCAAAGCATTCTCGCCATCCAGCTGGGGGCCGGCGATGCTCAATGCCGTGCCGGCATCCAGGGTCGCGCCCGCATAAGTGAACGCGTCGGAAGCCGTGATGAGGACGCCCTTGCCAAAACCCAGGGTCTCGCCGGCGATGAAATGCGCATCGATTGCACTGCCCGCCATGCCGGCGTGCTGCTGCACGCCGAGAATGCTCGTCGCACCGGCATGCGAGCCCAGCTCGGCGTCGATCTTCGCATTCACACCGAGGGCCTGGAATTCCACGCCGGCCGAGCTGGTGAACTGTCCGGCCGTAGTCACCAGCGACAGATCGATCTGCGAGTCGCCGGTCATCTGGCTACCGCCGGCATTCAGGTTGATGGCGCGCACGCTGACGGCGCCGCCGGCCGCCGGTGAATCGGCCAGCAGCTGCAGGCTGGCGCCGGCGTTTGCGCCGGACACATTGAGGTTGAGCGACTGCCCGAAGTTCAGCGCAGCCGACATCTCGCCCTGACGGGAAATTTCCGCGGTCGACTGCGCGCCCTGGCCGGAGGCAGTCTGTGTCCAGTCACCCGCGATCGACACGCCGGCATGACGCGCCACCAGTTGTATCGCCGATACCGACTGATCCCCGCTGGCCAGCGATCCGACCGGGCCGGACAGCGTGATCGTGCCGCCGTCAGCGACGACATGCGACGTCGCATGCGAGGCCAGCCCGGTAGCGGATTGCGACAGGCTGGCCAGTTGCGCAGCCGATGCCGTCGATGTGCCCGCCACCTTCCCGGCCACGCTGAGCGATGCAGATGACTCCAGACCGCTGGCCTGGACCACGGCCGCGCCATTCACGGCCACGGTGCCCGTGGCGGCGCCGAGCACGATGCTCGCGCTGCTGCCGAGCCCGGACGCCTGTGCGAGCGTAGCGCCGACGGACAGATTCCCGGCGGCCGGCGCGAGTTCGACGCGCGCCAGGTTCGCATGGGTCTGGTCGCCGGTCGTCAGCACCGATCCGGAAGCGACGGCAGACACATCTCCGTGCACGAAGGTGGCGCCGGTGGTCGTGCCCAGCTTCAGGCCGCCGCCGGTCGCGCTCAGATCGATCGTCGCGGTACTGCCGGCGCCGGCGGCGACCGCATTCGCCGTAGTCGCAGTCGCTCCCCCCGATCCGCCTTCCAGCCGCAGATGTGCCTCGCTGCGGGCCGCATGACTGACCGACGACAGCGCTCCCGCCGCCAGCGATTTGGTAGCCGACGACTGCAGCGACGCACTGGCGCTTGCACCGGCGCCGGTCGTGACGGCCGCAATGTCGGCGGCGACCAGCCCGTTGTTCGAGAATGCGGTAAAGCTTGCCTTCGACCCTGCGCCTGCCGCCTGCACGCGCACCGGTCCGGCGATGCTGCCGGCTGCGCTGCCGCCCAGCCCGGCGGCGAAGCTGGCCTCACTGGCGGTCAGCCCGTTCAGGTTGCCCGCTGCAAGGACCGTGATCGCGCCGAACGGCGCAGTGACGCCCTGCGAGGCATCCACCCCGGGCAGTTTGCCGATGCTGAGTTTTGCGATCGCGCCGGGGCCGCGCGCCGTCAACGACAGATCGGCCTTCAGGCCTTTGTCCGCGGCCGCCTTCAGCAGGCTGCTGGCATCGGCCGCCGTCCATTTCAGGTCGAGCGCATTGCCATAGCTGGCGCTGTCGAGATCAATCGCCACACGGTCATTCACATCCAGTCCCGACAGCGCGGCGACCTGCGCGGCGAGCGGTACGCCCTGCCAGGTGATCACGATCCGGTTCGCCGCCAGGTCGGCGTTGCCGCCCGCAGCGAAATTCGCGGCGACCAGGCTGCCCCCAACCTTGTCGGAATCATCCAGGCGACCGTCAAGATTCTGGTCGACGAATGCGCCTCCGGCATTGACGATCACGCGCGCATAGGCGGATGACGTGCCGTCTGCAAGCGCGCTCTGCAGCGAAGACCGCAGACGGTCGAGCCCCGCAGTCAGTTGCGTCTGCGTCGCCGCCGCGTCCAGCGTGCCGTTCACCATCGGCCCGTGCATCGACGCCATCAGGCTGGCGAGCTGCGGCACGACAGCCTGCGCCGCCAGCGCCATCCCGTAGTCGCCGTCGGTTGCCATCGTGAATGCGGCCATCAGCGGCGCAAGCGCTGCCGCCAGCGCGCCGTCGATCGGCTGCGACTGCGGCAGCACGCTGGCTATCAGCAGCCTGAGCTGCGCCGGGTCGGCAGGATCAAGGCTGCCGTGGTTCACGAGGTAACTGCCGAGTTGCTGCGCCATCCCGGCAGTCGCCTGTGCGGAGGTTGCGGGATCGGACGCATCGCTCCTGCCGCTAGCCAGCGCCACCAGCACATTCAGCAGCGCATTGATCTGCCGCTCGGCGACGATGCGCTGCGGCGCGCCCTGCTCCGGCGCCATCGACTCGAGCTGCGCTGCCGACATCGGCACACCCAGCGTATCGGCGACGAAGCTGAGGTCTTCCGCATAGCGGGCGGGCGCATCGAATCGGGCCGGCGTTCCCTGCGACAGCGAATTCCTGAACAGGTGCGACGCCAGTGTCGACAATGGACTCAGCACGGCCTGGAAATGCACGTCGTTGTCGACGATCGGGTGCGTCATGTAGGCCATGTACTGTACAGGCCCGGAGACGGCGACCTCCTGGCCGAGCACTGTCGCCGAGCCGCCGGTCGAGGTGAGCTGCAGCACGCCCTGCGGTGACGCGAAGGCCTGCACGATGGCGTCCGGCATGTCGAACTGCCCGCGCAAGCTGGTCCCGCTGCTGCTCGACAAACTCGCCTGGGTCTCGCCCGCATCAACCCGCGCATTGGCGTTCGCATCGTGCCAGATGCCGACGCTGGCGCTGGCGAGCGCATCGTCGGCGACCAGGCCGGCACGCGTCGAGATCAACACCGACGTTCCCGTCGGCGGTGGTGGCGGTGGCGGCGGCGGCGGCGGTGGCGGCGGCGGCGGCGGTGGCGGTGGTGGTGGCGGCGGCGGCGACGTCGATCCGCTGCTTCCTCCTCCCGAACTGACGGCGGCGACGACGACGCCGAGTCCCAGCAGCGACCCGAGGCCGAACAAGGATTCCTCCTCGCCGACGCCGGCGGCACCCATTCCCCCCGAGGTGCCGACGACGACCTGCTCGCTCGCACCCAGCGGCGCGCCGGTCATCAACGCATAGCCGCTTTCATAACGCCCGGCAGGCACCGCGAACAATTCACCGGAGCCGTCAAACGCCGTATTGCCGTTGGCCTGCGCGTAGAAACCCTCGAGCCGTACGGCCGGTTCGCCATCGGCAAAGATTTGCAAATCCTGGCCAATGCGCCGGGCCTGCAACTTGCCCGGGAGCTTGCCGGTGCCGGCATCGACGATGGTATAGGCATGCGAAGCCTCGACCTGAACTGCGTCGGCAGTTAGTTCCTGCGAAGAAATTTTTCCAGCCGGACTGCGCTTCAGCAGTTTGAATCGATTCGAATCGCTCTTCGCCATCAGCCTCTCCCGCGTTGTTTCAAACGCACAACGGACTGCTCGATTTGTGCCGCATTCGTTTCAATGGTGCGCTCGGATGATGCATCATCGCGATCGTTAAGTTGTTGTATAGACAACACGCCTCCGATGCTTCCGAACCCGCATGGCGCCTGCGTTGCAGGCCCGCGCGGAGGGCAGATTGGGTTGGCGTGCGCGGGGAACGTGGTATCCCGACAAGTCAAATCCTTCATTCAAATGAACGACAAAGACTCTCAGAATCGCCAATGAGCCTCGCCTGCCGCCGTTCGCGCTGCAGGCAAACCGCACATGGAGGATTTGCGATGAGCAAACATTCCGCTGCGCCAACTTCACTGCTGCTGGCAGCGCTGCTGACAGTCTTGTCCGCGCGGGCGGCTGACCTGCTCAGGCCGCCGCCAGAACCCGCGGTGCCAGCCACGTCCGCGGGCCGGCAATTGCCGATGCTCACGCTGGACGAGGCACTGCGCACGGCGGTGGATACGCATCCGTCAGTCGGGCTGCGGCGCGCCGAACAGAACAGCAGCGAGTTCGCGCTGGACGGCGCGCGCTGGCAGCGCTGGCCCGGTGTGTCGATGTCGTCATCGCGCGGCCCGCTCGGCCACAACCTCACCGAAGTGCAGGTCGAACAGCCGCTGTGGACCGGCGGCCGCATCAACGCCAACATCAACGCAGCCGAAGCGCGCGTCGATGCGGCACGCTCCGGCGTGGCAGAGGGACGCCAGCTGGTGCTGGAACACACGGCGACGTCCTACGCCGATGCCATGCGGCTGCAGGCCAGGCTGGCGGCGGCGGGCGCGGCGATCGCGGATTACGGCAAACTGTCGGACATGATCGACCGGCGCGTCGCCAGTGGCATCAGCCCGCCCAGCGACGGCGTGACCGTGCGCGCCCGGCTGCAGCAGGCACAAGGCGAGCACTTGCAGATGACGCTGCAGCGGCAAAATGCGACCACGCAGCTCGAGACCCTGGTCGGCCATCGCGTCGGCGAACTGGCGCTGCCGCGCATGCCGAAGCTGACGCTGCAGACCCTCGACGACGCGCTCGATGCCGCACTGACCCATGCGCCGCAACTGGCGCGCCTGACCGCCGAGGAACGCGTGGCCGACGAGGCGATCGCCGCGTCCAAGAGCAGCCTGTCGCCGGCGCTGTCGGTGCGCTACCAGCGGACCTTCGGGGGCGGCAACCTGTATCCGTCCGACCAGGTGTTTGTCGGCGTCACCTTCCAGCCCGGCAGCGGACTGTCGGCGCTGTCGTCGATCAGCGAGGCGCAATCACGCCGCAGCGGCGCGATCCACTCGCGCGAGTCCACGCGGCGCGACATCGTCGAGCGCATACGCGAACTGTGGAGCCTGGCCGAATCGTCGCGCGCCGAAGCGGTCCTGCTGAAAGAGCTGGTGAAGTCGACGCAACTGGTCTACGAGTCCTGCCTGCGGCAATTCCCGGCAGGACGGCGCACCTGGCTAGAAGTGCTGCTGGCGCGGCGTGACGCAACGCAGGCGCAATATGCGCTGGCCGATGCGCAATGGGCGCTGTTCGCGGCCGTGCTGAAGCTGGAGATCGCCAGCGGCCGGCTGGCCGCGCGCAACTTCCGGCCTGACTACGAAAGCACCGAATGAAGATCGTCCCCGCCCCGGATGCGCCGCCCGTCGGCGACGGCACAAGGACTTGCGCGCGCGAACTGCCAGCGCTTTTGTCCCGCATCGCGGGCTCGCTCGGGCATGCGATGCCGGCGCACCGATTCGGCGTGGCGTCCACGGAAGCCGGCGAAACTGCGGAAGCCGCAGTGGCCGACGGCGACACGCTGGCGGACCTCGCCTGCGATTTGTGGCAATCGGCTTTCCTGAACGGCGCCTGCGCGGCCTTTCGCGGCACGCCGGTGCGCGAGCAATTGCCGCTGCTGTGGATCGCCGATGACGGCGGCAGCGCACTCATCGTTCGCCGCCGTTCAGGCAACGGCGACTATGCGTGCGAGCGCAGCGATGGCGAGACCATCGGGATGCCGGCCGCCTGGCTGGCACAGGGCTGCCTGATGCTGATGGCAACGCAGGCAACGCCCGCCACAGCAACGGCCGGCATGCCGCCACGCACGGCGCGGCAGTGGTTCCTGCACGCGATCTTCCGGCGCCGGCAGGTGTTCGTCGAAGCAGTCGTCGCCACCTTCGTCGTCAGCGTGCTCGGGCTCGGCGCCTCGTTCTACAGCCTGCAAGTCTACGACCGCGTGATACCCACGCAGGCGCATTCGACCTTGCTGGCGTTGACCGCCGGCGTCGCCATCGCGGTGCTGTTCGAGTTCGTGCTCAAGCAGGCGCGTTCCGTGATGGTCGATCGCGGCTGCAAGGCGATCGAGGAAGAACTGTCGGATGTGTTCTTCGGCCGCATGCTTGACATCCGCATGGACGCACGGCCGCGCGCGGTCGGCAGCTTCGCGGCGCAGGTCCGGCAGTTCGAACTGGTGCGCAATTTCATGACCTCGTCGACCGTGTTCCTGATCGCCGACCTGCCGTTCAGCCTGCTGTTCGTTGCGGCCATCGGCGTGATTGGCGGTCCGCTGGCGGTGCTGCCGCTGCTGCTGTTGCCGGTCGTGCTGGCCTCGTCAGCCTGGCTGAACTGGCGCATGCGCCGGCTCACGCAGGCGCAGCTGAGCGAAGGACGGCAGAAGAACGGGCTGCTGGTCGACGTGATCGACGGCATCGAGAGCATCAAGGCCGCCGGCGCCGAATGGAAAATGATGGATCGCTGGCGGCGGCTGACCGCCGCGGCGTCGGCGCTCGAACTCGACCTGCGCCTGCTGTCGACCACGTCCGCGCATGTCGCGCAATTCCTGCAGCAGCTCAGCTATGTCGCGATCATCGGTATCGGCGCATGGATGGTCGGCACCGGACAGATCACGATGGGCGCGCTGATCGCCTGCTCCATCCTCAGCAATCGCGCGCTGTCGCCGATCACGCAGATCGCCACGCTGGTCTCGCAGTGGCAGCATGCGCAAGAAGCGCTGAAGGGGCTGGATGAACTGATGGCGCTGCCGGTCGAGCATGCGGACGGCGGCGGCATCCTGCCGTCCGCCTGCGCGGGCGAGCTGCGCATGGAAGACGCCAGCTTCTCGTTCAACGGCAAGCTGCCCGCGCTGCAGCCGCTGCGGCTCACGCTGCGCGCCGGCGAACGCACCGCCATCATCGGTGCGGTCGGCTCCGGCAAGTCGACGCTGATCCGCCTGCTGTCCGGCCTCTATCGCCCGGCCACCGGCAAAGTCTTCCTCGACGGCGTCGATACCGCGCTGATCGCGCCCGAGTTCCTGCGCGAGCAGATCGCCTACCTGCCGCAGGACGTGCGGCTGTTGCGCGGCACGCTGCGCGAGAACCTGACGCTGGGACTGGCGCCGCCGTCCGATGGCGAGATCCTGCGCGCGGCCGCGCTCACCGGGCTCGACCGCGTGCTGGCCGCGCATCCGCAGGGACTCGACCTGCCGATTTCCGAAGGCGGCCGCGGGCTGTCCGGCGGACAGCGGCAACTGGTCGGGCTGACGCGGCTGCTGATCGCCAAACCGCGCATCTGGCTGCTCGATGAACCGACCGCCGCCATGGACGGCGACCTCGAGGCGCAGGTGATGCAGAACCTGTTCGCCGAACTGCCGGCCAACGCGACCCTGGTGGTCGTCACGCACAAGGCCAGCCTGCTGCGTCAGGTCGGGCGGATCATCGTGCTCGACCAGGGCCGCATTGTGCTCGACGGCCCGCGCGCCGATGTGCTCGCGCGGCTTGCCAGCGGACAGGCAGCCGCCCCCTCTCCGGAGAACCCGCGATGACAGCGCAACGAAAACCTGCCGCCCCGGCACGGCGGCTGCACGTGCTGCAGGACAGCCCTGCCAGCCCCGAACCGCCGGCGCGGCAACGGCCGAACTGGGTAATCTGGACCAGCCTGCTCGCACTGCTCAGTTTCCTCGCATGGGCGTGGCAGGCCGAACTGGAACAGCTGACGCGCGCGCCCGGCCAGATCATTGCCGGCTCGCGCACGCAGGTGATCCAGGCCAGCGACGGCGGCGTGCTGTCGGAACTGCTGGTGAAGGAAGGCGACAAGGTGGCGAAAGGCCAGCTGCTGGCGAGACTCGACGAGACCAAGCTGCGCGCCGCCTACTTCGAAACCCGCTCGCGCGCGGTCGGCCTGCAGGCGACGGTGGCGCGGCTGCAAGCCGAACTGAATGGCGGCGAGCCCGCGTTCGATTCGGCCATCAACAGCTATCCGCAATTTCGCGACAGCCAGCGCGCGCTGCTGGCACAGCGGCGCACGTCCATCCGGCAGGAAACCGAATCGCTGCAAACCATGCTGACGCTGGCCAGGCGCGAACTGGCGATGGTCGCGCCGCTGGTCGAGAGCGGTGATGCGCCGCAGGCAGACCTGTTGCGGCTGGAACGGCAGATCGCGGAGCTGCAATCGCAGGTCACCAATCGCAACAACAAGTACCTGCAGGATGCGCAATCCGACCTCGCGCGCGCGCAGGAGGAACTGGCCGGCGTGCAACAGCTGCTCGCGCAGCGCGCCGACCTGCTGTCGCGCGCCGAGCTGCGGGCGCCGGTCAACGGGCTGGTGAAGAACATCCGTGTGACCACGCTCGGCGGCGTGCTGAAGCCTTCCGAAGAGCTGATGCAGATCGTGCCGCTGGAAGACGAACTCGTGGTCGAGGCGCGCGTGCGGCCGGCCGACATCGCGTTCGTGAAAATCGGCCAGCCGGCCAGTGTGAAGATCGATGCGTATGACTACACGATCTACGGCTGGCTCGACGGCACGGTCAGCTACATCAGCCCGGACACGCTGACCGAAGACCTGCGGCAGGGCGAGCAGGCGTATTACCGCGTGCAGGTGAAATCCGGCGCGCGGCATTTCGCGGGCAAGCCCGGCCAGACGATCGACCTGCAGCCGGGGATGACGGCGACCGTTGAAATGAAAACCGGCAGCAATACCGTGCTGCGCTACCTGATGAAGCCGGTCATCAAGACCGTGCGCGAATCACTGGTGGAAAAATGACGCTGCACTGAAGCGCAACCGTTCAGCCGGGCCAGACCACCTGCGCCGCCAGCACGCCGCGCAGCGCATTGCAGACACAGACTGCGTCGGCGTCGCGCAGGTCCTGCAGCGTCAGCGTTCGCTCGACCGCATTCCAGTCCGGATCGTCCAGCAACTGCGCGCGCATCACGCCCGGCAGCAGGCCGGAAGACAGCGGCGGCGTGTACCAACGGCCGCCGACGCGCACGAACACATTGCTGCGCCCGCCCTCGGTCAGTTCGCCGCGCTCGTTGAAGAACAGGGAATCGAATGCGCCGGCTGCCTCGGCCGCCTGCCAGCCTTCGTCATAGGTCTGCCGCAGCGTCGTCTTGTGCGCCAGCAGCGGGTCATCGGCCGGCATGCGCTGCGGCGACAGCAGCACACGCACCGGCTGCGCCAGCGGCGTGACCGGCGCGCTCCGGAGTTGCAGGCCACCGTTGGCATCGAGCGCCACGCGCAGCCGGTAATCCCGGCCGGGCGCCATCGCATGGCAGGCATCGTCAATCGCATTGCGCACCGCGGATTCATCCAGCGCAAAACCAAGCGCCGCTGCCGACGCCGACAGCCGTGCCAGATGCCGTTCGAGCAGGCGACACCCTTCGGTGTCCGCCTGCATCGTCTCGAACAATTCGAAGCCCGGCGCCGCGCCGGTCAGGAAGCGCGCCTTCAGCAAACACTCCTGATACTCGGCACGCGCATCGCTGTCATAAACGATGCCGGCGCCGACGCCCATCTCGCCGCGCCGACGCGCATTCGCATCGGCGGCGTCGAGCAGCAGCGTGCGTATCGGCACCGACAGCATGAAGTCGCCGAGCCGGCGCCCGGGCGCAGGCGGCTCGAACCAGCCGATCGCGCCGGTGTACAGGCCGCGCGGCCAGTGCTCGAGCGACTGCAGGATCTGCATCGTGCGCCGCTTCGGCGCGCCCGTGATCGAGCCGCACGGATACAGCGCATCGAATACCTGCCGCAAGCCGAGGTCGTCACGCGCGCGCGCCGTGATGGTCGAGGTCATCTGCAACACGGCGCCGAAGCGCTCGACCGAGAACAGTTCGGGCACCGACACCGAGCCGGTCTCGGCGATGCGGCCGAGGTCATTGCGCAGCAGATCGACGATCATCAGGTTTTCCGAGCGCTCCTTGTCGCTGTCGCGCAGCGCCTGCGCGCGCGCGGCGTCGGTGGCCGCATCACCGCTGGCCGGCGCGGTGCCCTTCATCGGCCGGCACAGCAGCTGTCCCTGCGCATGGCTGACGAACAGCTCCGGCGACAGCGACAGCACCGCCTGTCCGTCGGGCAGCGACAGCAGCGCGCCATACGGCACCGGCTGGCGCGCACGCAGCGCCGCAAACAGCGCAACCGGGTCACCGTGCATGGCGAAGCGCATCGGGAAAGTGAGGTTCACCTGATAGGTGTCACCGGACTCGATCTGCCGGTGGATCGCATCGACGGCTTCGGTGAAGCCGGCCTCGTCGAGCGCGGCATGCATCTGCGTCACCGCATGGGGCTTGCCGGCCGCGCGCTGCGCCAGCAGCGCCCCAACCCCGGCTGCGGCCATACGCTCGCAGCGCTCGAACAGCAGCACCGTCGCCAGCACGCTGCCTTCGGGCAGCCCGGACGGCAGCCGCTGCAACCCGAAGCCGAGTTCGAAGCTGAACAGGCCGACCGCGTGCAGGCCCTGCGCCAGCGCCTCTTCGAGCGCCGCGAAAAATTCGCCCGCATCGCCGCCCTCGCGATGCTCGAGCACGCGCAGCGGCGCCGCATACAGCCGCGAGCGGCGCTGCAGCGGGTCGGCGTCACCGGATCGCGCATCGTCAAGCAGCGCAAACGCGCCGGCGGGGAATTCAGGAACAGCGGACATCGGATCGACAGGCAGGCAGGTTTCGGGAAGCGAACAGCGACGGTGCGGGCGGCGGCAAAGGCCGGTGCAGGGACCTCATGATAATGCGGCCGTCGAACCCGCGCCGATGCGTGCCGCGAGATGGTCGATCAGCACGCGCACGCGATGCGGCACCTGCCGGTTGCCGGGCAACATCGCATAAATGCCCAGCTCCGGCATCGCAAACGCTTCCAGCACGCGCACCACGCGGCCGCTGGCGAGATACGGATCGACGATGAAATCCGGCTGGATCGTGATGCCGAAGCCCTGTGCGGCCGCCTCGGTCAGCGCCTCGCCATTGCTGGCGTTGATGCGCGCCGACACCGTGAACGGCACCCACGCATCATCGACCCGATAAGTCCAGCTCGGTTGTGCACCGCTGCCGGTGTAGCCCAGGCATTCATGCTGCGCCAGCTCGGACGGATGGCGCGGCCGGCCGAAGCGCGCGAGGTAGTCCGGCGACGCCACCGTGTGCATCTGTATCGTGCCAAAGCGGCGTGCGACCGCGGTCGGCGGCAGCTTGCCGGTGATCCGGATCGCGAGGTCGATGCCCTCCTCGATCAGGTTCACGCGGCGGTCGGTGTAGTCCATCGCCAGCGACACCTCCGGGTGCGCGCGCGCGAAGTCCAGCAACAGCGGCACCATGCGCGCCAGTCCGTAGGACAGCGGCAGGCTGACGCGGATGCTGCCGCGCGCCAGCTGCCGCTGCTCGGCCACGCCGGCCTCGGCCGACTCGACCAGGTTCAGGATCACCCGGCATTTTTCCAGATAGGCGGCGCCGGCCGAGGTCAGCGTCAGCCGGCGCGTGCTGCGCGCCATCAGCTTCACACCGAGGTGCTCCTCGAGGGCGGCCACCTGCCGCGTGACCACCGAGCGGGCCACGCCCTGCTGCTGCGCGACTGCCGAAAAGCTGTTCAGCTCGGCAACGCGGACGAAGGTATGCATCGCGGCCAGTCGATCCATTGTTGCGGCTCCAGCAATAATGATTTGCGAATTGTCCCCTATTTCAATCCAATCTGCCGGATTAAGCTGTACCCACTTCATCAAGGAGATCGTCATGAACCCGCTGCCCACGCTGTTTGTCCCGCATGGCGCGCCGACTTTTGCATTGCGCCCCGGCCCGGCCGGCGCCGCGCTTGCGCACATTGGCGCCAGCCTGCC
>JACCDS011298601.1_pt1 | contig 12013 bp, 9 predicted proteins | sample 7446441 | NCBI WGS metagenome assembly JACCDS01 (sample SAMN15323445, study PRJNA562643) | freshwater metagenome | isolation source: river surface water | place: USA:Blue River Watershed | collected 2017-08-17
ATGACGGCCGTGACCATGCAGGCGCTCTCGGGACGCCCTGTCTACATCTCCCAGTGGGACGCGCGCGAGGCCAACAACATGGCCCACATCAACCTCAGCCGCGAGGCCCATGCGATCCTGGTGGCCCCGGCCAGCGCCGATTTCATGGCCAAGCTGCTGCACGGGCGTGCCGACGAGTTGCTCAGCCTGATGTGCCTGGCCCGGCCCATCGAGCAGGTGCCGCTGATCGTGGCCCCGGCCATGAACCGCGAGATGTGGGCCAATCCAGCCACCCGCCGCAATGTGGCGCAGTTGCAGGCCGACGGCATCCACGTGCTGGACGTGGGGCAGGGCGACCAGGCTTGCGGCGAGACGGGCGATGGCCGCATGCTCGAAGCCGAGGAAATCCTCGAAGACCTGGAAGCCTTCTTCACCCCCAAGGTGCTGGCTGGCCGGCAAGTGCTGGTGACGGCCGGGCCGACCTACGAAGCCATCGACCCGGTGCGCGGCATCACCAACCTCTCGAGTGGCAAGATGGGGTTTTCGATCGCCCGCGCCGCCCGCATGGCCGGTGCCGATGTGACCCTGGTGGCTGGCCCGGTGAGTCTGCCCAGCCCACGCGGCGTGCGCCGTGTGGACGTGCGCTCGGCCCGCGACATGCTCCAGGCCGTTGAGGCCCATGTCGGATCCGCCGCGGTGTTCATCTCGACCGCGGCCGTGGCCGACTGGCGTCCGGCCACTTCGGCCGACCAGAAGATCAAGAAAGACGGCTCGGGGCAGCCCCCCACGCTGGGTTTTGTCGAAAACCCCGACATCCTGGCCTCGGTGGCGCAGTCAGCGCGTGCCCAGGCCGGTGAGCTCTTTTGTGTCGGCTTTGCCGCCGAAAGCCACGACCTGCTGGCGCATGCCACGGCCAAACGCGCACGCAAGGGCGTGCCGCTGCTGGTGGGCAACATCGGCCCCGCCACCTTCGGGCAGGACGACAACGCCCTGCTCCTGGTGGACGCGCAAGGCGCGCGTGAATTGCCGCATGCCTCCAAGCAGGCGCTGGCCACCCAACTGATGCAAGACATTGCCCGCCGACTGGGCACCGCGAAAGCCTGACCATGGAACTCGACGTCAAGATCCTCGATGCGCGCATGCGCGAGCAGCTGCCCCAGTACGCCACCCCCGGCAGCGCCGGCCTGGACCTGCGCGCCTGCCTGGATGCCCCCCTGACCCTGGCCCCCAACGCCTGGCAGCTGGTGCCCACCGGCATCGCGATCCACCTGAACGACCCCGGCTATGCCGCCATGCTGCTGCCGCGGTCGGGGCTGGGCCACAAGCACGGCATCGTGCTGGGCAATCTGGTGGGCCTGATCGACAGCGACTACCAGGGCCAGCTGATGGTCAGCTGCTGGAACCGCAGTGGTGTGGCCTTCACCATCGAGCCGATGGAGCGCATCGCCCAGATGGTGATCGTGCCGGTGGTGCAGGCGCGCTTTCGGGTGGTCGACGAATTCGGGGATGTGACGGCCCGTGGTGCCGGGGGCTACGGCTCGACCGGCAAGCGGTGAAGCCCCGCGGCCGGGCCCGTGTGCCCGAAATGCGACAATAGCGGGCAATGACCATTCCTTACTCCCAACTGTCGCTGGCCCCTTCGCTGGCCAAAGCCGTGGCCGAAATGGGCTACGAAAACATGACGCCCATCCAGGCGCAGGCCATCCCGGTGGTGCTGACCGGCAAGGATGTCATGGGCGCAGCCCAGACCGGCACCGGCAAGACGGCCGCATTTTCGCTGCCGCTGCTGCAGCGCCTGCTCAAGCACGAAAACCCCTCGACCTCGCCGGCGCGCCACCCGGTGCGCGCCCTGGTCCTGCTGCCCACCCGCGAACTGGCTGACCAGGTGGCCCAGCAGATCAAGCTGTATGCCAAGTACACCCAGCTGCGCAGCACCGTGGTGTTCGGCGGCATGGACATGAAGCCGCAGACAGCGGAGCTCAAGAAGGGCGTCGAGGTGCTCGTGGCCACCCCCGGGCGCCTGCTTGACCACATCGAGGCCAAGAACGTGGTCCTCAACCAGGTTGAATACGTGGTGCTCGATGAAGCCGACCGCATGCTGGACATCGGTTTCCTGCCCGACCTGCAACGCATCCTCTCCTACCTGCCCAAGACCCGCACCACGCTGCTGTTCTCGGCCACCTTCTCGCCCGAAATCAAGCGCCTGGCGGGCAGCTACCTGCAGGACCCGGTCACCATCGAGGTGGCGCGCCCCAACGAGACGGCATCCACCGTCGAGCAGCGATTCTTTGCCGCGTCCGACGACGACAAGCGCCGCGTGATCCGCAAGGTGCTGGGTGACCGGGGGCTGCAGCAGGCCTTCATCTTCACCAACAGCAAGCTCGGCTGTGCCCGACTGGCCCGCAGCCTGGAACGTGACGGCTTCAAGACCGGCGCTCTGCACGGCGACAAAAGCCAGGACGAGCGCCTCAAGGCCCTCGAAGCCTTCAAGAAGGGCGAAGTCCACCTGCTCGTCTGCACCGACGTGGCCGCACGCGGTCTGGACATCAAGGACGTGCCTGCGGTGTTCAATTTCGACGTGCCCTTCAACGCCGAAGACTATGTGCACCGCATTGGCCGCACCGGCCGAGCCGGTGCATCCGGTCTGGCCGTGACGCTGGTCGCCCCCAGCGACAACCGGCTGGTGACCGACATCGAGAAACTGATCAAGAAAAAGATCGAGGTCGAGTCGATCGAGCTCGACGGCGACCGGCCCCGCGGCCGCCACGGCGACAGCCCCCGCCCCCGGCGCGAGGAGGACCCGCGCGATGTGCTCGATGCCCCGCGTGAGGCGCGCGAACCCCGTGATCGCCGGGGTTTTCGCCCTGCTGCCGCTCCCCGCGACCCTTTCTTCGACAAGCCCTACGAACCCGGCAGCGCCGAAGCGCCGCCGGTCTGGGAGTCCCAGCGCCCCGCCGGTCGCCCCGGGCTCTCGGCGAACATCAAGAGCAAGCGCAAGCTGCCGGCCCTGTTCAAGCCTGGCGAATGAGCTTGCGGCCCCGCCGCCGAGTGGGCGTTCGTGCCTTTTCTCCGGCTTCACGCAACTGACGCAACGCCCTGTCAGAATCGGGTCATGTCCGAAGTTCTGACCCCCACGCCCCTGGCCCGAGCTTTTGCCCTGGCAGGTCTGCTGGCAGCCAGCCTGCCCGGCCTGGCGCAAACCTCGCCGCCTGTCACCGATCTGGGCAGTGTGGAGATCCGCAGCAACCGCAACACCAGCACCGAATCCCGACGCGAGGCGACGGCCAGCAAGATCATCATCGGCCGCGAGGACATCGACCGCCACGGCGACGCCACGCTCGGTGAAGTGCTCAGGCGCCTGCCCGGCGTCACCATGGGTGGTGCGCCCGGTCGTGGCGCAGGCATCCGCATGCGCGGTCTCGGCGGGGGGTACACCCAGATCCTGATCGATGGCGAGCGCATGCCCCCGGGCTTTTCCGTTGAGCAACTGACTCCCGAGCAGGTCGAACGCATCGAGATCCTGCGTGCGCCCACGGCCGAGACCGGTGCCCGCGCCATCGCCGGCACCATCAACATCGTGCTGCGCGAGGGCCAGAAGGCCAATCCCGATGACTTGCGGTTGACCGCGGGGCTCGAGCATGGCGAGCCCTCCGGCCAGCTCAACTGGGTGCGCAACCTGCGCTCCGAATCGCTCAATGGCAGTTTCACCCTCTCGGCGGTCGACAACCGCCGCCCCGACGCGAGTGAAACCGTCACAGAGTCCACGGCGGTTGGGGACCGCTTGAGGCTGGCCGAGAGCCTGGGCCACCGGCGTGCGCTCAATGCGAACGCCCGCCTCCAGTGGCGGGGTGAGCAGGGGCGCAGCCTGGTGCTGACCCCCTTCATGGTGTATTCGGACTTCGACATGGCCGGGCGTGTGGGTGTGAGTTCCGGGGGCCTTTCAGAGAACGCCCTGACCCGCAGCAACAGCCATTTCGCCCTGGCCCGGCTCAATGGCCAATGGTCGCAGCGGCTCTCGGCCGATGACCGTCTGGAGCTGCGCTTTGGCGTGGGTCAGTCGCGCTATGACTACCGACTCGACCAGACTGGTGCCCCCCGGAACTGCAGTGTTGCACGGGGGCTGCTGTGCAATGGTTTTGAGACGCAGAATTTTGTCGACAACAGCGGCAACCTGACCGGCAAATGGACACGTGCCCTGAACAACGGCCACCAGATCGTCAGTGGCCTGGAGTTCGAGCAGGTGCGCCGCAACGAGCAGGGCAATGCCGCCGTGGCCGAAGAGACCGGCAGCCTCCAGGCCAGCACACGGCGCTGGGCCCTCTACAGCCAGGACGAATTCAAGATCAACCCGAAGTGGTCGGCCTATGCCGGCCTTCGCTACGAGAACATCCTGACCGAGGGCACAGTAGACGGCGTACTCAAGCACAACGAGAGCAGCGTCTGGACACCCTTGCTGCATGCGGTATTCCGGCCCGATCCGAAAAAACGCGACCAGATCCGCATGAGCCTGACCCACAGCTACAGGACACCCACGCTCCATCAGCTGGTGGCCCGCTATGTGCCCGCGCTGGGCACCAACAGCCCCACCAACCCCGACCGTACTGGCAACCCCGACCTGCGTCCTGAACTGGCCACGGGTCTGGAGCTGGGTTTCGAGCGTTTCCTGGAGCAGGGCGGGGTGCTCAGTGCGAACCTGTTTCACCGCAACATCACCGACCTGATCCGCAACACCACCACCCTCGACTGCCTCCCGCCGGGTGCAGGCGTATGCGTGTCCAGTCCGACCAACGTCGGCGACGCTGTCACGCAAGGCATGGAGCTTGAAGCCAAGTTCAGGCTCAACCAGTGGATCGCAGGGGCCTGGCCGATCGACCTGCGCGGCAACGTGAGCTTCTTCCATTCCCGGGTCAATGACGTACCCGGACCGAACAACCGCCTGGACCAGCAGCCTTCGTCGACCGGCAACCTGGGCGCAGACTACCGCATGCGCGGGCGGCCGCTGACGCTGGGGGGCAATTTCAACTGGAACCCGGCTTACGACACCCGCCGCACCGAAAACCAGTGGGCCTACCAGGGTGTCCGGCGCGTGGTCGATGTCTACGGCCTGTGGCGCCTGTCCCCCTCGGCAGGCTTGCGCCTGACGGTGAGCAATCTGGTGCCGCTGGACTTCCAGACCGGCTCGCGTTTTGTCAGCGGCAGCCAGCGTGAATCGTCGACCACCACCGCCCGGAACTGGCAGAACGTGCAGCTGCGGCTGGAGCTGAAGATTTAAGCCATGCCGTTGCGCCGCGCCAGTTCGACGAACAGGCCCGAATGGTCCAGGTCGGCCAGACCGTGGTCGATGGCTTCGCTGTAAAGGCGCTCGAACAGTTCGGTGATCGGCGCTGCAAAGCCCAGCGAAGCCGCCGTCTCCAGCGCATTGCGCATGTCCTTGCGCTGCACCGTCATGGTGGCGCGGGGCGCAAAGTCCCGGTCCACCATGCGCTGGCCGTGCAGCTCCAGGATGCGGCTGCGTGCAAAGCCCCCACCGATGGCCTCGCGCACCCTGGCCATGTCGGCCCCGCCCTTGGCGCACAGGAGCAGGGCTTCCGACACCGCGCCGATCGTGATGCCCACAATCATCTGGTTGGCCAGTTTGGCCAGCTGTCCGGACCCGTGCGGGCCCACATGCACCGTGCTGCCCAGGTGCTGCAGCACGGGCAGGGCCTCTGCGAGGTCGGCGGCATCGCCCCCGGCCATGATCGCCAGCGTACCGGCTTCGGCCGCCACCGTGCCGCCAGAGACCGGCGCGTCGATGTGGCGCAAGCCCATGGCCTGCAGGCGTGCAGCGTGGTCACGCGCTTCTACCGGTTTGATCGAGGCCATGTCGACCACGAGCGCACCCGCCTTCATGGCCTGCGCCGCGGCCTGGGTGAAGAGCACCTGCGCCACCACCGGGCCGTTTTCGAGCATGCTGATGACGATGTCGGCCTGGCGCACCGCGTCGGTCGCCTGCTCGTGCACGGTGGCGCCCAGCGCCGCCAAAGGCTCGGCCTTGCTGCGGTTGCGGTTCCATGCGTGCACCGTCAAACCCGCCTGGCACAGGCGGGTGGCCATGGGCAGACCCATGCGGCCGATGCCCAACAGGGCGACGGTGGGGGAGGGGTGGTGGGTGTTCATGGGGCAGTCCTTGAAAGTCGCCGCATTGTCGCGGGTTTGGCATCTCCCGGCGGGTGGCTGTGACAAGATGGCGACGCCCCCCAAGGAGACACCATGACCATCCGCAACGCTGCCTGGCACGACCGCATGTACAACAACCGGGCCCTGGTGCCCGACTTTGCCGACCATTTCGAGCGCTGGAAAAGTGGTTCCCTGCAGGCCCGGCAGCAGCGGCCCTGCGTCCTTGACGTGGCCTATGGTGGTGGCCCGAACGAGACCCTCGACATTTTTCCGTCCATCCGCCCGAATGCACCGGTGGTGGTGTTCATTCACGGCGGCTACTGGCGCAGCCTCGACAAGGCCGACCACTCCTTTGTGGCGCCTCCGTTGCTGGACATGGGTGCCTGTGTGGTGGTGATCAACTACGCGCTGTGCCCCGGCACCGACACCGTGCCGGTCACCGTGCCCGACATCGCATGGCAATGCGCCCGGGCCATGGCCTGGGTCTGGCGCCACATCGGCGTGCATGGCGGCAACCGCGACGACATCTCGGTGATCGGCCATTCGGCAGGTGGTCACCTCGCGGCCATGATGCTGGGCTGCCACTGGAACGTGCTCGGTGCCGACCTGCCAGGGGACCTCACCCGCAAGGCCCTGTCGATTTCCGGTCTGTTCGATCTCGAGCCGGTGCGCCGGACCCCCTTTGTGCAGGGCGATCTGCGGCTCACGCCCGGGCAGGTCCGCCTGGCCAGCCCGGCCTTGTGGAAAGCCCCGAAAAACCGTGTGCTGTATGCGCTGGTCGGCGGCGACGAAAGCCCCGAATTCATCCGCCACAACACCCTGATCCGCCAGGCCTGGGGTGTGCGCACCGTGCCCGTCTGCGAGGCCTTGCCCGGCCTCAACCATTTCAGCGTGGTCTCGGCGATCACCGATCCGGCGCACCGTTTGAACCAGCTGGCCAGGCAATTGATCGCCGGGACGTAAGTCCTGGCTGGCTGATGGCTATCGCGGTGTGGGCGGTGTCCGGCTGACGATTTCTGTCCTCCGGGACAGCATGAGGAAGCCGGACACCGCCCATACCGCGAAAGCGGGCAGCGCTGCTCAGTCTTTCAGAAAGCGCTCGACCAGCAGCGACCAGTACGCCGAGCCGACAGCCACGTTGTCATCGTTGAAGTCGTAGCCCGGGTTGTGCACCATGCAGGCGCCATGCCCGCCACCGGCTGCATCGCCGTTGCCGATCAACAGGTAGCAGCCCGGCACTTCCTCCAGGAAGAAGGCAAAGTCCTCGCTGCCGGTCAGGGCCTTGCCCTGCAGGGTGACCTGGTCGGCGCCCACCAGGGCCTGGGCCACCTCGCGGGCAAACTCGGTCTCTTGCAAGTGGTTGACCAGCACAGGGTAGCCCCGCTTGTAGTCCACGTGGGCGCGAATGCCGTAGCTCTGGGCCTGGCCATGTGCGAGGTCGGTGATGCGTTGCTCCAGCAGTTCGCGCACCTGCGGGTTGAGTGCCCGCACGCTCAGGCTCAAGGTGGCCGTCTGCGGGATCACATTGTTCGCGATGCCTGACTGGAAGGCGCCGACGGTGACCACTGCGGTTTCCTGTGGGTCGACATTGCGGGCCACGATGCTTTGCAGACCCAGCACGATGGCCGCGCCGGCCACCACCGGGTCGGCTGCCTGGTGGGGCATGGCGCCGTGACCGCCCTTGCCCTCGAGCGTGATGGTCACGTAATCGGAGGAGGCCATCATCGGGCCATCGCGCAACACCAGGTGACCCTGCGGATGCCCCGGCATGTTGTGCATGGCAAACACCGCATCGCAAGGGAAGCGGCTGAACAGGCCGTCTTCCATCATCTTGCGGGCACCGCCCAGGCCTTCCTCGGCGGGCTGGAAGATCAGGTTGAGCGTCCCCGAGAACTGCACCTCGGCCGCGATGTGTCTGGCGGCGGCCAGCAGCATGGCGGTGTGCCCGTCATGCCCGCAGGCATGCATGATGCCGACATGGCAGCTGGCCCAGGGCAGGCCGGTGGCTTCTTCGATCGGCAGGGCATCCATGTCGGCGCGCAGGCCCAGCGTCTTGCTGCCGCTGCCGCGCCGCAGCTGGCCCACCACCCCGGTGCCGCCCAGTCCGCGGGTGACCGTGTAGCCGAATTTTTCGAGCTGTTCGGCCACCAGGTCACTGGTGCGGTGCTCCTTGTAGCCCATCTCGGGGTGCCGGTGGATGTCGCGGCGCACCGCGATGAATTCATCGGCCTGGGCGTTCAGGGCCTGCATCAGCGCGTGGCCAAAAGCTTCGCGGGGGGCGTTCATGCGCAATCCTTTGCTTGGGATTCACTGGGGCTGCAGGTTGATCGATCTGGCGATCGCGCGGTAGCGCTCGATTTCCCCCTGGTAAATGCGTGCCAGTTCTGCAGGTGTCCGCGAAGGCAGGACCACATTGCCGCTGCCTTCGAGGGCTTTGCGGGTGTCCGGCAGTTCGGCGGCGGCATAGAAAGCCCTGTTGAGCGCATTGACCACGCTCTCGGGCGTGTTCCTGTGCACCTGGATACCGGCCCAGATGTCGAATTCCATCGCTTCAAGCCCCTTCATGGCGGCCATGGCCGGGAATTGCCTGAACAGCGGGTGGGGGGTCTTGGCGGTCACGGCCAGGCCCTGGATCTTGCCGTCCATCAGGGCTTGCGGGATCGAGCCCGCCATCGGCAGGAAGGCCATGTCGATCTGGCCGCCCATCAGGTCGGTCAGCAGCGGTGCAATGCCCTTGTAGGGCACGTGCAGCATCTCGACCCTGGTCAGCTGGGAGAACTTCTCGCCAATGAGGTGGTAGAGCGAGCCGGGGCCCACACTGCCGTAGCTCAAGGGCTTGTCGGCGCTCCTGCGCGCCAGGGCCAGCAGTTCGTCCACCGTCTTGACGTTGAGGGAGTTGCGCACCGCCAGGATGGTGTTGGTGGTGGCGAACTGGGCCACCAGCCTGAAATCTTCGGATTTGTATTTCACGCCCTGGATGGCCATCGGCGTGAGCACCAGCTCCATCGGGCTGCCCAGGCTGACGGTGTAGCCGTCGGCCGGTGCGTTGACCAGCTTGCTCAGACCGATCGCACCACCGGCGCCGCCGATGTTCTCGATGACCATGGGCTGCCCCAGCCGGGTGGCGGCATCGGGCTGCACCTTGCGTGCAAAAAAGTCGGAGGGGCCGCCTGCCGGGTAAGGCACGATCAGGTTGATCGGTTTGGCCGGGTAGTTGTTCGCCCAGGCCGTACCCATGGCGGTGGCGGCCATCAGCAGGCTGCCGAGAAAGGACTTGAGTTTCATGATGTCTCCTAGGAAGTTGGGGATGGCTTAAATGCCACAGCGGCATCGTAAAAATTCACTTTTCATGTGTCCAATGACTTATTTTTCTTGTTTTCATTCTTAAAATGAATAGATGAACCTCAGGCACCTCGAGCACTGGCTGGCGCTGGCCGACACCGGCTCCTTCAGCCGTGCCGCCGACAAGCTGCACATCACCCAGTCTGCCCTCAGCCGCAGCATCCAGGCGCTCGAGGACGAACTGGGCGGGCCGCTGGTGGACCGCATCGGCAAGCGCAACGAGCTCACGCCACTGGGGCACTCTGTGCTGGCGCGTGCGCGCCGCATCGTGCACGAGGCAGCCGAACTCAAGCAGGGGGCGGTGGTCATGCAGCAAGGGGGCCTGGGCAGCCTGCGCCTGGGGCTGGGCTCGGGGCCGGGTGCCATGCTGATGACCGACTGGCTGGTGCACATGGCCCGCCACCACCCCGGCGTCAAGGTCTCGGTGACCCGAGGTCCGACCGAATTGCAGTTGCAGCAGCTGCGCGACCGCACGCTCGATGCGCTGGTGGTGGATGTGCGCCGGGTCGTTCCCGCAGCCGACCTGCACATCGGGCCGCTGTTCGACATGCCCGCCGGCATGCTGTGCCGAGCCGGACACCCGCTGCTCTCCCGCTACCCTAAAGGCGTGCCTTTCGACGCCGTGGTGCAGTACCCGGTGGCCTCGATTCCCCTCTCGGCCGAGGTGGCTCGCCTTCTGGTGGCCCGTTATGGTCCGCGCGCCAACCCCGATGACCTGGTCTCGCTGCAGTGCGAGGAAATCCCCAGCCTGCTCGAAGCGGTGCGCCAGACGGACGCGATATACCTGGGCATCCTGGGGGCGGCACGCGAATGGCTGGCCCGTGGTGAACTGGTGACGCTGCCCCTGCTGCCCCGCCTGGAAGCCGGTGCCCGCCTGGGCGTGGTGCGTCTGGCCGGGCGCACCGAGTTGCCGGTGATGGCCGTCTTCCGCGAATTTGTGCAGGGACAGTTCGGCGCGGCCGCACAGGTGCAGGACGACACACATGGATGAGCTGCTGTGGGCTGTGCCCGCCGTTCTGGCAGGCTACCTCGTTCTGGGTCTCACCGGCTTCGGCTCGGCCCTGGTCATCGTGCCCTTGCTGGCCTGGGCATGGCCTCTGCCCCAAGTGGTGGCGCTCGTCCTGATGCTCGATCTGCCGGCCTCCCTCATGCACAGCGGTCTCAACTGGCGGCAGGTGCAATGGCCCGAACTGCGTCGCCTGCTCCCTGGCATGGCGCTGGGCACACTGGCCGGCCTGTGGCTGACCCACCACCTGCACAGCCGCTGGCCCTTGCTGGCGCTGGGCCTGTATGTGGCGGTGGTGGGCTGGCGTGCCCTGCGTGCAGGGCAGACTCGTCCACCCCTGAACGGCCGCTGGGGCGTGGTCTACGGCAGTGGCATCGGCATCGTCGAAATGCTGTTCGGCACCGCCGGGCCGGTCGTTGTCGCCTGGCTCACCCGTCGCCTGCCCGATCCGCACCAGGTCCGCGCCAGCATCCCGATGGTCATGGCAGTGGCCGTGCTCACGGTGCTGTGCGGCATGGCCTGGGATGGCCGACTTTCCCAGTCAGTGCTCTGGCAGCGCTGGACCCTGCTCATTACGCCCGCGCTCGCCGGGGTCTGGCTGGGACACCGCATCGCACACCGGGTGCCGGTGGTGAAATTGCGCCAGGCCATTTGTGCCTTGCTGGTGGTCAGCGGCAGCGTGCTGGTGGCCAGGGCGCTGGCGTGAATCTGGATTCTCGGACCGGGCCTGGCGTGCCCCTGTGCGCGGCGGGTCATGGCAAGACCACAAACAGAAAGGCCCGCGATCCGTCACCAGACCGCAGGCCCTGAAGGCATGAAATGCGCGTGGCTTACATCAGCAGGTGCTCGCCTGCGTTGTCCCCGCCCAGGATCACGTAGTTGACCTTGCGGATGTCCATCAGCTTGTTGCCACCGGCGTAGCTGATCGAGCTCTGCACGTCCTGTTCCATCTCGATGAGCGTGTTGGCGAGCTTGCCCTTGATGGGCTCCAGGATGCGCTTGCCCTCGACGTGCTTGTATTCGCCCTTGTTGAAGTCCGATGCCGAGCCGTAGTATTCCTTGAACAGCTCGCCATCGACCTCTACTGTCTTGCCCGGCGACTCTTCGTGCCCGGCAAACAGTGAGCCGATCATCACCATGCTTGCACCAAAACGGATGCTCTTGGCGATGTCGCCGTGGCTGCGGATGCCGCCGTCGGCAATGATGGGCTTGGTGGCGACGCGCGCACACCACTTGAGGGCCGAAAGCTGCCAGCCGCCCGTGCCGAAACCGGTCTTGAGCTTGGTGATGCAGACCTTGCCCGGGCCCACGCCCACTTTAGTGGCGTCGGCGCCCCAGTTTTCCAGGTCGATCACGGCTTCGGGCGTGGCCACGTTGCCAGCGATCACAAAGCTCGTGGGCAACTTCGCCTTGATGTAGCCGATCATGTCGCGCACGCTGTCGGCATGGCCGTGGGCGATGTCGATGGTGATGTACTCGGGCACCAAGCCAGCTGCGGCCAACTCGTCCACCGTGGCGCGGTCGGGG
>JACCDS012113544.1_pt1 | contig 12013 bp, 12 predicted proteins | sample 7446441 | NCBI WGS metagenome assembly JACCDS01 (sample SAMN15323445, study PRJNA562643) | freshwater metagenome | isolation source: river surface water | place: USA:Blue River Watershed | collected 2017-08-17
GATTTCGGCCGGTACCTCGGTGCGGGAATCGGTGCAAATTATCCGCTCTGCCGGGGCAACACCGTGTGCGGTACTGATTGCGCTGGACCGGATGGAGCGCTCGGGCAAGGATGAGGCACTATCGGAATATTCTGCGGTGCAGGAAGTTGGGCGCGAATATGGCATACCCGTGATTGCGATTGCCAATTTGAATGATTTGTTTGAGTATTTGGCGCAGGCTGATCCAGAATTGGCGCGCTATCATGCTGCAGTAGCTAATTACCGACAACGCTATGGAACGGTTTGATTCTTTCTCATCATGCTCGGCAGGGCTGGTATTGGCCAGCCTGCTCTGTATCGGCACGCCGCTACAGGCGCAAAAAATTTATGTGTGCAAGGATGCGAGTGGTCGCACCCTGACTTCGGATCGCCCCATCCCCGAATGTGCCGATCGTGCCACGAAGGAGATGAACAGCAATGGCTTGATCAAGCGCGAAATTCCGGCACCGCTCTCTGCCGAGCAAATCCGCCAAAAAAAGGAAGCGGAAGAGAAAAAGACGCAAGATGAAAAAAATGCGGTTGAACAGCGCAAGCGCGATGATGTCTTGCTTGCGACCTATAAAAGTGAACATCAAATTGAAACCGAGCGACTGCGTGCGATTACGCAGTTGCGCAACAATATCAATATTGCACGAACCGCCAAGGGCGTGGCCGAGCAGCGTTACAAGGCAGCGCAGAGCGAGGTCACCATCTTAAAAGAGAAAGGTAATGCTATTCCGGTTCCTTTGCGCGAGCGGATCGCTGACGCCGAAAAATCGGTCGCGCTCGAAGCGAGCAATGCCCAAGCCATGGAGGCTGAATTGGGCAAGGTCAAGGAGCGCTATGACGACATTATGCTGCGCTACCGTGCCGCCGTTGGCAACCTCAATCAGGCCAGTGCGGCAGCGGGGCGGGCATCGACCGCTACATCAGCACCGGCATCCGCCAGTTCGGCCAAAAAATAGCCAGCTTGCCGGGCCAGCATTCCCGGGCGGCCTTTGTGCCGGATGGCGAGTCTGCCCGTGAATCTGCCTGCGAATCTACCTGATTCATTGCCTCATACCGGTATAATGAGCACTTTATTTTGGCCGTTTTTCCGATTTCCCCGGGTTCTGTTGGCTGCGGCCACGCCCATCTTCTTGAGTATCGTTCATGTTAGTTGATCAAAAACAACAGATTATTGCTTCGATTCACGCCATTTTGACCCCATTATTGGCCGATACCGGCTTAAACCCGGTGATTACGCTGGAGCGCCCGCGTGACCCGGCGCATGGCGACGTGGCGTGTAATATCGCCATGCAATTGGCCAAGCCACTCAAGAAAAACCCGCGCGAGCTGGCCCAGCATATTGCCACAGAACTGGTTGGCAGCGGGCAATCGGGCTTGTTGGCCAGTGCTGAAGTAGCCGGGCCGGGCTTTATCAATTTGCGCCTGTCCGATGCAGCGCGGCATGCTGTGGTGCGGGAAGTGGTGCAGCAGGGGGCACGCTATGGCCATGGTTCGGCTGGCGTGGGTCAATCGGTGATCATTGAATTTGTTTCGGCCAACCCGACCGGGCCACTGCATGTTGGGCATGGGCGGCAGGCGGCACTCGGCGATGCGCTGTCATCGCTGTTTGCCAGCCAGGGCTGGCAAGTAACCCGTGAATTTTATTACAACGATGGTGGTGTGCAAATCGCCAACCTGACGTTGTCGGTGCAGGCCCGTGCCCGTGGTTTGGGGCCGGGCGATCCGCTTTGGCCGGAATCGGCCTATAACGGTGACTATATTGCCGATATCGCGCAGGATTTTCTGGCTAAAAAGACGGTTTGCGCCAGTGATGGGGTGCCGGTAACCGGTAGCGGTGATATCGATGATGCCGAATCGGTGCGCCAGTTTGCCGTGGCTTACTTGCGCAATGAACAAGATATCGACATGAACGCTTTTGGCGTGAAGTTTGACAATTACTTTTTGGAATCATCGCTGTATGCCGATGGCAAAGTCTCGGCGGCGGTACAGGCCTTGATCGATTCTGGCAAAACCTATGAGCAAGATGGTGCGCTGTGGTTGCGTACCACTGATTATGGTGATGACAAGGATCGGGTGATGCGCAAGTCCGACGGCAGTTTCACCTATTTTGTGCCGGATGTGGCGTACCACTTGGTGAAGTGGCAACGTGGCTTTACCAAGGCGATCAATGTTCAGGGCGGTGACCATCACAGCACGGTGGCGCGGGTGCGGGCCGGGGTGCAGGCGGTGGGGTTGGGCGTGGCAGCCGGGTATCCGGATTATGTGCTGCATAAAATGGTGACGGTGATGCGGGGCGGGCAGGAAGTGAAAATCTCGAAGCGGGCCGGTTCGTATGTGACGGTACGTGATTTGATCGACTGGTCTGGCAATGGCAACCCGGTCAAGGGGCGCGATGCGGTGCGATTCTTCTTTATTTCGCGCAAGGCCGATACCGAATTTGTGTTTGACATCGATGTTGCGCTCAGTAATTCGGAAGACAATCCGGTGTATTACGTGCAGTATGCCCATGCCCGGATTTGCCGCGTGCTGGAACACTTTGGCGAGCCGGAAAGCAGTCTGGATACGGTCGATTTGTCGCCTTTGATTGAATCGCGTGAAGTTCAGTTGCTGGCCAAGCTGGCCGATTACCCAGATATGCTGCAACGTGCGCTGGGCGAGTTGGGGCCGCATCAGGTCGCGTTTTATCTGCGCGAACTGGCCGGGCAGTTGCAAGGATATTATCATGATCACAAATGGCTGATCGATGACGTGCCAACCAAACTGGCCCGACTCGCGTTAGTGCGGGCAGTGCGGCAAGTATTGGCCAATGGTCTGGCCTTGCTTGGGGTGTCGGCTCCGAACAATATGTAATACGGCAATTCGGCAAGGGTAGAGATAAAATGCATAAATCGCAACAAAAAGGCGGCACTTTATTGGGTGTCATCATTGGCTTGGTGGTAGGTTTGGCGATTGCAGTGGTGGTTGCGCTGGCCATCACCAAGGGTTCATCGCCATTTGTCAACAAGGTTGGCAAGGTGGATAAGCCGGAAGCGTCAGGCGCGTTAAGTGACCCGAACAAACCGCTCTACAGCAATAAGGCGGCAGCCAAGGAAGCGGCCAAGGAATTTGCTCAGGAACCAGGCACCGCGGCATCGACACCTTCGGGGCCACCGGCACCACCAGCGGTCGCCAAGCCAGTGGTAACGGTGCCGCCCGATCCTGCCAAATCGACCGAGGTTAAACCGTCCGAGGGCAAACCCGGCGAAGACCGGCTCGACAAACTGGTCGACAAGGCGATTGCCGGCAAGATTGGTGACGGAAAAACCGAAGGTAAGGCAGAGGGCAAGGTCGAGACCGGTGAAGAAAAGTGGACTTATTATTTGCAGGCAGGGGCATTTCGTGATCACGCCGATGCTGAAAATGCCCGCGCCAAACTGGCTTTGCTCGGATTTGAAGCAGGTATTAATGAACGAAGCAGCGAAAACGGTGTCTTATACCGGGTGCGGATTGGCCCGTTCTCTCAGGTTGAGGCCATGAACAAGGTGCGGGCCAAGCTAACCGAAAATGGCATTGATGTGGCAGTGGCACGTAATCAGAAATAAATTTATTCACTTTTTAAGGACTATCATGCGGATTATGAAATTTTTGCTGGCCTCCCTCAGTTTCGGTTTGCTCGCCGTTGGCAGCAGCGCGTTTGCCTCCGACACCAAGGGTTATTCGGTATTGAGCGAAGTGCAGCCGACCGACTCGGGCAAGAAGGTGGAAGTGACCGAATTTTTTGGCTATGCCTGCCCGCATTGCCATGCGCTGGATCCAGCGCTCGAAGCATGGGTCAAAAAACAGGGCAACAACATTGTTTTTAAGCGCGTACCGGTTGGTTTTCGTCCGGAATGGGTAGTCCATCAGAAGCTGTATTACACGCTGGAAGCATTGGGCAAGAGTGAAGATTTGCACAAAAAGATTTTTGCCGCGCTGCATGTTGAACGTCAGCCATTGGGTAACGATGAGGCGATTACCGCATTTGCCGTGAAAAACGGGGTGGACAAACAAAAATTTGTCGATGCCATGAATTCGTTTTCGGTCAGCACCAAGGTCAAGCGCGCCGCCCAGTTGCAGGCCAGTTACAAGATTGATCAAGTACCGATGATTGCGATTGATGGCCGTTACCTGACCTCACCAGCCAAGGCAGCAGAAGCCTTGGGTGGCAACCGTCCGGAAGCGGAATTGCAGGCAGTGGCGCTGAAGTTGATGGATGACTTGGTTGCCAAGTCGGTCAAGAAATAATCCTGAAACAGGCATAACAAAAAAGGCACCGATGGGTGCCTTTTTTGTTGTCAGATCAGCGCGCTTGGCAGCTTGCTGGCCGTGGCGCGCTGCATTATATTGCAGCAAACGCCCCCTGCAAATCACGGCGCAAGTCTTCAATATGTTCCACCCCAACCGAGAGCCGGATCAGGCTGTCGGAAATGCCGAGCTTGGCCCGCACCTCGGGTGGAATCGTGGCATGGGTCATGATGGCCGGATGTTCGATCAGGCTTTCGATGCCGCCCAGACTCTCGGCCAGTGCAAACACCTTGCACGCTTCAAGAAAACGGCGCGAACCGGCCAGATCGGTATTCAAGTCGACCGAAATGATGCCGCTAAAGCCGCTCATCTGGCGTTTGGCCAGTTCGTGCTGCGGGTGGCTGGCCAGGCCCGGATAATACACCTTGCGCACCTGTGGATGCGCTTCAAGCCAGTGCGCCAGATCAAACGCATTGGCGCAGGTGCGTTCCATGCGCAGTGCCAGCGTTTTGATGCCGCGCAGCGCCAAAAAGCTGTCGAACGGCCCGGCAATCGCGCCCACCGAGTTTTGCAAAAAGCCAACCCGTTCGCACCATTCTGCCTGATGTGGCTCTTTGCCGACGATGGCAATGCCGCCGATGATGTCGGAGTGGCCATTCAAATACTTGGTCATGGAATGCACCACGATGTCAAACCCGAGTGACAGCGGTTGTTGCAGCATCGGGCTGGCAAAGGTATTGTCGGCCACCGCAATAATGCCGCGTTCGCGACAAATCTTGCCAATTGCCGCCAGATCGGCCAGTTTTAACATCGGATTGGTCGGGGTTTCGACCCATACCATTTTGGTTTCCGGGCGAATCGCGGCCAACAGGTTTTCCGGGTTGGTCATGTCGATATAGGTAAATTCATGCCCGGCACTGTGTTTGCGCACCTTGTCGAACAGGCGGAAGCTACCGCCATACATGTCGTCACCGGCGATGATGTGCGAATTGGCCGGGGCCAGTTCCAGCACCGTGGCAATGGCCGCCAGGCCCGAGGCAAATGCAAACGCGGCTTTGCCACCTTCCAGGTCGGCCACGCAGCGCTCCAGTGCCCAGCGCGTCGGGTTGTGCGAGCGGCCATAATCGAGGCCCTTGTGTACCCCCGGACTTTGCTGGACAAAGGTCGAGGTGGCATAAATCGGCGGCATGATGGCGCCGGTGGATGGATCCGGTTCCTGCCCGGCGTGGATTACGCGGGTGGCGAAGTGGTGGTCGGGTTGGCTGCTCATGGTAGCGTCCTGCGTAAGTGGTTGAGAAGGTCAAAGCGGGTGATCAGGCCGTAAAACTTGTCTTGATCGGCAATAATTGCGGTTAAGCCACGATTTAAAATATCGCGCAGGGTTTCGAGGCTGGTGTTCGGGGCCAGAGTTTCGATCCGGGTGGTCATGGTGTGTTCCACGGTTTGCTGAAACTCGCTGCGGTTGCCGGTAATTTTCATCAAAATGTCGGATTCGTCGATAATGCCAACGATACGTCCATCCAAAATGACCGGCATTTGTGAGATTTCCGCACCGCGCATCCGGTTAAAGGTGGTCATCAGGTTGTCGGTGGGGGCGACCGACACTACCCCGCCGTCGGCATAGCGGCGGCCAATGATGTCGCGCAAGTCGCCAAACGATTCGCGCTTGAGCAAGCCTTGGTCGATCATCCAGTTGTCGTTGTATACCTTGGACAGGTAGCGCGTGCCGGTATCGCACACAAAGCTGACTACACGCTTGGGCGTGGTTTGCTCGCGGCAATAGCGCAGGGCCGAGGCGAGCAGGGTGCCGGTTGATGAACCGGCCAAAATCCCTTCGGCTGACAGCAACTCGCGCGCGGTGCGAAAACTTTCTTCATCGTCGATCGAATAGGCTTTTTTGCACATCGAAAAGTCGGCAATCGACGGAATAAAATCTTCGCCAATCCCTTCCACTGCCCATGAGCCGCTGCAATCGTTGACTGTGCCGTGTTCGACGTATTCGGTCAGGATCGAGCCTTTCGGGTCGGCCAGCACGAATTCGACTGGGATGTTCATTTCGCGGAAAAAGCGGGTGAGGCCACCAATTGTGCCACCGGAGCCGACGCCACACACAATCGCATCGAGTTGATGCCCGGTCTGGGCCCAAATTTCGGGTGCGGTGCTGCTGTAGTGGGCCATCATATTGGCCGGGTTGTTGAATTGGTCGGTGTAAAACGAGCCGGGAATTTCCTTGCACAGGCGCGCCGCGTAATCCTGATAGTACTCGGGGTGGCCCTTGCCGACATCGGAGCGGGTCAAGTACACTTCGGCCCCCAATGCTTTCAATTGCAATACTTTTTCGGTGGACATTTTGTCCGGCACCACCAGTACCACCCGGTAGCCCTTGGCGCGCGCCACCAGTGCCAGCCCAAGTCCGGTATTGCCAGCGGTGGCTTCGATCACGGTGCCGCCCGGCTGCAAGCGGCCATCGCGCTCGGCCGCTTCAATCATGGCCAAGCCAACCCGATCCTTGATCGAGCCGCCGGGGTTTTGTGATTCGAGTTTTAGAAACAGTTGGCATAGCCCGGTATCGAGGCGGGTTACTTCGATCAGGGGGGTATTGCCAATCTGGGCGATCACGGCGGGATTTTTATTCATGATGGTCACGGTTTCGGGTCAGGGATGGAGGGCGCTACGGCAGGGGCCGGGTGCGAGCAGATGGTGCATGATTGGTACAAAATGGGTGCATGATGGGTGCAGGTCTGGTGTGGCTCTGGGGTGGATCTGGGGTGGATCTGGTGTTGCTCCAGTGTGGGTCGTATCGCGACTGGCACCGGAATACACGAAATACTGGCGGAAAATGGTAACACAATAAACCGGGCCTGTTTCACGGATTTGCCGGAATCGGTGTTTGTCGCAACACAATCGGCGCAAAATTTTGTGCAGCCTGCAATGGACAAATTTTATTCATGTTCAGTGTTAGCGCTGTTGTGTTTTGGGCGCATAGCGCGGCCACATGCTGGCTACCGGCTTGCAACAGCCAAAATTGCCAGCCGTGCGGGTTCGGTTCAATTGTCGGCTCAAACCACGGCTCAATTTGTCCCGGTAAATCAAGCGCCAAGCCAAATTTGGTCAGGGGGAGCGACAAGCCTTGCTCACGGGCCTTGATATACGATTCTTTCAGTGTCCAATAGTGGAAGAAGCGTTCGGGTTGCAATGCAGGGGGCAGGGCGGCCAGTGCTTCGGCTTCGCGCCGGGAAAAAAAACTTTCGGCAATGTCCAGTGGTGCCGCGCGCTCTTGGATATTTTCGGTATCGACGCCAAGTGGCATCCGGTTCGCTACCGCCAGCACAATCAAGCCCCGGGTATGGGACAGGTTAAAACACAGGTGCGCCGCCTGCGTTTGTACAATCTGCGGTCGGCCATGGCTGCCCGGCGTGAACTGCCAGTCGGCCTCGGCGATGGCTACATAGCGCGACAGGACACTGCGCACCAGGGCGCGGGTAATGACGAACTGACGCCGGTCACGCTCGAAATGAAAGCGTCGTTCTCGTGTGCGTTCGGCGTCATTTAGCAACTGATCACGGTAAATGGCCAGCCAGTGTTCCTCAACCTCGGCATCGAAGCAAAACCACAGGTCGATTTGTCCGGCAGCCAGTAGCATGTTGTCACTCTCATTGTTGGTTGATGCCCCAGTTATAGGGGATAAATTCGATCCGGTAGTTCTCAGGCAGCGCGGTTTTGCGGTAGCGATTGATCCATGCTGTGAGCGAGGGGGCTTGTTGCAGAAAATCTTCGCGGTAGAGTTTGAATATTTCCGATACCCGTAGCACGCTTCTGGCATCATCTTGCACCACATTGCGCGCTTCGGCGACGAACCGTTCGGTTTCTTCCTGCAATTGTGCTTCCAGCCGTTCTGCAGAAAACGGTACGCGCGGCAGGCGCGGGCAACCGATCACCATGCAATTTAACGCCATGTGAATCCGTGGCTCTTGCAGTGGGCGAATCACCTTGTTTTCATAGGTGTACAGCGAGATTGGTATGCCACCGACCTGTACCTTGGTCAGCGCAAAAAAGCGCACCTTTTTGAAGCCGGCCAGCGTCTGGGGGATGCCGTCGTTTAACACCTGATACATCGCGAGCGCATTGTAGGCATTGAGGTGCCAAGCCAGTACGTGGTTGCGGCTGGGGAAGGCCTGTGGTTGATTGCGTGGGTCAAATTGCCAGATGTAGGCGACAAATTGATCCAGATCGGCCCGGTTATGCGCCAGATTGGCAAAATCGATCCGGCCTTCGGCATCGACAAATTGCTGCAATACCCGCTCCCACGCGGCATATGGTGGGGCACGTGGCTGGCCCGGCGCAGCAGGGACTGATTCCAGGCCACGCGGTGGGGCGACGCTGACACAGCCAGCCAGAAGGCTAAGCCACAGACACAACAGCAGTTTCTTCATGCGTGCTCTCCAACGGCGTGGGCGTGGTGATGTGGGCGGGGCTGGTAGCGGGACTGGAAGTGTGGCTGTAGCCGGTGCTGGCTTTTGCCCGGCCCCGGGCGGTCTTGCGGCTCAGTTCAACCTGAATCGGGCCGGGCATCCGGTCTTCCAGTTGGCCATTGGCCGGGTTGAAAAACAAGAGCTTGTTTTGCTGCTTGATGGCTGACGGTTGCAACAGATAGTGGTCACGCTTGGCATTGTGGACGCACATTGAGAGCGGCCCCTGCCCGGTCATCACCATAAACGAGCAGGCTTCGCAGCGCTCACATTCGAGTTCTGTCGCATCCATGAAGTTATGTACAAAAAACGAGATTTTGCCAATCTTGCCGCGTGATGCCAGCAAATCCGGCCACAAGCGCCAGGCCGCCTGCGCTACCCGACTGGTAAAGCCGAGCAAGTGGCGCGGGTGGCTGAGCAAAAAACCGCGCATCGCCGCCACCGAACGCTGTTTGTTGCGCCGTTCAAAGCGAATATTGGCGCTATCGCGCAGCATGGCGTGGACAAAATCGTGGTCGTAGAAAAAGTCGTGTACCTTGCCATTGATCACGACGCCATAGGCATAGGCATTGCAGCGCGCATGACCGGCACTGGCGGCGTTAAAGTTGAGCGTGGTGCCTGCGCCCTGATTAATGGCATCGATCACGGTTTCCGGATTTATGGTGATGCGTTCGCGGTCGGTGCCGCGTCCGGTATCGGCACCGACCTGAAACGAGGCCAACCGTACCTGGTCCGACTGTTGCACGAAGAAGCACACCAAGTCAGGAATTTCGGCGAAATTACCGGGAAAAACCGTGGTATTGAACAAAATAGACAGCGGCAGACCATGGCAGCGCGCAATATAGTCGAGCCGCACCCGGTTCAGTTCGGCTTCGCTGGCATAGCCCTGACGTTGCTGGGTCAGATCCACATGAAACGCGACATCATCGAGCCCGACTTCAGAGAGGCGGGTCAACAAGGTGCGGCTGGCCTTGATGCCATTGGTAAACAGCGAGGCATTCATGCCTTTTTGCTTGATGGCGCGGACAATTTCCACCAGTTCATCGTGGTCACGCAGGGTAGGATCGCCCCCGGTCACTTGAATATCGGTATCCGGCCCATAAAATCGGTAAATCTGTTCGATGCGGCGCATGACTTCGGCCAGCGGAATATCTTTCAGGGCTTCCGATGATTCGGATAGATAGCAGTACGAGCAATCGAGGTTGCAGCGCTGGGTCACTTCCAGTGCCACGCAACCCATCGCCATGCGTCGCCCCATCATTTGCCAATCGGCCCATTGCCCGGTGCGTTGCATGCGCTCGCGGGTACGCTGCATTGGGCTTTTGCCATCGTCGTCGGGCAGCGACTCGGGTTGCCAATCCTTGATTTCTTGTGCTGACAGGTATGGGCTCATCGGGTTACCGTAGGGTGATGGTTGCAGCCGTGCTCGCTTTCGGGGCTCGGCTAAATCCCCAGATTCGACAAAATCAGGCCCAACTCGCGCAGTGCCGGTTCCAGTGTCGGATGGCGCGCTGCGAATTGGGCGGTAATTTCCTGGGTGCGCTCGGCCAGACCGAAGGTGGTCGATTCTTCCGGCTCCTGGTCGCTTCGTTCGAGCAATTCGTCAATATCGTTGCCCAGCACGTGCAGCAGATGCCGCAATTCGCCATCGACTTCACCGGCCTGCTCCAGATGGCTGTGCAGGGATTTGAGTGACTTTTTTAAATGTTCGGTTTCCATGGCATTTGGTAAAAGGGTTGGCTGTGATATTTGATTCTACCTGTTTTGCTGGGCTTACCCGCTATTCTTCGATGGATTATCGGATTGACTGGGTGTCGGGTGTGCCGCCTTGTTTGGTAGCTTGTTCTGTTGTACCAGTACCCACGGGCTGCACACGACGGCCCACAACTCGGCATTTTGTTCTTGCCATTGCCGCGCTTGGGCATCGGTGGCGCGTGCCACCTGTTGCTGTTCGATCCAAGGTTGCAACATTGCCTTGTTATCTTGCGACATTTGAAACGCGACTTCGATCAAATCCAGGCTATCGGCTATACAGATCACGCTACCTGCGGCAAAATGGCGTTGTAGCTCGATCCACGGCACCCGGGCCGTTTCCATATTCAATTTATTGCGCAATAGACGGTTATCAACGGGTTTCATGAGGTATCCTGTTTCAATAAAACGGTGCGGTGCCAGGTGCGGAACATGCCCGATTGTGCCATGCCGCAATGGTAAAACGGAATAGAAAGGTTGTCATGCTAACTCAATTTTCGGCTGATGCGGTCGCAGGCTATCGTACCCGATCCGGGCTGGCCCCCAATCTGGTGATTGAAGTGGTCGAAGAAACCGGATCCACCAATGCCGATTTGCTGGCACGTCTGCCCAATTTACAACAACCGACCCTGCTCATTGCACAGCGGCAAACTGCGGGCAAGGGGCGTGGCGGTCGGGAGTGGCATTCCGTGGCGGGAGCCAGCCTGACTTTTTCTTTGGCTTGGAAGTTTGGCCGCCCGTTGCAGGAACTGGTTGGTTTGCCGCTGGCGGTCGGGGTGGCGATTGCTGAATCGCTGCTAATGCAAACTGTGCGCGTGCAATTAAAATGGCCTAATGATATTTTGCGTGACGGCAAAAAGTTGGGTGGCGTGTTGATCTCCAGTGCCGCCGCCAGTGATGATGCGAGCCAGTATTGGTGCGTGATTGGGGTTGGGCTGAATCTGACGGTGCCGGACGAACTGGAGCAGCGGGTCGGCCATCCGGTGGCAGGGGTACCATGGCTGGCGCAAAAAGATCCGAATCAATTGGTGGCCGGTTTGCTCAATTATCTGCTGGCGGTATTGCATACCTTTGAGCAGGCGGGCATGCTGGCCTTTGTGGCACGCTGGAATATGTACCATGCCTATCAGGGTAAGCAGGTTCAAATTGTGGATAACGGGCAAGTGCTGCACCGGGGCCGAGCCATGGGAATTGATGGCATGGGGCGGCTGTTGCTGGAAACGGACAGTGGCACCGTTGCAGTGATCGCTGGTGATGTGTCATTGCGTACCGATATGGGATAAGAATAATGGGTTACGCGGTGTTTGTGCTTGTGTTGGGGCTGCGATGTGGTTGTTGATTGATGCTGGCAATACCCGGATCAAATGGGCACTTGCTGCGCCGGGGGCGGCGCCGGGCCAGTGGCAGGCGCAAGGCGTGCTGGCTCATGGGGCGGCGCACGAGGCGGTTCCAGAGTGGCAGCAAGTGGCAAAACAATCGGACATGGCTGGCGTCTGGTTGGC
>JACCDS012462306.1_pt1 | contig 12013 bp, 11 predicted proteins | sample 7446441 | NCBI WGS metagenome assembly JACCDS01 (sample SAMN15323445, study PRJNA562643) | freshwater metagenome | isolation source: river surface water | place: USA:Blue River Watershed | collected 2017-08-17
GGCTACTACAAGCCCCAGGAGGACCTGTACTTTGACCTGGCCGAGCTGGTGGCAGACCTGTTCACCCTCGAGACCGACGAAGCCATTGCGTTGTTCGACGAGTACAAGAGCCAGGCGCCCGCTTGCTCGTACGTCAGCTGGCTGGAAAGCCAGGTGCTCGCCATCCGACGCTGAGAACGCGTTTTTGCTGATTCTTTCGCGAGGACCTTCGGGTCCTCGTTTTTCATGGCGAAGTCTCAGCAGTAGGTCCCTGGAGTTGGTGGCCGCACCCAGCCCGTATCTGCCCGCAAAGGAGTAAGACCGGTCGCTACACCGGCGAACACCTCCCTTCACACACCCATGAACTCGCCTCAACGCACGGCTTTGGCCCTTCTGCTGGCCGCCACCCAAGCCCTTTTGCCCTTGTCGGCCCAAGCAGCCGACTACCAGTACCGCAGGAAGGTTTCCGACTTTCCCGTGAATGCGGGCCAACTTCCGCCGAAACCCACGCCGCCCTCTGGGGAGCCTACGCCTGAGCCCACCCCCGCGCCCGCAGTGTCGCTGTCCACCACACTGCTGAACTTTGGTTCGCTGAACGTGGGCGCCACTTCGCAGGCCCAAGGCGTCTTGGTGACCAACGTGGGCAACGCCACACTGAGCCTGCCTGCCGGAGGCGTCACTTCCAGTGGAAGCTCCTTCAACGCCGGCACGAACTGCCCGACGAGCCTGGCCCCTGGCGCGTCTTGCACTGTTCAGGGCAGCTTCTTCCCTGACACCGAAGGTCCCAAGACCGGTTACATCGACATCGTCTCCGACGCACAAGGCGCACCTCACCGCGTGAACATGGTCGGCACGGGGCTGCAGGCGATGCTGTCCGCCAACGCGCCGACCTTTGCCGACACTACCATCGCGAGCACGTCCGCAGCGGTCAACGCGACCCTCACCAACTCCGGCACCTACGCAGCCACCATCACCTCGGTGTCTTCGAGCTCCGCCGAATTCACGGTGGTCAACGCCGCGGCGTGCACGTCCTCGGCACTGCAGCCCGGCGCCTCCTGCAACGTCTCGTTGAGCTTCACGCCCTCGGTAGCCGGAACGCGAACGAGCGTGCTCACCGTGGCATCGAATGCGGGCAACCCCGCCCTGTCGGTCAACCTGAGCGCCGTGGGCCTGGTTCCGGTGGATACCAGCGTGGCCGCCTTCCTCACCATGGACGGCCCGTTGGGCAGCGCCATCAGCGCCTCGGCCGAGGCGACCGGCAAACTGGTCACCAAGCGCGGCACTCCGGCGGTCTACAACAGCACGGCAGTGTTTGGGCAGTCCGCGCTGTTTACCACGGCCAGTACAGGCGGCGCCGGCAGCTGCGGGGTCCTTCCCACCACGTCGCTGGAAGTGGCTCGCAGCCCGGACTTTGAGTTCGACACCGCGAACTTCACCCTGGAGATGCGTGTGCGCCCGAGCGCCCTGGGCGGGACCCAAGGCCTGCTGTCGTTCTATGAGTCGTGCGCAGGAGGCGGCGGCAACATCAAGGGATGGCTCCTTTACGTGTCAGGCACCAAAGTTGTGTTCAATCGGGGCAATGGTGCGGACCAGCCTTTCGCCTTTGCGACCAACCTGGCCAACAACACCTTCCACCACCTTGCATTGGTCAAGACCGGCTCCACGGTGAGCCTGTATGTCAACGGCGTGAAGGACGCGAACGTCATGACCCTGACGGGCACCTACCTGCCGACCAACAGCAACAATGGCGCGTCGGTCACCAACCTGCGGGTGGGCTCCATCCACACCGTCAACACCGGCGGCTTCCTGGGCAACCTCGATGAGATTCGCATCAGCCGCGGTGTGGCCCGCTACACGGGCAACTTCACGCCCAGCAGCCAGGCGCTGACCTACCCCTGAGCCGCCGCAACGGCTTCAGACCAAGCCGCCTGCGGGCGGCTTTTTCGTGGCGGTCGGGTGCTGCCTGCGATGACGTGACCAGGCAAGGGCACTGTCGCCCTTGTCTGCGCCTTCATGTCTACACGCAAGACAGACACCTGATTCCAGAAAGAGACCCCCATGCCCTTCCCCACCGACCCGGTGCACAGCACTGGCTGGTTCGACAACTGCTTCGAGGGCGCTACCGTCCCTGCAGACCTGCGCGCTGCCTCCGAAGCGCTGTGCCGGCGGTTCACCATCCGCGGCATCTGCGACCCGATGTATCTGGCCAACCTGATGGCCATGGAGCTCGGACGCGGCGATGGACGGGGCGCGTTCCACCCAGCCGACTCCGACGCGCGCGAAGAATTCGGCAGCCGCCTGGCTCAACTGGTGCAACGAATCGGCTTCGCCTACAGCACTTGCGTCGCCGGCGCGAACGCCGAACTGCCCGACATCCTCAGGCAACACCTGCGCTGACTTCCAGCGAAACCCGTTCCAGCGGCCCCTCCCTTCACCGGAGCGGGCCGCTTTTCTTTGGCACCGGACGCGCTTGACGTTCGCCTCAAACGGGTCCGAATTTGCGCGCTCCGTCGCTATACGTCTGAGGAAAACCATTCAAAGCCAAGTTCTCATGACCCCTTGTCAGCCGGAGACAATCACCGGTTCACCAGAACCGCTGTGCCTCGATTCCCTCCTAGCCGACTCCTTCGACCACAGCGAAAGCTTGCTGCCCTCGCTGGAGTCGTTCCTCAACTCACCCTTCGCCGAATTCGAGCGGTTTCAGATGCTGGGCAATCACCTCGACGGTGGCTGCTCGCGCGTGTTCTCGTTCCATCCGGAAGTGGCTCCCAACAAGGTGCTCAAGCTGACCAGCTGTCCCGCTACCCGCGAACTGCTGGGACGTCTCAACGAGATGGATAAATGGAACCGTCCGGCCGCGCTGCCACGGGTGGAGCGGTGCCTGGGCGTATGCGCCGTAGACGCCGATGGTATCGAGTACACCGGGTACGTGATGGAACGGTTGCGCCGCCCACGCACCTTGTATGAGCTGACACTCGTGCAGGACGCGGTCCAATGGGTGCGCGAGGCCATGCAGCGTGCTTCGGTCGACCTCAAGGTCTACCACCACTGGAGCACCTCCCTGGCCGCGCTGGACCTCTTGATGCGCAATGACCTGTACTTCCTCAGCCGGGCCCTGAAGTTCATTCGCGAAGTCATCGTCAGTCGCAAGGCGTTTCTCGACCTTGAGATGCCGGGCAACATCCTGTTCGGACAGGATGGCCGCATGGTGCTTGCCGACCCCGTCGCCATGAGCTGCAGTCTCTCGCCGCCGTAGCGCACAACACCCCGTTAGCGCACTTTCAGGACACCTATTTAGGCCCGTTTCGCTCACATCCTTACCGCCCTCGACTGCACTGCGTCTGTCGAGGGCGTCTTCTTTTTTGGCGGCAGGGGTCGCTATAGGCCTCAGGTACAACTCGAACGTTTCAAGGACATGACTTCCTCCCACCAAGCGCCAACCCCCCAAGGCTCGTCCCTGCCAGGCGCCTTTCCATCAAGCGTTTCGATACTGCCGGAGATGCAGGCTTTCCTGCGCTCTCCGCTTGAGTGCTTCTTCCACTACAAGATGCTGGGCAATCACCAGGACGGCGGCAGCTCACGTGTCTACTGCTTCCACCCGGAAGTGGCCGACAAGCTGGTGCTCAAGCTGACCAGTTGCGACGCCACCCGGGAGCTGCTGAAGCTGTTGTGGGTTCAGCAGTATCACGGCACCAAGGTGAAGGGCCTGCCCTCAGTGTCGCAATCACTGGGCATGTGTGCCCGTGACGACGACTACATCGAGTACCACGGCTTTGTCTTGGAGCGCCTGCGGCACCCCCAGAGCGCCGAGGAAGACGCGATGGAGACACAGCTGGTCACCGCCGTGCGAGCGGCCATGCGGGAAGCCAGCTCCGGAGCTACCTCCGCGATGCACTGGAGCACCTCCCTGGTGGCAGCCACTTGGCTGGCCAACTCCAACATTCTCGGCCTGGGTGACGCATTTCACGCACTGTGCCGGGTCATCCTGATGTGCGAGGCCTATCTCGACCTCGAGATGCCGGGCAACATCTTGTTCACGCTCGACGGTGAAATCTGCCTGGCCGACCCTGTGGCCATGACGTGCAGCATGCACTAGAGAACCTGTTCTTTGTTCAAACCCCGTGCAGCCTATGTGCTGCACGGGGTTCTTTCTTGTGGAAGCGCACGTTGCGACGCCCTAAAATCGTCACGCCGCTTCCTTTAATGGGTCGCTGGCCTTAAAATGACGGGATGCTCGAACCCGCTGACGACCGCTGCATTGCGCCGACCCCTGCTGCCGAATCGGCAAGCCACCGCGCCTCCTCGCCGCGTCCGCTGGTGCTGCATCACGGCGGCGGGTGCCCGGATGGCTTCGGCGCCGCGCTGGCGGCCTGGACCGTGCTCGGCGACGACGTGGAGTACCGCGGCGTGGTGCGCTTCAACGACCACCCGGCCGACACAGCGGGGCGCGACGTCTACGTGCTCGACTTCACCTACGCTCGCGACGTGATGGAACGGCTGGGCCGGGAGGCCGGGAGCCTCACCGTGCTGGACCACCACGCCACCTCCACCGTGCGCTTGGCCGGCTACAGGCCGGTGTGCTGCGGCAAGGTCCATCTGGACGAAAACCGCAGTGGCGCGGTGCTCGCCTGGGAGCACTTCCACCCGGGCAAGCCGCTGCCCTACCTCTTCCAATGCCTCCAGAGCCGCGACCTGTGGCGCTGGGACGTCCGCGGCGACCGCGCGTTCCTGAGCTGGCTCGACACCTTGCCGATGACGTTCGCGAACTGGCGCCAGGTCTTGCAGGCCACGCCCGAAGAGCTGAGCGTCATCGGCGAGCAGGGCGCGGCGATGGAGCAGAAGTACCAGGCGTTGTGCCGCGACATGGCCGACCAGGCCCAGCCCCTGGTGCTGGATGGCCACGAAGGGCTGGTGGTCAACGTGCCTCACGCCTTTGCCAGCGCCGTCGGTCACCTGCTCTACGAGCGCTGTGGCACTTTCGGCCTCATCTGGAGCATCACGCCCGACCGGATGCTGCGCTGCAGCCTGCGCAGCAAGGAGCCGCTCGATGCACGGCTCATTGCCGAGAAGTTCGGGGGTGGCGGGCATCCGCAAGCCGCCGGGTTCGCGCTGCCGCTGGGCAGGTTGGACGAGCTGCTGCGCGGGCGGCTGGACGCACCAGCCACCACGGCGGGCTGAAGCGGGACTTTTCAGAGGGCTGTCGTGAAAGAAAAAGCAGCCCCAGAGGGCTGCTGTGAAAGAAAAGGCAGCCCAGAGGGCTGCCGTGAAGGAAAAAGCAGCCCAGAGGGCTGCTTTGAAGAAGGACCGGCTTGAGCATCAAGCGAAGCGGCACCGCTCCAGGTCGAGGTGCTCCAGCACGGCCATGACCTGGGGGTGGTGGCGGTTCAGCAGGCCCTGACCCTGCACGAGGTTCGGACGAGCCGCCGTCGCCGAGGCCACGTCCTTGAAGACCAGCATCACGAAGCAAGGTGCAAGCTCATCCTGCACGTGCTGCGAAAACGTCAGTGCCTGCTCGTGACCGCGGCTGAGCTGCGTTGGCACACAACGCCAGGCCGAAGGCGCCTGGATGGAGCGCAAAGCGGCGTCGAACTCGGCTTGCGCCGTCGGCTGACCCAGGCTGAGGTGAAACAACACATCGCCAGCGTCGGCCGTCACCACCCGGCCGTCGGCCAGCTGGAACTGCGCGTCCTGGGCATCAGCGTCCGAAGACCATGAGGGCTTCTTGTTGGCAAAGCCTTCGAACGAGGCCACAGGGTGCAGCCCGCCATCCAGGACCAGCCGCGCGTCGTGCGTGTCGAACAGGTGCCGGTAGCCGAAGGCCCATTTGGGGCTGTCGACGTAGAACACCTGCGGCGTGACCGGGCAGATGTAGCGGACTTCGGACCAGAAGGCGCTCACCTGCTCGGCTTCGGGCCTGGCCAGCGGACTCGAATCCGCGAGGCGCTGAAGCTGCTCGTCGAGCATCCGGCTCAGCAGCTGACGGGCTACGCGCCGCGTCCATTGAACGTCGAGCACGCGCACGCCGTCGCTGTAATCCGAACGGTCACCCATGGCGAAGTACGCCAGGACCGGCTTGCCGTCGCTCAGCAGCAGATGCGCGCTACAGGACTCGTCGCTGTCGTGCGGGATGTCGAACACCTCGACGAGGCGCCAGTCCTGCGAGAGCTCCGATTGCACTTGCCGCAACAGCTCGATTTCAAGGTCGAAGACATGGGCCAGCTGCAGTTCGCCGAGCACGCCCTTGAGCATCGACTCGGTGGTCCAGGCACTGCGCTCTTCGAGCGCCGGCGTGGTCCGGGCATGGGACAGCGCAACGAGCTGGTCGTAGTAGGAACCCGCAGGGGCATTCGTCAAAACGTCGGTCGTCGAAGATGTCATCAGGTTGCTTCCTTGAGGGCATGAAAAGAGGGGTTCTGCGACGTGTAGGAAAGGCCCTGTGGCGCGGCGCGCGGACAAGAACAAGCGCCCGCAGGAGGCGGGCGCACAGGTGCTGACAAGCCGGCCAGAACGTCAGTCGATGACCCGGATGCGGCTGTTGCCCCAGTCGCTGACGTAGAGCCGTCCATTGACGAGCTGCAGGCCGCGCAGCGTGCTGAAGCGTGCTGACAGCGCCGCGCCGTTGACGTTGCCGGTGGTCGAGGGGCTGCCCGCGAACACGGCGTAGCCCGAGAGGTCGCTCGGTGCCTTGTAGACCGCGTACAGGTTCATCAGCGTGAAGTAGACGTTCCCGTTCTGGCTCACCGCCAAGCCCCGCAACACGGAAGGCAGCGACATCTGCGCCAGCAGGTTTCCACTGGCGTCGTACTTCAACAGCACGTTGCTGCTGGTGGCTGCGTAGAAGTTGCCGGCGCCGTCGAATGCCAGGAAGCCGAGAGGCGCCCCGGGCAGGGTCTGGAAGGCAACGTTGCCGTCCACGGGGCTGTAGCCGTCGCCGTTCCACTGCAGCCGATAGACCTTCCTGGCGCCCGTGAGGACGTAGAGGTAGCCGTTGGCCGGGTTGACCGCGGCCGCGCTGGTGGTGCTGGAGCCAATCATCGCGCCGGCAATGGAGTAGCCAGACGACGGGTTGAGCACCAGGCTCGAGCCCGTGAAGTCATAGGTGTAGACCCTCTGGTTGGAGGTCGCGCCGGAGTAGACCGTCTTGATTTGGCCGTTCTGGATGAACGGTTCGGTGTCCCAGCTGGTCTGTGGGTTGGCATTCATGCCTTGGCACTTGGCATAGTCGTAGGCCCCGTTGCTGAACGCGCAGATGAGACCGGTGTCGGGGCTGACCGCCACGGCCGTCGGACTGGCCCCCGTCATCGTCAAGCCGGTGTCACTCACGGTGCCACCCGGGTCGGTTGCTTGCACGGTCAGGCTGACCGTGCTCGTGGTGGCGCTGACGTTGCCGAAGGAGTCGGTGGCCTGCAGCACGAGCTGGTAGCTGCCGGCTGGCAGCGTGCCGGGGATGGTGAGACTCGCAGAAGACGTGCTGCCGTACGCCGGCGTCGCGTTGAGGGTGCCCGCAGCGCCGAACGTTACGTTCGGGCCCTGGCCGTAGAAGTTCGAGCCGGTCAGCGTCACCGTGGTCGCCTGCCCGGCAGAAACGGTCGACGGCGAGATGGCGGTGATGGTCGGCGCACCGCGCACGAAGAGTCCGGAGTTGACCGTGGACGAAGCCAGGTCCCCCGGGTTCACCACCTGCAGGTTGTAGCTGCCCGCAGCAAGGCCCGAGGGCACCAGGAAGCTCAGGGCGGTCGACGACGCAACGCCGGCAGACAATCCGCTCACCGAGGCGGCGCCGGTGAGGTTGACCGTGGCGCCGGGGGCGAATCGGGTGCCCGTCAGCGGCGCACTGCGCAGCGCACCGGTGTTCCACAAGGTCAGGCTCGGGTTGTCCAGGGTTGGCGTGTCGTAGTAGGTCAACGTGCCGGCGGAGACGCTACCCCCCGCCGGGGCGTAGACCGACACGTTCGCCGTGCCGCCTGCCGTGCCGGCCGGCGCCGAGGCCCGCAGCGTGGTCGACGACACGAAGGTCGTGCTGGCCGGGCTGCCATTGAACATCAGCTGGTTGAATCCGGACTTGAAGCCAGCACCGGTCACGGTGACGAGGGTCGTGCCGTTCGGGTTCACGTAAGTCGGAGACAGGCTCGAAACCGTGGGCGTCGCCACGCCAACCAGGGGCACCGTGCGCTGCGACAGGACGCCCGAGCCCAGCGGCTGCATCGTGAGGACCGCAGCAGCGTCGGCACCCAGGGTCATCGACGCGCTGGGAGCCCAGCGCAGGACGGCAGTGCAGGTGTTGCCAGGTGCGGCACCCTCCAGCGTAGCGGGGGCCTGCGCGGTGCCGCAGGTCGAGCTCACAACGCTCACGTCCTGCGCGCTCTGCAGCGTCAGCGACACGGCACGGGCCGCCCCCGAGATGTTGGTGAAGGTGAGGCTGCGGTCGGTGCTGGCGGTGAAGACTGGGACGCCGAAGTCCAGCGGCGAGGCCGAAGCCAGCACGCGGCTGGCAGAGCCGGACCCGGTCAGGGTCAGCGTCTTGGCGGTGCCCTGCGACCAGGCCGCCGTCAGCGTGGCGGTCGTCGTCTCGAGCGACGTCGGCGTGTAGGTGACGTTGAGCTCACACGATTGGCCCGCCGCCAGGCTGGCCGGGCAGTTGTGGGTGGCGCTGTAGCGGTCGCTCGCTGCGCCGCTCAAAGTGGCGCTGAAGCCGCTCAGGGCCGAAGAACCGGTATTGAGCACCAGCGCAGAACGCGTCAGGGACTCGTCCAGCGGCACCGCGGACATCGACAAGCTCGAGGTGCTGAGCTCGAAGCTGGCGCCCGGCGGCGCAATGGGTTGAGAGGGTCCCGTCGGTTGGTTCGGCTGTGAAGGCGGCGTGACCAGGGTGGACGGCGAGGTCACCACCAGCGTGGGCACGAGGCGGCGATGCTCGAAGCTCTGCGCCTGCGCGTTGAGCAGGGCAGCGGTCAACATGAGGGCGACAACAGGGCGGGACATCAAGGCTCCGAAAGGGATGAGCGCAAATGCTGCGCACCCTTCCAGTAGCGAAACCTGATTGAGCGACAGGGCCCGCTCTCGAGATGCACCTCGGACTTTGGCTCGCGGGCGGGGTCCGGCCGCAAAAAAAGCTGCTCACGAGGAGCAGCCTTGGGAATGACGCGTCGGGTGACGCGACTCAAGCAGGTCAGCTGGCGTGAGCGGACACAGCTCGGAAGGTGAAACGCGTTTCCGCCTCGAGGCCGACCCACAGGGTCGTGCCCAGCATGAACAGCGCCAGTGCGAGGTTCAGCGGGGACAGCTCACCGTGCGCCAGGTCGGCCACGAAGCTGTCGAACCGCACGGCGATGAGCACGAGGTTGAGCAGCAGCAGGGCGACCATCAGCGCCAGGCGTCGGCGGCTCAGGTGGGGTGGAAACTGGGTGGTGACGTTCATGTCGGTGTCCTTGTTGAAGAGTGCGCGCAGGCACTCGAAAAGCGGTTCTTCAGTTCTGGCCCGCAGAAGCGCGCGACTGCTTCTTGAAGTCGCGCACCTGGTCAAGCAACAGCTTGAAGTGGCACCAGCCGGCGGCCACACAGGCTGCCAACAGCAGCCCGAGCCCCAGTGACATCGGCGCCGTCGACTCCAGGGCACGCCCGAAGGAGCCCCAGGCCAGGATGACTGCGATGCCGCACACCGTGGCGGCCAGCGACTTCCAAAGCGTCGGTTGCGACGTCGCCGCAGCGCGGTTGACCGCCTGGCGGGCGGCATAGAGCCACAGCAGCAGGACCGCCACGTCCTCGATGAGGCCCCAGCGAGGTACCACGTCTTGCAGCGGCGCCAGCAGGGTCAAACCCAGGCCGGTGACGACGAACAGCAGCGCCAGGGCGGCCAGCCAAGTGAAAGTGGGTCGTACGATGTTCATGTGTCCTCGAAGTCAGGAGTGAAGTGTCTTCGAGGTGTAGCGAATCCCGGGTTTCGTCAACGCCGTGCTCAAGCGCTCAGTGCAAAGACGCGTCGTCAGGCCGTTGCCCGAGCTGATGCGCCGCTGCGTCACTGAAACAGGGCTCCACCCCGAGCTGGCGCATCAGAGAGAAAAACTGCATCGACGACTGCTTCCAATCCTCGTGCTGCAGTGCGCGCCACTCCAGGGTGCCCAGCGACTGCCCGTCGCGCTTGGCCACCGGGAATCTCAGCGCCTCAGGCACCAGGTCGGGGCTGCCAACCACGAGTTCCGACACCTCCGCACCGCCCTCCCGGGCGAGCTTGCGCAAATGGTGGGCTGTCGCCGACGAACGCTGGTGCAGCATGGCCTTGAACGCGGCGTCATGCCACCGGTCCAGGGGCGCCAACGGGCGGAGACGCCGGACTTTCAGCACCTCGGCCAGGTCGCTGCCGAGCGCGTCCAGTTCGGCCCGCAGGTCCGACATCAAGCCCACGTGGCCACGCTCGAACGCGGCCCGGTCGCCTTGTGCGTCTTCGCTCAACCGCTCATGTTCGACATCCAGCGCCTTGGCCATCACGAAAGGCACCTCCTCGACCGTTCGCAACACACCGACCAGAACGCCAAACGATACGTGTTCGGGCATGCCGGTCCGCGGCACGCACTCCTGTGTTTCGAGCGTCGAGCCCTCCTCGACTGGCAGCGTCACCTGCCCCTCGTCGACGCCGGCTGCGAATTTGGCCTTCACCGCGTCGGCCACCACGGCCAAGGCCGTCGCGTCATCACCCGCGCTCAGCGATTGCAGCATGCGGTAGAGGTCCCCGGTGCGCAATGCGTCGGTCTCGCCCGAGGTGAGGAGTCGGGGCAGCAGGTGAACCTCGCTGCGCTGCTCGATGGCGTCGTTGCGCTCCAGCGCCTTGCACAGGTGCGCACGCAGCTTCTTTGCGCCCAGGCGCAGGGTCGACAGCGACTGCGTGTGCAAGGCCGAGACCGGCAAGGCGAACAGCCAAGTGTGCGCCAGCCCCTCCTCGCCGACCTCGTCGGCTTCAACGGAAGTGCTCCAGTGCGCCACGGCCTCTTCGAGCAGCTCCTGCAGCGCCTCGCCATCGTCCACCATTTCGAGCTGGTCGTGCACCAGCTCCATCAGCTGGTCAAATTGCTCCGCAGAAAACTGTGTCAGACACTCGCAGACGTATTCGCGCAGCAGGTCCTCTTCTTCGAAGTCTCCCGCGTGGGCCTGCGCCACCCGCCTGGCGAACTCGCGAGCCGATTGCTGCAACGGGTGTTGGCGTCGTGACAGACGCTCGGAGAGTCGACCCATGGAAAACTCCTTTCTGGAACCCTGTTGAGCCGTGTGACAGGCTCGACTCCGTACCGGGCTTGTTGCACAGGCATCCGCCTGCGCCCATCTGCACTCGTCTGCGCTCGTCTGCGCTCGTGCGAATCATTCTCGTGCGGCAGTCCGCGCTCGACAAGCAGCCACGCGCCGGCTCGAAAGCCGCCACGGGAGGGGGTCGTGAAAGACCCTACCGTTGAAAGTGACGGGTTGCGGTCAGTCTCAACTCAAGACGGCCGCTTGCGCGTTCACTGCCGAATGGACCAGACGAACGCCGCAACGGCCAATGCGCCCGCAAGCCCCGCCGCTGTGAACGCAACCTTCTTGCTGACACCCCAGCGGGACGAAAAAGCCAGCACCAGTGCGAATCCCAGCAACATCCAGCCGGCCCCCAGTCCCTGCGCGGCAGGGCCTGTCACCAGGTAAGCCGGGCTGTGCTTCGGGCTGACCCAGATTTCGTTGTAGATGAGGCCAGGAGCACCTTTGGCCATCAAGGAGAGGGCCAACAGAGCGCCGAAGATATCAGGGAGCTTTTTCATGAGAGAGGAACGGTGTTGAGGGGATGTCCCAGCGCAACGTCTACCAGGCACGACACGTATAGCCTTCTGCGGCATGTAGGCGAAAGACGGCCGGTCCGCCGGTGGCGCGCTGCATGGTGGATTTAGAGCCGTCGCGCAGAGGGTCGTCTTCAAGCAGGGGTCGACGAGTCGACGTCCGAGGGCAAGTCAAGGTAGCCGTCATAGGCGGCGACCTGCCCCAGCAGCGGCACCGAGGCCCGGATGAAAAAGCAAAA
>JACCDS010078276.1_pt1 | contig 12012 bp, 10 predicted proteins | sample 7446441 | NCBI WGS metagenome assembly JACCDS01 (sample SAMN15323445, study PRJNA562643) | freshwater metagenome | isolation source: river surface water | place: USA:Blue River Watershed | collected 2017-08-17
ATCTGGTGGCCAGCACGCGTCCATTTGGCCACGCGCTTGGCGACATTGCGGATGCGCTCGGTCGAGCCCATCGAGGTGCCGCCGTATTTGTGAACGATCAAAGCCATGTGTAGTTCTGAAAAGAAGGAGAAAGCAGGCGCTGGTTTCAAGAAATGAAGTCAAGACAGCACTGCCCACGTCAAAAGGGGTTGAGGCCCCAGCAAAGCCTGTCAATTGTACCAACCGGGCTGACGCCTCCATGACCCGACAAACCGCCCTGCTCATGCCCACGACGCGGGTAATCTTTGCAGCCGAAGGCATGGGCCCCCGATCAAGTCGGGGCGACAAAGCAAACCTGTCATACCCGCGCACGCGGGTATCCATGCCCGCCGAAGGCACGCCACATCAAGCCAAATAAGACAAACAAGCCCCAGCCCGAACCACAAAGCCCTGCCCCACCTTCAGGTGCAAGCGGTGCCCCCGGGTGGTGCAGGCTGCCACCTGATCCAGCAGTTCATGCAGCTGCGCGGTGCTGGGCGTGGTGGCGTGGTGTTGCCGCAGCCAGTGGCGCAGCACCAGCGCTTGGCGGGCGCGGCTGAGCTGCTGCAGGGCCTGAATGCGCGGGGGCACACCCACTTGCACCAGGTCTTGCGCTGCCACCTCGTTCAGCACCTCTTGCGCCTGCGCGGCATGGGCGGCACTGCGGGCAAAGGTTTCACGAAAAGCGGGCAAGGCCTCGACCAGCGCGGGCAAGACGCGGGCGCGGATACGGTTACGGGTGAACTTCTCGTCGTCGTTGCTGGGGTCGTCGACCCAGCTTTGCCCCTGGCCGTCCAGCCATTCGCGCAATGCAGCGCCCGGCACAGCCAAGCAGGGGCGGTGCCAGTTCAGGCCCTGCCGCTGCCAATGCGCGGGCATGCTGGCCAAACCGGGCAGGCCTGCGCCACGTGACAAAGCGATCAGCAAGGTTTCAATTTGGTCGTCGGCGTGCTGGGCCAGGGCCACATCGCGCACCTCGGGCCACTCGCTTTGCACCGCTTCAGCCAGCGCGGCATAACGGGCTTGGCGGGCGGCGTCTTCGGGGCTTTGGCCGGGTGCGTGGCCCGCTTGAACGCGCCGCACCGCCAGTGGCACCCCGAGCGCAAGGCACAGCGCACGGCAATGCGATTCAAAACCATCGGCGGCGGCTTGCAAGCCGTGGTGAATGTGAATCGCCCTCACCTGCCCGGGCCAGCGCCGTGCGCAGGCCAGAAGCAGCGCGGTCGAGTCGGCACCGCCACTGAAGGCCACCGCAAAAGGAAGGCCCGGGCTGAAATCAGCCAGGGCCTGTTCAAAGGTTTGTGCCATGAGTGAAGCCTGACGGCTCACCAGAGGATTTACTTACCCGCTTTGGTGTCGGTGAAGCGGCCGTAGCTGTTCAGGCGTTCGTAGCGGCGCTCCAGCAGCTCTTTGGGCTTGAGGTCGGCCACCTGACGCCAAGCGTCGCCCAGGGCGCGCTTGAGAAAAGAAACCATCTGGTCGGTATCACGGTGGGCTCCGCCCACGGGTTCGTTGACGATCTTGTCCACCAGGTTCAAGGCCTTCAAACGGTGCGCGGTGATGCCCAGTGCATCGGCGGCGACTTCGGCTTTGTCGCTGGTTTTCCACAAAATGGAGGCGCAGCCTTCAGGGCTGATGACCGAGTACACAGAGTACTGCAGCATGAGAACCTGGTCGGCCACCGAAATGGCCAATGCCCCACCCGAGCCGCCTTCGCCAATGATGGTGGTGATGATCGGTACTTCGAGCTGGGCCATCTCAAAGATGTTGCGGCCAATGGCTTCGGACTGGCCACGCTCTTCGGCGTCAATGCCGGGGTAAGCGCCGGGCGTGTCGACAAAGGTGAAGACAGGCAGCTTGAACTTTTCGGCGGTCTTCATCAGGCGCAGCGCTTTGCGGTAGCCCTCGGGCTTGCTCATGCCGAAGTTGCGCAGCGTGCGCTCTTTCGTGTCGCGCCCTTTTTGCTGGCCGAGCACCATGCAGGCCTGGCCATTGAAACGGGCCAAGCCGCCCACGATCGACAAATCGTCGGCAAAGTGGCGGTCGCCGTGCATCTCGACAAAGTCGGTGAATATGCCGTGGATGTAGTCCAGCGTGTAGGGGCGCTCGGGGTGGCGGGCGATTTTGGTGATCTGCCAAGGGGTCAGATCGCTGTAGATGTCTTTGGTCAGTTGCTGGCTTTTCTTGCTTAGCTGGTCGATTTCGAGGGTGATGTCCACCGCCGACTCGGTCTGCACGTAACGCAACTCTTCGATCTTGGCTTCGAGTTCGGCAACGGGTTGCTCAAAGTCGAGAAATGTCTTTTTGGCCAAGTTGGGCTCCTCTGTTCTGTTTCCGGCTGGACGCGCTGTCCAGCCCTTCAATACGCCACGGGCACGGGGTCCAGCGAGCGCCAAATATACCAAGTCGCCACCGTGGCGTAGGGGCTCCAGGCCTGGGCCACTTCACGGGCATCGCTGCGGCTGACCGGCTCGCCCGAAAAGTAGTTGCGGCTGATGCCGTTGATCAAGCCCACATCGTCCAGCGGCAGCACATTCGGCCGCATGAGGTGGAAAATCAGGAACATCTCGGCCGTCCAGCGGCCAATGCCCCGGATCGCCACCAACTCGTCGATGATGGCCTCGTCGTCCATCTCTTGCCAGGCCTTGACGTGCACCGTGCCCGAGCTGAAATGCATGGCCAAATCGACCAGGTATTCGACCTTGCGGGCCGACAAACCGGCCGCCCGCATGTCGTCGACCTTGAGTTTGAGCACGGCAGCCGGGGTGAGCCGTTTGGGGAGCACCGAAAAGCGGTCCCAAACCGACTGTGCCGCCTTCACGGAGATTTGCTGGCCCACGATGGACCGCGCCAAAGTGACAAAAGCATCGCCCCGCGTCTCCAGAATGGCGTTGCCAAACTGGGGGATGAGTTTTTTCATGACCCGGTCTTTTTTGGCCAGGTGCGCACAGGCCTCGGCCCAATAAGCGGGGGTGACGGGTGTCACCGCGGGTGTGGCTGCGCTCACTGAGCCGCCTCCCAGGTGGTGCCAGCCGCAGAATCCTTGAGCACAATGCCTTGCGCCAGCAAATCGTTGCGGATGCGGTCGGCTTCGGCAAAGTTTTTGGCTTTTTTGGCGTCGGCCCGGGCCTGGATCTGCGCCTGAATGGCCGCTTCATCCAGCCCTGCACCCGCCTGCAGGTAAACCGTGGGGTCGGTTTGCAGCAAACCGAGCAAGCCGCCCAAGGCTTTGAGCAAGCCAGCACGCTCGGAAGAGCCGCTGCGGTTGACTTCACCCGCCAGCTCGAACAGCACAGCCACCGCCTCGGGCGTGCCAAAGTCTTCGTCCATGGCGGCTTTGAAGCGAGCGGCCAAGGGGTCGGCCCAGTCGATTTTCACGACGGCTGGCGGCACAGCCTGCAGCGCGGTGTACAGGCGCTTCAAAGCGCCTTTGGCATCGTTCAGGTGCACGTCGCTGTAATTGAGCGAACTGCGGTAATGGCTGCGCACGATGAAAAACCGCACGGTCTCGGCATCAAACTCTTTGAGCACATCGCGGATGGTGAAGAAATTGCCCAGGCTCTTGGACATCTTTTCGTTGTCCACATTGATGAAGCCGTTGTGCATCCAAAAGCGTGCCAGGGGCTGGCCATTGGCGCCTTCGCTTTGGGCGATCTCGTTTTCGTGGTGCGGAAACTGCAGGTCCGCACCGCCGCCGTGGATGTCAAAAGTCTGGCCCAGCAGTTCGCAGGCCATGGCCGAGCACTCGATGTGCCAGCCGGGGCGGCCCGTGCCAAAGGGGCTGGCCCATTTGACGTCTTCCGGCTCGGTGGGTTTAGCGCTCTTCCAGAGCACAAAGTCCAGCGGGTCTTGCTTGTCAGTCTCCACCGCCACGCGCTCGCCCGCATTGAGCTCATCGAGCGACTTACCGGACAACTTGCCGTAACCCGCAAATTTGCGCACCGAATAATTCACGTCGCCATTGCCTGCGCGGTAGGCCAGGCCTTTTTGCTCCAGCGTGCCGATCATGCTGAGCATCTGCGGCACGTAGTCGGTGGCGCGGGGCTCGTGCTGAGGGCGTTCGATGCCCAGGGCGTCGGCGTCCTGGTGCAGCGCCTCGATCATGCGGTCGGTCAAACCGCGGATGGTTTCGCCGTTTTCCAGGGCGCGTTTGATGATCTTGTCGTCGATGTCGGTGACGTTGCGGACATACGTGACCCGGTAGCCACTGGCCTTGAGCCAACGCTGCACCACATCGAACGCGATCATCGAGCGGGCGTGGCCCAGATGGCACAGGTCGTACACCGTCATGCCGCAGACATACATGCGCACATGGCCGGGCTCGGCCGGAGAAAACTCGGAGACAGCACGGCTCAGCGTGTTGAAGATGCGCAGACTCATGTCAGATCAAAGATTTTTTTATTACAACCACCCACACGACAGTGTCCGGCATCGGCATCTGATCGGCTCAGGGAAATTCAGGAAACTCAACACAAGGAAACAAGGCCCAAAGCCCCGCTTCCCGGCTGGGCAACAGCCCCCGCCAACGGCCTGATGACCGCGTGCCCTCCGCTACAATGACCCTTCAGTATATCCCCGACGGGGGCCCTGCTCCCAGTTCCTGGCAGCCCGAATTCAACACTTTTGGCGCGCATGCAAGCTCTACTTTCGTTCGTATTGACCAGTCTTTTGCTGCTGTCCAGCGTGAGCGCCCAAGCGGACGTTTACCAGGATGTGAACCGACTGATCGGGGCGGCCGAATGGTCCAAAGCCCAGGCGCAAGCGCAGGAATACCTCAAGACCCGCCCCACCGACCCGCAAATGCGCCTCTTGCTCAGCCGCATTCAAGACGGTCAGGGCCAGACCGCCGAGGCGATGGAAACCCTGCAGGCCTTGACCCAGTCCTTCCCCGAACTGCCCGAACCGCACAACAACCTGGCCGCCCTGCTGGCCCGCCAAAACCGCTATGCCGAGGCGCTGGCCCAGTTGCAAGACGCTGTGCGCGCACGACCCGATTACGGTACGGCCCTGGAAAATCTGGGCGATGTCTACATTGCGCTGGCCATTGAGGCCTACCAAAAAGCCAGCCGGGCACCGGCCCCGCAGCCGCGCGTGACCAGCAAACGCCAGGCGGCCGAACAACTGCTCAAGTCGTCGGCGCCTTGAGGCCGCCACCGACGCGCCGTCCCGCACGCCACCTGCCGCCTCACCTTGCTCCCGTTGGAAGAACACCATGCGACGCTCCCGCTTTTTGACCTCTTTGGCCCTGACACTGGTTTTGGCGTTGCCCATGGCCAGCCAGGCCCAGACATCCGGCGTGACCAAGGTGCGCATCAGCACCTCCATGGGTGACATCGAAGCCGAGCTCTACGCCGACAAAGCCCCCAAAACCGTGGCCAACTTTTTGCAGTATGTGAACGACAAGCACTACGACGGCACGATTTTTCACCGGGTGATTGCGGGCTTCATGGTGCAAGGCGGCGGCTATGACGCGCAATACAAAGAGAAGAAAACCCGCGCACCCGTGCAGCACGAAGGCCGACAGGCCCTGGCCGCTGGCCTGAAAAACACCACCGGCACGCTGGCCATGGCCCGCACCAACGACCCGCAATCGGCCACCGCGCAGTTTTTCATCAACGTGGTGGACAACGCTTTTCTGGACCCGACCCCGATCCCCGACGGTGACCCGGTGGCCAAATTTCAATACCAGGGCCGCGTTTACGAGAACGTGGCCCGCGCCCAACTGCTGAACGCCCCCCAGCTGTTCGGCTACACCGTTTTTGGCAAAGTCACGTCCGGCATGGACGTGGTCCAAAAAATCCGCAACACGCCCACGGGCGCTGGCGGCCCCTTCCCGACCGATGTGCCCCGCACGCCAGTCGTCATCCAATCCATCACTTTGTTGAAGTAACACCATGAGCAACCCACAAGTCGAACTGCACATCACCGGCTACGGCGTCATCACCCTCGAACTGGACGCTGAAAAAGCCCCCAAGTCGACCGAAAACTTTTTGGCCTATGTGAACAAGGGCCACTACAACAACACGATTTTTCACCGCGTGATCCCCGGCTTCATGATCCAGGGCGGCGGCTTCGAGCCCGGCATGAGCCAAAAACCCACCGACGCGGCCATCGAGAACGAAGCCAACAACGGCCTGAAAAACGACGAGTACACCGTGGCCATGGCCCGCACTTCGGCGCCCCACTCGGCCACCGCGCAGTTCTTCATCAACGTCGCCAAAAACGACTTCCTGAACCACACCGCCCCCTCCATGCAAGGCTGGGGCTATGCCGTGTTCGGCAAAGTGGTCAAAGGCAGCGAAGTGGTCGACCAGATCAAAGGCGTGAAAACCGGCAACCGCGGCGGCCACGGTGACGTGCCCAAAGAGGACGTCGTGATCGAAAAAGCCGTCGCACTGTGATGGGCTGAGCCGTGTCGGACCCGCGCACCACCCGGCCGAACATCGGCTTGCTGACCGCGCCAGCGACATGGCAAACCGTGGACCTGATCTCGGACCTGCATTTGCAGGCCTCCGAGACCGCCACTTTTGAAGCCTGGCGTGACTACATGGCCCGCACGCCTGCCGATGCGGTGCTGATTCTGGGGGACTTGTTTGAAGTCTGGGTGGGCGACGATGCCGCTGCGCTTGACCCCTTTTTGCAAGCATGTGCCCAGGTGTTGCGCCAAACCGCGCAGCGCGCCCATGTCGCCTTCATGCCCGGCAACCGCGACTTTTTGGTGGGCCCGGATTACCTGGGCCGTTGTGGCGTTCAGCCCCTGACCGACCCGACTTTGCTCGCTCTGGGCACCCAACGCATGTTGCTCACCCACGGCGACGCGCTGTGCCTGGACGACAAACCTTACCAAGCCTTCCGACTGCAGGCGCGCAGCCCCGAATGGCAGCAGGCGTTTTTGGCCAAGCCTTTGGAAGAGCGTCAGGCGTTTGCCCGCAGTTTGCGTGCGCTCAGCGAGTCGCAAAAGCACGAGGGCATGACCTTTGCCGACGCAGACCCGGAGATGAGCCTGTTCTGGCTTGCCCAGGCCCAAGCGGATCGGCTGATTCACGGCCACACCCACCGCCCTGCTGACCATGTGCTGGGCACCACCCAACGGCATGTGCTGAGCGACTGGTCGCTGGACCACGCCCCTGTAAGGGCGCAGGTGTTCAGACTGCAGCGCGATGGCGCTTCACAGCGCATCGATTGGCTTTAAAACAGCTTTCTTTTCAAAACCCGTACCGATCAAAAAAAAGGCCGCTCGAGAGCGGCCGTTTTGCATGTGGCGAGGCCATCAGCCGCGCAGCAGGTTCTTCAAGACGTTTTGCAGGCGGCGTGCCGTGGCCTCTTCGTGCGGGCCGGACAGCACCTGCGCCACATCCTGAGCCCAGGTTTCGCGGGGGCCAGGCTGGTTGCGCTGGGTCAGCAGCTGCAATTGCAAAGCGCGGCGCTCGTTCAAGCTGTCGGCCGGGGTTGGCACTTCGGCCGCCATTTCCAGACGCAACAAAGCCGTGGCAGCGGGCACCTTGGCGGGTGCGCTGACGGCTTGCGCCCATGCCTGACGGGTCGCGGCGTTGATGGCGCGGCCCAATTCCTGTGCGCTGGGCAATGCTTCGGCCTGGCGCTCTTGCCAGGCGCTCATCAAGCGGGTCAGGGTTTCGCCGTGCGCTTGCGCGGCCAGTTTGCGCAGCGACATTTCGGCACGCTCCATGGCTTCGCGCTGAGCACGGAAAGCGGCATCGCCCAGACGCGGACCGCGGTCCTCGCGGACATCACGGCTTTCGCCACGAACACCGCGGTCGCCAAAGCGCTCACCGCCACGCTCACCTGGGCGACCGGGGCCTCGGTCAGCCCCGGGACGCGCACCGCGCTCGCCGGGTCGGCCATCGCGGCGGCCGTCGCGACCTGCAACGGCTTCTGTTTTCTTTTGGCCGGGGCGGTCATCGCCCCGCACCGCCACAACAGGCTTGGCGGGTTTGGTCGGGGCCACGGGCGCAGCAGGGGCTTCACCCTCGGCAACAGCCGCGCCCTCGCCCGGCTCAGCAGCCGATGCGGCTTCATCAGCGAGCAGGTCTGAAGCAGCAGGCGCAGGCGAAGAGGCTGGGTCAACAGCGGGTGCTGCGCTGGTTGCCGCAGTTTTGGCAGCCTGTGCTTCCTGCGCCTGGCCACGCAAGGCGGCATCGAGCGCAGCCATGGCCGCGCGGATCTTGCTGGCATCGCCACCGGCATTGGCTTCGTCCAGGGCTTTGGATGCGTCGATCACGGCGCGGTCACGGGCGGTCAAGGGGGCGGCCGAGGCGTGGCGCTCGGTGCCTTTGCGCTGGAAAGCTTCGTCCAGCGGCGCACGGAACACTTCCCAGAGTTTTTGTTCGGTCTTTCGGTCCAACGGGACCGATTGGGCTTCGACTTGCCAGCGCTGCTGCAAGGCCTTGACGGCGTCCACACGCAAAGCGGGCGCAGCGCCCAGCTCGCGGGCTTCGTTGATCAGGGCCTGGCGGCGTTCGACGCTGGCTTTTTGGGCGGCTTCGAGGCGGGCGGCAGCGGCTTTGAAAATCGCCTTCCACTGCGACTGCATTTCGCCAAAGGCTTTTTCACTGAGGTGGCCCGCATTGCGCCAGCGGTCGGCAAACTGGTGCAGGGCACGCAACTGGGCACGCCAGTCTTCGCTTTCGGCGTTGGCCGCCGTCCAGGCTTTGACTTCGTCCATCAGGGCCACGCGCTGGGCGCGGTGGTCGGCAGACTCTTTTTTCATTTGCTCGAGCCAAGCCAGCACGGTTTTGTAGGCTTCGTTGCAAGCGGCATCGAAACGCTTCCACAGCGCATGGTTGGGCAAGCCGCCTTGGTCGGTTTGCTTCCAGCTGTCGCGCAATTGGCGCAGCTTGTCCTGCATTTTGCGGCCGCCCACGGTGGGGGCCTTGTCGGCGTCCAGCAGGCCTTCAGCCTGGGCCACCAGGGTCTGGCGCACCTGATCGGCCAGCCAGCGCTGCCAGCCTTCGGCGTCACCCGCTGCGGTCAAGGCCTTGTGCACCCGCTCGTCCAAGGTGGTGTCCAGGTTCCTGCCGTGGGTTTTGAGGGCCGCACGCAAAGCGTTGACCCCCTCGGGCAAGGGGGCGCCCTCGCTCTCGGTGATCTGTTTTTCAAGCGCTTCCAGCACGTCGGTCACGGCCTTGAGGGCCTGCTCGCGCAGGGCCTGGCGCTGGGCCGCGTCCATTTTGGGTTTGGCAGGCTTGGGCTCTTTGGCGGCATCGCCAGGCGCAGGCATTGCGGCGGGGGACTGAACGTCCGCCACGACCTCGCCGCGCAAACGGCGGATTTCATCGGCCCACACGGGCACCGAGGGCAAGGCGGCGGTGGCATCGGCCTGGGCTTGCTGGGCCAGCGCCAAGGCGGCAGAAAAACCTTGCCAGACGGCCTGCAGCTGGCTCTGCGCGGCATCGAGCTGGGCCGGGAACTTCAAATCCACGCTGGGCCAGACGGGGTTGGTGCTGAGCTGCCCAGCCTGGGCTTGCCACTGGGCCACATCGGCCTGCACCCCGGCCAAACCGGCTTGGGCCTCGGCCATGGGCTTGGTCGAGAGCACTTCGATGCGCTGCGCCAGCAAGACGGCGGCTTCGCGCTGCACCATCACCTGGTGCTGCAGGTCTTCCACGCCTTTGACCACTTCGGCCAAACGCAGCTTCAAACTGGCCAAGGGCTCGCGCGAGAGGGGTGCGCCCGCTTTGGCAGCGTCGCGCTGCCAGGCCATGGCGTCGCCAATGTTCAGACGCGGGGCTTGCAGCATCTGCTCTGCTTTTTGCGCCCAGTCGCTGGCCAAGGCGTCCTGACCATGCTGGCGCTTGAGCTCGTCGAGCTTTTCCTTCAGGAGCTTGGCCGCGCCTTTGTCGCGCGAGGCCATCTCGCGGTAGACCTCGGCCAGGGCGTCGGCAGCGGGTTCGGTCGAGAGCCATTCGCGCAGACGGGCGCTGCGCTCGCCTGAAGTGGCGGCATGGAAAGCCCCCCCGGTCAAGGAGTCCAGCGCGGCGAGGTCAAGAGGCTTTGAAGATGAAGTCACGGTAAAAACTTTAAAACACGGTCCATGCCAAATACGGCATCAGCATCTGGCCGGGCGCTGCCCACAAAGTGGGCAGCGGGCCGGACGACAACCCCGTATTTTCGCCGGTATTTGGGCCGCCCCGGCCCTCTGAGCGCAATCCACGGCAATCTCCTGTGATTTCGGCCGCACAAGCGGCTCTATATAATCAAATGAAATGAATTTAATTTTTGATAGTGTTGACTTGATATTAAATATTCCTAGAATTCGCCCATCCCAAGATTAGGGATAACCCGATACCGCTGCCACCTTTGGCCGGTTCTGCTGGTGCACCCCGGTGCGCTGCAGGCCCCGTCCCCCACACCACCCACCCGCGCAGGCTGACATTCGTCACCCGCGTTGGCTACGAGAGGAAGTGCTATGACAGCGTCATTGAACATGTCTCGCCTCGGTCTGTGTCTGCAGACCTGGGCCACCGATGTCCGAGAAGGTTTTATCGAAATCACCCGCCACAGTCTGGCCCTGTTTGGCCTGGTGGTCGTGATCGTGAGCCTGGGCTTTTTGGCCCGTCCCAGTCTGCAAACAGCGGCCAGCGAAATGTTGCTGGGCTGGCTGCAAATCCGCCAAACCGAGGCGGTGGAAGCCCCTGTGGCCAGCAACGCAGCGACCCGCTCGACCACGCAAAGCCTGAGCGATCTGACGCCCGACCAAGCGGCCGTGACCCGTTGGCTCAGCCGCAAGTACCGCGTCTCGAGTGAGCCTTTGGGGGCCATGGTGGCCGAGGCCTGGAGTCTGGGCGAGCGCAGCCAGCTGCCCCCCAGCCTGATCCTGGCCATCATGGCGATCGAGTCCCGCTTCAACCCCTTTGCATCGGGCAGCCAAGGCAATGTCGGCTTGATGCAGCTGGAAATCAAGGCCCACGCCGAGGCCCTGGGCCAATTCGGCGGCCCCTTGTCGGCTTTTGACCCGCTGACCAATGTGCGTGTGGGCGTTCGGCATTTGCAAAGCCTGCTGCAGCAAACCAGCAGCCTGGAGGAAGCCCTGGCGCTTTACGGCGCGTCTTCCGGCCAGGCCATGGAAAGCCAATACGTCGACCGCGTCCTGGCCGAGCAAAAGCAGCTGGAAAAAGTCACTGAAAAACAAAACACCGCCGCTCTGGTGGCCAAGACCCCTGCGGCACGGCTGTGAGCAGGGGCTGACCCGGGCCGAAAGGCTGCAGCGCTCGGCTACACTAACGAGGTGCGCGACTGGCGATAGGAGCCCCCTCTTTTCAAAGAACAGGCGGGAACACTCTGACGTGGAGCGCGGTGGCCGTGGGGCCACCCCAGAACCACTGGGAAGCGCACAGCCCGGAACTGGCCATCGAACCCAGACACGGGTTATCCGCCGTTCGCCTGGGCAGCCCTTGTCGGGAACTTGTCACAAGTTGCCTGCCAAGGTTCCATCATCTGAAGGACTGCCATGTACCACCGCAACACACTGATTGAACAAACCGACCCCGAGATCTTTGCCGCGATCCAGGCCGAGACCGCCCGTCAAGAACACCACATCGAGCTGATTGCCAGCGAAAACTACGCCTCGCCCGCCGTCATGGCCGCCCAAGGCAGCCAGCTGACCAACAAATACGCCGAAGGCTACCCCGGCAAGCGCTACTACGGTGGCTGCGAGCACGTGGACGTGGCCGAGCAACTGGCCATCGACCGCATCAAGCAAATTTTTGGCGCCGAAGCCGCCAACGTGCAGCCGCACTGCGGCGCGTCGGCCAACGAAGCGGTGTTTTTGGCTTTCCTGAAACCCGGCGACACCATCATGGGCATGAGCCTGGCCGAAGGCGGTCACCTGACCCACGGCATGCCGCTGAACATGTCGGGCAAGTGGTTCAACGTTGTCAGCTATGGCTTGGACGCCAACGAAGCCATCGACTACGACGCCATGGAAGCCAAGGCCCGCGAAACCAAACCCAAACTGATCATTGCCGGTGCCTCGGC
>JACCDS010307578.1_pt1 | contig 12011 bp, 8 predicted proteins | sample 7446441 | NCBI WGS metagenome assembly JACCDS01 (sample SAMN15323445, study PRJNA562643) | freshwater metagenome | isolation source: river surface water | place: USA:Blue River Watershed | collected 2017-08-17
AGGCTGCGTTCGCACGGCATCGCATACTGCATTGAACCGCGATGCCAGGTTCTTTATAAGTGATTATTTCCGTAAGATAACTCAAAGTTTGCCCGAATGTCACAAACTATTTGTGATTTTTAATCCCGATTCGCATCAGACCCGCATCGGGATTCACATCAGATCGGCATCGAATCGGCATCGGATCGCAGCACTGTCGCCGAGCGGACAAGCGCGAACCTGCACATGATCACGCAGGAAAGCGCCGTTGCAACTGCGCTTCAGGCCGGCTGCATCAGTTCACGTACCTCGGCTGCCGGCAATGACGTCCCGTGCAGATAGCCCTGAAATTCATCGCAACCCAGCTCGCTCAGCTTCTCATGCTGCGAGCGCGTCTCGATGCCTTCGGCGATGACCCGCATGCGCAGGCTCTTGCCGAGCGTGATGATGGACTGGATGATCGCGGCGTCGCCATTGTTCTCGTCGCTGCCGATGCGGTGCACAAAAGACTGGTCGATCTTCAGCTGATCCAGTGGCAGCTGCTGCAGGATGGACAACGATGAATACCCGGTACCGAAGTCATCTAGCGAAAAACGCACCCCGATCGCCTTGAGCGCGCGCATTTTTTCGGCGGTCTCATCCACATCGGTGACCAGCATGCTCTCGGTCAGCTCCAGCTTCAGGCAGCGCGGGTCAATGCCGCTGCGCGACAGCGCCGCGCGCACGTCATCGACGAAATCGGGGCTGCGCAGCTGGCGCGGGCTGACGTTGACCGATACCCGCATCGCTTGCAGGCCCATGTCTGTCCATGCCGCCAGCTGCTGACAGGCCGTCTGCAGTACCCAACGCCCGAGCGGCAGGATGAAGCCGGTTTCCTCGGCAGTCGGAATGAAATGATCGGGCAGCACCAGCCCGCGGGTCGGATGGCGCCAGCGCACCAGTGCTTCCAGTCCGCGCAGGCGGCCGTCGCGGCCGAATTGGGGCTGGTAGTGCAGCACGAACTCGTCTCGCACGCTGGCCCGCCGCAGGTCGGCCTCCAGCATTGCGCGCTGCACCAGCAACTGCTGCATGCGCGGGTCGAAGAAGCGCAGCGTATTGCGCCCGGCCTGCTTCGCACCGTACATCGCGAGGTCGGCCTGCTTCAGCAATTCCTCGATGCCGGGCGCATTACCGTTGAACAGCGTGATGCCGAGGCTGGCCGAGCAATCATATTGCCGACCGCGCAAGTCATAGGGTGCGGCCAGCGCATCGGCGATCTTGCGGGCAGCCGTTTCCGCCTGGATCGCCGCCCTCCGTTCGTCGCCGCCCAGCTCTTCGAGCAGCAGCACGAACTCGTCGCCACCCAGCCGGGCGATGGTGTCAGCGCTGCGCACACAGCCGCGCAGGCGCGCGGCAACCTGTTGCAGCAGCAGGTCGCCGGTATCGTGGCCGAAGGTATCGTTGAGGGTCTTGAAGTTATCGAGGTCGAGGAAGATCAGCGCGCCGCGCTGGCCATGACGGTTGCTGGCAGCGAGCGCATGATTGAGGCGATCCATCAGCGCCAGCCGGTTGGGCAATTGCGTGAGCTGGTCATGAAAGGCCAGGTACTGGACTTTTTCCTGATCGCGCCGCAGCTGGGTGATATCGGTCCAGATCGCAAGGATGGCCTTGGGCTCCCGGCTTGACTCGTCACGCACACGGGTCAGGTGGCCATGCACCAGCACGTAATGGCCATCCTTGCAACGCTGCCGCTGCTCGCCACTGTATTCGTCCGTCGCTTCCAGCGAGCGCATCATGGCCTCGACGTCGTCAGCGCGGATGTCCAGCAGATCCTTCGCACGCTTGCCCACGGCTTCCTCGCGCGTGTAGCCGAACAAGCGCTCGGCACCGCCGTTCCAGAACGTGATCCGGTGCTCGAGGTTCTTCACGAAGATCGCATCCTTGGCCTGGTCCAGCAGCGCCGCGCGCTGGCGCAGTTGCTCGGTGGCTTCCAGCACCGCATGCTCGACGTCGCGAAACGCCTTGTCCTTCGGATCCAGCCCGAGGATGCCCACGACTTCATGCGCCACGGTGCGTAGCGCCGAGTGCTTTTGCATTTCGCTATCGAGCATCTGTCGCAGCAGTCGCTCGCGCCGACGCAGCTCGAGCGCAATCATTGCCTGCTGCGCGAGCGTCTGCAATTGCTCGCGCTGCCGGGCAGTCAGCCGCCGAGGCACGCGATCGATCACCATCAGGGTCCCGAGTGCATGATCCCCCGGCGTGACCAGCGGAAAAGCCGCGTAAAAGCGGATATACGGCTCGCCCGTCACCAGCGCATTACCCGCAAACAAAGGGTCGAGCTGCGTATCGCGTACCTCGTAATAGCCACGCTGCCGGATCGCATGTTTGCAGAACGAGACCGAAATATCGGTCTCGCGGATATCCAGGCCCACGACTGCCTTGAACCATTGGCGCTGCTTGTCGACCAGACTCAGCGCCGCGATCGGCGTGCGACACAGCTGCGCGGCAAGCTTCACCAATCGGTCGAATTCAACTTCCGGCTCGGTGTCCAGGATGTCGTAGGCCTGCAGCACCTGCAGGCGCAACTGGCTCTCGTCGGGCGCGACAAAATCGGGACAGGGAACCAAGGGAGCCTCCGGCACGCCGGCGAGGCGCAGAATCAGGGTTCACCCTCTGACAACAGCGTTTGCCGCCAATTCCCCGGTAGTCAGCGACGCCCTTCAGCGCTGCTTCTGCAACTCCATCACCGTGAAGCGCTGGTTGATTTTTTCAATACGGAAGCGGACCTGATCACCGACCGCGAGACCGGCCAGCAAGCCCGGCTCCGCAACCCGGAACACCATCGTCATCGCCGCCATCTCGAATTGCGGGATGGCTTCATGCTTGAGCGTCAGCTTGCCGCCCTCGACGTCGATACGACGCACTTCGCCATTCACCCAGACCGCGCCGGCTGTGGCTTTATCGGTGGCACGTTTGTCGGCGTCGCCTTTGTCGGCACCGGCGTTGTCAGCCGCTGCATGATGGCCCGCATGTTCATCGGCTGCCGTTGCGGCATGCGTGGCGGGTATCCACAGCAATGCGCCGCTGATCGCGAGCACGGCGGCCAGCGAGGTCAGGGTTGTGTGCGGCGTTGTCTGCAGCGTTGCTTGCAGTGGCTTCAGCATCGTGATGTATCGTGTTTGCATGATGTTCTCCTGATATCGAGGTCTGATGTGTATGCCTGGTGTGACTGGCTGGTTTGCTTTGTTGGCGTGCCTGGCGTGCCTGGCTTGCATGGCGGTCAGCGATGCCCGGCATGGTCACCGTGACCGGCATGGCCCTCCGGCTTTTTTGCCTTCAGTTCGCCGGCCGGTGCATCGCCGCGTGACGGCATGGACTGCCCGCCGGCATGGTCGCTGCGCGGCGCCGGGCCGGGGTCGCCCTGCCATTCATAGGCTACGGTGCCGGCCGGATGCGCATACCAGCCCGGGTCGCTGTAGTCGCCCGGCTTCTGGTCCTTGCGCACCTTCAGCACGGTGAACATGCCACCCATCTCGACGCTGCCGAACGGACCGTCGCCGGTCATCATCGGCAGCGTGTTCTCGGGCAGCGGCATTTCCATGGTCGCCATGTCGCCCATGCCCTTGTCACCCATCACCATGTAATCGGGCACCAGCTTGCTGATCTTTTCGGCTACGCCGCGATGATCGACGCCGATCATGGTCGGCACCTGATGTCCCATCGCGTTCATCGTGTGATGCGACTTGTGGCAATGCAGCGCCCAGTCGCCCGGCTCGGTCGCATCAAACTCCAGCGCGCGCATCTGGCCGACGCCGATATCGGCGGTCACTTCCGGCCAGCGCGATGCCGGCGGGGTCCAGCCGCCATCGGTGCCGGTCACCACGAATTCATGTCCGTGCAGGTGAATCGGATGGTTCGTCATCGTCAGGTTGCCGACGCGCAGACGTATACGATCCCCCTGCCGCACATGCAGGGAATCAATGCCGGGGAAGACCCGGCTGTTGAAGCCCCACAGATTGAAGTCAAGCATCGTGTTCACCTTCGGCTTTGCGCTGCCGGGTTCGATATCGAAGCTGTTGAGCAGGAACACGAAGTCGCGATCGACGCGCATGAAGCGATGGTCTTTCGGGTGCGTGACCCAGAAACCATACATGCCCATCGCCATCTGCACCATTTCATCCGCATGCGGGTGGTACATGAAAGTGCCGGCGCGGCGCGCCTCGAACTCGTAGACGAAGGTCTTGCCGACCGGGATGGCGGGTTGCGTCAGTCCGGATACGCCATCCATGCCATTTGGCAGCCGCTGCCCATGCCAGTGCACGCTGGTGTGTTCGGGCAGATGGTTGGTGACGAAGATGCGTACGCGGTCACCCTCGACGACCTCGATCGTCGGTCCCGGCGACTGGCCGTTGTAGCCCCAGAGCTGCACCTTCATGCCGGGTGCGAATTCGCGCAGCACCGGTTCGGCGACGAGATGGAATTCCTTCACCCCGTTGTTCATCCGCCATGGCATGGACCAGCCATTCAGCGTGACCACCGGATGGAACGGCCTGCCATTCGGCGGCAACGGCGGCGGCACGGTGGCAGCCCCGGTGGCTACCGGCGCTTCCGGCAACGATGCGGCGCCCACCCGGCTGACCAGCCCGGCGCCCAGCGCGGCCAACCCCGCACCCATGAAAAATTCCCTGCGTGAGACCATGATCCGGCCCTCCTCAATGTCCACCGGCAGCCGCCGCGGGCTGGGTGCTGATGGTGCTGATGGTGCTGCTGCTCGTGCCTGACATACCGAACGCGCCGCTACTGCCGAACGCGGCACCGGACTGGCTGCCGCCATGCAGCGTGAATTGCAGCTCGGCGTCGGCGATCCAGAAATCGCGCTGTGCATCGATGGCTGCGGTGACGCTGGCGATCTGCGCGCGCGCATCGGTGAGCAGCTCGAACACGCTGGCCAGCATGCCGTTGTAGCGCAGCAGTACTTCATCGGAAATCCGCTTGCGGGCCGGCACGATCTCGTCGCGATACTGCCGCGCGACCTGGTACTGGGTGCGCAGCAGCGCATAGCCCTCGCGCGCCTCGGAACGGGCCAGCACCGCGATCTCGGCGGTGCGCAACAGCGAACGCTGGTAAATCGCTTCCGCGCGCCGCAGGCGCGCATCGCCGCTGTCGAACACCGGCAGCGACAGCTCGACCTCGTAACCATCGGCACGCGCACCACCGCTGTCGCTCTTGTTCTGGTAACCCAGCTCGAGCACGTTCACGAAACGTGTGCTGCGGGTCAGACCGAGGTTTCTTGCAGTAGCTTCGGTGTCGATACGGGCGACCTGCACATCCAGCCGCTGCGACAGCACGGCGGTCTCGATGTCGGCCATCGTTGCGAGCGAAGCGGGCAGCTCGGGCAGCCGCTCCGGCAAGCGCAATACCTGTAGTGTCGACAGACCAAGCATGCGCGACAGCCGTTCGCGTGCGGCCAGCGCGCCATGCTCGGCGCGCTTGAGCTGCGCGCTGACTTCGGCATGGAAGGCTTGCTCACGCGCTTCGTCAAGCTTGCTGAAGTTGCCGGCCTTCGCCATGCGCTGCGCAAGTTCGGCCGACGCTTCCGACGCCAGCGCTGCCTGCTGCAGATAGGACAGGGATTGCGACGCCGCCACCGCATGGAAATACGCACGACGCGTCTCCGATGCCAGCCTCACGGCCTGCAGTGCCGCCAGCAATTGCGCCTGCTCGAAGCGGCGCTGCTCGACGGCGCGGCGCATCGGCAGCGTCAGCAGGCCAGCGAGATCGAACATTACGCTGCGCTCGATCTCGACGCCGTCGTCACCCGACAGCCGGCCAAAGCCGATGCGCGGGTTGCGCAAGCGGCCGGCCTGCACCAGGTCGGCTTCCGCAATGCCGAGTTCGGCGAGCGCGATCTTCACGCGCGGGTTGTTCAGCAACGCGATGCGCACCGCGTCATCGGCCGACAAGGGCGCTGCGAGCAGGCGGCGCACCTCGTCTGCGGCCGTGGGCGCCGGCGCATCGGGCGCTGATACGTTGGGCGCAGACACATCCGGCGCGGACACAGCGGTTGATGATGACGATGATGGGGTCGCCGCGGAAGCGGCGGCCGACATCGGCAAGCCGATGCGTGCCTGTGTCAGCGCATCGACCTGTTGCCGGCCGCCGTCAGCGGAAAAACTGGCGCAACCGGCCAGCAGCACTAGCGCAGCGAGCGCCGGAACAGTCATCGCCGGAATGGCGATTACCGGAGTTTTCATGGACTGCCTCCATGGTCAGTACGTGCGGTGTATCCGCAAGAAATGGCGACAGGCGCGCAGAGGCCGCGTCGGTCGCCGCTGTATCAGGCAGTCAGGGAACGTGGCGGTCGCTCGGGACCGTCGGGAATGAACGCGGCAATGCGTGGGGTGGCGGACAGAATGACCGAACGCATCGCGCTCGGCTGGAAGGTGGCGGGCAAGGTCGGCGGCGGCGCGGTGGTCGCCGTCACGCAGCACTTCGCGCAGTTACTGCACTCGCCCTTCGCATGGCGCGACTTGTGCGAGCCATCGTTCCTGGCGGAAGGCGCGGCCTTCTTCATGTGCTTGTGCTCATGATGCGCATGCGCACCGTGCTGGTGCGGCGCGCCGGTCGCATGCGCCAGTTGCAGCGACGTGGCTGCCATCGCTGCCGAGCGCGCGAATGCCGAGCCGGCCTGCAGCGGCAGCAACAGGCACAGGAATAACGAAATCAGCGTGCGTGACAAGCGGGACATGGGCCTACGTTAACACAGCGCGCCGCTGACGGCAAAGTCGATCGCGCGCCTCGATGAGGTGACTTGCTGGCGCGCCCTGGTCACGTGCCGTGGTCGAATGCCGTGGTCGAATGCCGTGGACAAGTGCCTTGATCGTGCGCGTCAGTTGACCGTGAAATCGAAGCTGTGCTTGCGGCAGTCCAGCGTGTTGATGTAGTAGTAAGCAAAGCGCGCACCGTTGACCGCGCCGACGCGCAGCCGCTGCGTGCCGCGGCCGACCACGTCGCCTTCTTCATCCTTGACGGCAACAGCGAGCGAGCCACGGAAAGGCTTGTCGCCCTTGTTCACGATCACGCCGCCCAGGCCGTAATCGACGCAGTACACGCGCTTGACGACGATATCGGGGTTGTTGGTCTCGAGCGTTTCAGCCTGTGCCGGCAGCGGCATCCAGCCAATGATGATCGCAGCGATCGTGGCCGCCGCCAATGCCAGCATCGCGCGTCCGAGATGACGGCCCGCGCGGTGCCCGGTGGTGCGAATCTCGCTGAACACGGGCCCGTGTGCGGGCGGCTGCGCGGATGCGCGTGCGGGCTTTTTCTGTTCGACTGCTTTCATACCGGTCCTCCTGTGGCCTGACAGGGCTGCGCTTGCACCCTGCCTGCGCTGTTGTCAGGGCCGGGGCCGGCGCTAGCCGATGTGGTGTCCGCTTGCGTTTCCGACTGCGTTTCCGATCGCATACTTCGCGACCGCCCGCTCATCCCACGCGATGCCCAGTCCCGGGCCTTGCGCGGTCACGCAACCGTCGATTACTTCACACGGGTTCGCCAGAATCGGCGAACCGAAATCCATGTATTCGAGCCAGTGGCAGGTCGGCGTCACCGGCAGCACATGCGCGCTGGCCTCGATGAACAGGTGGCTCGACACCGGCATCGATGCAGCCGCCGCCAGCCCCGCGACCGAAAGCCATCCGGTGATGCCGCCGATCTTCATCAGGTCCGGCATCATCATGTCGCAGGCGCCGGCGGCCAGTGCCCGCTCCGCATCGCGCGGGAACCACCAGTTCTCGCCGGTCTGTATCGGCGCGCTCACTGCCGCGCGCACCTGCGCATGGCCCTGCAGATCTTCCGCAGCCACCGGTTCCTCGACCCACTGCAGGTCGTACGCTTCCAGCAACAGTATGCGTCGTATCGCTTCATGCGGCGGCAGGCTCTGGTTAAAGTCCACCATCAGCGCCACGTCCGGCCCGATCAGCTCGCGCACGCCGCGCGTCACTTCGACATCGCGGCTCGCCTGCGGATGGCCGAGCTTGATCTTGATGGCCTTGAATCCCTGCGCGAGCGAGTGTCGCAATGCCGCGCCATCCTGCTCCGCATCGATCATGCCGAAGCTGTCGTAGGCCGGCAGCGGCCGCGCTTCACCCCCCAGCAACTGCACCACCGACATGCCGGCTGCCTTGCCCAGCGCATCCCAGTACGCCATGTCCAGCGTCGACAACAGCATGCCGAGCAAACCCTGCACCCCGAGCAGACGGAAGCGCAGCAGCATCTGCTCCATGCGTGCCTGCGGCACCAGCGGCTGGCCTGCAAGCAGCGGCCGCAATTCATCCAGCAGTGCCAGCAGCGGCTTCAGCGTGACCGGCGTGTAGCCGAACAGGTAGGCATGACCGCTGACGCCCTGCCGTGTGTGCACATCCACCAGCAGCAGCGGCAACACGTCGATCGCGCCGGAAGCGGTGCGAATCTTGCGCGCCAGCTGCGCATGGACCGCGCGCGCGCGGATATCGCTGATCGTCAGGCTGTCCATCGTCGGGCTTCCTTTGGTATATCGGTTCACGGGCCGATAATTTTAGGCAGGAATCCGGCGCGTGGCGCTTTGCAAATCGCTAAGGACTGCTAAGCGGGGCCGCAAGCGGGCTCTCGGGGGCCGCCTGAGCGGGGGCCGCCTGAGCGTGGGCCGCCTGAGCGGGCACCGCCTGCGTGGACGTCCATGGCGCGCTAAGCCGAAACACCACCGCAGTCACGTCATCGCGCCGCTTGCGGCTGCCCTGCCACTGCGCGAGCGCATCGCGCATCGCGTCGGCGATCTGGTCGGCGCTGGCCGAGGGCATGCGGCCCAGCAGCGCTTCGAGGCGCCGGTAACCGAAAGAGACTGGCTGCGTCGAGGTGCCGCCCAGCTGGTCGGTAAAGCCGTCGGTGACAATCACGAAGGCATCGCCGGGCTCGCATGCGATGCGGCTGGTGACCGGCTCGTCCTCATCGGCGATCGCATCACGGTAGCCAAGGCTGGCGCGCGACGCATGGTGGCGGATCACGTCGCCATTGGCCTTGAGCTGGAACACGCCGATCTTCGCGCCGGCAAATGACATCTCGCCGCGTTCGCGGTCGATGCGCAGGATCGCGGCATCGCAGCCGTCATCGCTCTCGCTGTCATCGGCATCCTGGTTCAGGCCGCTGCGCACCAGGTAGTCGAGCGAGGCGAGCGCGCGCGCCGGGTCTTCCTGCGGATTGCCGGAATAGATGCGCTCGAGCGAATTGCTGACCAGCAGTGACAGCATCGCGCCCGGCACGCCATGGCCGGTGCAATCAGCCACGGCCAAAGTGAAAGGTCCATCCGCCTGCGACGATGAAATCCACCACAGGTCGCCGCCGATGGTATCGCGCGGCTCCCACACCACGCCGATCGAATGAAAGCGACCATCGATGCGATGCCGGCGCGGCAATTGGCTGCGCTGCAGCCGGCTCGCATAGTTGACCGAGCCGACCACGATCTGGTGCGTTTCCTCCAGCTCGCGGTGCTGTTCGGCCAGTTCGCGGGTACGCTCGGTCACGGTGGCTTCGAGCACGCGGTTCTGGTTTTCGACCAGCGCTTTCTGTTCCTGCATCTGTACCGCGAGCTTGTCCTGCAGCCAGCGCGTGCGACTGATCACGGCCAGCGCCATGATCAGCGCTTCGAGCGTGACGCCAAGCGCCTGCGCGGTCGAGGGCTCCTTGATGAAGTACGCGAGACCGGTATCGGGCAGCAGCTGGAACGGCGACGGCAAGCCAGCGACATTCAGCAAGAACACGGTGCGGAACAACAGATAAGGCACCATCGCGATCATGAAGAAACGTGCGATCTCCATGCCCTCGCGCAGCCGGATGTACGCACACACATAAATGCCGATCAGCACCAGGAAGGTACCGGCACCCATCACCATGAAGAACAACATCGTGTTCAGGTTGCGGAAATCGATCAGCAGGATGGAGAGCATATAGCTCAGGTAGAACAGCAGGTACAGATTGGTGACCTGATAGAAGCCCGGGAAGCGCTGCCGCACCTCGAGGAAGGTGCGCGCGAAGTACACATAGGTCATCGCCTGCGAGAACGACAGGATGAAGGTGATCCATTCCGACAGATACAGATGGTTCACGCGTATCTGCTGCACATCGACAAAGAACTCGAACAGACGCTGGCCATCATGCACGAGCTGGGTGCATGAGGTGAACAATGCAAACAGGATCCATACACCGTAGGCGATGCTGGTGCGATCCTTGTTGCGGAATGCGGAGTACCAGCCGAAGATGGCCAAGGCCAGCAAAGCGCCGGCCAGTGCACCCTCGGCATACAAGCCCAGCCTTCGCAGCTCCAGAAAGCGCAACTGATCGGCCACGCCGGCCGCGTATTGCCTGGGCGGGAAGCGTCCATCGACCTCGGCGCGCATGTAGACGGTGGCGGTCTGACCACTGCGCAGCGTGAACGATGCGCTGTACGGCGGCGGTTCACTGGTCAGTGGCAGATAGGGATTCATCGCAGCCACATGGTTGTGCGAACCATGCAGCGCGCCGAAGCGGCTGGACAGGCTGCGCACGCTGCCGTCTTCATCCACCACGGTCACTTCGAGATCGCGCCAGCCACGGCCGGAGCCGCCGGGCAGCAGTCGTATCTCGCGATCGGTCGGCCACTGGCTGTGGATGCGTTGCACGATCCAGTAGCGGATATTCGCATCCGGGGGTCCCATTTGCGAAGCGGGCACAAAGCGCTCCGTCAGTGCGCGGGCATCAGCGAAGTCGATATTGCGCTCGCGGTCTTCGAGCACGAAAGCGGTGCGCTTGTCCGGCATCTGGATCACCGGTGAGTCGGGCCTGACCTCGACGACCGGGGTCGCCTCTGCGGGGGCGGGGGCGGCGGCTGCAGCGGCAGTGTCAGCAGCGTCTGCAGCGATCGCCGCGTTGGCTGCGAGGCCGGTTGCAATGATGAACAGCGCGAGCGCGAACACGCGCGGCTGAAGGGTGTTGCGCGTCGCGCCCTGCGATGCATGACGGAACACCGCCACGATGTGTTGCATCGACTTCATGGATGCTCCCCCGAACGAACAAACCAGCACCGATGGCGCCGGTCCGCAAGGCACCGGCGCGGGTACAGGCCGCAGTGGCGGCCCTTGTCTGTCGTTGGCGGGGAGAGCCGCGCGTCAGTGCGCGCGGTGACCGTCGTCAGGGATACCTGACCCAGCCCTTGCCCGGCCCGCTGTCACTGGCCGACTTGACCGGCGCAGCGGCAGCAGGTGCCGGCTGTGCGTGGCCATCGGCCGCTGCTGTCTCTGCCTTTTCAGGCATCGCCGACGAGTGGTGGCTGGTGATCAGCCACTGGCCGTCGATCTTCTTGTACGTGAACGAGTAGCGGGCCTTGACCGCGCTGCCATCGGCAAAGCGGAAGGTGTACAGGCCGGCATCGGTGGCGCTGTTGCAATCGACATCGATCACGCGATCGTCGATGCGGCCCTCGGGACGGCGCTGCAGGAAATGCATAAAGTAATCTTCCTTCTCCGCCACCGTATGCCGTGCGCGGTTGGACACGGTGGGCAGCAACACTGAATTGGGCGCGTAGTTGGCAACCACCTTGCGCGGGTCGCCGGTACGCAGCGATGCATTCCAGCGGTCGAACAGTGCGGCGACTTCGGCCTTCAGCGGCGGATCGCATTCATTGCCGGCGCTCGACTTCGGTGCCGCATGCGCGGTCGTGCCATGCTCACCATGATCACCATGCGCATCGTGCATGCCATGACCATCCTTGCCACCGTGACCAGCCTTGCCATGAGCATCGGCCGCCGCGGACTTGCCGTGCGCGTCTTTGCCGTGCGCGTCTTTGCTGTGCGCGTCCTTGCTGTGCGCGTCCTTGCCGTGTGCGTCCTTGCCGTGTGCGTCCTTGCCGTGTGCGTCCTTGCCGTGTGCGTCCTTGCCATGCGCATCAGCCGCATGCGCAGCGTCGCCGTGTGCATCGGCATGCGCGTCTGCGGGTGCAGCGCTTGCGGTCAGTGACGACGCTGCCGGTGCAGCAGGCTTGGCGGCCG
>JACCDS011415693.1_pt1 | contig 12011 bp, 9 predicted proteins | sample 7446441 | NCBI WGS metagenome assembly JACCDS01 (sample SAMN15323445, study PRJNA562643) | freshwater metagenome | isolation source: river surface water | place: USA:Blue River Watershed | collected 2017-08-17
AGTTGACGGGCACTGCGTTCAACAATCTCATCGAGATCGTTCGCGCCCGCGAGGAAGCCTTCGATAGCGGCCTTTTCGCCGGTCGACAACGGCTTCAAATCTGCAAGTTTGTCGACGAATAGTCGATAACCCTTTTCAGTTGGTATCCGGCCAGCGCTGGTGTGGGGGGCGACGATCAGCTCTTCCTCTTCCAAAAGAGCCATGTCATTGCGGATGGTGGCGGCGGATACCCCAAGTGGATGGCGGTCTAGCAGAGACTTTGATCCAACCGGCTGGGATGAGTAGATGAAGTCCTGCACGATGGCGCGAAGCACCTCGAGAGAGCGTTCTGGAATCATTGGCACTCACCTTCCTCGAGTGCCAATTCTAAGTCAAGCCTTGGATTTTGAGAGGAAATCCAGCACCAGCCCATCAACTAGCAGCCTGCCCGACAGGGTTGCCCGAAGCTGACCTGCGGCACCAAGTTCAAGCAGTCCATTTCCAATCGCCTCGGCCACAAGTTCTGCCGGAACCCCAAGCTCACGAAGCAGACCAGCTGGCACACCAGCCTTAGTTCGAAGCTGCAGAAGTAGCTGCTCCTCAAGCTTGGTTCTGGCATCCAGGTACTCCACACCCTGCGCGGGAGAGCCGCTTTCGAGGGCACTGGCATAGCTTGCGGGGTGCTTTTGATTCCAGAACCTTGCCCCCGCGATGTGGCTGTGTGCCCCAGGGCCATAGCCCCACCAATCCTTCGACTCCCAGTAAGCCTGGTTGTGCCTAGATGGCTCTCCCCAGTTTGAGACTTCATAGTTGGTAAGGCCGTTTTCCGTGAGCAGCTGTTCGGTCAAGAGGTACTTATCGGCATTCAAATCTTCGTCGACATCTTGAAGCTCACCGCGCGCAATTTTCCTCGCAATCGCTGTTCCCTCTTCTACGATCAACGAGTAAGCGGAAATGTGCTCAACGCCCAGCTCTATGGCCTGACCAAGAGTCTGGCGCCAACTCTCCAAACTCTCCCCCGGAGCGCCGTAAATTAGGTCGATGCTGACTCTAAAGCCCAGGCTCTTGGCGGCGGAAACCGCCTCTAAAACCTTGGACTTTGTGTGAACTCGATCAAGAACTCTTAGTACCTGCTCATCAAAAGACTGCACGCCAAGACTTAGCCGATTTACCCCGGCAGAACGCAGATTTGCGAGCTTTTCAAGGTCCAAACCCTCTGGATTCGCCTCCAAGGTAATCTCAACATCCAGCTCAAAACCAAATTCCGATTCCAGCGAGTTCAAAATCGCCGCTATTTGGCCCGCCTCAAACATTGAAGGAGTTCCACCGCCAAAGAAAACCGTTGTGAGCTTTCGAGCCGGCATTTGCCAAAGCGCTAGCAGCTCTTTGCTTAGTCCAATCTCCTTGATAAGCGGCAGGTGAAAGTCGGCTTGAGAAATTCCACGCAGTTCAGTTGAGACATAGGTATTGAAGTCGCAGTAGCCACAGCGCACCGCGCAGAACGGAATGTGCACGTAGGCGTGAAACGAGCTGTCGGTTGTAGTGTCGACCCTAAGCCGGTTATCGCCCGGCCAGCTCAGCCCCAGAGGTAAGGAAGCGGCCAACTACTTCTTCTTATCGGTCTTTGGCTCGTCGGTGGAAAGAGCAGCAATGAAGGCCTCTTGTGGCACTTCGACGCGACCAACCATCTTCATGCGCTTCTTACCCTCTTTTTGCTTTTCGAGCAGCTTGCGCTTTCTAGTGATGTCACCGCCGTAACACTTCGCCAAAACATCCTTGCGAATCGCACGAATGGTCTCGCGCGCAATGATGCGCGAGCCCACGGCGGCTTGAATCGGGACTTCAAACTGCTGTCTTGGGATCAATTCGCGAAGCTTCGCTGCAATCCTGGTGCCGTGGGCATATGCCTTGTCCTTGTGGACGATAGAGCTAAACGCATCCACCTTCTCACCCTGCAACAAAAGGTCAACCTTGACCAAATCACCTTCGGCGTAGCCATCGTCCTCGTAATCCAGCGATGCATAGCCCTGAGTCTTGCTCTTGAGCTGGTCAAAAAAGTCAAAAACAATTTCGGCCAGTGGCAACTTGTAGCGCAGCTGGACCCGATCCTCGCCCAGATACTGCATGTCAATCATGCTGCCTCGCTTGGTTTGGCAAAGCTCCATGATGGTGCCCACATAATCCTTTGGGCTAAGGATGGTGGCCTTCACCATGGGCTCCTGCACCTCGCGGATCTTGCCCTCTGGATACTCAGACGGGTTGGTCACCACGTAGTGACTGCCATCGTCAACGGTGACCTTATAGACCACTGATGGCGAAGTTGCTATCAACGAAAGGTTGAACTCGCGCTCCAGACGCTCGGTAATGATTTCTAGGTGCAACAAACCTAAGAATCCGCAGCGGAATCCAAATCCAAGCGCTGCAGAGGTCTCAGGCTCATAGACCAGCGAGGCGTCCGAAAGCCTTAGTTTGTCAAGGGCTTCTCGCAGGTTTGGATAGTCGCTGCCGTCAATTGGATAGATTCCCGAGAAAACCATTGGCTTTGGTTCGGAATAACCCTTGAGCGGTTCAGTAGCCGGCTTGAGCTTCGTGGTTACCGTGTCACCGACCTTGGACTGACGCACGTCCTTCACGCCGGTGATCAGATAGCCAACCTCGCCAACCGAAAGCCCCTTCGAAGGCTCAGGCTCTGGTGAGATAACACCTATTTCCAATAGCTCGTGAACGGCCTTGGTCGACATCATTTGAATCTGCTCGCGAGGGTGCAGGGTGCCGTCAATCATTCGAACGTAGGTCACCACACCGCGATAAGAGTCATAGACCGAGTCAAAAATCATGGCTCGCGGTGGCGCGTCAGCATCGCCGACCGGAGCAGGCACGGTTCGCACGATCTTGTCCAAGAGTTCTGCAACGCCAGCGCCAGTCTTGCCGGATACCCGCAAGCAGTCCTCTGGGTTTCCGCCAATCAGGCTGGCTAGTTCTTCCGCGTACTTTTCTGGCTGAGCGGCTGGAAGATCGATCTTGTTCAGAACCGGAATGATCTCGAGATCGTTTTCCATCGCGAGGTAAAGATTTGCAAGGGTCTGAGCCTCGATGCCCTGTGCGGCATCAACCAGCAGCACCGCACCCTCGCAAGCTGCCAGCGAGCGGGAAACCTCATAGGTAAAGTCGACGTGTCCAGGTGTGTCGATCATATTCATCGCATAGGTGACGCCCTCTAGCTCCCATGGCAAACGAACGGCCTGGCTCTTGATGGTGATACCGCGCTCACGCTCGATGTCCATGCGATCCAAATACTGCGCGCGCATGTCGCGATCGCTCACGATTCCAGTTAGCTGCAGCATGCGGTCGGCAAGAGTCGATTTGCCGTGATCGATGTGAGCGATGATGCAAAAATTGCGGATTTGGCTGGGGGCCGTTTGAGACGGAACGAGAGCCTTTAGGGCGCGTGGCGACAAACTAACCTCTGCTTTGGGAAACTGGATGAAGGTATTCTCGCATGGTGCTTGCCCTTATTGCATCAAACTGCTAGAGTTTCCCCTTGTTCTGAGGTGATTCACCTCAAAAAAAGTTTTCGCCTAATAAAGTGAAACATGGCAAACATCAAGTCGAACATCAAGCGCATCGGAACCAACCGCAAGGCCGAAGAGCGCAACAAGTCCGTACGCTCGGAGCTAAAGACTGCAATCCGCGCAGTACGCGAGGCTGCTGAGGGTGGCGACAAGGCTGCTGCAGCTGCTGCGCTAGCAAACGCTAACCGCAAGCTAGACAAGGCTGTTTCCAAGGGCGTAGTTCACAAGAACCAGGCTGCTAACCGCAAGAGCGCCATCAGCAAGAAGGTTTCCGCTCTCTAAAGAGCTGTTGAAAAACCGGGCTTCGGCCCGGTTTTTTTATTTACGGGCCATTGCGAACAGCAGTTTTTCAATTGAAAAACCAGGATCGCGACTAGCGCCCTTCACATCAGCATCGGTTTGCGCGGCAAGCTGAACTAACTTGATCAGCTGTGATTCTTCCCAGCCGGCGAGTTCTCGCCGCGCCTTCTCTAGCTGCCATGGCTGCATCCCCAGCGCCCCTGGAGATGCGTTTCGGTCGTTAAACAACCTCGCCAACTGCCGGATTTTCATAGTCAGGGCTGCGCTAAGGGCAACCGGGTCTATCCCGGTGGTAAATCCATGCCTAAATAAACGAATAGCCTCGGCCGCATTGCCAGCCAAGGCGGCGTCGGCGATCTTGAAGGCGTTTGTCTCAACACGACCTTGGAAGGTTTGTTCTACGACTTCCAGGGTGATCGTTCCCGAGGCTGCGGTTGCCAACTGAGAACATGCTCCACCAAGTTCTGCCAAGTCCTGATTGAATGCTGCCAAGAGCGCTTTGAGCCCAGCGGCATCAATCTTTTTGCCAAGTGCCTGCAGCTCTGACTTTACAAAGTCGGCCTTTTCGGCATCCTTTTTTAGCTCCTCACACAAAACCACCAGCGACTTAGGTCCGAGTGCGGTTTTGACCTTGCCATTGTGACCTACGGCATTTGGCAGCCTCACCACAACGGTGCAGTTCTCGACCGGCTCGGCTACAAGTTGAGTGAGATCTTCCAACAAGCCCTCGGAAGCGCTGTTGATTATGACCAGTCTCGGCTCCGCAAAAAGCGAGGGTGCTGCCACCGTGAAAAGTAACCCGGGCGAGTATTCACCCTCTGCGACGTCGGTAACTTCAAGATCTGGATGCTCTTCACGCAGCCTTACCTTGAGGGTCGCAATTGCTCGGGATGCTAGATAGCCCTCATTACCGGTCACCAATACCAGTGGAGCTACCTCCGCCTGGTTCCAGTAGACCGTTTTCCCGCTCACAGCGAAAGTTTACCGCCGGTGGCTGCGACCAACTTGCCCGCCTCGACTCGAATCGAAATTGGGCCAAGCAAATCCGTGCGTAGCGTTCGAGCTTTAGCATCAGCCAAAATTGCAAGCAGGTTTCGAGAGGGGTGACCGTAGTCGTTGTCTTTTCCTACCGAAATCAGCGCCACGTCGGGCTGGACAAGCTCATGAAGCTCGTTGGACTGATCTTTTGAGCCGTGGTGGGCCACTTTTAGAATCAAGGGCATTTGCCGCAGTTCAAAAAGGACCGGCCAATAATTTCGAACCAACCGCAACTGTCCTCGCTCGCCCAAATCACCAAGAGTGAGGACATTGAAACCGGTCATTTCAAACAGCACCACAACCGATGCATCATTGCTGTCCTCCGCCTCATTCGCAGCAAAGCTTGGAGCTAACACCCTCCAGCTTGCCGACCCTAGAGACCCGGTAACGCCGGAAAATCCAATCTCAACCCGTTGGGCGCTTACCGAAAGCACATCGGACACTAGCTTCACCAGTGGCCTGTCATCGTCAAATCCGGACAGCAATGCCAGTCCGACGCTGCGCCCTTCTAGCGCCCCAGCTATACCACCTACGTGATCTGCATCAAAGTGAGTAAGCACCAATAGATCTATGTGTCGAATACCAAGGTCATCAAGGCAGTTATCGATCGGCGCATCTTCCCGACCAACATCGATCAGCGCCACCTCTCCCCCGTCGCGCAGCAGCAGAGCATCACCTTGGCCAACATCGCAATTCAACACCTGCCAACCCTGATGAAAATTGGAGTGCCTAACCAAATCACTGGCAACCCAACCGATCGGCACTAAGAACAACGCAGCAAACACAAAGCCCAGCATTCGAAGGTTTGGGCTTTTGGATACCAAAACCAAACTGACCCCAATTACCAAAAGGACCGTGAAGAAGATGCCCAAATCTCCTGGCAGCATCGGTATCCGAGTCATTGGCAGCCGGGCGAGATGGTTTGAGACCACCTCAATCCACCAGGTTCCAAGCGAGGCAAACCAGGTGAGCAGGCTGGTCAGTTGCGGCAAAACCGGGGTTGCAATCACCGCCAAAATACCCAGCACCGTCACCGGTGCTACCACCGCCTCAACGGCCAGGTTTGCCAACACTGAGTACAGCGGAATTGAGGGCTGAAGCGCCAACAGCACCGGCATGGTGTACAGCTGGGCGGCCAGCGAGGCTGAGACTCCCAATGACAACCAAGTCCCCAAACGTGGCTGAAGTCGCAGGTGCAAAGCGGCGGCCAATATCAACAGGCCTAAAGTGGCAAAAACCGACAGAGCAAAACCAAAATCCACGGCGAGAGCAGGATCTATCAACAGCAGCAAAATCACCGCCCACGATAGTGGGATAAGTGGATTTACCTTTCGACCAAGCCACCAGCTGGCCATCACAAAAGCTGCCATCGCACCGGCTCGCAAAACACTGGACTCTGGTCCAACTAAAAGGATGTAAAGGGCTATCGCCAAGTAGGCGAGAAAGAATCGCCAGAATCTCGAGACCCCAGTAACCGACGCCAACATGAAAACTGCTGCCGCTACGATCGCCAGATTGGCACCACTCACCGCTACCAGATGGGTGAGTGAAAGCTCCTTCATGTTCTCACTCAGGGTCTGACTTATCAGGCCGTGCTCACCAATCGCCAGACCCGCCACAAGTCCTGCACTGTCATCTGTGACGCCAGTTAGCAGAAATAGGAATCGGGCACGCAACTCTTCGACCAGGTCGACGCTCGGGAAATTGAGCTTGAGCGAAGATTCGTTGGAGTCTGAAGCGGTCAGCCACAAATAGGCCCAGAGTAGCGACGCAGTGACAACAATCACAGAGTTAGCAGCACGGAGATCTTGGCGTAGAGCTTTTCGCCGATTCCGGCAACATCTCGGAGTTGGGTCAGATCGGAAAACGAACCTATGGCATTGCGATGTTCGATAATTCGCGATGCCAGGGAAGGTCCGACACCCGGCAAAGATTCGAGTTGCTCGGCGGTTGCATTGTTGAGTGAAATAAACTCCGAAGCAACCCCACCGCTTGCAATCTGAGACTTATCCAGCACTACAATCTGCTCCCCATCGGAGACCATTCGGGCCAGATTCACGCTCTGTTCAAATGCCGATTTGGTCATGCCGCCGGCAAGCTTTATGGCGTCCTCTACGCGCGACCCGACCCGCACTGCATAGAGCCCAGGATTTTTTACCTCACCGGCGACATGCACGAATATCTCACCTGTCACCGCTGTGGATTCGGAGCTGATGGTGGCCACGTAGCTTAGATCAAGTTTGTTTGCCTGCTCTTGGGAACTGAATGAAGTTCCGAATAGATAGAGAACGGCAGCCCCCAAGGCGCCAATCACGACTTTTTGACTTAGCGACAACGCAGCTAGCCAGTTAATTATTTTTTGCACGCCAAAAGCGTCCTCGAATCACTCCGGCCTGTTGAGAGCAGGTTGCGAAACCGTGGAGAACTAGCTACTTGGTTGCGATGTTTACAAGTTTCGGGGCTCGCACAATTACCTGAGCCAGCTCTTTATCTCCGATGGCGCGCTTTACAGCCTCAGAGTTCAGTGCCAGCTCGCGAAGCTCCTGCTCCGAAATTCCCGCTGGAACCTCAAAGCGATCACGAAGCTTGCCATCAACCTGTGCGATTGCCACTACCGAATCCTCGACCAAAAGCGAAAGGTCCGCGGAGCGGAACTGGGCCAGCGCCACGCACGGTTGGTGTCCAAGTAGCGACCACATGTCCTCGGAAGCATATGGAGCAAAGAGTGACAGTGCCTTGGCAAGCTCTTCAGCACCCTCGCGAACCGCTGGGTCATTGGGTCCGCAACCGGTATCGATTGCTTTGCGCAACGCATTGGTTAGCTCCATAGCCTTGGCGACACCAACGTTGAACTTGAAAGATTCAATTGCTTCGCTAAAGCCAACTAGGAAAGAGTGGGTGGCTTTTCTGACTGCAGCATCTCCGGTTGTGACATCAACTCCAGGTTCGGAAGTGACGTCCTGGGCAATACGCCAGGCTCGAGCCAAGAACTTTGAACTTGCTCCGGGTGACACATCGGCCCAGTCAATATCGTCTTCTGGCGGACCAGCAAATGCCATGGTGAGTCGGATTGCATCCACGCCGTGCTCATCCAGCTGCTCAGATAGTCGAACTAGGTTGCCGCGGGATTTACTCATCGCAGAGCCATTCATCAAAACCATGCCCTGGTTCAGCAATCTGGTGAATGGTTCTTCGAAGTCAATCAGGCCGATATCGTGCAGCACCTTTGTGAAGAATCGGGCGTACAGCAGGTGCAAGATGGCGTGCGTAACGCCACCGACATACTGATCAACCGGTGCCCACTGCTTCGCAGCCTGCGGGTCAAATGCAAACTCTTCGCTGTTTGGGTTCAGGTAGCGAAGGAAGTACCAAGAACTGTCCACGAAGGTGTCCATGGTGTCCGAGTCACGTCTTGCTGGCTTGCCGCAAGTTGGGCATGAGACGTTCACCCAATCGCTTGCCGCACCCAGTGGTGAAGTGCCTTTCGGCGACAAATCCAAACCAGCGCTGTCTGGCAGTTCAACCGGTAGCTGATCCTGCGGAACTGGAACCTCGCCGCATGAATCACAGTGAATGATAGGAATTGGGGTGCCCCAGTAGCGCTGACGAGAAATCAACCAGTCTCGCAACCGGAAGTTCTTGGCGCCAGCGCCAAGATTCTTCTCGGAAATGATTTCAATTGCCTTGGCAATCGCCTCCTGCTTTCGAAGACCATTGAGTGGACCGGAGTTGATAACCACTCCATCACCGGTGGTGGCGACACGTGAAACCGAAGGGAGTTCGTCACCGGTGTCTACCACGTCAATGACCGGCAGGTCCAGGGCATTGGCAAATGCCATATCGCGCTCATCGTGAGCTGGAACCGCCATGATCGCACCGGTTCCATAATCTGCCAACACGTAGTCGGATGCCCAAATTGGAATGCGAGCGCCGCTCAGTGGATTAATGGCGTAGCGATCTAGGAACACACCGGTCTTTTCGCGATCGGTGGCCAAGCGCTCAATGTCGTTGGACTGCTTTACCTTCTCTAGGTAGTCCTGAAACTTCATACGAGTGGTCGGCTCCGCCATCGAAGCGAGCTCTAGGGCAAGGTCACTGTCTGCTGCCACAACCATGAAGGTCGCACCGTACAAAGTGTCCGGTCTGGTTGTGAAAACGGTTAGCTTTTCAGATCTGCCTTCGATTTCAAATGCTACGTTTGCACCCTGCGAGCGACCAATCCAGTTGCGCTGCATGGTGAGCACCTTGGCTGGCCAGTTGCCCTCTAGGGTGTCTAGGTCATCCAGCAGTCGATCGGCATACTCGGTTACCTTGAAATACCACTGGGTTAGTGCCTTCTTGGTTACCTGGGAGTCACAGCGCTCACAAAGCCCCTGAACTACCTGCTCGTTTGCCAAAACAGTCTGGCAACTTGGACACCAGTTGACGTTTGAATTCTTGCGGTATGCCAAACCTCGCCTATAGAACTCTAGGAATAACCACTGGTTCCAGCGATAGTAAATCGGGTCGCAGGTCTGCAGTACACGATCCCAGTCAAAGCTGGAGGCATAGCGGCGCATCGAAGACTTCTGCTGCTCGATGTTCTCATAGGTCCACTTACGCGGATCCAGCCCGCGCTTGATGGCCGCGTTCTCGGCAGGTAGTCCGAAGGCATCCCAGCCGATTGGGTGCATGACATTGAAGCCTTTTTGAGCCCAGTAGCGGGCAATCACGTCCCCTAGGGCATAGGCCTCGGCGTGACCCATGTGCAGGTCACCCGATGGGTATGGAAACATGTCGAGGACATACTTCTTGGGGCGAGTGTCACCCGGCACTGAGGAGTTGAATGGCTTACGCTCATCCCAAACCGGAAGCCACTTTTGCTGAATGGCGTGAAAGTTGTACTCAGTGCTCAATGGAAACCTCAAAACTTTTAGGGTAAAAGGTTACCAACGCACAGCAGCAGATAGTGCGCTTACGTGGGCTTGAGCCTTGATTTGTATCTCCTGGTGCTCTGTCTCGGGGTCTGAATCCGATGTGATGCCGCCGCCAATACCGATGGTTACCCGACCTTGATCAAAACAGGCGGTCCTGATAACCATCCCAAGGTCGAGATTGCCGTTTCCGGAGATGAAACCGACAGCACCGGAATAACCCAGGCGATTGGCCGACTCAAGTTCGTTGATGATCTCCATGGCCCTGATCTTTGGCGCTCCGGTCATAGAGCCACCTGGAAATAGTGCGGCAATAGCCGACTCGGTACTAACGCCTGGGCGAAGTTTTCCGCTGACATCAGAAACCAATTGGTGCACGGTTGAATAACTTCTTACCCTCAAAAGGTCAGTAACCACGATGGTTTCTGGCTCGCAAATTACCGAGAGATCGTTTCTCACTAGATCAACGATCATCAGATTCTCGGCTTGTTCTTTTTCACTTTCACTGAGTTCAGTCGCCAATTTGGCATCTACCTCAGGGTCTTCAGAGCGGGGCCTAGTCCCCTTGATCGGACTGGAAGTCACAACCGAGGAGTCGATGGCCATAAAACGCTCTGGAGAAATCGATACGTAGGTCTTGGTTGCGACTCGAATAAAAGCGGCGTAAGGGGCGGGGTTGGTTTTGCGGAGCCTTAGGAAGTAGGAGAGTTCATCGCCCTGGTATTCGCCAACCAGCTGAGTTGTGAGACACAGCTGGTAAACATCGCCCTTTGCTATAAAGCCCTTGGCCGTGTTGATCTTCTCAAGGTACTCGGCTTTGCTATCCAGGCAAACCAGTTCCGGGCTGGTAGCAGCCGGATTGTGCAGCTCATACCTGGCCGAATCACCGCCAATTAGAGCAAGCCTGAGCAGGGCCGCGTGATGCCACTGCTCGAATTCAGCCCGGGAGGAAAATCTCCCGATGAAATAAAGCCGTCGATCGGTGTGGTCATAGACAAACGCGCGGTCAACCCTAAGCCAATCCCCTGCCGCCCTGAATTCACCGGAACCGAGGTAATGCATCACGCCGATCAGCATCGGGCGAAAGCTAAATGGCAAATCCAAATCATCAAATTCCTGATCAAGTGAAATCTCGGAACTTGGGAGACCCACCCCCATCACGGTATATGGCGCGGTCGGGTGATGCTGGCGATCGAGCCAGAATGCATTTGGTTGATGGGCAAACATCGAACAAAAAATGTCTTTTGCGGAGGTCCAGGATTGCAACGATTCGCAGTAGAGCGGCATTGGACCTCCTTTCGGCACCCTAATCTAGTTCAGGTGAGCGTAGCTGGTGATTTCTTCCAATTCCGCGATGGAGAACTCCGTCGCGTAGATGTCACACTCAGTGAATCTCTAACCGTAGCGGACAGCTTTCTAGTCCGAAGCGGCAGAGTCAGAGCGCTCGAGCGACACTTTGCCCGCTTTCGGTCCTCAATTCAAGATCAGCAAACTCAGGGCGAACTGGCCTGCTACTTCGATGCGCTCAAAGACATCATTCCTAAGCAGGGTGATTGGTTTCCCCGGATGGAATACCGCGATCAGCTTCCGCTTGGAGAGCGATTGGTCTTTAGAATCCGCGAGGCACCGGAGCGCAGCGAATCGCTGACGCTTTGGACTAGCGACGAACCAGATCCAAGAAGGCAGTATCGAATCAAGGGCCCAGATCTGTCGATCGGCCAGCAGATTAGAAGACGAGCGAACCTCAGCGGAGCTGACGAAGCGGTGCTGCTAAGCGAGTCGGGTCACATTGCCGACGGTGCGCTGAGCGCCATAGTTTGGTGGCGGGATGAAGTGCTGCTCGGCCCAGATGACAGCACCAACTGGCTTCCTTCCATTACCCGCGAATTAGTCTTCGAGCTGGCGAACCAAGCCGGCTATAAAACCGCGACCGAGCGAGCCAGGCCTGCAGATTTAGCTGGCTGCGAGGTGTGGAGCCTGAGCTCTCTGCAGGGGATCCGCTATGCCACAGCCTGGGACGGTATTGAACTTGCGCCTGCGAGATTTGCCAGCTCTTTTGCAAAGCGCCTCGAGCTATTGGCTCAGCCGATCTAGCGAGATTCGCTGATCACAACTTCTTGCCAGCTCATGATCGTGCGTAAGCGCAATCACAATCATTCCGGCTTTTGAGAGTCGACTGAGCAGTGCAAACAGATCAGCTGCATTTTGG
>JACCDS011480677.1_pt1 | contig 12010 bp, 10 predicted proteins | sample 7446441 | NCBI WGS metagenome assembly JACCDS01 (sample SAMN15323445, study PRJNA562643) | freshwater metagenome | isolation source: river surface water | place: USA:Blue River Watershed | collected 2017-08-17
CGGGGCACAGATCCATCGGTCCATGCATCTTGTTGAAATAAAGCAGCAAACTCTGGATCAGAGGCAAATGTAAATCTGCAGATTCATTATAAGGCGTCAAACTGCACGCCCCTTGTTGTTGCAAGGTTTGCACAACAGAAGCAGTGAGTTGACTTTGAAACAACGTCGGCAATCCATCCAACAGAATAACGCCACTTTGCCGGCACTTTACCCGTCCCTTGCTTTCGTCGATCTGCCAATGCCCGGCGGCACTAACCAGGTCAATAGTCACGAGAGCTGGATTGAGTTCATCTGCCGAACATTGCAGCTGCAAAGTTGAACCCGACTGAAAGTACGCAGTCAATTGACCTGAAACTTCCAAAAAACCGGGCCTTTTGCTGGCGAAACAACTTTGCAATTGAGTCGAATCAACAGCCTCAAGCTTTTTATCGGTCAGATAACTCACCAGGTCGATAAAGTGGATACTGTTACAGGCGAGCCCCCAATTGTTGCCAGTTACATGCATTGATACAGGGCCACCACGAGCTAATGTCTTGAGATGCTGATAAAGCGGAAAGAGACGGCGCGGGCAGTTCACATAAGCGCTAACCTGATGCTCCTCAAGCAGATGTTTTAATTCATGGTAATGTTCCGGACGCTGAAAAAGCACTTTTTCAAGGATCAGATAATCTAACTTAGTTTTGTGAAGCAATTGTTTCGTCACTTCAAATCGGATGGCTGCACTGGTCGCGATAATGGCAAGGTCGTAGTTCAGTTTCAGTGTATTGTCAGATGAGTAGAAAGACACCTTTGCTAAAACTTCTACCTGCGCCAGTCGCGTTTTTGCAATCTGGCAAGCAGCCTCTGAGGGCTCAATCACATCAATCTGACTTCCGGCTAAACATGCCAGTGATTGCAAATGCCGTGAACCAAGCTCCCCCGCTCCGACCAGCAAAATCACAAAGGCAGGCTTTGTCATAGCGTAAATCCGTCATCAACAATCAGATTCTGTCCTTGCATATATTTGCTGTCATCTGACAGCAAAAAGGCAATGGCTCCACAAATATCAGCCGGCTTCAGCATGCCCTTACCACAGGTCTGTTGCTGATATTTTTCTAAAAAAGCCTCTGGTTGCTGATCAAGAATCCCGCCAGGACTCACTGCGTTTGCTCTGAAATCTGAATCATTGACATAACAAGTGACATATTTAGTCAGTTGCAGCACCGCGGCCTTAATTGCCGCATATTCGACCGGCATCGTCATCGACGTATCGTCATAGATCTCAAAACGGGGCGCGACGACACCATAAACCGATGCAAGATTGACTAATGAAAACGGCTGTCGCTGTTGTTGAAAATGATAGGCCGCTTGCTGGGAGAACAAAAATGCAGCACCTAAATGCACTTGAACATTTTCGTTAAAGCTCTCCAGCGTAACATCAAAGAAATGCCGCCCATAGCTGCTGGTTCTTGGATAGGTGCAGTTTACCGCGCCAGCAAGCTTTGGATATAGCGCGAATAATTCCCGCACGGCATCTGTCTGATTAAAATCTGTCTGATGAAGCTCAACGTTACTGAGGTCGACTCCGACAGCTGATAATCTATTGGTCAGTTCCGGTAGCCGCAGATCTGCTAATACTAAATGCGCACCTCTGCGCTGTAACTCAACACTCAGAGCACAGCCCAACAGACCGCCGGCTCCTGCCACCAGAATAGTTTTACCCTCAAGCATATTGACGCTCCCGGACGGCCATTAATGTCTCTGCGAGTTGAAAATCAACCCAGTCATCAATATCCACGGCGCGCTCTTTGGGCACTTCGACCGCAGTCACCCGACCGTCAAACAAACTGATGCAATTCATTACATAAGAGCAATAAGTTGCATATACCACTGTAGTAAGGTCGAACAACACCGGAGCGTCCTGCCGTCGCACAACGGTACCTTCAACTGAACAAGCCAATTCAATCAACCCCTCGGCGTTAGTCTTTACCATATTGAAATATGGACTGCGCTGAGCCGGAGTCATACTCAGACATATGTCGGCCTGACGCGCATGAAGCGCCTCCAAAGCATTTTCAACATCCAGCATCGCACGCAGTGGCGCTGTAGCCGGCAGACTGACAAAACGCTCAAACGGACCGTAACGCTCCTGCGTCCATTGAATCGCATGTCGCCAGGCCAAAATTTCCGGACTATGGTCAGCGGCCAGATCTGCAGGCCGCTCAATCACTTCAGCACCACAGGCAATAGCAACTTCAGCAATGGCAGCATCATCAGTCGATACAAACACCTGTTCAAAAACTGCCATTTTTTTTGCCAATTCAATCGAATATGCCAGTAATGGCTTACCCAACATTGGCCGGATATTCTTGCCTGGCAAGCCTTTTGAGCCTCCTCTGGCGAATACAAAAGCGAAAGTCCGCAATTTATCCTCCTACCGCGGCTAAGGTTTTGGCCTGTTCAACTAATTCCAGTACCGCGACCCCATCACTCAATGGCACCGGTGCAGACATCCCCTGTTGTAATGCCAGAGCAAAATCTTTTAGCAAAGACACATACATCAGGTTTTTGTCCCATTGTGGCTCGTTATAAAGCCACGCTTCGCCATGTTGATTGACCCAAAGCACCGAGTTTTTCAACAAATCCCATTCTATCCGGCCGAACTGACCACTAATGACACAACGCCGCTGTGCCACTTGTTGCAAAAAATCCAGGTGCAAAGTACACATCAGCGTACCATCTGCGCTCAACACCAGATCGGCACTTTCTTCAACATCCAGTTGCAATTCTCCTTGCACGGAAACATGACAATATCGGGTAGAAAGCGGGCCAAATAACCAAAGCAAATAGTCGAATTCGTGACTCAGCTCCAGTAAAACGCCACCGCCTAACTCTGCACTTGCAGATACGGAAGAACGATAGTCTTTGGCTGGCCTCCACTGGCTCAACTGCTGGCCAACGATAGACTGGACTGAATATAAGCGACCTAACCGTTGTTCCTTAAGGCATTGTTTGACAACTTGTGCCGAAGGCAGATATCGCAAACAATAAGCCAGGCTGCATAACTCAGTGCTACCCATTTCAGCTAAAAAACGACTAGCCTCACTGTAACTGTGACTCAGGGGTTTTTCGATTAAGACGGGTACTTGTGCTTGCAGACATTGACGGGCATGTTCTAAATGCCAGGGAGCCGGCGATGCGACTATTGCAAAATCAGGTTGCAAAGCAAGCGCTTCAGCCAATGACATTTGCTGCTGTCCCTGCAACTCCTCAGTTGAGAGCATGCGCCCACTGGCCGAAACAACGCTAACCTGACAGGTCGGCCAAACCATGCTGACATTGCGCAGATGCCTGCATCCTATGCTGCCCGCTCCTATGATCACTATCCGCGTTGGAGGAAATGGCTCAGGCTTCACTTAAAATTCCTGTAATGCCGCATTTACCAGCTGCTGTGCTTTTTTAAAATCATCAAGGCGTCCGATATCAATCCAGTCTTGCTCAACCGGGAAGCAGTTCACTCTCCCGCCATTTTGCATGCAACTATTCAGCAGAGTCGGCATATCAACTTTGGTCCCGGCCTGAACCTGTCGTATAAATGCTGGCGATAAAACATATATACCGGCGTTGACAAAATACTTATTGATCGGCTTTTCAACAATAGATGTTACCTGGTGGCCATTGGTACCCACTACACCGTAAGGCACCTGATAGTCGAACTCCCGCACACAGAGCGTACAATCGCCACCTTGCTCTTCGTGAAATGCCAGTAACTGCAGAAAATCAATTTCTGTCAGTAAATCCCCATTCATCACAAATACTGGCTCTTCCAATTCTTCTTGCGGCATCAGACCAAGGGCTCCGGCAGTTCCCAAGGGTTCCCGTTCATGCAAATACTCGATGGCGACGCCCCAACGCCCCCCGTCCCCAAAATAATCCCGAATAAGCTCGGGCATATAATGCGTGGAAATATAAAAACGATGAAAACCAGCCTGGATAAACCGGAGCAAAATCAATTCCAGAATTGGTTTATCGCCCAGTTTAAGCATGGGTTTGGGACATGATTCTGTTAAAGGACGAAGGCGAGTGCCAAATCCGCCGGCCATCAGACACACGGCGTTGTCTAGCCGCGGTTTTTGAAGTAAATCATATAGAAAAGCGATTGAAATCACGATCCGGTCTTCATCAATGACCGGCAAAAGCAGCAGTTGATAACGCTCCATACAAGACAGCAACCGGGTTTTACTCCAGTCTTTTTGCGCAACCCGAGGCTCTTTTTGCATGATAGCAGCCACAGGAGATGCCAAATCAATGCCACGCAACAAAGCGCGACGCACATCGCCGTCACTCACGGTGCCGAGCAGTCGTCCCACATCATCGACAACAACAAGACTGCGTCTGCCAAACTGGTCCATCTGGGCAACGGCTTCGGCTATTGGTAGATGTGGGGCTACCAGAATTTGTTCCCAACGTGACTGTTTTGCCATGTTATTGCTCTCCAATTTGCCCTGTATCGGATTTATCAACACATACCCCAGTTGATCCTCTACACCAGATGTGTGCGCGTAGGTCGCGAACTACTGCAGTTCCGGCGCCAATGACAGCACCATCGCCAACACGAATCCCTTGAATTACAGTTGCACCCGCACCGACAAACACATCGCACCCTATTGCCACCTGGCCGCAAACGACAGCCCCGGGGGCTAAATGGCTATGCGCGCCGACATAAGTGTCATGTTCAACGACAGCTCTGGTATTGATAATCACGTTATCGGCGACTTCAGCGTCAGCTTGAATCACTGCGCCAGCAAATACCTGAACACCTTCCCCCAATTTCGCACTGTCGCTAATCACGGCAGCCGGATGCAACACCTGAACAAATTGAAAACCTGCCATTTTCACATCAAGAAACAATTGTCGGCGACGTGTTTGCGCCGGCAGCATGCCCAAACCATTCGCCAGGAGGTCTGTCTCCTGCGATAGAAGATTTAATGCGTCATCTGCACCTAAAACAGGTAATCCACGCCAATGCGTGGCTTTCATCGCTACCAAATCCGGACTGATAACACCGTTCACCCGGTACCCACTCAATTGCAGGGCATCCAGAACTACTTTAGCGTGCCCGCCAGCACCAAGCAGAACTACATTTTTCACTATATGGACTCCACCACTGGTGACATGGGCAAATAATCCTGCCCTGCAGGTTTACCAAGCAAGTCCCAGTAATGAACAGCAGCGAGGCCACTGACACTGCGCGCCGTGGTCAAATTATGCTCATCAAACAATTGTCCGCACTTTATTGGCTGCTTTGCTACCAGTCGTTGTCGGACGACTTGCTGAGTTTGCCATTCCACGAACTGAGGTTGTTTAATGCCATGTCCGAGAATTTGCTCAACTCTGCGGATGTCACTCACCATTTGACTGAGCTCAGACGGTATAAGTGATGCTTGATGATCTGGTCCTGGTAAATTACGGTCTAAAGTGAAGTGTTTTTCGATGACACAGGCGCCAAGTGCCACGGCAGTTACCGGAACCAGACATCCCAAACTATGGTCTGAATAGCCCACTGTAACGCCAAACGCATTAGCCAAGCTTGTCATCGCCCGCAGATTCACCAGTTCGTCCGGACAGGGATACTGAGATGTGCAATGTAGTAACGTCACCTGTGCACGCATTTTTTCTATTGCTGCTGGATTATTCCAGGATTGCCAGACTTCAGCCATTCCGGTCGGTGGCCGCGCAGAATGTGTTGCGTGCGCGACGACGGCCAGGGCAATTTCAATATCTCCCATTGTCGCCATTCCGGTTGACAATAGCAGTGGTCGGCCGCGTTTTGCGGTGTGCCACAGCAATGGTGCATTGGTCAGTTCGCCAGATGGGATCTTGTAGCGTTTAAGGTCCAGTGTGAATAAGAAATCAGTGCTGGGAAAGTCAAAACCAGTCGACATGAATTCCAGGCCAAGTTCCTCTGCCCGCTTTTTCAGGTCAAAATGAAGTTGGGTTGACAATTGTAATCGGCGCAGCATCTCTAACTGGCTTTCGGCAGCATCAGTTAATTGTTTTTGGTATGCGGCTTTTGGCGTCTGGGGCGCCACCAGTAAGTCTGCCTGAAAGGTCTGGAACTTTATGACATCAGCGCCTGCTGCTGCCGCAGCCTCTACCAGTGCAAAAGCAAGATCTGCATCACCGTTATGATTTACACCGGCTTCCGCAATGACGAGGGTTTTGCTCACTGTTCCGGTCCTTCCGTTAATTTGTCATAAAAGAACTTTGTACAACTCAACTCTACAGTCTTGAGTAATGCAATCATTCGACCACTGACGGCACCATGCCAATATGGATTCTCTACATCTTGATTTTTAAAAGATAATGCCTGCGCGATCGTTTGCCGGATACTGTCGGTAGCTTCATCACAATGAAACACAGATGCTGCAGAGATCCGGCCTGCCTGCCGCTGACCAATATTCACGCTGGGTATATTAAAAGAAGGCACTTCAATCACGCCGCTTGAAGAATTACCAATCACCAATGCGGCATGCTTTACAGCGGATAAATATCTGAGTTGCCCCAAAGACTTAAACAATCGAACCCGTTCGCCCATGAGCTCGCCGAACTGAAGTAGTCGTTGTATCATGCTACGCCCGCTCTCATCGGCATTTGGATAAGTAAACACCAAATAAAACGAATCATACTCTGACAACACCGTCAGTAAATTCTCAAGCAGCGCAATCGAACGGCCGACATCCTGCGTTTCAGGATGACAACTAATCAGCAAGTAGTCCGCGTTTTGGGGCAGATTCAGTTCTTGCAGCAATGCTGACCTCTCCAGAAACTGGAGATTCAACAGCGCTTCCAGGCCCGGAGCGCCAACAGTAAACACTCGTTCAGGTGCTTCGCCCATTCGAATCAGGCGCTGCCGGTAAGTCTCAGTTGATGTGCCGTGGTATTGGCTCAATTTACTGATAGCATGCCGGATAGAATCATCATAGGCACCATAAGTTAGCTCGCCCCCATGCAGATGAAACACCGGAATGTGCAACAACAATGCGCACTGACAAACGGCCAAAGCCTCGTAGCGATCTCCCGCAATCACTAAGATGTCTGGTTTGAGTCGGTCCAAAGCATCGGTCAAACCGATAATACCAAGCCCCATACTTTTTGCGGTGGCCACGGCGCTGTCAGCAGATAACAACATGTCGACTTTCGCGGCAGCTACAAATCCATCGCTCTCAATTTGCTGGATAGTAGACCCAAACTCAGGTGACAAATGGCTGCCTGAAACAATCAATTGCAACTCAAGGGCAGGGTCGTTTTCGATAGCCTTCAGCAAATAAAACAGTAAGCCGTAATCAGCCCGAGTACCGGAAAATACAGCTATTCGACGTTCGGGATTATTCATCTGCTCACTCCTGTGGAGGCAATATTCTTGCAACCGGGACGTAATCACCCCCCGTCAAAGATCAGAGATTGTATTGTTGTGGTTTATAGCTAGCCAGTTTTTCAGGCTGCAGAAACCAGTCAATCGTCGACTGAAGACCATTGCGGAGATCGACCCTGGGTTTAAAACCCGTCAGTCTGTGCATTTTGGCGTTATCCCCCCACAAACGAAATACTTCCGAGCCAGCGGGTCTGATTCTCTGTGCATCGGTGACGAATTCGACTTCGCTCTGCATCAATTCTTTAATCAGCTCCAATGTGTTTGCGATCGAGATCTCAAAATTAGAACTGATATTAACGGTTTCACCAACTGCTGCATCACATTGCGCCAGAGCAATAAAACCATCGCAGGTATCAGTGACGAAATTAAAATCGCGGGTGGGCGTCAAATCACCGACCTTTATCGTTTTGGCACCGCCGGCTATCTGACCAATAATGGTTGGGATCACCGCCCGGGCTGACTGTCGCGGACCATAAGTATTAAATGGTCTTGCAATGGTTACCGGCAGCTTGAAGGCGTGGAAATAACTCATTGCCATAGCATCAGCGCCAATTTTCGAGGCGCTGTAAGGCGACTGCGCCTGCAGTGGATGCTTTTCATCAATTGGCACATACTGCGCCGTGCCGTAGACTTCACTGGTCGACGTCTGGATAAACCGGCTTACCCCCGCATCAAGAGCAGCCTGGCACAGGTTTAGAGTTCCTTGTACATTGGTTTCCAGATAGCTTTGAGGTGCCACATAAGAGTATGGAATCGCAATCAGCGCTGCTAAATGAAATACCTGCTCCACACCTTCACAAAGTTTTCGACAGAAAAATGGATCCCGAATATCACCGCTGATAATTTCAAGCCCTGGATGCGCACTAACCTGCTCCAGCCACCCCCAGTTATTAAAAGAATTGTAATAACTGAGTGCGCGTACTTCGTAGCCCTTTGCCAACAGCATTTCGGTCAGATGAGAGCCAATAAAACCATCTGCACCTGTAACTAAAACTTTCATGCGTTGGCTCCTGTTGCCGGCGGAGTAAAAAGGTAATTCACATCGACTTGATCCAGACTCAAAGGCTCAGCCAAATAGAGTTCCATCCCCTCTCTTATATAAGAGCGCCAAATAGCCAGTACTTCATTAAAAGTTACTAAAGCGTCGCTATCAGCGCCTCTGATGTTCGCAGCAATTTTTGTCAGTACGGCGGCAATGAAATTTGAACTACCGTGGAACAGACAGAAGGTTGGATCGTTTTCAGTAACAGCCCTTTTGCGCATGAATTCCCATTGTGAATTTAACAAGGTTCTTGCCGTTTCCGCATCAACAGCGTCTTCTGCCAGCAATAACAACCAGTCTTGCATTGATTGATGAAACAAGTCGGGATCCAATGCTGCGTAAATTGGGTCTGCGTGCTGTGATAGTTCCGGATAAAACGCAGCATCAATTAGTGTTTGAATCCGGTCTGCTTTATCTGCAATCGGATCGAGTAATATATTTTCAGGCTGTAGCGGCACTGTACCTTTAATTTTAACGCCATCACTGCAGTTATAAACTTCAATTTTTCGACCTGCTTTTGCAATAGCCTGCTCGATCAATTTCCGTGAAACATCAAACTCCGGTTTCGTGAACAAGGTTTGACGGAAATTACCAACAGCAGGCACACCTCCACCATGACGAGCCTGGTAGTTATATACCTGAGAGCCATCGGCCTTGTAGTAGGAAGAAAACTGAGAATGGTGGCAATTGATATCGACAAACCCGAGATCAACGCCAAACAAATAGAAGTATTTAATGCCCAGTTTTATGGCGAAATTCATCACCATATTTGTAACGGTAGGATAAGCATATGCCAGTGATGCAGCCTGAATACCGCGCTTTTTCAGACCGTTGTTAAACACATAGGTTGATGCTTCACCGTCCTTGAAGCACAAATAAGTTGACTTAAACAAAGCAGCAGTATCAGGATGAATACCATTAACACTCAACAGATTGATTTCTCTAAGATAATCAGAGTCATCTATTTGCGAGATCCAGTCAAAAGTGGCACGATTCTGCTCTATCTCTGCATGAAAATCAGGCCGGATGCCCTGATTGTGTAATGAACGTAAAGCGGTACCGCAGCTGATCACAATAACCTGATCACGGTAAGTGCGCAGGTATTCAAAGCAGTGGTCTAAGCTCGGGCCGTTCCCTACAATAAAAACAGGCAAGTCCAGACCTGAGTGCTGCTTAAAGCTGTTCGTATCATTACGCAGATAACGATAGCCATTGGCCAAACTGAAATAAGTATGCGCCAGACCAAACCGGGCATGGTCATAGTACTCGCCCATCGCCAGTACAACTTTCAGTTCACTGCGTAAATCACCGATAGATTTTTGCAATGTCACATTGTAGTAAGACGACAACATATAAGTATCTGCGATGGAGTATGCGCCAACCTGATAAAACTGAGCCATTAAATCGTAAAAGTAATGGCTGCCATCACCACCGAGATTCAAATAAACCCTGGCCTTGCGTTCATCAGCATCTGTCAGAATTCTCGCCCAGTCAGTGACGTACAAACTCGCAGCAAAAAAGTCCAGGTTAGGCTCACAAATGTACAAATGACGAATGTCATGCTGCTCGGTCAGCAGTTCGATATGCTTGCCAAGAGCAACCCCAAAGATGATCAGCGATTCAACTACATGTGGTAATTCCGCATGATTCACCATGGTCTTTGTCAACAGGGGCTGTAACGCCTGAATTTTCTGGAAATGCAGATAACTCATAACTTTTCTGCTTACACGCTGGTTCAGGACCACATCATCCTTGAACGGATGTTGTTCGAAATATCTAACCAGAGTTCCGGATTCATTGGCTAAATCAAGCTGCAACAATGCACGGCGCCTGCTGTGATACAAATTGGCCTGTCCTGAAGCATCCTGCACGAGTTGCCAGTGCTTGTTTTGATAATTCAGCATTGTTTGGTGGACTTTTGGCAGCAGCCGCTGTAAGCAATCCATATTGCGGTTATATCTGCCGACAGTAGCATCATCAACAAGCGGTTCAGGTTGGAAAGTACCTAGTACGTTGGATGCTCGTTCAGCAACATACTGGTTACTATCAGAATATGCCGAAAATTGATGTCCGGTATGCAGTATTTTGTCAGTCTGCCCATGTAATGACATCAGATGATGAATAACATCATCCATCATCGGATGAAAACTGTGGCGGTAGACAAACAACTGGTTAAGCTCGTTATCAAACTGGAGGAGTTCAGCCAGCTCAACTGGGATGCTAGTCGCATCACTGCCAATCTGCAGGAAAATATGCGTACCAGTTACTGCGGCAAGCTCTAACAATTGATCCCATCGGGCAACCTGCAGCGAACACATCAAAATATCAACAGAGGGTTCATAAACAATCAAAAACCGAATACGACAGCTCTGTATCAACTGTTCAAGATGCAACCCCAAACCGAGCCCGAAAACCAATACAACATCGGTTTTGGCGGGGAGTGGTTGCTGACGCCAAGCCTGCCCGTCCGAAGTTCCGCGCAGATTAAAATAAGGAGCCTGATTACAAAAATCCGCAATTTCAGCAGCAACTTCAGCTTCAGGATCTGGATTATAAAATACCCGCCCCGTGGCAAAATCAACGATATTCAGCTTACCGAGGTTTGTACAAAAAATTGAAAACTGCTGAACTTCGTGTTGTTCAATGATAGAAACCATTGACGGAATATGCTGGCGAAAAGCGTCAATATTCTGGCGAATATTCTGGCTGATTTGCGGGGCAATTTTTTTTTCTAATGCTGCCTGCTGTTGCTCGTCGTCAAGCAACTGATGATTGATGTACTTCAGCATATAAGCGTGGGTCCGGTTAGTTATTCTGACCGTAGCTGTGCAGCGCTTTTTTACTTTTTGATACTGTTAATAATGCAGCTGCAGCGGTTTCTCGTTCAGAAGTCAGTTGACTAGTCTTCAGAGTAACCCACTGCAAGTTGTCTGCCAATACGCTTTCAAATGTCTGGTCTTTAACTGCTCTAACACAATACGATTCAAGGGCTTGCTGATACTGTAACCAGAGCGCCGCAAAAACCTCTAAATCATAATTCGGCTCAGCGCAGAGTGCATCAATCTGCTGTCTGAGTCCCTGAATATCAGCAAAAGTCTCGCTCATCAGGCCGTAGCCAATGCAGGCTGTGCGCCGCGTTCGGCCAACAACTGAAAGCCTTTTTCTTTTTCAGATTGTGGAATGGAATCCCAGGCCGATTTTATCTTCAGCATAATATCGATAACATCATCTACCTTCGCAGTGTTATTTTCACGACTCGCCAGCATCAGGTGATTAATCATAAAGTCATACAACGACCAAAGATTTTGTGACACTTCGCCACCGACATCCATATCTAAAGAGTTTTGCAGCGCGGCAATGATTGTCATGGCTTTGGATATAGTCTGTGATTTGACCGCAAACTCTTTGCGTTCCATGGCACCTTTTGCCTTCGCCATATTCTCAAGAGAGCCTTGCATCAGTAATTGAATAACCCGATGAGGGTCTGCGACCGCCAGGTCATTTTTGACGCCAACTGATTTATAAGCGTTGATACCGTAACTCATATGAAATCC